>Ga0209322_10000469_pt1 | contig 23550 bp, 18 predicted proteins | sample Rifsed19ft1_FD_184013 | JGI IMG/M metagenome (GOLD analysis project Ga0209322, IMG submission 184013) | Soil microbial communities from Rifle, Colorado, USA - sediment 19ft 1 (version 2) | ecosystem: Environmental > Terrestrial > Deep subsurface > Rock core/Sediment | place: Rifle, Colorado... | reverse complement strand
TAATGAAGGGAAAGCTATCCCGTGGAAAAGAATTCATAAGGTACCTGACTTCGCATATTTTAATCACAGTGTTCATGTTAACAAAGGAATTGATTGTGTTCATTGCCATGGCGATGTAAGGCAAATGGAAGTTGTCGGACAGATGAATTCATTTACAATGGCATCCTGTCTCGATTGCCATAGAAATGCGCATGAAAAGCTTCCCGAGCTTAAAAATATTAATAATGGTCCCGAATATTGCTGGGCTTGTCACAGGTAAATCCGAATGGAAAGTAAACAGAACAAAATAGTTAGAAAGAAGTTTTTTAATAATATCTCCAAAGGTTTTGTAGGATTTCTCTTATTTAATTCTTTTCCGTTCAAAATTTTTGGTAAAGATTTTTTAAAGAATAAGGAAGTAGAAGTTAAGATTAATCCTAATGCTGTTGTAAGAAAGAAGAATGGAAAGAAGAATGTCTGAAGTAAAAGAAAGCTTAAAAAATAATTTGGTGCCTGAGAAGGTCGAACCGACTTACTGGAAAAGCTTTAAAGAACTTCATAACAGTAATGAATTTATAGAAGCGTCTCACCACGAATTTAAAGATGGTGTAACGGATGAGTTTGAGCTTTCAAAACTTTCTCATTTATCAAGAAGAAAGTTTCTTGCTTTACTCGGAGCTTCAGCAGCGTTAGCCGGTGCAGGTTGTGCAGATTACAGGGATAAGGGAGAAATTATTCCTTATACCAAAAAACCTGAAGAAATAATTCCCGGCAAAGCGAACTATTATGCTTCTTTCTCTAATTGCTGTAAGTGCGGATGTGGAATTTTAATTAAGACGAGAGAAGGGCGCCCGGTAAAGGTCGATGGCAACCCGGATAACCCTGTGTCACAAGGGAAAATTTGTGCTAAGTGCCAGGCAAGTATTCTCGGTTTGTATGATCCGGAGAGATTAACTTCACCGTTAAAAAAAGCAAGAAATGGAAATTTTGAAAAAATATCCTGGAAATATGTCGATTCCGAAATAAGAAATGCTTTGCTGAAAAGTAACGGCAAAGAGATTGCAATTATAGCTCATGCTATTAACTCACCAACAACGCTGAGTGTACTTGAAGATTTTAGAAAGAAATATCCTAATACACGAATATATTCCTACGAGCTTTTCAGCGAAGAGATTAAAAATTCAGCCTGGAAAAAATGTTACGGCGACAGCCAGTTTCCTTTAATAAGCTGGGATAAGGCTAAAGTTATTCTTTCTCTGGAAAGTGATTTTCTTGGCTCTGAAGGAAATCATATTGAAAATGCAAGACTTTTTTCAAATGGCAGAGATGTTAATAAGGTTGATAAATTTAATCGCTTGTATGCAGTTGAAGGGAATATGTCCCTTACCGGGATGAATGCAGATTACAGGCTTAGATTAAGACCCGATGCACAATTTGAATTTGTAATGAGCCTGTTGAATGAAGTAGGTAGGAAAATAAATGTAGATGTTGCCGGAAACTACAAGCTTTCTTCATTTGCAAAAAAATATTCCCTGTCCTTAAAAACTTTGAAATATATTATTGATGATTTGATGAAGAACAGGGGAGCAGCAATAGTTTACGCAGGAAATTCTCTTTCAGAGAAAACTCACATTGCTGTAAATTATTTGAATGAAATCCTCGGGAATAAAAATCTTTACAGGAATGAAACTGTTTCGCTTCATCCCTATTCAACTAAAGACGAATGGAGTGAACTTGTTTCATCAATGAATAGCGGAAGAGTCGGTGCGGTAATTCATTTTGATTCTAATCCGGTATTTCATTTGCCGTCTGATTCAGGTTATAAACATGCACTTCAGAAAGTCGATACTGTTATAACTTTAACTGAACTTGAAAGCGAAACGTCTCTCCTGGGAAATTATACCCTCCCTGTAAATCATTCATTTGAAAGTTGGGGAGATGCAAAGACAAGGACAGGTTTTTATTCTATGCAGCAGCCGGTTATTTCGCCTCTTCACGATTCGCGTCAAAAAGAAGCTGCTCTTTTATGCTGGATTGAGAAAGATGATTTTGAATACAAAGAAAATCTTTACCATGAATACCTGGTGAAGAACTGGCAGGAAAATATCTACCCGGGTTTGAAAGCCGGACTTCCTTTTAAACAATTCTGGCTTGGAGCTTTACATGATGGCGTTGTAATTTTTAATGAGAATATTCCTTCAACTGCTGGCTTTAATAATTCTGCCTTAGCGGATTTGAACTCAACAGCAGATGTTTCCGGCTTTGCAGTTGTTCTTAAAGAAAGTTATTCAATTGGGGATGGAAGATTTGCAAACAACGGCTGGCTCCAGGAACTGCCACATCCCGTTTCAAAAGTAACGTGGGATAATTATGCTGCAGTTTCACAAGCAACAGCAAAAGAGCTCGGCATAGATACTAATGATTATATCGAAATAACAATTGAAAAGCGTAAACTTAAAATACCCGTTCTGGTTCAGCCGGGTTCTGCAGATAAAACAATTACAATAGAATCAGGATATGGCAGAACAAAAAGCGGAACAATAGGTACAGGTGTCGGCTTTAATACTAATGTTCTTCTAACTTCTGCTTATGGACTTTCCCACTGGCTGTTTTCATCTGCTCAGGTAAAGAAAGCAGGTGGTTCTTATGAAATTGTTACAACACAGGAACATCAGTCTTTTGATATTGAATTATTAAAAGATGCTGCTCAGAAAAGAGGAATTATTCGTGAAGGAACTGTAAATGAATTTTTGAAAAATCCCCATTTTCTTCATGAAAATTCAGAGCATAAATTGGATACTTTTTATCCTGAATTCCCGTATAAAGATGTTAAATGGGGAATGGCAATAGATCTTAATAAATGTCTTGGCTGTGGTGAATGTGTAGTAGCCTGTACAGCAGAAAATAACGTTCCTGTAGTTGGAAAAGAGCAGGTTAAACGTGGCAGGGAAATGCAGTGGATTAGAATTGACAGGTATTACTCAGGTAGTGTGGAAGAGCCGTCAGTTAGTACACAGCCAATGCTTTGCCAGCATTGTGATCATGCGCCGTGTGAGAATGTTTGTCCTGTTGCAGCAACAACTCATAGCCCTGATGGCTTAAACCAGATGGTTTATAATCGCTGCGTTGGTACGAGATATTGTTCAAATAACTGTCCTTATAAAGTTCGCAGGTTTAATTTCTTTAACTTCAGAGATAATTTCAACGACGGATACCAGCTTGATAATATTTTCAGCCTGGTGTACAATCCTGAAGTTACAGTCAGGTCTCGCGGAGTTATGGAAAAATGCACTTTCTGTGTTCAGAGAATTATGGAAGCAAGAGAAATTGCAACGAGGGAAAAACGTAAGCTTCGTGGATATGATGTGAAAACTGCCTGCCAGGAAGCTTGCCCGACAAATGCAATTGTTTTCGGAGATAGCAATGATAAAGAAGCTGAATTGAGCAAATATCGTAATCATAACCTGGGTTATCATGTACTCGAAGAACTCAACGTTCGACCGAATGTAACGTATATAGCAAAATTAAGAAACACACATACGGAGGAAGTATAAGTGGAAGTGGATTATTCCACAGAAGCGGCTGTTGTCGAAGGTAATCTTAGACTTGCAGAAATTGACAGGATAATTTCTCGTCCTATAGAGGAACGACCCGGTAAAAAATATCTTCTTGCTTTGTCAATTTCATCGTCGTTTCTTCTTATTGGTGCAATTTGTGTCGGGCTGACCTTTTTCTACGGAGTAGGAATGTGGGGTAACAATCAACCTGTAGGCTGGGCATTCGGTATTGTAAATTTTGTATTCTGGATCGGTATTGGTCATGCCGGAACACTTATCTCTGCAATTCTTTTCCTCTTAAGACAAAAATGGAGAACAGGTGTTGCCCGCTTTGCCGAGGCAATGACAATATTTGCTGTTATGACTGCAGGATTATTTCCTATCATACATACGGGACGACCATGGTTGGCAGGTTATCTAACCCCTTATCCGAATCAACACGGTCTCTGGGTAAACCTTAACTCACCTTTGGTTTGGGATGTGTTTGCAGTTTCCACTTACTTTACGATTTCATTGTTGTTCTGGTATATAGGATTGGTTCCCGACTTTGCATCTTTAAGAGATAAGACAATATCAAAAGTAAAAAAGACAATCTATTCAGTATTCAGTTTAGGATGGAGACATTCCAATCGTCACTGGCAGCACTACGAAAAAGCTTATATGATTTTAGCTGGTTTATCAACTCCTCTCGTACTTTCTGTTCATTCAATCGTTAGTTTCGATTTTGCAACTTCGATTCTTCCCGGATGGCATACTACAATTTTCCCGCCTTACTTTGTTGCAGGTGCAATCTTTTCCGGGTTTGCAATGGTTGTGACAGTTCTAGTTTTTGTTCGTAAAGTATTTGATATGGAAAATATCATTACATTGAACCATCTCGAAAGAATGAATAAAATTATTCTTGCTACAGGAATGATGGTAGGTTATGCTTATGGGATGGAATTTTTTATAGCATGGTATAGCGGTGTACAATATGAACAATTTGTTTTTATAAACCGTGCTTTCGGTCCTTATGCTTGGGCATACTGGACTATGGTTAGCTGCAACGTCATTTTCCCACAACTATTCTGGTTCAGGAAGATTAGAAGATCGGTTCCCGCTATGTTTATTATTGTAATACTTGTCAATGTAGGAATGTGGTTTGAAAGATTTGTAATTATTGTATCCTCTTTACACAGAGATTTTCTACCTTCAAGCTGGGGTATGTTTGTTCCCACTTTGGTTGATCTTGGAATTTTGCTCGGAAGTTTTGGTCTTTTCTTTACATTGGTGCTTTTATTTGCAAAAACATTGCCGGTTGTTTCTATTTCTGAAATTAAGGCAGTGGCACCCGGTTCACAACCTTCTCATGCAGGAAATCACAATGAATGAAAATAAAAATCTATATGGTGTAACTGCATTATTCGATTCGGCGAATGAGATTATTCATGCAGCGAAAGAAGTAGAAAAGGCTGGTTATAAAAATTTTGATGTGAATACTCCTTATCCGGTTCATGGAATGGACCGTGCTATGGGATTAAAGCGCTCTACAGTTGGTTTTTTCACATTGTTTTTTGGTTTTTCAGGCACAGCATTCATTTTACTATTTGCTTACTGGACTATGTCTGTAAATTACCCAATGGTTATTGGAGGGAAACCGTTTTTTGCGCTTCCGTCTTTTATCCCTGTAACTTTTGAAACAACCGTTTTACTCGGAGGTATTGCAACCGTAGTGGGAATACTTGCTGTATTTTTTAACCTTCCCTCGAACAACCATCCGCTTCACGATACCGATTATATGTGTAGTGTTTCAAACGATAAATATGGAATCGTCATTGAAGCAGAAGATCCTAAATTCAATGAAAATGAAGTAACCGAATTATTAAAAAGACTGGGTGCAAAGAAAATTCATACAGTTATGAATCCCGGGAAAGAATCTTTCCCGATTTTCGAGGGAAGATTTGTTGTATTTCTTATTCTTGTTGTACTGGTTGTTTGTGGAGGTACTTATTTTACTTTAAATAAAGTACTATACCTGGAACCTTTCGACTGGATGTTAGAACAGGATAAATTAATTCCGCAGGAAAAGAGCACTATCTTTACAGACAATAAAGGCATGAGAACCACAATTGAAGGAACGGTTGCCAGAGGATATCTTCCTTATCCTTTTAAAGGTCAAACTATTCCGACAGAAACATTAGCTAATCCTCTTTTGCCGACTAAAAAAGTTCTTGAGTTTGGTAAAGGAAAGTTTTTAACATTTTGCAGTCCTTGTCATGGTAATTATGCTGACGGAGACAGCAGGTTACATGGTCAGTTTCCAAATCCTCCGACTTTACATTCTGCACGGGCTCGTGAATTTGGCGATGGAATGATTTACCATATTATAGTAAATGGGCAGAATACGATGCCTTCGTATGAAACTCAGACAACATCTGAGGAGAGATGGGCAATTATTAATTACATTCGTGCATTACAGAGAGCAAAAAATGCAAAACCTACTGATCTTCAGGAAGTTCAAAAGGAGCTTGGTGTAAATGTTAAATAAAGAATCCGGCTACGTGAAAAAAGAATTGCCCGGAAATATTGCAAAAATAGGAACGGTTTTTTTTGCTGTGGGTTTGATACTTGGAACGGCAGGATATTTTATTGAACCTGTCAGAGCTTCATTCAGTTATCTTGTAGCATTTATGTTTTTAGTTAGTGTTGGAATAGGTTCGCTTTTCCTTGTTGCACTCGAATATTTAGCCGGTGCCGATTGGAGTACACCTTTCAGAAGAGTGAGTGAATTTTTATCGTCATCAATTCCGCTATTAATAATTTTCGCTTTGCCATTAATTTTTAACATGAATTCATTATTTCACTGGACACACACTGAGGCTGTGGCTGAAGATGCTGTACTTCAGGGAAAGGCGCCGTATTTAAATTCATCATTCTTTATAATAAGGGTAGTGGTCATTTTTGGTTTGTGGAGTCTCTTTTATTATTTATTAAGTAAAAATTCACGCGGTCAGGATTCAACCGGTGACCAAAGATTAACCAAAAGAAATATTGTTCTTTCCGGAATATTTATACCGTTGTTTGCAATAACAGCAACTGTAACATCTGTGGACTGGCTGATGAGTCTCGAGCCTCATTGGTTTTCAACAATATTCGGTGTTTATTTCTTTTCAGGCTCGGTCTGGGCGTCACTTGCTGCTTTAACTTTAATTGTTGTACTTTTGAAAGAAAAAGGATATTTGAGCCAGAGGATTAATAATGATCATTATTATAGCCTTGGTACTTTAATGTTCGCTTTTACCTGCTTTTGGGGTTATATAGCTTTCTCCCAGTATATGCTGATATGGTATGCTGATTTACCCGAAGAAAGCTTCTGGTTCTTGCAGAGATGGACAGGCGGATGGGAATATTTTTCAATCGTACTGATCTTGGCTCATTTCATTATTCCGTTTGGTGCTTTATTATCTTACCCTGCTAAGACTAACCCGCGAAGATTAAAATTTATATCGGTCTGGATACTCTGCACACATTATCTTGATTTATACTGGCTAACTATGCCAAATTTGAATGTGAGCGGTTTTGTTTTTAGCTGGTTAGATTTTGTTTTCCCGATTGGAATACTGGGGTTAATAATTTTGATATTTAACATCAATGCTAAAAAATATAATTTGATTCCGGTAGGTGATCCGAAGCTTCAGAGAGGTCTTGATTTTACTCTGCATTAAATTTTATGATTGATTTAAAAAAGAAATACGAAAAATTTAAATCCGAACCCGGGAGAATCTTCGGGCTGGTTTATCCTTACATTCTGGTTGTAATGGTGGCAGCAGGATTATATTATATTTCCAATCTTAACGAGATAGCCAGGCAAACTGTTAATCCGGCTTTACCGGATACTACTAAGCAGGAAGATTTAAAAATAGTAGAACCAAGAACTATTCCCCCGGTAAATATCCTGGAAATAAGCAAGCCGACCGATGAATTAATTGCAAAAGGGAAGGAAACTTTTACAACAGTTTGTACGTCCTGTCATGGTGAAGATGGTAAAGGTGATGGTCCCGCATCAACTGCTTTGAATCCCAAACCAAGAAATTTCATAAACAAAGAAGGTTGGAAAAACGGTCCCAAGCTTTCGCAAATTTATCAAACTCTTGAGGAGGGAATACCGGGAAGCGGTATGATATCTTATAATTATCTTACCCCTCTTGAAAGAATTGCTTTGGCTCATTATATACGGCAAACATTTGTTCCCGATCCACCTACCGATACCGAAAATGAGTTATTAGCTCTTGATCAGACATATTCACTTTCTAACGGAAAGGAAATATCTGCTCAGATACCTGTTCAATCTGCAATCAATATTATAATAAAGGAAAGCGATAGTCAGATACAGAATCTTATATCGAAAGTAAGCGAGATAAACGGCAGCGATGAAACAGGTGCAAAAATATTTAAGCTTGTTACAAGTAACGAGCTCAAAGCTTTAGTAACTTTAAATTCCGGCGCAGCCTGGAAACAGGATTATCAAAAGTTTGCCGACATTATTATTTATAATATGCCTGAGAATGGTTTTAATGAAAATATTTTCAAATTGTCGGGCAATGAATGGGATGCGCTCTACAAATATATGAATAGCTATTTTTGATAGGGAGGTGCACTATGAAATACTTAACAAAAATTTTACCGTTACTTGTTCTTATATATACCGGTTTTGCATTAGCGGAAGATAAAAAAGTTGATATTGGCATCGATGAACAGCTTGGGAAAAGTCTTCCTCTTGATTTGTATTTCAATGATGAGACAGGCAGCAGGAAAGCATTAAGAGAATATATAACCGGCACCACAGTTCTTGCTTTCGTTTACTATGAATGCCCTGGGATATGTTCTCCTTTAATGACTTCCATAGCTGAAGTCGTTGACAAAGTAAACCTTGAACCGGGAGAAAACTATAATATTATTACTATCAGTATTGATGAGTTTGAAAAACGGGCATTGGCTGCTGATAAAAAGAGAAATTATATGAAGCTTATCGAAAAGAAATTTCCTGAAAGTGCATGGAGATTTCTTACCGGAGATAGTGTAAGCATAAAGACTATAACTGACGCAGCAGGATTTCATTTCAAAAGGGAAGGGACACAATTTATTCATTCCGGCGCCCTGCTTTTTATTGCCGGAGATGGTAAAATCTGCAGGTACCTGTTCCCGGGCTATTCGGAAAATAAAGGTTACAGGATTCTTCCATTCGATTTTAAGATGGCAATAACTGAAACATCAAAAGGTGTTTCTGCTCCAACTATTGCAAGAATGCTTCAGTTTTGTTTTAGTTATGATCCCCAGGGAAAGACCTACGTCTTGAATTTTACAAGAATCTTTGGTGCAGGTATTTTGCTTGCGGCAATAGTCTTCGTGCTCTATATTACTATAAAACCAAAGATGAAAGAAAAAAAGAAGTAAGAGGTAGTTATTTATGGCAGACGATGTATTGGCAATAAAAGGGAATGGGCATGAGCCGAGTTACCTGGAATATACCGGGAAAGGTAAAGGGCTTAAAGCCTGGATTACATCTACCGATCATAAAAGAATAGGAATTCTTTATCTTGTTTCTCTTCTAAGTTTTTATGTGGTCGGTGTACTTTTTGGCTTCCTTATGAGACTCGAGCTGATAGCTCCCGGAAGGACCATAATGGATCCACAAACATACAACCAGATATTTACACTGCATGGTGTGATAATGATTTTTTTGTTTGTTATCCCTGGTATTCCCGCAGCTTTTGGTAATTTTTTTCTGCCAATTCTTATAGGTGCAAAGGATGTAGCTTTTCCGAGAATAAATTTATTATCCTGGTATCTTTTTGTATTGGGTGGTTTACTTGCTGTTCTTTCAATATTACTCCCCGGCGGTCCGGCTGATACCGGGTGGACATTTTATATACCATACAGCGTTCGTTCAGGTACAAATGTTACTTATGCACTTATGGCTGCATTTGTACTTGGATTCTCTTCAATCTTAACAGGATTAAATTTTGTTACAACTGTTCACAGGTTAAGAGCACCGGGAATGAGCTGGTTCAAGATGCCTCTTTCTATCTGGTCGCTTTATGCAACTGCCTGGGTTCAGGTTTTAGCAACTCCAATAATTGGTATAACACTTCTATTGGTTGCAGTAGAAAGATGGTTTGGAGTGGGATTGTTTGATCCGGCACTTGGTGGAGATCCGGTACTTTTCCAACACCTGTTCTGGATATACTCACATCCGGCAGTCTATATAATGATTTTGCCTGCTATGGGTGTGATTTCGGAGATTATACCTGTCTTTGCCAGAAGAACAATATTCGGTTACAAGTTTATTGCTTTTTCATCTATTGGTATTGCACTGTTTGGTTCCCTGGTTTGGGCGCATCATATGTTTACTGTCGGAATGAGCGATACGGCGCAATTAGTGTTTTCCCTTCTCACTTTTCTTGTTGCAATTCCCAGTGCGATAAAAGTGTTTAACTGGACTGCAACACTTTACAAAGGCTCGATCGATCTGGCGCCACCTTTGTTGTTTGCGCTCGGATTTATTTTTCTTTTTTCAATCGGAGGGTTCACCGGGCTTTTCCAGGGTACTCTTGCTGTTGATATACAGGTTCATGATACATCTTTTGTAGTAGCACATTTTCATTATGTTATGTTTGGCGGAACGGGTTTCGGAATTTTTGCTGCGATGCATTACTGGTTGCCGAAGATGTTCGGCAGAATGTATAATCAGAAAGTTGCTAAAGTTGCCTTCTGGATTTTGTTTACCGGCTTCAATGTACTTTATTTCCCGATGTTCATTATGGGCTGGTTGGGAATGCCGAGAAGATATTACGACTACCTGCCCGAATTTCATATATATCATTTTATTTCAACCATTGGCTCCTGGATTTTGATTACAGGTTTAATAATAATGTTTACGAACCTTATTCATTCATTGAAGAAAGGTAAAATAGTAACTGAGAAAAACATCTGGGGCGGTGAAACACTTGAATGGAAAGTACCTACACCTCCACCGCTTGAGAATTTCGAGCACATTCCAACGATTACTGAGGTTCCTTACGAATATAAAGAAAATGAAGAACCTCAAATGGAGGAGGTAAAGTGAATACTGAAGAGCACACAGTAAGTCACGTTCACCGTGACGATATTGGTTCCAGGATGGGAATGTGGCTGTTCCTTTTTACAGAGCTTCTCCTTTTTGGAGGAATGTTTTTCCTTTATTCTGTTTACCGTTTTATCAATACCGAAGCGTTTCATATAGCTGCAAAAGAGCTTAATACTTTAATCGGATGCTTTAATACTGCTATTCTGCTTACAAGCAGTCTTACCATGGCACTTTCTATTACAGCAATCCAGAAGGATAAAAAAGGGCTTTCAATTTTTTTTCAGCTTCTTACAATTTTGATGGCATTTGGTTTTTTGGTAAATAAATATTTTGAATGGACGACAAAATTTCATCACGGCATTTATCCCGGTTCCGATACTTTGTTATCCATGGATTCCGGGGAAATCCTTTTCTTTGGGTTGTATTACGTAATGACGGGATTGCATGGGCTTCATGTAATTATAGGCGCAGTATTAATTGGGATTATGACAAGGCTTACAGCTAAGGGAGTGATAACAAAAGACAGTTTTGTTAAACTTGAATCTGCTGGTCTTTACTGGCACCTTGTAGATATAATCTGGATTTTCCTTTTCCCATTATTTTATTTAATAACCTGAGTTCGGTATGCATAAAGACGAAACACATCAACATATGCATGGCTACGGGATTTATATCCTTGTTTGGTTTGGATTATTAACCTTAACCGGGGTTACTGTTGCTGTAGCCGGAATTAATTTTGGTGCTTTAACTATTGCAACTGCTTTATTCATAGCAGCCGTTAAATCTTACCTGGTGCTGACAATTTTCATGCACCTTAGGATTGAACAAAAGGCTTTTAAAATATTTCTGCTTGTTGCTTTATTTTTCTTTGTTATTTCTATTGTTCTTTTATTTGCTGACTATTCTTTTAGATAAGGTAGTATAAAATGTTTTCAGGACCATCGAATTTTGTAGAATCTGTCGACACTGCCTTTTGGGTAGTGATGATAATCTCCGTGATTTTTCTCGTGTTGATTACTTTCCTGATGATATTTTTTGTCGTTAAATATAGCAGGAAGAAAAACCCGAAAGCAAAAAACATACATGGCAGCGTACCTTTGGAAATTGCATGGACCGTTATACCGACGTTACTCGTTTTAGTAATGTTTTGGTATGGATGGGTAAGTTATAAACAAATGTCCGATGTGCCGAAAGATTCAATTATTATAGATGTAACTGCACAAATGTGGAAATGGACATTTAAGTATGAAAATGATGTTGTATCAGATACTTTGTATGTTCCTTTAAAAAGAAATATAAAAGTTAATCTTCACTCGTTGGATGTGAACCACAGCTTTTTTGTGCCTGCGTTCAGGGTAAAAAAGGATGCTTTCCCTAACAGAAATAATTATGCCTGGTTTAATGCCTCTGAATTAGGATCATATACCATTACTTGTGCAGAATATTGCGGGTTAAATCATTGGGACATGCGGACTAAAGTTGTCGTCTTACCAATTCAGAATTTCAATTACTGGCTTGAGAACAAAGCCAAACTTAAGAATGTGAATGAACAAACCGTTTCAACAAAAAAGGATTCTGTTTCGAATTAATTCTTATAACAAATTGCGAAACAAAATTAACATATTATTTGAGTTGACTAAAATCAGGATAACATTGTTTGTTACTGTTACAACTGCTTTTGGTTATATCTGTGCAAGCAGAGAAATAAATGCCGGATTAATAGCACCGCTTTTGGGAATTCTTTTTCTTGCTTGTGGAAGTGCGGTCATCAATCATTACCAGGAAAGAAAGACAGATGCTTTAATGGATAGAACCAAAAACAGACCGATTCCTTCCGGCAGAATATCTCTAGCTAACGCATTAATTATTGCTGTCCTACTCGCTTTTACCGGTGCGTTGATACTTTGGTTTAGTTCGGGTTTGCTTGCTCTATCTTTGGCGCTTCTTAATCTGGTATGGTATAATGGAGTTTATACACCCCTTAAAAAGATTAATCCTTTAGCAATTATTCCCGGCTCACTCGTTGGTGCAATACCTCCTGCGGTTGGATGGGTTGCTGCCGGGGGTAATATATTTGATCCCGGGATTTTAATTATATCTTTCTTTTTCTTTATCTGGCAGATTCCTCATTTTTGGCTATTGTTGCTTGTACTTGATAAAGATTATCAACAGGCTGGATTTCCAACTTTAACAAAAATTTTTACTCACGAACAGCTAACAAGAATTACATTTATTTGGATTATGGCAACGGTTGTTACCGGGGTAATCATCCCTTTATTTGGTTTGATAAAATTCCCTGTTATAAATTTTACTCTCTTAGCAGCAGGAATCTGGCTTAGCTGGAATGCTTTTAAGCTACTCAGAAAAACGACTAATGCATTATCGTTCAGGTTTGCGTTCAGGGAAATAAATGTTTTTGCGCTCGTAATTATTATTCTTTTATCAATTGATAAACTTGTAATTTGAAAATAGAACATTTCGGGAAAGTAAATGGAATTTATAGATAGTTTAGTTCTGCCGCAGTCATCGGAACACATTGAACTTCTGCATTACATGTTAATGCTTGTCTTGTTTCTCTTTATTCCTTTTATAAGCATTATTTTCGGCGGGACGACTCTATCACTCTATTTCAGGAAAAAAGGCGTTGATGAGAACAATCATATTTATTTAAAGTTTGCTAAAGATATTATCGAAATGCTGACGATTAACAAAAGCATCGGCATCATACTTGGTATTGTTCCATTACTAACGGCTATTCTTGTTTATGCCCAGTTGCTGCATACGGCTAAGGTTTCGGTTATATCATATTTAACTATCTCTTTCTTTCTTACGATCATTAGCATTATTCTTATTTACACATACAGATATTCACTTTCTTTCAAAAATATTTTCGATTCTATAAAAGATCAGGATTCAAACGATCCGGAACTGAAAGAAGAAATAAAGAAATTTAAAAAAGGGAACCAGAGCCTAAGCTCAAAATCAGGCATGTACGGACACATTTTCCTCTTCATATCTCTGTGGATATTTATTGCTGCTGTTACACTTGCCACTTATACAAGCGACTGGGGAAATGAGAATTTATTCTCTCTTCTTTTCTCCTGGAAAGTACTGTCTCGCTTTATACATTTTATTGCAGCCGCTTTTGCTTTAACCGGCGGAGCAATATTATTCGGATTCTTTTACTGGGAAGGCGGGAGAAAAAATTTAAGTGACGATTATAAGGACTTTGTCAGAAGAATTTCGATAAGAATAACCTTAACAGCATCTTTGTTTCAGCCCTTATTTTTACTATTAAATTTATTTGCTTTACCGAATGAAGCTTTGTCGGCTTCTGTTTTTGGTTATTCGTTTCTTGCACTTTTCCTTCTTTTCCTTGCGTATCATTATTTATACGCAATGATAAAGCAATCAACCAGCAGGTTTAGCGGACACGTATTTTATGTTTTATTGTTTACTTTATTGGCATTAATAATCAAAGACCAGTTAGCTATGGGAAATGCGACTGTAAAACAATCAGTGATTCTGAATGCACAGTTTGTAAAATACCTGGCAGAACTAAAAGGAACCGGCGAAGGTGCAGAGAAGTTGAGCGGTGAAGAAATATACCAGGTAAGATGCTCTTCTTGCCATGCATTCGACAGGAGAATTGTTGGTCCGCCCCACAATGAAGTAGTTCCAAAATACGAAGGGAAGAAAGAACAACTTGTAGCTTTTATCAGGAATCCCATAAAAGTAAACCCTGCATATCCTCCCATGCCAAATCCGGGGCTAAAGCCCGCCGAAGCTGATGCTATTGCTACTTACCTTTTAGATCATTTTAAAAAGAAGTAGCAAAGAATTATTACAGAATTGCAAACACTTCCCTCTGTCTCTCACCACCTGTAGCAATTACTTCTTTGTCAGGAGATATATAAACATCTATTTCGCTTCTTACACCGAAATCTCCGGTTAAATAAATTCCCGGTTCTATTGAAAATGATGTTGATGGAAACAGAAGTCTTTCATCTTTGGTTTCAAAATCGTCCATGTGTGCGCCGCTTCCGTGCAGGTCTGTAGTTATTGAATGTCCCGTACGGTGAATAAAATAATCGCCGTAGCCCGCATCTCTTATTATATTTCTTGAAACGTCGTCAACTTCGTAACCTCGAATTTCTTTCTCTTCCTTAAAGCGGGTCTGAACAAGCTTAAAAGCTTCATCTCTTGCATTTGCAACAATGTTAAAGATTTTTTTGTATTTATCGGGAACGGTTTTACCGACAAATCCAACCCATGTAATATCAGCCCAAACTGCATCAGGTTTATTAACTTTTGCCCACAAATCAATTAAGACAAAGTCCTCTTTCTTAATCGGTTTGAAAATATCTTTTTCGGGGCTGTAATGGGGATTGGCAGAATTTTCATTAACGCCCACAATCGGAGGGTAATCTGTGAAATATTTTCTTTTAGCAAATTCATTCATTATAAACTGTTGAACATCATATTCGGTAAGATTACGATTCGCTGATATTTCATTCTTAATAAAATCAAATGATAGCTTAACAATGTCTGTTAATGCGGCAGCAACAGGTTTGTTTTCCTCGAACTGTTCTTTAGTCCAGACAGCATCGAACATTGAAATCAGATCGCCGCTGCTTACAATTTCAACTCCAAAAGATTTCATCAGTTCTATTGTTCCGGCATCTACTCTGGACACGTAAGGTATTGCATTCAACGGGGAATATTCCATCGCAACTTTTTTAATGTTTCTCAAAGTGTTTGAGAGATGACCGGTAAGTGATGCGTGGCTTGAATAAGTAAATTTTTTACCCGGCAAATGATCAAGATGTCCTGCTTCAATACCGTTGACTATTTTTACAGGCTCACCCTTCTTTGGCACCAGGTAGTAAAATCTTCTTGTCAGATGACTATCCCTGGGTATATCAAGAATGTTTAACGCAAGATCATTGCTTCTGCGAAAATCAAAGAATAGCCAGCCATCAAGATTTGTTTCGTTTAGTATCTTTTGAATTTTTTCGAGATTGAATTTGCCCATTAATACTCCTTAAGAAATTCATAAGAGAATCAGCAGATTACTTAATAAAATAATGACACGATATTGATTATCAAAAATATCCAATTTCTTTGCTAAAAATAGTATAAATATTCATCAGATGTTTTGAAGAGATTTTTCTTTTAATTTATTTAATAATAAATTCTATTATACGATAAAGGTAAAAAATTATTAGCGGAAAAATTATGTATAAATTCTTAGGGACATATAATGTTATTCCTTCCCTGCCGGAAAATCTTGAACATTTGAGAGAGATTGCTCATAATCTTCATTGGACATGGAATCCTAATTCGCGTGAGCTTTTTAGAAGATTGGATAGAGAACTTTGGGAAGAGACAAATCATAACCCGGTAATGGTTCTGGGGAATGTTAGCCAGGAACGGCTCGAAGAAGTTTCTCATGATGATGGATTCAAAGCACACCTTGAGAGAGTGCATAAATATCTGCAGGAATATTTAAACACCAAAACATGGTACGACAAAAATTATAATTACCCGAAAGATTTTAACATTATTTATTTTTCTGCAGAGTTCGGGTTAACCGAATGCCTTCAAACATACAGCGGCGGTTTAGGAGTTTTGGCTGGGGACCATCTTAAAGCATCAAGTGATCTGGGTATTCCTTTAATCGGGATAGGGCTGCTATACCGGGAAGGTTACTTTCAACAGTATTTAAATTCTGATGGCTGGCAGCATGAAAGATATGAACTGAATGACTTTAATAATCTCCCTATGAAACTTGTGATGAATAAAAATGAGCCTTTTACTCTTTCTGTAAAATATGCTTCCAAAGAGGTTTTCTTCCAGGTGTGGAAAATTGATGTTGGAAGAGTTCCTCTCTATTTACTCGATACGAATGTTTCTCAGAATTCTGAACAAGACAAAAAAATTACCAGGGCTTTATACGGAGGAAATATTGAAACAAGGATAGAGCAGGAAATAATTCTTGGCATCGGGGGAATCAAAACTATAAATGCACTCGGTATTCAACCGATGGTTTGCCATATGAATGAAGGACATTCAGCTTTTATGGCGCTCGAAAGAATGAGATACCTGATACATGAAGATGGTTTAAGCTATAAAGAGGCTAAAGAAATAGGATTCTATTCAAATATATTTACTACACACACGCCTGTTCCGGCAGGCATCGATGTATTCTCAAATGAGCTTGTAGAAAAATATCTTGGTAGCTTTTATAAGAATGAACTCAAAATAAGTGATAAAGAATTTTACTCGCTGGGCACTATTAATATCGGTAAAGAATCTTCTGTATTTAATATGGCTCATCTTGCAATGAATACTGCCGGTTACGTAAATGGTGTGAGCAAACTTCATGGTTCGGTTTCCAAGAAGATGTGGGTATCAGGTTATAAGGATGTTCCCTTTAATGAAATACCCATTTCTTATGTAACTAATGGTGTACATATCAGGTCACATATTTCCCGTGAAATAGAGGATCTTTTAGTTCAGTATATTGGAGAAAACTGGGCTAATAATCCGGCGTCGGAAGAATTATGGAAAAGGATTGATAAAATTCCGGATGAAGAGCTATGGAGAACTCATGAAAGGCGAAGGGAAAGGCTCGTTGCGTTTGCACGCAGGCGTCTTGCAAAACAAATAAAAGATAGAGGAGGCAGCCAGGCTGAAATGTCTGCAGCTGCAGAAGTGCTTGATCCGCATGCACTGACAATCGGTTTTGCCAGAAGGTTTGCAAGTTATAAAAGAGCTACTTTAATTTTTAGAGATGTCGAAAGATTGGCAGATATCATCAACAATAAATTACAGCCTGTTCAATTTATTATGGCAGGAAAAGCACACCCAAAGGATGAAGACGGGAAGAGATTGATCCAGGAGATTTTCCAGATTACTAAAGAAGAAAGATTCCGGAGGAAAATAGTCTTTATTGAAAATTATGATATGAATGTTGCAAGATATATGGTTGAAGGATGCGACATCTGGCTTAATAATCCTCGCAGACCTTTGGAGGCAAGCGGAACATCCGGGATGAAAGTAATTGCAAACGGTGGTTTGAACTTCAGCGTTCTTGATGGCTGGTGGGATGAAGGATTTGATGCCGAAGTCGGTTGGAAAATTGGTAGCGGTGAAGAATATTCAGATACCGATTACCAGGATGAAGTTGAATCGAGACAGTTGTATCATACTCTCGAATCGCAGATCGTTTCATTGTTTTATTCAAGAGGAGAAGATTTATTACCACGCGGATGGATTACTAAAGTAAAAAATTCGATGAAGAAACTGGGGCATTTCTTTAATACTCACAGGATGGTTCAGGAATATTTCGATAAATTTTATTTACCTTCTTACGACAAAAGAATCGAATTGCAAAAGAATAAATGGAGTGAAGCAGTTCAATTGGCAAAATGGAAGGAGAAGATCAGGAAAAACTGGTCGCAGGTTAAAGTTGAAAAGGTTAATACCGGGAAAAATTCCAAACCGATTTTTGTCGGGGAAGAATTTCCTGTCGATGCTGAGATTAACCTTGGCAATTTGTTACAGGAAGATGTGGAAGTGCAGCTTTATTTTGGTCCTGTTGAAAAGCAGGATGATCCCGGGTTCAACTCAACTGTTGTTATGAAACCTAATAGTAAAAATTCCGGTAACGGAGTTATACATTATAAAGGAAATATTGTTACGCAGCACAGTGGGCAACAAGGCTATACGATAAGAATTCTTCCCAAGAATCCATTACTTGTTAGTCCTTTTGAGGTCGGGGTTGTTTACTGGGCTAGTGAACAATAATCTGCTCAAATATTTCTGCAAATTTATAAAAGAGGTTGTTCCCAAGCCTCTTTTTTATATTCGATGTAAAATCAATTTTATCTTTGGAATCGAAAAACGTTTTTATTCCATTGGCTAATGCAATAACAGATTCAGGATCAACAAGAAAACCCGTTTCTCCGTCATCAACAAATTCTTTTAAACCTCCGACCTTTGTAGCTACAACCGGTTTTAAGAAAGAATAGCTTACGTTTAATACTGCACTTTGAGTAGCACTTCTGTAAGGAAGAATTACTAAATCGGACATTCCGTAATACAAACCTACTTCTTCATTTTTTACAAACCTGTTTAAAACTTTAACGATATTATCAAGCTTTAATTCTTTTATAAGATTTTGGTAGGATGAAGGATCATCATAAAATTCACCAACAATTAAAAGCTTAACATCGGGATTTGAAGAAATTACAGAGGGCATTGCTTTAATAAGAATGTCGAGTCCTTTATACTTTCTTACGTAGCCAAAGAAAAGCAAAATCCTATCATCCTTAAAGCCAAGGTTTTTCCTTTCCTCATTGATTGCAGATTCATCAGGCAATTTGTATAAATCGAAGGTGGGCAGTTCAGCTCTGTAAATTTTTTTGTCAGCAGAAATACTTTTCAAATCCTCTTCCACAATTTGAGATAACGCTATAAAGTAGTTTGCATTTCTCAATCCAAGTTTTGTGAGGAAAGAATCTATGTATCTTGTTTCGTGTGAGATGAAGTTTTCAGTTATAAAAACTATTCTTTCTTTATATCGCTTTTTTATGAAAAGGGAAATAAAAAAATGACAGATACCAAAAAACGGTTGCCACCAATCGAATACAACAAGATCGGCTTTTTCTTGTTTAATTTTATTTGCAGTTTTTATCCAGTTTAACGGCGAAACTGAATTAACGATTCTTTCATTAGGAACAATAAATTTGCTGGTAGCACTTTCATCGTATTGAGTTTTGCCTGGAAAAAGAAAAGAGGGGTAGAGAAGCTTATAATTATAAATCTTTATTTCAAATTTATCTTTTAAGCTGTTATAAAGATAAGAAACAAATGTCGAGGGACCGCCACGGTAAGGATAAGCAGGACCAATAATTATTATTTTCTTTTTCCGATTCATCAATTAAAAATAAATAAAAAAGGGGAGAGCATAAAGGATTCTTTTTTGTTAAGTGAGGCTCACGTTATAGTAACCTCGCTTTAGAAGGCAATCTATTTTTCTGTTACGAAGTGGGAATCTGCCTCAAAAGCATTTTGGCTGTCACACTGAGCTTGTCGAAGTGTGAATTTGATTTTAAATGTCGGTCTTCGACTAGCTCAGACTGACAAATTAAGACTTTTGGGACAGCCTCGCGGTTCGTGACAGCGGGGAATTATCTCTTGAAGTAAAAAAGAAATGATACAGCTAAATCAACGTTTTAATAAATATCTTCATCGGTTTCTTCACTCTCATCTTCCTGCGTCATCGTAAATATTGAGCTAAGCATATCTTTAAATTGTAGCCCATTCTCCAAACGGAATTTACTCAACATAGAATATTCAGCTAAGCCGTGAAGCACAAACTCCATCAAAAGAAGATTATCCTTGCCGTTTATAGCGGGCTGGTATTTTTTTACAATTTCTTTCAGACCGGGAATTTTTGCTAATGTAATCTCATATTCTTTATCTGAGACTGTATTAAGTATATCGACTTTGTTTCCCTTGTTAAACCAGCTTGTTATAGAGTTATACGGGTTTGGCTCTTGCGTAGATTGCTCAGGCTGATTCTTTACACGATTAATTTGAGGATCTTTTCGTTTTACTTTATCCGGTGAAGGGAAATAATTATTAAACAAATTTCTTATGGCTTTGCTGATGAGAATGTGTGCAACCTTTGCAGGACCTTCCTGCTCGCCTTCATAAACAAGTTCAATCTTTCCTGTTATTGCCGGGATAACTCCGTAAAGATCGGAAATCCTGATGTGAGTACAATCTTCATTATTAATAATCATTCTTCTTTCAGCAGAGCTAATAAGATTTTCATAAGCAGAGATAGTCAGCCTTGCTGAAACTCCGCTTTTAGGATCGATGTATTCACTTGCACGCGCTTCAAATGCAATCTGCTCGACAAGGTCTTTCATTAATTGGTTTGTATTAATTTTTTTCTTCTGGTCAGGTGTAAATTTAGATTCCTGTTCGGTTATCTGTTGTGAAACGCCGATTGATTTCGGATAATGAGTAAGTATCTGGCTGTCTATCCTGTCTTTTAAAGGAGTAACGATTGAACCCCTGTTCGTATAATCTTCCGGGTTAGCAGTAAAAACAAACTGGATATCGAGAGGCAATCTTACTTTAAAGCCTCTTATTTGAATATCGCTTTCCTGTAGAATGTTGAAAAGCGCTACCTGTATTCTTGCCTGAAGATCGGGCAATTCATTTATTACGAATATTGAACGATGAGAGCGGGGAATTAACCCGAAGTGAATTACTCTTTCATCAGAGTAGGGGAGTTTTAATGCTGCAGCTTTAATCGGGTCAACATCGCCGATAAGATCGGCAACTGAAACGTCCGGGGTTGCAAGCTTTTCTGCATACCTTTCTGAACGATGATGCCATTCGATTTTTGTATCATCGCCTTGCTCAGCAATCATATCTTTTGAATATCTTGACAAAGGATGCAAAGGATCGTCATTCAATTCAGAGCCTGCAACAACAGGAATATATTCATCGAGCAGGTTAATAAGCATTCTTGCAATCTTTGTTTTAGCCTGTCCTCTTAAACCGAGGAGAATAATATTATGCCTGGAGAGAATTGCAGTTTGAATATCCGGTATTACAGTTTCCTCATAACCAATTATGCCCTCGAAAGGGTTCTCGTTCTTCTTAAGAAACTTGATGAGGTTGTCGCGCAGCTCATCTTTAATGGATTTTGATTTATATCCTGTTCTTTTTAATTCACCGAAAGTAGTAATTTTGGTAATATCCATTTATTAGTCCCGTTGTTTTTGATACTTGATCATTGGTCAATCGTCATTTGTCAATAGTCATTGGTCATTAGTTGTCATTGATAGTCATTTTTTAAATGACAATTGAATGACTATCGAATAACAATGAATGACTATATTCCTGATCTTACTCTTGAACCTGCACTTGAACTCTGCACCCGCCTACTTCAACCTCTTCCTTCTGTTTCTCACATAATCTTCAAAAATATATTCGCCCAAACCTGAGAGGCTGCTGTAGAATGCTCTGCCGTTATTTGTCTTGGTAAACTCTCTTACGAACCGCTGCAGATACGGATCTTTTGCAATCATAAACGTTGTTATCGGTATTCCGAGCTTTCTGCATTTTGCCGCTTCGTCCAGAGTTTTGTTAACAATTTTCCTGTCAAGCCCAAAGCTGTTTTTATAATATTTCAAACCTTCTTTAAGGCAGGTCGGTTTACCATCCGTTATCATAAAGATTTGTTTGTTGCTTGTTTTTCTTCTCCTGAGAATATCGACTGCAAGGTCTAACCCTGCAACAGTGTTTGTATGATAAGGACCAACTTCAAGATAAGGTAAATCTTTTATCTCTATTGGCCAGGCATCATTTCCGAAAGCAATGATATCTAGTGTGTCTTTAGGATATTTAGTTGTAATCAGTTCCGATAAAGCCATGGCTACTTTTTTAGCGGGAGTAATTCTGTCTTCACCATAAAGTATCATCGAATGCGAAATATCGATCATCAAAACTGTTGAAGTTATTGCTTTGTAATCACGCTCTTCTATTTCAAGATCATTTTCAGTCAGCTTGAATTCATCGAGACCGTGGTTGATTTGTGCATTCTTGATAGAATCAGTCATATCGATCTGCTCGACAGAATCGCCGAAATTATATTCGCGCCTGTCAGAAGTCGGTTCATCCCCCTGACCTGTAAATGGCGAATTATGATTTCCTCTTTGAGATTTTTTCAGCTTGCCGAAAATTTCTTCAAGCGATTGTCGCCTGATACTTTGTTCGCTCTTTGCGGTTATTATAAATCCGGTTCCGTCTTCATTATCTTCGAGGTATCCTTTTTCTTTTAAATCATCAATAAAGTTTCCCATTCCGTATTTATCATTCGTTAAACCATACTGCTTATCGAGCTGGTTAAGCCAGTTCAATGCTTCTGCAACATCTCCCGAAGTTACAATCATAATTTGCAGAAACAATTTGAGCAGGTCCTCAAAACTCTGCGAGTCCCGCCTTTGCGGAATATATTTTGTGAATCTTGTGCCTAACATATTGGTAATAAGCTTAACATTAAATTTAAAAGAATTGTTCAGGAATTCAAGACGATTATAAGAAGAAATCTGCTTTATATAAAGGGGCTATATTCCGCTCAACTTTTTAAGCATTTCAGCCGCATAACTATTCAGAGGTTGCAGCCTTAAAGCCAGACGGAAATTTTTTGTAGCAAGACCTTTATTACCGTCCTTTAAGTATGCGTCTCCTAATCCTATAAAAACATCTGCGGCGTTCGGGAACTCACGTGTAAGCATTCTAAAAAGCTGGATTGCAACAGGATAGCTTTGAATATTAATAAGATCATAACCAAATGTGATTTGCTCTTCCAACCTTTTATTAAAATTGCCGGTAGTGTCGGAGCTAATTTTCCTTAATGCGGTAAGCGAAGAATCAATACCATATTCTAAAGTTATTTTGAGGAGAAAATCGGCAAGAGATTTTTCAGGCTTCTTAATTTCTCTTCCGAAATATATAGCTGCAATATCGAGCGCCGGTTCACCCATGTTTCTGTCTCTTATATTCATTAAATGAATAACGGCTGTTTTTTCCTGAGGATAAATCAGCAATAGGGAAGTGAACCCTGTTCCGGTTCCCGAGTGGCTGATATATTTTCTTCCCGATTCATCTATACCGAAAGAGACACCCAGTCCATAGTTTATTGTTTTACCATTCTTTAGTTTAGTCGGTACGATCATCGAGTCAAGACTTGTTAATTTTATCAATTTGCCTTTGAGAAGGTTATCGGAGAATTTTAAAAGATCTTCAGAGGTTGATAATAATCCTCCACCGGGAATTTTAATTGATAAGTCTGCAAGAGCGGCGTTCTGAACCTGGCGG
>Ga0209322_10000468_pt1 | contig 23566 bp, 19 predicted proteins | sample Rifsed19ft1_FD_184013 | JGI IMG/M metagenome (GOLD analysis project Ga0209322, IMG submission 184013) | Soil microbial communities from Rifle, Colorado, USA - sediment 19ft 1 (version 2) | ecosystem: Environmental > Terrestrial > Deep subsurface > Rock core/Sediment | place: Rifle, Colorado... | reverse complement strand
GTGCAGAAGCTGCTGGACGGCGGCGTGCCGGGCATCCACTTCTACTGCATGAACCGCTCCGGCCCCACCATCGAGCTGCTCAGGCGCGTCAAGCGCTAGCTGGGCCTGATCAGCGTCCCCTTGCGCCCCAGGAGCATCTCGGGCGCGTTGGCCAGAGCGCCGATGGCCGCCCGCCGCCCCGTGCGCTCGACGAACTGACAGGCGGCCTCCACCTTCGGGCCCATGGAGCCGGCCTCGAAGGCGACGCGCCGCAGCTCGGCGACGCTTGCCTCGCGGATCGGCCGCGCCCGCGGCGTCCGCCACTCCCACTCGACATACTCGACGTCCGTGAGGAGCAGGAGCCAGTCGGCGTCCAGGGCCTCGGCCAACAGGGCCGAGGTCAGGTCCTTGTCGACGACGCCCTCGACGCCTTCGAGGGCCCCGATTGCATCGGCGCCGCGGACGACGGGGACGCCGCCGCCGCCGGCGCAGATGACGAGGATGCCGGCCTGGACGAGGGCGCGGATGGCCGCGATCTCCAGGATCTCGCGCGGGCGAGGCGAGGGGACGACGCGCCGGAAGCCGGCGCCGTCGCGGGCGATGCTCCAGCCCCTCGCCTCGGCGAGCTGCCTCGCCGTCGCCTCGTCGTACATCGGGCCTACGGGCTTCGTCGGCTTCGCGAACGCCGGGTCGGCGGCGTCGACGAGGACGGTGGTGAGCAGCGTCGCCACGGCGGTGCCGTCCAGGGCGTTGCGCAGGGCCTGCTCCAGGAGGAAGCCGATCATCCCCTGGCTCTCGGCGCCGAGGACGTCCAGCCCGTAGGGCGGCACGTCGCGGTAGGCCCTGTCCTGAGCCTGTCGAAGGGCCTCGCTCTCCAGCGCCAGCAGGCCGACCTGCGGGCCGTTGCCGTGCGTGACGACGGTCTGGTGCCGGCGCGCGACGGCCGCTACCGCCTTCGCGGCCACCTCGGCGTTGCGCTGCTGTGCCGCCTCCGTCGGTGGCTCGCCGCGACGGAGCAGGGCGTTGCCGCCCAGGGCGACGACGACTCGCTCAGGCACGCGTCTTCACCCGCGCCGCGAACTCGCGCAGCAGGGGCGAGAGCTTCGGCTCGCCGCGTTCCTCGACTTCGTAGCTGACGCGTACGGCCGGCTTGGAGAGGCGCAGCAGGCGCCGCAGGTCGACGGGGCTCGCCACGACGACGAGGTCGCAGGGCACCGCCTCGATGGTCGCCTCCAGGTCGGCAATTTGCTCGTCGCCGTAGCCCATGGCGGGCAGGACCGGCCCCAGCTGCGGGTACGCTTCGAAGACGGGCTTGATGCTGCCGACGGCGTAGGGCCTGGGGTCGACCAGCGCCGCCGCGCCGAAGCGCCGCGCCGCCAGCAGCCCGGCGCCGTAGCCCATGCCGCCGTGCGTAACCGTCGGCCCATCCTCTATGACCAGGACGCGCTTGCCGCGCACCGTCTGCTCGTCGTCGGCGCGCAGGGGCATCGCCATCTCGACGACCGTGGCGCGCGGGTTGACGAGGCGGACGTTCTCGCGCACGTCGCGCACGTCTTCGCGGTCCGCCGTGTCGACCTTGGTGAGGACGACGACGTCCGCCCGCACGAGGTTCGCCTCGCCGGGGAAGTAGGTCGTCTCGTGGCCGGGCCGGTGCGGGTCGGCGAGGACGATCTCGAGGTCGGGCCGGAAGAAGGGCAGGTCGTTGTTGCCGCCGTCCCAGAGGATGATGTCGGCCTCGCTCTCGGCCGCGCGCAGGATGCGCTCGTAGTCTACGCCGGCGAAGACGAGGTCGCCGGCCGCGATGTGCGGCTCGTACTCCTCGCGCTCCTCGATGGTGCAGTCGGCGCGCTCCAGGTCCTCGAGGGTGGCAAAGCGCTGCACCGCCTGCTCGACCAGGTCGCCGTAGGGCATGGGGTGGCGCACGACGGCGACGCGCAGCCCGGCCGCACGGAAGACGCCGGCGACGAAGCGCGCCAGGGGGCTCTTGCCGCAGCCGGTGCGCACGGCGCAGATGGAGACGACGGGCCGCGAGGCGGTGAGCATCGTCGCCCCGGCGCCGAGGAGGCGGAAGTCGGCGCCCGCCGCCACCGCCCGCGAGGCGACGTGCATGACGTCGAGGTGGGAGACGTCGCTGTAGGCGAAGACGACCTCGTCGACGCCGCGCGTCCTGACCAGGTCCTCCCAGCCCTTCTGCGGGAGGATGGGGATGCCGGCGGGGTAGAGCGGCCCGGCGAGCTGCGGCGGGTAGGTGCGGCCGGCGATGTTGGGGATCTGCGCCGCCGTGAAGCCGACGACCTCGTAGGCGGGCGCGTCGCGGAAGACGACGTTGAAGTCGTGGAAATCGCGGCCGGCGGCGCCCAGGATGAGGACGCGCCGTCGCGGGGCTGTGCTCGCTCTCTCTGCAGGCATGACGCTGCGTCGCCGCGGTTGGCGACTCGAATCAGCTTAGCAGGCGAAGAGGGCGATGGGCTCAGCTGATGTCGCGCGCGCTGCCGGCCGGCCGGAGGTCACCTGGGACGGCCCATTCGGCCCCCGGCATCGCGAGGCCAATAGTCTGCCCGGCGGAGGTTTCTGCTACTCGATGGACTCTGCCAGGGCTTTGAGCCGCTTAGCCAGGTCGCGGAAGGGCTCCCCTTTGAGGAGGCAGGCGGCGGCGCCGATCTCCATGTACTGCCTTTGCTCGCCCGGACGGAAGAAGGTCGCGAAGACCACCAGCCGCGAGGCTGGGCTGGCGGCGGCGAGCGCCCGGCAGCTCTCCGCCGGCTGCTCAAGCCTTCGCGCGTCGACGAGGATGACCCGGGGCCGGTGATTGCGGCATAGCCCAACGGCCTCGTCCGCGTCAGCCGTGTTGGCGAGGAGGTCGAACTCCGGGTCGCGGCCGAACGCCGAGGTCAGCGCGGCGCGCGTCTCGCTGTGGCCGTCGATGAGCACGACGGTGACTGGCGCGGTCATCGGCGGCCTCACGTTGGACACTAGACTGATTCTCTGTAGAATGGATTCCCGTACTAGGGCCGATCGGCTCTTTCTCGGGAGGCATTCTCCAGCCTTGAAGGCGAATCGCCGTGGAAGACTCCGTATTCCGGAACCTCTTCGAAGCCGCGCCTGACGGCATCCTCATCGTCGATTCCAACGGCCGCGTCGTCGATGCGAACGCGCAGGTCGAGGGGCTCTTCGGCTACAGCCGCTCGGAGCTCCTGGGCCAGCCCATAGAGAAGCTTGTGCCGGAGAGGCTGCGTTCGCGTCACAGCCAGGAGCGCGTCGACTATCAGGGGCATCCCACGACTCGTCCCATGGGCATCGGCCTGGAGCTGGTGGGCCGGCGGAGCGACGGCAGCGACCTGCCGGTCGAGATCAGCCTGAGCCCCGTCGAGGCGCCCGGCGGCCACCTCACCATCGCCATCGTCCGCGACATCACGGAGCGCCAGCGCCTCACGGCAGAGCGGGAGGCGCTGCGCATCGCCTTCGAGACGGAGCAGGAGCGGTACCGCATCGGCATGGACCTGCACGACGGCATCATGCAGGACGTCTACGCCGTGAGCCTGAGCCTGGAGATGGCGCTGGCCGACCTGGCGGAGGAGCCGGCCTCCACGGAGCGGCTGCTCAACCGCGCCATCGACGAGCTGCACGAGGTCGTCCGCGACGTCCGGAACTACATCTTCGACCTGCGGCCGCGCCGTTTCAGCGGCGAGCTTGCCCAGGCCCTCACGGATCTCGGCCGCGAGTTCCAGGAAAACACCTCGATCTTCACGGACGTCAGGGCAGCTGACGCGACGGTGTCCATCCCGGAGAACGTCGCCGTCGCCGTCTACCACATCGCGCACGAAGCCCTGAGCAATATCCGCAAGCACGCTCACGCGGACCGGGTCGAGGTGTCGCTCCAGGCCAACGACGGCGCGGTCGCCGTCGAGGTCAAGGACAACGGCCTCGGCTTCGACGCCTCTACCGAGCCCGCGGAGAGCCACCGCGGCCTGCGCAACATGATCGCTCGGGCGAAGGCGGCCGGCGGCGAGCTGGAGATCACGAGCACGCCCGGCGAGGGCGCCCTGGTCTGCGCCCGCTTCAAGCTCTAGCTTCTACTCTGCTCCGAGCGTCGACTTCATGGCGGCCCAGGCCTCGCGCGCGTCCTCGACCGACCCCTCGTCCTCGATGGTCGAGATGTCGCCCGGGTCGATGTCGAGCGTGACCGCCTTGAGGACGCGGCGCATGATCTTGCCGCTCCGCGTCTTGGGCAGCATGTTGACGAAGTTGAGGTCGCCGATGACGGCCACCGCCCCGAGCTCCTGGCGCACGGTCTCGATGATCTCCTTGCGCAGCTGCGCCGAGGGCTGCTGGCCGTGCTTGAGGACGACGAACGCCGCGATGACCTCGCCGCGCAGCTCGTCGGGGCGGCCGGTCACGCCGGCCTCGGCCACGGCCGGGTGGCGCAACGCGGCGCTCTCGACCTCGATGGTGCCGATGCGGTGGGCGGCGATCTTGATGATCTCGTCCGCGCGGCCGCTGAAGAAGACGTAGCCGTCCTCGTCGATTCGGGCGGCGTCGCCGCTGAAGTAGAGCGTCTGACCGGGGACGCGCTCCCAGTAAGCCGGGCCGTAGCGGTCCGCCTCGGCCCAGAGCTGCGCCGTAAGGCCCGGGAAGGGCCGCTTGATGACGAAGATGCCCTTTTCGTTGACGCCGCAGGGCGTGCCTTCCGGCGTGATCACGTCCGCCTCGATGCCGGGGAGGGGCACGCCCGCCGCGCCGGGCTTGATCGGCGACAGGCCGAGGCCGTAGGGGTTGCCGACGATCGGCCCGCCCGTCTCCGTCTGCCACATGTGGTCGATGACGGGGATGCGGTCATGGAAGACCTCCTTCTGGAACCACTCCCAGGCCGCCGGGTTCAGCACCTCGCCGGCCGAGAACACGCGCTCAATGCTCGAGAGGTCGTGCTTGCGGGCCGGCTCGATGCCGGCGCGCATCATCACCCGGATCGCCGTCGGCGAGGTGAAGATGCCGCTGACGCCGTTCTCGGCGCAGAGGCGGTAGAAGGTGCCGGTGTCGGGATAGTCGAGCGCGCCCTCGAAGGCCAGCGTCGTGCAGCCGATGAGCAGGGGGGCGTAGACGATGTAGCTGTGGCCTACCACCCAGCCGATGTCCGAGGTCGACCACCAGACGTCCTCCGGCTTCATGCCGAACATCCAGCGCGCCATGGCGTGGATGTAGACCTGGTAGCCACCGTGGGTGTGGACGGCGAGCTTCGGCGTCGCCGTCGTGCCGGAGGTGGCGAGGATGTAGGCCGGCGCGCTCGCCTCCAGCGAGACGAAGCCGGCGTCGCCCCCCTCGCCCTTCGTCAGGAACTTCTCCCAGCTCAGGGCGCCGGCGGGCAGCGGCGACCGCCCCTGCGAGGCGCGCTGCAGCACCACGACCTGCTCCAGCGGCAGGCCGCCCGCCCGTGCTACCTTGAGCGCCGCCTCGACGACTTCCAGGAGGGAGACCTCTCTGCCGCGCCGGTAGGTGATGTCGGCTCCGAACAGCGCCTTGGCGCCGGCGAGCTTCATCCGCTCCGCCAGCGCGTTGGCGCCGAAGCCGGCGAACACGACGAGGTGGATCGCGCCGATGCGGAGACAGGCGAGCATGAGGATGATCGCCTCGGCGGAGGTTGGCATGTACATGGCGACGCGGTCGCCGCTGCCGATGCCGATGGCGCGCAGGGCCGCGGCGACGCGCTTCACCTCGGCGAGCAGCTCGGCGTAGGTGTAGGCGCGTCGCTCGCCGCGCTCGTCCAGGGCGACGAGGGCGGTTTGACCGCCTCGGCCCCGCGCCACGTGGTGGTCGAGGCAGTTGTAGGCCAGGTTCGTCTCGCCGCCGAGGAACCAGCGGAAGGTCGGCGGCCGCCACTCGAAGACGCGGTCCCAGCGGCGAAACCAGGGCAGGGCCTCCGCCGCCCTGGCCCAGAAGCCCTCCGGGTCCTCGGACGCCTCGCGTCGCGAGCGCCGCACGGCCGGGTTTACGAGGTCGGAATCGAGGTTGCCCACCATGTCTTCACCGCCTCCACTCGCCTACAATCGCCGCTGCGGAGTATGAAGATAAGCCAGAACCTGCCCGCCTGCCTAGCGCCCGCGCGCGCTTCGCCGTATCGAGCCTCCGTCGGGAGCAATGATTATATTCGATAATTATTGTGCTAAAGTGCGCGCCACCGCTATTCTCGCGACGCGCCGCGAGCTGAGCGGGGGCACCTGAGTCGAAGGCGGTCGCTGATAATGGGCGGGAGGAGAGCGATGAGGGACCTTGACGGCAAGGTGGCTGTAGTGACCGGCGCGGCCAGCGGCATCGGCCTGGCGCTGGCGGCCCGCTTCGCGCGCGAGGGGATGAAGGTCGTCCTCGCCGACATCGAAGAGCCGGCGCTGGCGGCAGCCGTCCAGGAGCTGAGGCAGCAGGAGCACGACGTCATCGGCGTTCGCACCGATGTCGCCAGCGCCGATTCGGTCGAAGAGCTGGCGCGGCGGACGCTCGCCGCCTACGGCAAGGTGCACCTCGTCTGCAACAACGCCGGCGTCATCAACGCGGCGACGCCGCTCTGGGAGGCGACGGAGAAGGACTGGCGGTGGATGCTCGGCGTCAACGTCTGGGGCGTCATCCACGGCTTGCGCACCTTCCTGCCGATCATGCTCGCCCAGGACGAAGACGGGTACATGGTCAACACCGCCTCCATCGCCGGGCTGGGCATGGGGAGCAGCATCTACAGCGTCACCAAGCACGCCGTCCTCGCCATAACCGAGGCGCTGTACATGCAGCTGAAGGCGCGCGACGCCAAGGTGGGCGTCTCCGTCATGTGCCCCGTCTTCGTCAACACGCGCATCGTGGAGGCGGAGCGCAACCGGCCCGTAGAGCTGTGGAACGAGGGCGCGGCGTCCGAGGCGAGCGGCTGGGACGCGCTGGCGGAGCGCCTGCGCAACGGCATCTCGCCGCAGGAGATGGCGGAGATCGCCCTCCAGGGCATCCGCGAGGAGCGCTTCTACATCATCCCGGACGACTACGCCGAGGAGGGCTTCCGTACTTGGGCCGACAACCTGATCAACCGGCGCAACCCGGTGTCGAGGCCTCGATTCTGAACGAAGGACGTCCTTGCGCGCCGGAGGCATAATCGAGAGCAGAAAGGCGGGAAGGCATGGAGACGCGTCTGGGACTGCGGGACGTCATAGCCGGCGAGACGCACATCTGCAAGCTCGACGAGCAGGAGTCGAAGGTCTACTACTTCGGCTACTCCATCGAGGAGCTGGTTGAGCGGGAGGACTTCGAGAGCGTGGCCTACCTCACGCTCTTCGGCGAGCTGCCGGCCGGCAAGGGTTTCGCCTTCGCCGCGCCCGACCTGACCGAGCTGCGCCACGTCTGGAACACGTTGCGCCGGGAGCCGCCGTCCTCTCATCCCATGGGCCTCCTGCGCACGGCGATGTCGAGCCTCGGCAACTACGCCCGCGGCTCGGCTAGCAGTGACCTCGCGTCGGAGCGCACGGAGGCGCAGGCGCTGGTGCCGAAGGTCGGTTACCTCGTCGGCCTCGTCTCCCGCCACGTCGCGGGCAAGGGCTGGCTGGCGCCGCGCGCCGGCTACTCCTACGCCGAGAACATCCTCACGATGCTGCGTGGCCGCCGGCCGGGGAGCTTCGACGCCAGGGCGATGAACGTCGCCCTCATCCTCTACACGGAGCACGAGTTCAACGCCGGCAGCCTGGGCGTCCGCGTCGCCGCCAGCGCCCACGCCGACATCTACTCCTCCGTCATCGCCGGCGAGTGCATCCTCCGCGGCCCGCGCCACGGCTTCGCCAACGAGGAGGTGATGAAGCTGATGCTCGAGATCGGCGGGCCGGAGAACGTGAGAGCCTACCTGGACCGGTTTTTCGAGCAGCCAGGGGCGCGCCTGCCCGGCTTCGGCCACGCCGTCTACAACCTGCCTCACTCGCGCGATCCGCGGGTCGACGTCCTGCGGCCGTGGGTGCGCGAGCTGTCGCGGCGAAAGGGCGACACGCGCTGGTACGAGACCTGCCTGGCGATGGAGGAGTACATGGCGGAGCGCATGCGTCCGCGGGTGGCGCGCGGCAACCCGAACGCGCCGCCGAACATGGACCTCTGGACGGCGCCGCTCTACTACCTGCTGGGCATACCGATCCCGCTCTACACGCCGCTCTTCGCCGCGTCGCGCATTGCCGGCTGGTGCGCGCACTACCTGGAGACGCGCTACGTGAACAACGAGCCGCTGATCCGGCCGCGCGCGGCCTACGTCGGGCCGGCGCCGCGGCCGTACACCGCCTCGCCGTCCTTCGGGGCGACCGCGAGCTAGCATGGCGTCCGAAATCTACAATCCCCTGCCGCAGCTCCTCGACTTCGCCGCGCGGCTGCGCTTCGAGGACCTGCCGGCGCGTGTCGTGCACGAGACGAAGCGCCGGGTCGTCGACGCGCTGGGCTGCGCCATCGGCGGCCTGGCGGACGAGCGCCTGCGGCAGCGGCGGGCGTACCTGCGGAAGAGGACGGTGAGCTACGCCGACGCCGGCCTCGCCTACGGCGTGCCCGACAAGCTGTCGCTAGGCGACGCCGCCTTCCTCAACTCGATGATGACGCGCTGGCTCGACTTCAACGACACCTACCTGGCGAAGGAGCCGGCCCACCCCAGCGACAACCTCGGGCTCCTCTTCGCGCTGGCCGGGAAGCGCGATTTCACCGGGCGGGAGCTGCTGCTGGCCGCCGCCATCGCCTACGACGTCCAGTGCCGTCTCTGCGAGTCCGCCTCGCTGCGCAGCCGCGGCTGGGACCACGTCAACTACATCCTCATCTCCGCCGCCATCGCCGGGGCGAAGCTGCTGGGGATGAGCGCCGCGCAGACGTACGACGCCGTCGCGTTCGCGCTCAGCTCGAACGCGACGATGCGCCAGGCCCGCGAGGGCAGCTACCTCTCCGAGCAGAAGAACATGGCGGCGGCCGACGCCGTGCGCGGCGCGGCCTGGGCGCTGGAGAAGGTCATCGCCGGCGGCAGCGGGCCGGCGGAGATAATCGAAGGGAAGCACGGCTTCGTCAGCCAGGTCTCGGGGCCGCTGGCGCCGGCCGCCTTCGAGGGCCTGGGGGAGCGCTTCTTCATCGAGGACACCTACATAAAGCAGTACCCGGTGGAGTACCACGGCCAGACGGTGGTGGAGCACGCCCTCAGCCTGCGCCGGGAGCTGGGCTCGCCCCCCGCGTCGCGGGTGAAGGACGTGCTCATCTCCGGCTACGAGGCGCAGGCGCGGATCATCGGCGACGAGAGCAAGCGCCGGCCGGCGACGAAGGAGACGGCGGACCACAGCCTCTACTTCGCCTTCGCGGCCCCGTTCCTGGAGGGCGAGATGACGCTGCGCCAGTACCGGCCCGAGCTGCTGGCGCGCGCCGACGTCCTGGGCCTGATGGAGCGGACGGCCTTCGAAGAGGTGCCGGAGTGGACGGAGCGGTACTTCGCGCCGCAGGCCGAGCGCGAGTTCGTTAGCTCGGCCCGCGTAACGATGGCCGATGGCCGCAGCGTCACGGACCTGCGCCGCTTCCCGCACGGCCACCCGAAGAACCCGCTGAGCGACGCCGAGGTGGAGGCCAAGTTCAGGGCGCAGTGCGAGCCGTTCCTGGAACGACCGTCAGAGACGCTCGAAGCGCTCTGGGGCCTGGAGCGAGCGCCGAGCGTCGCCGCGCTGATGGCGAAGATCGTCTTGCGAGAGGAGGGCTAGCCTTGGCCGCCAGAGCTTCCGCCGGCAAGAGGCTGCGCGCGCTGATGGAGCGCGGGCCCGTCGTCGCCGCGGGGGCGTTCAACGCGTTTGTCGCCTGCCTCGTCGAGAGCGAGGGCTTCGGAGCCGTCTACATCTCCGGCGCCGCTCTCTCCAACGCTCTGGCTTTGCCCGATGAGGGGATCATCAGCCGCAGCCACGTCCTTAGAGTGACGCGGGAGGTCGTACGGGTGGTGGACGCGCCCGTCATCGTCGACGTCGATACGGGCTTTGGCGGGCCGCGCGGCGTGGCGGAGACGGTGCGGCTCTTCGAGGCGGCGGGCGCTGCCGGGGTGCAGCTGGAGGACCAGGACCCGCGCTACAAACGCTGCGGTCATCTGGAGGGCAAGCGCCTCGTCTCCAGGGAACGGATGGCGGCCAAGGTGCGCGCGGGGGCGGCGGCAAAGCGCGACCGCGACTTCGTCATCATCGCCAGGACCGACGCGCGCGCCGTCGAGGGCTTCGAGTCGGCCGTCGAGCGGGCGAAGGCTTACGCGGCGGCCGGCGCGGACGCGCTCTTCCCAGAAGCGCTGACCTCGCGCGAGGAGTTCGTCGCCTTCCGAGGCAAGCTATCTGGCCCCCTCGTCGCGAACATGACCGAGTTCGGCAAGAGCCCCTGGATCAGCGACGCGGCGTTCGGAGCGATGGGCTACGCCGTCGTCCTCCATCCCGCCACGACGTTCCGGGTCGCGGCGCAGGCGATCCAGGAAGGCTTGCGCAGCATGAAGGGCCACGGCAACCAGGAGCTGTTGGCCGAGGCGGGTCGCCTGATGACGCGGGAGGAGATCGACCGGCACCTCGTCGGTTGAGGCCGTGCCGGCTCCGGAGGCTGAATGACCGAGTTCCTCGAGTCCGAAGACGGACTGCTTGTCGAGAGGTCGGTGCACGACCTGGCGGCCTGGTACCACGAGCGCTGGCCCGACACGGAGCAGCTGGCCTTCGAAGCGCAGATCCTCATGCTCCGCGTTAGTCAGATGATCTCCGCGCCCGCCGACCGCGCCAGCCAGAAGCGATTCAACAGCGTCCGTTACAACGTCCTGCGCCTGCTCTATAAGGCGGACGGCCGGCGGCTGCTCATGAGCGAGATCGGTCAGGGGCTGAGCGTCAGCCCGACGAACATCACGAAGCTGGTGAACGACCTGGTGCACGAGGGGCTGGTGAAGCGAGCGCCTGACCCGGAAGACAAGCGAAAGCGCTGGGCAGAGCTGACCGCCACGGGGGCGGAACGATTCGAGGCGGAGCTGCCGCTCATCGCCGGTCTCGTTCAGAAGCTGTGGGAGTGCCTGAATCCGGAGGAGAAACGGCTCCTCGTCCACCTCCTCTCGAAGTTCCGGCTGCGCTCCGCCGAGCGGAAGGCGGCGCAGGGCCCGCCCGAGGTCTCGATCTCCAGGCAAGCGCGGTAGGCGGGAGCTATCCGCGGGCTCAAGCGTCCGGCAGGGCCGGCGGCGTCGCGCCGAACTGACGCACCGCCTGGTCGCAGGCCTTGGCCCAGGCCAGCGCCGCCGCGAAGTCGGCTTCGTCGGCGAGCGCGGGCAGGGTCATGAAGCCGCCCATGCCGGCGCCCACCGCCTTCGCCCAGGCGACGAACTCGGTCAGCCCGGCCGTCTCCGCGAGCGCCTGCATCGGGAAGCCGGCTTGATTCGCCCCGCGGACGATCTCCCTGCCCCAATTGACGAGAGCTCCGACCTGCTCGTTGGTCATGCGTTTCCTCCTCCGGATTGCGGGGCGTCGCCAGTGGCCCGAGTCTACTCCGCGGGCCGGCGTTGAAAAAGCTTCCGGCGTTGCCAGGTTCCCTGCTTCACTTGCGCCGCCGGCCGGTGGGCAGAGTAGAATCCTTAACGTCCTTAACAAACGCGACATCGGAAGGGAGGAGAGGATGTCGGACGGCAGCGTCAAGCAAGAAGGGGCCGCCACCAAGAGACCGCCGCGACCGTTCAACGGCGAGGAGTATCTCGAGAGCCTGCGCGACGGGCGCGAGATCTGGATCTACGGCGAGCGGGTGAAGGACGTCACGTCCCATCCCGCCTTCAGGAACACGGTCCGCATGATCGCGCGACTGTACGACGCCCTGCACGACCCGGCGATGAAGAAAGGGCTCACAGCGGAGACCGACACGGGCAGCGGGGGCTTCACGCACACCTTCTTCAAAGCCCCCCGAAACGTGGAGGATCTCGTCGCCGCGCGCGACGCGATCGCCGGGTGGGCGCGGCTTACCTACGGCTGGATCGGCCGCAGCCCGGACTACAAGGCCGCGTTCCTCGCGACGCTGGGAGCGTACCCGTCCTTCTACGAGCCGTATGAGCAAAACGCCAGGCGCTGGTACCGCAAGACGCAGGAAGAGGTCTCGTTCGTCAACCACGCCATCGTCAACCCGCCCGTCGACCGCGACAAGCAGCTGGACGAGGTCAAGGACGTGTACATGCACGTCGAGAAGGAGACGGACGGCGGCCTCATCGTCACTGGCGCCAAGGTCGTCGCGACGACCTCCACGCTGACGCACTACAACTTCATCGCCAACAACGGCGCCCTGCCCGTGAAGACGAAGGAGTTCGCCTTCGTCTGCATCGTCCCCACGTCGGCGCCCGGCGTGAAGCTCTTCTGTCGCCCGTCCTATGAGCTGACCGCGGCGACGGTGGGTACGCCCTTCGATTACCCTCTTTCGAGCCGCATGGACGAGAATGACTCTATCCTCGTCTTCGACAACGTCTTCGTCCCCTGGGAGAACGTCTTCGCCTACGGCGACCTTGACAAGGTGAACAACTTCTTCCCGCGCTCCGGCTTCCTGCCGCGCTTCATGTTCCAGGGCTGCACCCGCCTCGCCGTCAAGCTCGACTTCCTGGCCGGGCTGCTGCTAAAGGCGGTCGAGGCCACCGGCGTCAAGGACTTTCGCGGCGTCCAGGTTAACGTGGGAGAGGTCCTCGCCTGGCGCAACCTCTTCTGGGGCCTGACCGACGCCATGGCGCGCACGCCGACTCCCTGGACCGAGGGCTACGTCCAGCCGAACCTCGACTACGGCCTGGCTTACCGCGTCATGTCGAACATCGCCTACCCGAAGATCAAGGAGATCATCGAGAACGTGATGGCCAGCGCCCTCATCTACCTGCCGTCCAGCTCCCTCGATTTCAAGGTGCCGGAGATCCGGCCGTACCTCGACCAGTACGTCCGCGGCTCCGGCGGTTACACGGCCGAGCAGCGCGTCAAGCTCATGAAGCTGCTCTGGGACGCCATCGGCAGCGAGTTCGGCGGTAGGCACGAGCTCTACGAGCGCAACTACTTCGGCGACCACGAGACGATCCGCTTCCAGACCCTCCACGCCGCCGAGGCCTCTGGCGCGGCCCAACGCTACAAGGGCTTCGCCGAGCAGTGCATGGCGGAGTACGACCTGGATGGCTGGACGGTGCCGGACCTGATCAATCCTGACGACGTCAGCGCCGTGATGAAGGGTCGGCGCGGGGGCCGCTAGGCGTCGGGTCTCAGTCGGGCGCCGCCGCGAAGCGCGTCAGGATCTCGTGCACCTGGCGGCTGATCGAGAGGGCGTCGGCGCGCGGCCTCTGCCACATATTGCGCCCGGCGATGATGCCGGCCGCGCCCGCCTTCATGCCGAGCTCGACGCTGCGCAGGAAGCCGGCGTCGTCCTTGTAGGCGCCGCCGGAGAAGATCACCAGCGTCCGTCCGGCCGAGGCGACGACGCGCCGCGTCATCTCGAAGTCGTCGCCCTCCAGCGCCTCGTACTCGTGCGGGTGGCGGGCGGCGCCGGCCTTGTGGGCGCGGGGCAGGTTGATCTTGATGACGTCCGCGCCCAGCTCCAGCGCCAGCCTCGCCGCGTAGTCGACCGCGTAGAGGGAGTCGCGGCCGCCGGCCTCTTCGACGGGCGCGCCGCGGGGATACGACCAGACGATGAGCGGCAGGCCGAGGCGCTCGCACTCCCGCCGGACGTCGGTCAGCTGGCGTATGTCGCGGTCCTGGGCGGGCGATCCAACGTACAGCGAATAGCCGACGGCCTCGGCGCCGAGGAGCGCCGCCTCCTCCACGCTGCCCGTCAGCGGCGAGAACGGGTCGGCGTCCGCCGGTATGGCGGAGCGGCCGTTGACCTTCACGACCAGCGGTATCCGCCCCGCGTGCTCCGGGTAGTAGCGCCGCGCCAGAGACGCGTGCGTCACCACGCCTGAAAACGTGCCCTCCACGGCGAGCGAGAAGACGTAGGCCGGGTCGGCGCTTTCCGGATTGTCGAGGAAGTCGATGGGACCGTGCTCGATGCCGTGGTCGTAGGGCAGCAGCATGAGCGTGCCGTTGCCCGGCCCGGCGCCGTAGAGCAGGCGCCGCAGGTGGCTCCTCTTGCCGGGGCTCAGGTTCAGGTCGCCGATCGTGGTGCGTCGTATTGTCGTCTGCTGCACGGCTGTCTTCCTCCCGCCAGGTGAACGATCAGGCCTTGAGGGCGCCTTCTTGTTCGCGCAAGGGCGCAAAGTCGCTGCGGAACTGCTCTACCGAAACGCGCGCCGCCGCCGCCAGCCGGGCGCAGGCCTCGTCGTCCTCCAGGTCGTGCTGGCTGAGGCGGATCATGTAGTCGCGAGCGGTGCGGTAGTGGACGGAGTCGAGGTTGACCGGGCGGATGCGGGTGCGGCCCGTCTTTGGGTCGAGCAGGTCCTCGAAGGGCTGGACCCTGAGCTGCACGCCGTCCAGGCAGACGAAGCCGCCGTTTGCCAGCCGGGGGTCCTCGTTTTCGGCGAGGAGGAAGTTCACGGCGCCGTAGCCCAGCGTCCGCGTGTAGTCGATGTCGAACGGGATCGGCTCGGTGCAGCGCAGCTCGTAGCCCAGGGTCACGTCGGTCAGTCGCAGCGGGTCGCCGCGGGCGGCGAAGCGGCGCTGCACCGCCTGCTTGATCAGGGCGGCGAGAGGGATGTCGGCGAGGGACATGTTGCCGTAGGGGTCGTAGCTCAGCTCCACGCCGGGGTAGCGGCGCAGCTCCTGCGGGTCCAGCAGCTCGGCCACGCCCTCCGCGACGATGGCGACGCCGTAGCCCTGCCCGCCGAGGCGCCGCTTGATTATCGAGCCCTCGATGATCCGGCAGACGTCGGCGAGGGCGATGGTCGGCTCGTGGAACTCCTCGGGGATGATCGTCACGGTGGCGCCAGCCGCCTTGCCGATGCCGAGGGCGAGATGGCCCGCCTTGCGCCCCATGACGACGACGACGAACCAGCGGTTCGTCGTGCGGGAGTCCTCCATGAGCGTGAGGACGAGGTCGGTGCCGGCGTGACGCGCGCTCTCGAAGCCGAAGGTCGGCATGCTAGCGGGCAACGGCAGGTCGTTGTCGATCGTCTTGGGGATGTGGGCAAGCCGGATGGTGCCCCCGGCCTCCCGTGCGACGGCGGCCGCGGCGAAGGCGGTGTCGTCGCCGCCGATGGTGACGAGATAGTCCACCTGCAGGGCGCGCAGCGTCGCGACGCAGCGCGACAGCGCCTCGGGGCTCTTCGTCGGGTTCTCGCGCGAGGTGCGCAGGATCGAGCCGCCCTGGAAATGAATGCGCGACACGTCTTCGATGGCGAGGGGCCGGACCATGTCGACGCGCCCCGCCACCAGGTGCTCGAAGCCATCGTAAATGCCCAGGACGTCGACGCCGGTGTTCCGCGCCTCGATGGTGACGGCGCTGATGGCGCTGTTTATGCCTGGAGCGGGGCCGCCGCCGACGAGAACGGCCAGTCGCTTTCTCTCGTTACCCATCGTCTAACCTCGGTCGATTGGCTGCGGTGCAGCGACTCTTGAGCGTCACGCTGGAGGGAGGCTTCTCCGAGCGTCTTGCGCCCGACTTCGCCGCCGCGATGCGCCTTAGTTCATTAAATCACGTTGGCGGCGAGAGCGTCGGCCGGGACGCTAACGTCGTGTTAAGGAACGCGCCGCTGTCGATCCCGCACTGCGCGACGCGCGCGTTCCAGCGCGCCACTCGCCGAGCTAGCGCTGGACTCAATCGAAACGCGAAGCTAGCCGATCTAAAGACGTGTACGAGCGACTGGCTCGCCCCAAAACGGAGTTGCTCCAGGGTTCTCGTTGATAAGGCTCGGTCCCGCGATGCCTTCGGCTTCGCCGGCATGCCTCCTGCTCGGGTGATGCGCCGTATCGCTTCCCCGACGAGGTGCCGATTCTTATTTGTGGAGGCATCGTCTCATGAAGACAGAACAGACTTGGTGGACACGCGCAGACGGATGGCAGCCTCAAGCGCCGGGTCAGCTGGAGCAGGCTGACCTCGTTATGGTATTCGCCGGCAGCTCCGTTCTTCGAGACGGAGATGCGCTGACGAGTCTCAGAAAGGCTCATCCGGGAGCCCACATCTTCGGATGCTCCACGGCGGGCGAAATCGCCGGCACCTGCGTGAGGGACGACTCTCTCGTAGCTACCGCGGTTCAGTTTGAAGGCACACGCCTCCAGTTCGCTGAAGTTCGCGTTGACCAAGATGCCGACAGCCGTGCGGCGGGAGAGAGGCTGGCCGGCGCCCTGTCGCATGATGAGTTAGTCCACGTCTTCGTCCTGTCAGACGGCCTTCGGGTCAATGGGAGTGAGCTCGTTCGGGGGCTCGCTAACCGGTTGCCGGAAGCCGTGAGCATTACGGGCGGCCTGTCTGCTGACGGAGAGCGATTTCAGGAGACGCGCGTTATTGTCCGGTCAGGGCCAGAGACTGGCGCAATCGCGGCGATAGGCTTCTACGGCAAGCGACTGCGGGTGGGCTACGCCTCGCTTGGTGGCTGGGACTCCTTCGGGCCAGAGCGGATGATCACTCGCTCTGAGGGAAATGTCCTCTATGAACTGGACGGTAGGTCCGCCCTTGACCTCTACAAGACGTATCTCGGCGAGCATGCTGCCGGCCTGCCAGCCACTGGCTTGCTCTTTCCCCTAAGCGTTCGAACCAACGAAGGCGACACGGCGGTGGTGCGAACGATTCTGAGCATAGACGAAGACAGGCAGAGCCTTACTTTCGCAGGCGATGTACCAACTGGGTCGCTGGCCCGACTGATGAAGGCCAACTTCGATCGTCTCGTTGATGGAGCCTTCGACGCCGCACAAACGAGCCGGGAAGCCATAGGTTCGTCCAGTCCCGAGCTTGCCCTGCTCGTTAGTTGTGTGGGCCGGAAGATGGTCCTAAAGCAACGTATCGAAGAAGAGGTCGAAGCGGTCCGCGAGGTCCTCGGCAATGACACCGCAATGACAGGCTTCTATTCGTACGGCGAAATCTCGCCGTTCACACCAAACGCAAAGTGTGAGCTTCACAACCAAACAATGACGATCACTACGTTCTCCGAAAAGCCGCTTGGGATTTAGTCCGGATGCATCGTCTTCTTCGACGCCAGTTGCGGCGTCTATCGATTGAGCATGATGAGGTCGAAGCCGTTTGGCAGTCACTCTTATCTGAAGTAGAGGACGCCTACAACTCCTTCGATGATGACCGCCTTATGCTGGAGCGCTCGCTGGAGCTAAGCTCTCACGAGCTTCTTGCGGCCAACAGGGAGCTGCGCGCCTCTCAAGTGATCCTCCTCAGCACTCTGCAGTCAACGGCGGATGGAATTCTCGCCGTCCACAGCGCAGGGAAAGTACTGCATGCGAATAAGCGATTCGCGGAGCTGTGGCGCATTCCGCCCGAGCTACTCGGAACGGGTGATGACGACCAGCTTCTTGCCTTTGTCCTCGACCAGCTCACTGACCCTGAGGCTTTTCTTGCGAAGGTGAGGGAGCTGTACGCCAGCGACGAAGAGAGCTTTGACATCCTCCACTTCAAGGACGGACGAATCTTCGAGCGGTACTCAAGGCCACTGGTTGAACACGGCGAAGTTGGCGGACGTGTCTGGAGCTTCCGGGACGTTACCGAGCACCACGTGCTAGAGGACCAGCTTCGGCACCAGGCCTTTCATGATCCGCTAACCAACCTCGCCAACCGGGCAAGATTCATGGACAGGCTCGAGCACGCGATTGAGCGTGCAAGGCGCGCCGAAACCCCGGTTTTCGTCCTATTTTTTGATGTGGATAATTTCAAGTCTGTGAACGATAGTCTTGGTCATCAAGTTGGTGACCAGACGATCCGAATCCTTGCAGAACGGATAACTGCCAACCTTCGCGCCGGTGACACAGCGGCTCGAATTGGCGGCGACGAATTCGGGATCGTCATTGAAGACCTTTCAGACCTCGAACGTGCGAAGGCCATAGCTGAACGCTTTCTCTCCGCAATCAAGCAGCCCATGGAGGTCGAAGGCTCTGAGATAGTCGTCGAGGCGAGCATCGGTATCGCTGTCGGCAATTCCAGCTCCAGCGCGGACGTTCTGGTTCGGAATGCAGACATCGCCATGTACGTGGCCAAGAATCAAGGCAAGGGCAGGGTCCAGGTCTACGAACGTGGGATGCACAGGCGCCTCAGCGAGCGCCAGTCCCTCATCGCGGACCTTCGGCGTGCCTTGTCGCGCAGTGAGCTCGTCGTGTACTACCAGCCTGCGTTCAGGCTCAACGACGGAAGTATCGCGGGTGCCGAAGCCCTTGTACGCTGGAGTCACCCGACTCGCGGCATGATCTTGCCGGTCGAGTTTATCCCTCTTGCTGAAGAAACCGGAATGATCCGCGAGATCGGCGAGTTCGTTCTCAGAGATGCGTGCGAGCTTGCAAAGTCATGGCAAACAAGATACCCCGACAGTTCGCTCCTCGTCAGCGTGAACGTCTCTGCCAAGCAGATTCTGGCCCCAGGCTTCGTCGAGGAAGTTCGTCGCGTGATCGAGGACGCTGAAGTAGACCCCAGCGCCCTGACGCTCGAGATTACGGAGAGTGTGATGCTGGAAGATCCAGATCGATCGCTGGCGGTTCTAGATGAACTGAAGAAGCTGCGCGTTAAGCTAGCGCTGGACGACTTCGGCACGGGCTTCTCTTCCCTCAGCTACTTGAAACAATTCCCCATAGACATACTGAAGATTGACAAGTCATTCATCGGCGACATCAACGTGTCGAAGAAGAACGAAAGGCTTACAGGCGCAACGATTGAGCTAGGCCAGCGACTTCAGTTGAGCGTGTTCGCAGAGGGAATCGAGCGAAGAGACCAGCTGGAGTACTTGCGCGCTCTCAACGCCGAATTTGGACAGGGATTCCTATTCAGCCAACCGCTCGCCAGGGAAGACCTGGAGGCATTCATCGAGGCGGCGGTCGGCGCTCAACGCGCATCCCGGGCGGCCTAGGGCGGCTGAACTCCTGGCTGGCAGGTCCTGTAAAGCTCCTGATCAGCGAACGGCGGGCCTTCAATCTCGACGCTGTGGACACGTCTCCTGACCTCGTAACCGGCTTGCGCATCAGCCCGCGCCCGACCACAGTCCCCTTCGTCCCGCCCTTTACGGACCATTCGGCCCTGGAACGAGCAGTCGCGCTGCTCTCACACTTGGGACGGTCGCTGCGCTGCCGAAGCACGAGAGGTACGCCATGGCTAACGACGCTGCTGAGGGCCCCTTCAACGCCTACGAGGACACATGGCTCATCGACGGGGTGCGCACTCCCTTCGTCGACTACAACGGGGCGCTGGCGCTCGTTTCGCCGACCGACCTCGGCATCAAGGCGGCGCGGGCCGTCTTCGAGCGTACGGGCGTGCCGCCGGCGGACGTGGGCGCCGTCGTCGCCGGCTGCGTCGCGCCGGCGAGCTTCGACGCGTTCATGCTGCCGCGGCACATCGGCCTCTACGCCGGCGTGCCGCTGGAACGGCCGGCGCTGCTCGTCCAGCGCGTCTGCGGCACGGGCGTGGAGGCGATCTGCCAGGCCGCCGATGCCATTGCCCTGGGCAAGATCGAGCTCGGACTCTGCGCCGGCGCGGAGTCCTCCACGCGGACGCCCATCGCCTCCTTCACGCATCGCGGCGGCTTCCGCCTCGGGCAGCCGGTGGAGTTCAAGGACTTCCTCTGGGAGGCGCTCACGGACACGGCGTCTGGCGTGAGCATGGGCGGCACGGCCGAGAAGGTCGCCGAACTGTACGGCATCACCCGCGAAGACGTCGATCGATTCGCCGAGCTCAGCTTTTCACGGGCGGTCGCGGCGCAGGAGAGCGGCTTCCTCGCCGGCGAGATCGCGCCTCTAGTCAACGAGGCCTTCGAGCTCCCGGGCTACCGGCCCCGCGGCATGACGCTGCCGAGGGGCGTCGAGTGCGTCGACCGGGACACGCACGTGAGGCCTTCACCTTACGAGGCGCTGGCGAAGCTTCGGCCCGCCTTCGGCGGCGTGCAGACCGGCGGCAACAGCTCCGGCCTCGTGGACGGCGGCGCGGCGGCGCTCGTCGGCTCGGGCGCCTACGTGCGCTCGAAGGGCCTACGCCCGCTGGCGCGGCTCGTGGCCGCGGCGACCGTGGGCGTGCCGCCCGAGATCATGAGCATCGGGCCCGTCCCGGCCGTCCGCAGGCTCCTGGCGGGCGTGGGGTTAACGCTAGACGCCATCGACCGGTTCGAGGTCAACGAGGCTTACGCCGCGCAGGTCGTGGGCGTGGAGCGTAAGTTGGGACTCGACCGGAGCAAGCTGAACGTGAACGGAGGCGCCATCGCCATCGGCCACCCGCTCGCGGCCACGGGCGTCCGCCTCGCGGTGACGCTGGCGCGGGAGCTGCGCCGCGCGAGCCTGCGCCGCGGCATCGTCGCGGTCTGCATCGGCGGCGGGCAGGGCATCGCCCTTCTTATCGAGAACCCCGACTGAGGCGCTGGCCACGTCAGGCGCCAAGCCAACCCAGGATCCGTTCGCGCGCCGTCGCGTCGCCGAAAAAGCCGCTGTGCGCTACGCCGGCTCCGGCCGCGAAGATGTGACGCTGCGCGATGGGGAACTGGCCGGAGCCGTTGTGGTCCCATACTCCTGCTGTGGGCACGATGAGGTCGTTATCCGCGGCGAAGATCTTGTCGAGCAGAACGTCCTTTGCATACGCTATCAAGCCCGTATCTGAAGGCTCGTAGTTTGAGGCAAGCGCGAAGTAGCGAGTGCCGACCCTTGGCGTCTGGTTAAGCTCGGTCAGGAACGGACCCTCCGGCCGCATCGAGCTGAGCCCGTCCAGGCCTTTCGCCGCTGCAACCGCGATCTGCTTTACGACGGCGATTATCGCTTCGAGAGTCTCGGTCACGCCGTTATCGGGGAAGAAGTTGAGGATATTCGTGTAAGCATCGATGAAGTCGCCGATGTAGCCGGGGTTGGCGAGAACCGTGCCCGCGTTCGGCGTCGCGACGAAGACGATGCGCCGGATGCGCAGTCTACGGTCTCCGAGCGAGAGCTGGGCCTGGCGCTCGGCGAGGACGCGGCTTACGAGGCCGCCGCGGGAGTGAGAGATGATATCGAGATCGAGCGAGAGGCCAGCCGGGATCTGCTGCGTCAGCCATTCGACGTTCTGGCGCGGATCCTCCGAGAGAGTGAAGTGATCGAAGGCGAAAACGCGCCCCCGGTAACGCCTGTCGAGAGCGGCTACGTACTCCCGAGGCAGCGAGCCAAACGCCGTGTGGGCGCGGCTGAAGGTGCCGTGCACGAGCATAAGCGCCCGGCCTCGGGACAAGCGCTGCCAGTCCGAGTCGCTGATGGGGGCCACATTCGGCGCTGCGTAGTCGTCGGGTGTGAACAGGCGGACTCGATAAGGGCGCTTCTTCGCTTCCCAGAGGCCGGCGAAGAAGTCACTCACCTCGCCGACGACTGGGTCGAGGAGCGGGAACGCGAGGACCTTCAGGACCTTCTTGCCGACCATGCCCACCAGGCCGCGTGTTCCGGGATGGGCCTCGGCTGAATTGACCCGCCTGCGGATGACGTAGGTGCGGGTTCCCCGACCGCGCGTGGCGTCGATGCGGTTTGCCTCGTCCCGGGCGAAGTTCCAGGTGGTAACGCCAGCCTCGTCCGTATACAGGATCACCTGTCCCCACTGTTCGCCTGGATCCGGCACCTCAACCTCGATTGCTGGCTCGCCGAATGACGTGCTCCTCGTTCGAGCCGCGGCGGTCGGCACCTCGCGCGTCTGGCCAATCTCGATCGTTTCCGTCGTTCGCATGCCTTCGTTGCGCAGCGCGCTCTCGAGAGCGCCCGTGCCCTGGCTCGCTGAGCGCGTGGCGGGGCCTGCTGGCAGGTGTGATGTAGCGACGCCGGTCAGGCCGGGAGTCCTGAGCGTGATCCCGCCGACTCTAACCGGGTTGCCATTCGGTTGCAGCTGTTCACTCATCTTGGCTTCCCTCAGGTTAGACGACTGAGCCTAAGCGATGGATGACCGTACCAGACGTAGGCGAGGCAGGTCGCTGAGCCAGGCCCGGAGGCGGCGCTGAAACCGGTCCGCTCCCGACGCAGGACCTCTGCCGGCGGCGTGCCGGCGAACGCCTCCTCGTAAAAGCGCAGAGCGATCTCGCGGGCAATGGTGTCCTTGATCGACCAGAGGGGCGCGATGACGCCCGCGGCTCCCGCGTAGAGGAAGGCCTCCGCCATGCCGCCGTAGTCGCCCAGCACCTTGTTCGCGCTGCCCACCTGGCAGGCGTTGAGGAAGACGAACGGAGCGCTCGTCAGGGAACACCCCTTCACCTGCAGAGGGTCGAGGGTCAGGCCATCGATGAGGACGAGCCCGTTCATGACGCTGTTGGGGTCGTAGACACCGTGGACGGCAAAATGAAGCGCCTCCGGCTTTGAGGCGCTGGCAAGGCATTCCAGTATGGCATCCGTCCTCGCCTGGACACTCACCGCGCCGTAGGTCTGGGCGAGGGCTGCGGCCTCTTGCTCGGCTTCGAGGAGGCGGTTCCAGCCGGGCTGGGCGTACTCGCCGGAGATGACGGCCATCGACTTGACGGCAACGTCGAAGGGTGGCGGAAGCTTCGGTCGTCGTTGCCCGAGCACCCAGCGGCCGACGGACGCTTGAGCGCCCAGGAAGGGGGGCACGGCGGGGTCTGGATCGATCGGCGATTCGAGGGTTGCCAGTTCCCAGGGCACGTACGGCTCTTCGGAGAGGATGAAGACCGTGGGCCGCCGCCCTTGGAGCAGGGCTTCGCGCCCGGCGCTGCGGAGCAGGCTCCAGAACTCGCTCGGAACCTGATCCGAGATGGTCAGGCCGACGCCCAGCAGGTAGGCGTACAGGCCGGGCTGCCCCTCGTGAACGCCGACGCCGTCCACAAGCTGGCGGGCGAACTTTTCCGGCTCCTCGCCGATGTCGCTGGCGACCGGCGCGTCAGGCAGTCTCAGGTTCTTGTGGGGCGTGTCGAACGTCCACAGCAGCCTCCCGTCCGACTCAGAGTCGCCGCGCTGGATGCGGACGGTGAGATCGGCCACCGGCTCATCCGTCGGCACGTTCAGGATCAATCCGCCATCGTCGGCCGGCGTAGCTGCGGTTGCTCCCAGGAGCTCCGCGCTGCGGGCGACCGCGACCGGCCGAACGGCGAACCCCATCGACTGGCCGCCGCAGGAGTAAATCGCCTGAATAGCACGGGCTCGCACCTGCTCCGACTGCGGCGCAGCGGTGAGGTGGAGGGAGAAGCTGGGATAGGGCGCCGCCGCCGTCACCGGCAGCGCGTGGCGCCAAGCCTCGCCCTGCCCGAGTGTGAAGCCGTCGGCGACCACCTGCACGGTTAGCTCGTACGGGCCGATGCTGGTCGGTGGACGGACGAGGCTGCCGCCCGACACGCCGGGTGTCGCTTCGGGCGCCATGCCAACGACAAGCTCGAACTCAACGCCTGCGATCACGGCTTCCGGGCAAGTCAAGCGGGCGTACGCGGTTCGGGGCGGGTCTCGCTCATCGGTCGGGCCTTCCCTTGTCCCTCGGGTTGGACGCGCCCCAGCCGCGGGCGGCTCGGCCATCGCCGGCTGGGGCCCACCATCCGCCGCGGACGGCTCGGCCATCGCCG
>Ga0209322_10000467_pt1 | contig 23575 bp, 25 predicted proteins | sample Rifsed19ft1_FD_184013 | JGI IMG/M metagenome (GOLD analysis project Ga0209322, IMG submission 184013) | Soil microbial communities from Rifle, Colorado, USA - sediment 19ft 1 (version 2) | ecosystem: Environmental > Terrestrial > Deep subsurface > Rock core/Sediment | place: Rifle, Colorado... | reverse complement strand
AATATACCCGAAAATTTCTATGACAAATTTGACATCCATGTCCATGTCCCTTCAGGTGCAATTCCTAAAGATGGACCATCTGCAGGCATAACCATAGCTACAGCCATTGTATCCCTCCTTAAAGGAATGCCTGCAAAAAAGGATTTAGCCATGACAGGGGAATTAACACTCACAGGCAGAGTCCTCCCTATCGGTGGTGTAAAAGAAAAAGTCCTTGCCGCAAGAAGGGCTGGTGTCAAAGGAATAATAATGCCAAAGAAGAACGATAAGGATTTAGAAGATGTTCCTGAGTATATATTGAAGGAGATGAAATTTATATTCGTAGAGGGGATTGAAGATGTATTAAAAGAGGCACTGAAGGATTCAAATTAACATAAAAATCTTCCCAAATACCCTCTGATTTATGCAAATTTAGAGGCAATTAAAATACTTGACAAAGAGCTATTTAATAGCTATTTTAATTATAAAGTAGCTACTCTGGAGGGATAGGAGATGAAAACAATGACTGCCAAGGAGCTTAAAAACTATACAGGCGAGGTTATGCGAACTGTTTCCAAAGGGGGAGAAGTGGTTGTGACACTGCGAGGTAAACCAGCCGCTGTCATACTTCCTTTTGCTGAAGCAAAGAAGAGAAAACCTTTAGAAATCAGGTCGTTTGAGGAGGCATGGATAGATATTGAAAAAAGTCTAAAAAAGACAAAGCCGCAGTTTAAGACATGGCGGGAGGCTGTAAGGTGGTCAAGAAATCGGATGTAGTCATCATAGACAGTAATGTCTTTATAATAGACCTGAGATACCAGAATGACAAAAACTTTAATACCAATCAGAAGTTCCTAAAGATAATCCACTCCAGAGATTGTGGTGTTACCTCCATTATTAATCTCCTTGAGATAATAGGTATATTATCCTTCAACTTCAACGAAAGACAAATAGCAGAGTTTTACAAATATTTTCCACAAAAATACAATATAGATGTTATCCCCTCTTTATCTCCTGATTCTCGCTTGCCTGAGCTTGAGATAAGGAGGCTGATTGATATAATAACAAAAAAGGCAAGCTTTGGTGATGCTCTCATTATAGCCTCTGTAGATACATATATTCCCTATGCCTCATATTTTGTAACATGGGATAAGGAACATTTCAAAGGGAAGTTAAACATGAGGGTTTTGACACCAGCAGAGTTCTTAAAAATTTGATGTGATTTTATGAGCCAGAATTCCGTTGTCCTAATCATAATGGATGGGTGGGGGTATAGAAAGGAAAAGCATGGTAATGCTATACTCCATGCAAAAACGCCTACCTTTGACAAATTGGACATGGAGTTTCCCCCTACTCTGATTCAGGCATCGGGGTTGGAAGTAGGGCTTCCCGACGGGCAGATGGGGAACTCTGAGGTTGGACATCTGAATATCGGTGCTGGAAGAGTTGTATATCAGGAACTGCCGAGAATATCAAATTCTATAAAAGACGGAAGCTTTTTCTCTAATAAGGCTTTATTAAACGCAATAGAACATTCCAAAAAAGCTTGTAGTGAGCGAAGCGAATCTAACCCATCCCTTCACCTAATGGGTCTCCTTTCAGATGGTGGTGTCCACAGCCACATTGAGCATATATTTGCACTTATTGAAATGGCAAAGAGAAATAATGTGAAAAATCTGTTTATACACCCCTTTCTTGATGGAAGGGATACGCCGCCAAAGAGTGCGTTAAAATACATATCAGACCTTAATGCAAAACTCAAAGAATTAGACATAGGGAAGATTGCAAGCATTATGGGTAGATATTATGGGATGGACAGGGACAATAGATGGGAGAGGACAAAAAAGGCATATGATGCCATTGTTCACGGGATTGGAAATAATGCTGTGAGTGCAGAGGAGGCATTACAGAAGTCTTACCAGAATCAGGTTACTGATGAATTTATGATACCTGCAGTCATTGTTGACAGTAAAAATAACCCTGCAGGGACAATCAAAGATGGAGACTCTGTAATATTTTACAATTTCAGGTCAGACAGGGCAAGACAGATAATAAGGGCATTAAATGAAAATAATTTTAAGGAGTTTGAACGCGGTGATAAAAATTTAAAATTACATATCGCCTGCCTTACAGAATATGACATAAGATTTGGACTCCCCCTTGCCTTCCCCCCTAACATACCAAGAAATGGACTGGGAGAACTTTTGAGCAGAAAGGGTATAAGGCAGTTCAGGACCGCAGAAACAGAAAAATATGCCCATGTAACATTTTTTTTAAATGGGGGTATTGAAGAACCATATAGCGGAGAGGATAGAATTCTTGTGTCATCTCCAAAGGTTGCTACTTATGATTTACAACCGGAGATGAGTGCAAAAGGAGTTACTGCAGAGGTCTTAAAGGCTATTGAGTCAGGGAACTATCCTCTAATAATTGTCAATTTTGCCAATCCTGATATGGTAGGGCATACAGGGGTATTTGATGCGGCTGTAAAGGCTGTTGAAGTGGTGGATGAGTCTGTTGGAAAGATTGTTAAGGCTGTTCAAGATAAAGGCGGATATACACTTATCACAGCAGACCACGGAAATGTTGAAGACATGATTGATGAGAAGGGTGAGCCTATTACCGCCCATACAACAAATCCTGTCCCTTTCTACTGTGTAACCGATAAGAAGGTAAACTTAAGGGATGAGGGCAGACTTGCAGATATAGCCCCTACAATCTTAAAGTTGCTCAATATAGAACGTCCTGTTGAAATGACTGGTGAGAGCCTGATTGTATAAAGGAAGAACAAAAGAAAAAGATTAAGGAGAAATGGGGAAATGGAGAATAAAGAGAGAAAAAAACAATAATTTTTTAACAGGGATGCACAGGATATTCAGGATTTTCTTTTATCCTGTTCATCTTGTATATCCCTATTAAAATTTTCTCCATTTCTCCCTGTTTGTTCTCCCTTTCTCCTTAATGGTTTTTATAATTTCCTATATATGAAAAGAATTGAAAAGATAACGCTCGCACATGGAAGCGGCGGAGAGCCATCTTTAAAACTCATAAAAGAACTATTTCTGAAGGAGTTTAATAACCCATTCCTTTCGCCCCTTACAGATTCAGCAATACTCCCTATTCTCCCCTCACCTCAATCCTCTCCCGCAAGGGGAGAGGAAGCAATAGGAAGGAGTCCTATCAGGATTGCATTTACCACAGATTCTTATGTGGTCAAGCCATTATTCTTTCCTGGCGGCGATATAGGAAAACTTGCTGTTGCGGGGACTATCAACGACCTCTCTGTTATGGGTGCAAGACCACTATTTATCTCATGCGGGCTGATTATTGAAGAAGGGTTTGAATATAAAACCCTTGAGAAGATTATATTATCAATGAAAAAAACTGCCTTAGATGCAGGCATCCAGATTGTAACAGGGGATACAAAGGTTGTAGAAAAAGGGGCTGCTGACAAAGTCTATATAAATACAGCAGGAATTGGTCTTGTTTTGGACGGTGTTGATTTAAAAAAGGAGAGGATTAAAAATGGTGATGCTGTTATCATAAATGGCACTATAGGAGACCATGGGATATCTGTCCTCTCAAAAAGAGAGGGAATAGAGCTTGAATCGGAGATAGAGAGTGATTGCAAGCCATTGAACAGTCTTATAATGGCTGTTCTTGAATCTGGAGCAGATGTAAAATTCATGAGAGACCCGACAAGAGGGGGGCTTGCAGCAACTCTTAACGAATTTGCAAATGGAATGGAGTGGGGAATACTCCTTGATGAAACAGAGATACCAATAAGGGATGAAGTAAGGTCTGTCTCTGATATCCTCGGATTTGACCCCCTATATATTGCAAATGAAGGGAAGGTTGTGGTTATTGTTTCATCAAAGGATAAAGATAAGGTTTTAAATATTATGAAAAATCATCCCCACGGGAAGGAGGCAAAGTCAATTGGAGAGATAGTCCATTCTCCAAAGGATATTGTTACACTAAAAACTGTTGTCGGAGGAACAAGAATTGTTGATATGCCATCAGGAGAGCAACTGCCAAGGATATGCTAATAAACTACTGATGAAATTTTTAAAATTTCCACCTTGACGCCAGTTTTTATTAAATCTACAATCTACTCCATGAAAGTAATTTCCTATCAATTGCGGTATCTTTACATCGCCCTTGCCCTCATCCCTATTGCCGTTGGCGCATTGGGCTTCTTTACCCTTCTCAAATCCCCATACCTCGGCATAAACTTTGAATCAAAGGACGGCAAATGGTATGCAGCCTCCGTGACACCGGGTAGTCCGGCAAGCAAATTTCCTGAGATCGTCGGGAAAGAGGTCGTTGCCGTCGGAGATTTCAGGCTTGGGACTTACGACCTTGTCGGGGAGAATACGGTTACATCCCGGGTAACGATTCTCTTGGGCATTTCTGGAAGGCGCAGAGGTATCTTGATGGGCATGTAAAGGTCGGGGCTACGGCTTAACTCCCACATTGGGCATACGATGAATTAACAGGGAGCATAAAAATGATACAGAAATTTATAATGTCTTTAGTGGTTCTTGCGATATTCTGGAGTTCTACTTGTAATGCTGAAGACGAAATTTCGTACGGAATTGGTACTGGAGCTTTAACCAGTGGACTTGGAGTCAATGCGGCACTAAGGGGTGATAATCACATGGGCTATATTGCCGCAGGCTGTATAGGTTTTGGTTATTCTAATGTACAGGGATGGATACTTCCTTGTGGAATTGGTGCTGGCTGGATACAAACCGATTTACTAACCAATGCCAATAATCATCATGGTCTTGGGGTTTATGTAGTCCCCGTTGGTATGAATGATGATAAAAAAGCCAGATATGGTGTCGGAGTTACTTATGTATATTTATTGCAAGGTGTAAACGGAAAAGGTTGGAATTTTGGTTTTACTCCTGCCACAGGGCAAGAAAATGGTACAGCCAAAGATAGTCTACTAATCAATATCGGTTACCAATTTTAAAAGCCCAACCCGGCGTTCAAGCGGGACGCCGCAGAAGCGCGTCGCCCCTTAACTTAAGCCTTAATAAAATATTTCTACTTTGCCTTGACAATTTTATTTTTTGTCATTGACTATCATATTTGGCTCTGATATAAAGACAGAAACTGTATAATAACTTGGCATAAGGTTATGAAATATGTAATGTATAACTATAAACATCACATGCATGTTAAGGTCTTTTGTTTATTATTCATTGTGGCATTTTTATTGTCTGGGTGTGCAACTATTTCTAATCAAAAAGAGATAAGTTCCGCGAACTATGGACATTATCCGAGTAATTATCAATCTGTTATTACAAACTATAAGAGCAATTTATTATTTGTTATTATTTGATCCATATTCTGCAGTATATCGTTTTGGTTTGCCGATTAAAGGGTATGCATATGTTAACGGTACTCTTCAGCCACTTGTATTTGGTTATATTGTAATTGTTGGTATAAATGCAAAAAATCGAATGGGAGGATATGTCGGAGAGGAGGATGAGATTTATTTAAAGACGATAAGTTTTGGGGGAATATTTTCCATCCATGGGGGCGAGTTCAAGATAAACCAGACGAAGACCCATCTGTTGAAAAGCCTTCAAAAGAAACATCCATAAATAACAGTCCTACTCAAGAAATAAATGGAGCAATTATTCAATTATCAGGTTCAGGAATTAAAAATACACGGCCTTTTGTTGTTGATGGGCCATGGGAGATAAAGTGGGATGTAAAAGGTAGTTTTTTTGCAGTTGCAATTTACACAGTTGATGGCTCCTTAGTTGGTGTTGCTGCAAATCAGCAAGGTCCTGGCAAGGGATCTTCATATCATCCCAAAAGTGGTCAGTATTATCTCGGAATAAATGGTATCGGAGATTGGCAGGTTACAGTAATTGAGGTAAGATGAAATGCCTAACAAGTCAGTGGAGTTGAACGAGTACCACACGGCGCTTTTTGGGCAGGTTGTCGGTTTAAGTAGTGCAAATCAGTTTTAGGCAGGTGAGTGCTATTCAGTGGTACTCGTCACTCACTTCCGCAACATGCATATATGAAAATATATTTGCAAAACCCAAGAGACGATATGAAACAGTCAAAAAAGACCTGAAAAATTCTAAAAAATATGCTATAACTCATTTTAAGTTTAATCATGCCTATAATAAGCCGTTTTTTCGGAATAGTAATTTTTATGTTCTGGCGCGAGCATAAACCGCCGCATTTTCACGCTAAATACGGTGATGACGAAGTGGTTGTTGAAATTGAAAACGGCAAGGTAAGCGGCACTATGACAAAACGGGCTTTAGCTCTGGTACAGGAATGGCGAGAACTACATAAGAATGAATTACTGTGCGACTGGGAACTGGCCGAACAGAAAAAAGCTTTATTCCCCATAAAACCATTGGAGTAAAAATATGATTTTACATGTTAAAGAAGCTAAATATTTACATGATTACGTTATCTGGTTATGTTTCAATGATGGTGCCGAAGGTGAAGTAAATCTATCTAACGAACTAGAAGGTGAAATATTTAGTCCGCTTAAAGATATTCAAAAATTTAGATCCTTCAAGGTTGACCCCATCTTAGGAACCATCGTTTGGGAAAATGGCGCTGATTTAGCTCCGGAATTTTTATACGAAAACATGAAAATCCTCGCATAACCAGTCAATCGAGCAGACAAAAACCTGCGGTTTTTGCCGCTCATTTCGGTCGTGTTTACAATAACTGGAGCATGGCTATCATGAGCAACTCGCTAAAAGCAGCACTTCTATCGGGATTGGTATTCCCTGGCATTGGTCAGGTCGTTCTAAAACGCTATAGACGAGGTGTGGTCCTGATGCTTATCGTTTTGGCCTGTTTTTCGATCGTCGTAGCGAAAGCAGTACAACAAGCTTTTTCCATACTCAAACAGATTGAGTTGGCGGGTGGCACAATCAATGTGGATGCTATTTTAAACGTTGCCACTCAATCATCCACGAATTCCGACAGTCTATTATTCAATTCCATCTTGTTACTGATAATTGTTTGCTGGATTCTTGGTGTAGTTGACGCTTACAGAATTGGAAAGAAAAGGGACTTAGAAGAACAATCAACGAGTCAAGGTTCAAATAGCAAAGGCGATTAGCCACATAACAAGTCGCTCAAGAGGGACGCGGCATAAAAACGTCGAGCCTCTTAGCTGTTGCGTTCTCCCTTCGCTCCGCTATAGTCTTTCCCCCCACTTTAATTTCTTTCTCAAGACTTCATAATAATTTTTGCCAGGTGCCTGTATTAGTTTTATTGTGTTTTTTGCTTTCTTTATCTCAATTGTATCACGGTAATTAAGTGAATATCCTACCTGTCCGTCCATAGTTGCCAGCACATCCTCATTTGGTGTTACAAGATTTATTTCAATCTTTACATCATCAGGTATAACAATTGGCCGGTTTGTAAGGGTATGCGGGCAGATAGGGGATAGTATGAGGGCATTCATTGTAGGATAGACTATAGGCCCGCCTGCAGCCAGTGAATATGCAGTAGAGCCTGTTGGTGTAGAGATGATAAGCCCGTCAGACCTGTAGGTTGTAACATATAAGCCATTTATCTTTATCTCTAAATCTACAATCCTTGCAATAGCGCCTCTATTTATTACCACATCATTAAAGGCACAGTAATTTGCGGCTATCTTACCCTCTCTGTATATACAGGCATCAAGCATTATCCTGTCTTCTACTGTAAAATCCCCAGAAATAATTTTTTCCAGTGCAGGGTAGAGTTCCCCAATTGTAATCTCAGTCAGGAATCCAAGGACACCTAAATTTACACCCAATATCGGTACATCTTTATCTTCTATAAGTCTGGCAACAGAAAGAAGAGTACCGTCGCCGCCAAGGACAATTATAAGTTCAGCCACAGATGGTATATCAGCCCTTTTATATTGAGATTTTTCACCAATGATTCCTGATGTCTCCTTATCCAGATAAATCTCAATATCCCTGTCTTTGAGCCATGTTATAAGCCCCTTCAGTGACTCCTCTGCCTTGCTATGCTGTGTTTTAGCAATAACTCCGATTTTTTTAATCATGTATTAACCTCTCAAGTATTTTTTCTATACATACATCAATAGGCTTTGTGGTGTCAATGATTATGTGAGAATCCCTATCAATTTCATTTATGACATCAAAGTCTTTTTTTTGTTTATCATATATTTCCAATCTCCCATCGGAAGTTGCTCTTTTACTCTTCAACCGATAATTTAACCTCTTTTTTATTTCTTCATCTTTACAGATTGTTTCTATAATAAAATATCTTATCCCCATTTCTACTGCCAAATCTAAAATCATTTTTCTTTGGCTCTTTTTTTTAAAAGAGGCGTCAATGATTACCGATGAGCCTTTCATTAAAAACTCTTCTGCCTTTTTAAAAATCTCTTTGTAAGTTTTGTCAGTAAACTCTTTTGAGTATATTCCCTTTTCAAAGTCTTCATATTTGTGTTCTGTAGGAGAGATACCAGAGAGTTCTTTTCTTACTATATCAGAAGATATAATAGGTATATCCAATTTTTTTGAGAGAGTTTTTGATAATGTGCTCTTTCCTGTCCCTATAAGCCCGGCAAAAATAATAAGGATTGGTTTGTCCATGTAACTTATAAAAACTACCACGGATTTATCACGGAGTAACACGGATTTTTTTGAAACTCATTTTTCCGTGTTTTTTCCGTGTCTATCTGTGGTTAATCATGTTTTTGTTCATCCTATGGCATATCTGTATGCCAATTTAAAATGTCCTCTGGCTGAATTAAGGCTCTTCTCCTTTTCTTTTGGCTGAATATTGGGGTCATTAAGCTGGAAGCTCTCAACCTTTCCCCTTACATAAGCCCTGTAACATTTATAAAAATTTATGATTTTATATATATCTGTATCCCCTGAAATTTCTATATATGAATCCGCAAAATATTTTGAGAGATTCTCTTCACCGAGAAAATCAAGGTCCATGGCAAGGAATGCCGCCTCTGATGCTACATCACCATATCTGAACCTGTCATTAAATTCAATACAGTCAAATATATATATTTTGTCAGAGATGCAGATATGCTCCGTCCTTAAATCGCCATGACAATCCTTTATTTTATTTTCATTAACCCTTTTTTTTAAAATAGCCCTATTATTATCAATAAATTTATATGAGAAATCCTTTATGAGATTATACTCTTCTTGTGTAAGGCTGATTCCGATAAATTTGTCTGTCTGTAGAAAGTTTTCATTTACATTCTTAAGTATAATTTCAATATCTCCAAACTTAGATATATTACTATTGACATCTGCAGATAAGTGAAATGCGGCAATTTTATTGGCTATCTTTTTGATTATAGTCCTATTAAGTCTCTTATCAAATATCATTTTATCCATCATCATATCGGGGGGGAGTCGCCGCATTCTTACTGCATATTCTATCACATCCCCTTTTCCATCTAAGGAAAGAATAGCTTTGTCTGAGACAATCTCAGAGACTCCCAGATATATTTCAGGTGAAAGACGGCTGTTTAGTTTTATCTCCTGCCCGCAATAAAATTTTCTTTTTTCAAGTGTAGAGTAATCAATAAAGCCAAAATTTACAGGTTTCTTCACCTTATATACATATTCACCTGTAATAAAAAGGTAAGAGATATGGGTCTGGAGCATATCTACCTTTTCAGGCTTGAATGGATAAGTGTCAGGATTTAGCATTAACTTTAATAAGGCTGATGAATTCATATTTAGTGTCAGTGTAAGTGGCAGTGTCAGTGGTATTTTGCTGAATTGTTTTATTATATCATAGTGATTGGTTTATGATATAATTCGGCATTCAAAAAGTCATTCAGTATTAAATTTTATGGAAAAGACAAGAGGTGGCAGGCTAAAATTTTTTATAGGTTCATCTATTACAATACTTATAACAGGGTTAATGCTCCTCAATCTATCTCCTATTAATGCTCTGGAGGATAGGCTTTTAGACTACAGGTTTAAAATAAGAGGGGCAGTAAAGCCTCCAAAAGATATAATTATTGCAGCAATAGATGAAAAGAGCATTGACATGCTTGGGAGATGGCCATGGGATAGAGATATAATGGCAGATGTGTTAAAGAAATTAAAGGGTCTGGGTGTAAGAATAATTGTCTTTGATATTATTTTTAGTGAGGCTGAAAAGAATGATACATTATTCAGCAAGGCAATGACTGATGCAGGGAATGTGATATTACCTGTTTTCTTTGAGTTTGATAGTGAATCAGATATACCCGATGAGGAATTTATAAGCGACTCATCCTTTGTCAATGTCAAGAATTCTGATAAGTTTAATCAGTATAATCCTATAGGTGCAAAAAAGATTACAACACCTGTATCTGAATTAGGCAAGAGTGCAATTGCACTTGGATATGTTAATACCTTTCCGGATGACGATGGGATATTGAGATGGGAGCCCCTTGTAATTGAATACAATGGCTATCTCTATCCTTCGATTACCTTGCAGAGTGCTGTCAAATATTTAAAAATACCTAATAAAATGGTAATTCTGGAGGCAACAGAGGGGATAAGGCTTGGAGAGACATATATTCCAACCGATAGGTTTGGCAGGACACTGATTAATTATTATGGTACTGACCAGACATTTAGCTATTTCTCTATATCCGATATTTTAGATGGAAATATCAAGCCTGAGGATTTCCATGATAAGATTGTTCTTATTGGTGCAACGGCTGTGGGAATCTATGATTTAAGGGTAACACCCTTTACTGCGGCAATGCCCGGGGTTGAAAAACATGCAAATGTAATTGCCTCCATAATAGAAAAAAAGTTTATTAAATCAGCTCCGAAGCTAATAAATATTACCATACTTTTATTATCGGGTCTTTTGCTCTCCCTTTTGATTGTCAGGTTTAAGGCATTTGGTGGCTCTGCTATTACCATTTCTTTTTTGTTTTTTATATCCCTGTTAGGCTATTACCTTTTTGCACAGAAGGGTATCTGGATAAACATTACATACCCGATACTTAACATATTTTTCGTATTTATCAGTGTTACTATCTACAATTATGTTGCTGAGGAGAGATATGCAAAGAGAATAAGGGCAATGTTCTCAAGCTATGTAACAGAGAAGATTGTAAACGAATTGATTAAAAATCCCGATATGGCTAAATTGGGCGGTGAGAGAAGGGAGATTACCGTCCTCTTCTCCGATGTAATGGGATTTACATCCTTTTCAGAGAAACATGCACCTGAAGAAGTGGTTGCCATATTAAATGAATACCTTGGAGAGATGACAGACATAGTCTTAAAATGGGAGGGGACACTGGATAAGTTTATCGGCGATGCAATCCTCACATTCTGGAATGCGCCTATGAGACAGGAGAATCACGCAGAGCTTGCGATAAAATGTGCCTTGAATATGGTCGGCAGGCTTAAAGAACTCCAGAAAAAATGGCAGGCAGAAGGGAAACCGATACTTGATTGTGGGATAGGGATAAATACAGGTGAGGTCATTGTTGGAAACATCGGTGCCGAGAGAAAAAAAATGGATTATACGGTTATCGGAGACCATGTAAATTTAGGCTCAAGGGTTGAATCCCTTACAAGGAAGTATAATACACATATTCTTATAACAGAATTTACCCTTAGTAAAATTAAGGATTTATTAGCTGATGAAACAATATGGAAAACAGAAGTTACAGGACTTGAAAAGGTTATTGTGAAAGGGAAAGAAAGACCAGTAGGAATTTATAGAGTAGAATCTCTTGGTCATGGAGTAAAATCAAGAGTTGTAGAATATCAAGAAGGAAAGGTTGTTAAAATGGAAGAGAAATAATTTTTTGGCTAATATGTAATCTGATAGGCAATGCTTATACTGTTTCCTGTATAATTGTATGGCAGGTATTTTTCAAAGGTATTATTTGAACTTCCCACAATAAGAGAATAGTTTATTCTGAATAGTGATATATCATTTAATTGTTTTCTTATCCCCCCAGAAATGGTTGTAAGTGTATTGGACTGTCTGCTATTAAAGTCATAGTTGTTATTACTGTTTCTTGGGGGTCTATCGGTATAATCTCTTTTAACAATATTTATTCCTCCACTTATTGCCCATTTACTCGTTATCAATAGGTCAACAGGGATGTTCAGATTAAGTTCGTTATAATTATAATTACCCTTAATAAATGTTACATCAGAGCTTCCAGAGAGCAGATTTGTTGAACTTGCACCGAGGTATTTATATCTTACATAATTTTGGTTTGATGTATGCATTGTATAAGAGATCACTGGATACATTTCCAAAATTGAGAGGATGTGATGAAATCCAAAATCAAGAGTTATATTTTCATCTTTTTGACGCGTAGCGCCATAAGTTCCATTGGAATCTATCACACGTTCATTTTTATAATCCTGCCATATATAGGTTAAACCACCAAAGAACTTATTCCATTTAGGTCTGATAGAGATATTATTTAAGGTTTGGTCCTGAAGCCCTCCACTAACTTCTGAGGAATATCCAGCTCCCTGAAATTCTCTCAAGAGGTCTGTATAATTAGGAAATTTTACATCTCTTGTTAAGTATTGAAAGGTAAGAATTCCATCTCTATCAAAATCAAAGTAATAGTCGGCAGCAAGCTGACCGCCAAAGGAATCCATATTATAAAGTCCATTTTCCCATGCCTCGTTTGCTCCTGTTCTTCTGTATTCTTTTGAGTAAGAAATTCCTGGTCTAATTTTAAGACTTTTGATGATGTCCCGCCTGTATTCAACATTAAAGCCATGCGAGAGAGATCTATCCTGAAACTGCTTTGAATCCTGCGGTTGAAACCCTGGACCACTGTAATGGAGATTGTAAAGCCCAAAGATTGAGTTTGATGGATTAACCTTTGTTAAAAGGCCAACCTGTGTATTTATATTACCACCACTGAAAAAATTACCATCAGAAGGTATAAATGCACCCTCACTGAGGGTCATATCAAAATATGGGGAGAATGTCTTTGATCCCTCGCCGGTTGTGGCAAAGGAGTCACTGTTAAAAAACAGAACAGTCAAGACTATTAAAAAAATTATAACCTTTTTCATTTTTTAAAAGTTTAGGTGAAAATTCACCACAGGGTGAATAACCAATATGCCTTCCGGATAAATGTTAAGTCCAAATTCAAAGTATTTTCCATACCAGCTTATCTTTGAAGCTAATACTTGCTCTTTTATGCCATAATTCATCTGAATGCTCCAGAATTTGTTTATGCTCGTTATGTGCTCTATACCTGCTATTAGAAAGTCATCTCTAAAACCTGCATCAAAGCTTGTTACCTGTGCCCCTGCAATATCAACAGCTTTATTTAGTTTGAGTGATGCCTTGAGTTGAGAATATTTATAACCATAGAATGTCCTTATCTTCGGACTAACCGATGAACTCATTATGAGGTCAATATAGTAGCCACTAAAATCTAAACTATTTATATCTTTGGATTGTTCTGTTGCAATTTTTGTTGCTATCATATTCCAGTATCCACCTGCTATGTCTAACTGCGGTAAACCTGGACTTATCCTTCCCTCTCCATGAAGCCTATATTTACCCGATAGATTAGCATAAGTTGCTGGTAATAGTGTGGGGAAAATTCCAGTCTGAAAACCATAGGTTTTACCAGGAGGTAATGGTGTTGTTGTTTCAAGGTCTTGTTGAAATTCATAGAAGAATGCGGTGGGGTTTGCAATTATTTCACCAGCAAGCTGAGTTGCCTTTGCACCGAGGTCAATACTACTGGCATAAGAGATACAGGGCATGATGATAGATAATATGAATGCATATATTATAGTCTTTTTCATTATTTTAAACTCACTTCATTCAATGCAGGTAGTGCCCTCTGGATTATAGCAACTGCTAAGTCAGGAATAAAAACAATGTCTATATTTGTATTCATATTTAAGAAATCAGCATTACTTATGTCATTTCTAACTGCATCATTACTTGTCCAGAGATTTGGATCGTTGCTGATACTCTTTTTAACATACATAATGTTTTCTGCTGCGGCATTTTTCAGGATGGAAAATGGGTCAGAAGATGTGCTTGTAAAATCTGTGACCTGTCTAATGCCTCCAGAATTATTGATAATATATTCTTCCGTTGCATTCCATATAATATCCTTTGTAGAATTGTTACCTAATCTATAAGGATCAGCTCTATAATTATAAAAAGAAGGGTCACCTTTTATTTCAAAATGATCGGTACATCCTCTGCATGCCTCAACTTTGCTTGCCCAATAGATGCCTGATATATTAGTAGTGCCATCATTAGCCCCTCCATCACTAATATCAACCCTTAGAATCCTATCTAAACCAATAAAATTTGTTTTGCCTGTTATTAAAACTTCTTTTGAGTCAGCGGCTGCATCCTTTATTACCCTTATATCATTCACGAGTTTATCTTCTGTTGAGTCATATTTGAAAATTTTGGCAATTACAAAAATATTGCTCGCATCTGTTCTATTGGCCGATACGAGAGATGCCTTATCGGGCTTTGCATCGCTAAAAAATCCAGGCCAATCTTCTATTCTGTCAGGTATAACGCTATTAAAGGATATGTTAGCCTGAAACAAATCAAGCCTATTGGAAACAGTACTAGGTCCATTATACGCAAATGCATAGGTAGTAGGGGCAGTATACCTATACTCAGGTCTTTTTACGAGATTGAAAAACTGAAGACTCTTTTCATCAGGTCTCATTAACCTCTGGTCAACCCTGACAAGATTTCCATGAATATCTTTAAGTGTCCTTCCTGCCTCAAAATCAGATTCTTTAACCTTTATTACAATGTCTTTTACGGCATCTTCATTGCTGGCGACATCAGACGATAGATCTCTAATTTGTTTTCTATCTTTTTCCTTCTCTTTTAACTCTTTTTGTTTCTCTTCGGATGTGAGACCAGGGTCCCAATTTTCAAGTCCTTTTATTTCCTCCTCTTTTGTAAGGAGGGCAACCTTGACCTTTTCTCCTATCTCATCAACAGTAAAGGAATGTCCCTGCGAAATTTTAATCGGTTTCATAGCCTTTTGCATAAATTCAACAGTTATTTCACCAAACAGTGCCCACGTATTTGAATCGCCGCTTTCAGTAGTAGATAATGTATATTCTGTTCCCCTTGCAGCACATACAACGGTTCTGGTTTTAACCTCAAATGTCTCTTTCCGTGATAGATGAGGGATTCTTACTTTTACATCACCCTGTGATAGGGAGAGTTTATTTGAAGATAGTTGTCTTAATTCAATTTCAAGATTGCTTGATTCTTTTAACCATACCTTTGATTTGTTTGGAAAGAGTAAAACTGCCGCACCATCAACGCCGGTTTTAACTGCTCCACCCTCAAGAATTTCAACCCTTTCTGTGACAGGAATCCAGTCTTTATCTTTACTTATCTTCACCTCTACATTTCCTGAAAAGGAGATTAACGTTGTTTCATCTGCCAATGCAATAAATGGTGATAGAGCAAGAAACAATAGCAACAATAAAAATATATATTTTTTCATCACAATTAACCCCCTCTGTTATATTGAAGATTAGCCCAAAAATATCAAAATAAATTTGGGATGTCAAGGGGAAAAATTAATAAAAAAATGAACAAGAAAAAAGATAAAAATTCCCCTAAATATTAGCTCACAGGTAGGGTTATTTTAACTGTTGTTCCGTATCTCTCTTTGCTTTCTATATTAATGTTCCCGTTATGCCCCTCTATTATTTTTTGAACTGTAGAGAGTCCCAAACCTGTTCCTTCTTCTTTTGTGGTAAAAAATGGATCAAATATCTTTTGCAAATCTGCTTCTGATATGCCTGCACCTGTATCTTTAATAATAATTTCTACTGCTTCATCATCAGGTTTATAATAAAATGAATTACCATTTTTTTTATTGACAGATATTGTCATTCTTCCGTCTTTGTTCATTGCCTGGATGGAGTTGAGGCAAAGGTTCCATATAACCTGTTTTATCTGCTTTGGATCTGCATTAATTGTAATCCCGTTATATTTAGATATTATTTCAATATTTAGATTGGGAGGATATTCTTTACTATTTTTCAAAAGCGTTATTGTTTCTGTTATAAGTTCTTTTATGTTGCACATCTGCAGGTTCTTTTTATAAGGTGACGCATAAAGCAAGAATTGGGTTATTATAGAGTTAAGCCTCTCGGTCTCTCTCAGGATAATGTCCATGAGTTTTATATTTGTGTCCCTCAAAGCCTGTCCTGTTCTTGAGTTAGGTTCATTGGTTTTATGGAAAAGCTCATTCTTTAATACCTGAATTGAGCCGCTTATAGATGCAAGTGGATTCCTTATCTCATGGGCAATGCCTGATGCTATCCTTCCTATTGCAGCTAATTTTTCGCTTTTTATTACCTTTTCTTTCATCTCCTTCATGATTGTCAGATCTTGAAAAACACCTATGATTCCCCTTATATTATTTTTATCGTCCTTTAAAGGCGATATGTTCATTCCGAGGTGAATTTTTCTTCCATTCTTTCTTATGAAGATATCTTCTGTGCGAATAGGATTATCTGTTAATATGCTGAAATTATCCGCAAGTAGAGGAAGATTGAAAAAGTCAGAGGAGTGTCTGCCTCTTACTTCATCAAATTTATACCCAGTTATTCCTTCAGCAGCAAGATTGAATGAGATTATCCTTCCATTCAGGTCGGCTGTTATTAGACCACTCCCCATATTTTTCACCACACTTTCGTGAAATGTCTTCAACTGTAGCAGGTCTTCACTCTTCTCTTCCAATTCTTCACCTGTTTTCTTTAATTTCTCTGAGAGGTAGCTGCTCAGAAATGCCACTAAATAGAAGGCGGATATATTGAGAAATACTGTGTAAAATACAGCCTCACCGATTGTTGGTATAGTTGTGCTACTGCTATAAAATGTAAGGGGATGTAATATATTGTAGAACTCCAGATTTACAAGGGTGCCGTATAAGATACTTGATAAAGATGCAATTATATAACTCCCTTTTCTATACAGTATTATGCTGGAGGCTATAATGGAAAGGATATATAGGAATGGAAACGGACTTTCAATCCCGCCGCTTATATATATAACACTACTCTCTACTAATAAATCACCTATGAGCTGAAGGTAACATAGAAACTTCAGATTTTTTATTAAGATGAGGAGAATGGAGTATATAATGGTCAGGAGATATGTAGTTGCAATAAGAATTGTAACAGGAAGAATAAATGGAAGCTGTCCTGACCTTATTTGTAAGATTATTATAGTGCCAAGGAATACAGAGATGACAACCACCCTGAGAACCATCAGGGATTTTATTTTAAAGAGGAGTTCTCTGTGCATATAAGAAATAAACAATGAGCAATAAGCGATAAGAGTCGTTACTTACTTATTGCTCATCACTCATTGTTTTTAACCGCCGCCGGCAATACTTGCCAGTTTAAATATTGGAAGATACATGGCAACGACAATAAATCCGACTGTAACGCCGAGAAACGCCATTAATGCAGGTTCTAAAAGGGATGTGAGACCCTCTACTGCAGTATCTACCTCTTCATCATAAAAATCTGCAATTTTATTTAACATTGAATCCAATGCACCTGCCGCTTCGCCCACACCAATCATCTGAACTACCATATTAGGAAATATCTTCTTTTTCTCTAGCGGTTCGGCAATGGTTTTGCCCTGTTTTATCTCTTCAATTATTGAGAGAACTGCCCCTTCAATAATTTTATTTCCTGCTGTTTTTGCAGTGATATCCAAACCCTGTATAATCGGAACGCCGCTGGCAAGGAGTGTCCCCATCGTTCTTGTGAATTTTGCGACAGCTACCTTCTGAATAAGCGAGCCGAATACAGGAACCTTTAGCATAAATCCGTCAACTACCACTTGTCCCTTTTCAGTTGCATAAAACCTTTTAAACAAGAAACTACCTGCAATTGCAAGCGGTATTACATAGACGATATATTTTTTTGTATATGAGCTGAGATTTAATACTATCTGGGTCGGAAGGGGGAGGGCGGCGCCTGCACCTTCAAACATTGTGGCAAAAGATGGTATAACGAATATCATAAGGAATACAATAACAATAACAGCAATTGATACGATAGCAGCGGGATAGACCATTGCAGACTTAACCTTTCCTTTAAGTGCAAGTGACTTTTCATTGTAGGCAGCAAGCCTTTTCAGGATTGTATCAAGTATTCCTCCAACTTCACCGGCCTCTACCATATTAGAATAAAGGTTATCAAATATTTTAGGGTGTTTTCTAAGGGCATCGGCGAAGGTATCCCCTTTTTCAACCCGCGATTTTACATCAGCTATTGTCTTGGCAAATTTTTTATTCTCTGTCTGGGAAGAAAGGATGCTGAGACATTGAACAAGCGGCAGTCCTGCCTCAATCATTGTTGCAAACTGACGTGTAAATATAACGACATCTTTCTCTGTAGGACCGCCTCCGCCAAGGCTTAATTCTTTGGATTTTTTCTTTAATGATAAAACCTGGATTTTTTGTTTTCTGAAGATAGCCTCAGCCGCCTCTTTACTTTCAGCCTCTACCTCTCCGCTTTGTTCCCCCGCCTTTGTCTTTACTTTATATACAAATGTTTGCATAACTACAGAATTGAATATTGAAGATTGAAGATTTTAAAAATTCCTTCAATATTCATAGTCAATTTCCTTAATATTCAATCGTCAATTTTCAATTGTCAATTCTTTACCGTTTCTCCTCTTCCTCTGCAGTTTTAACTGATAAAGCATCCATAGTCCTTTTAACCTTTTCAAATTGAATTGCAACCTTTGCTAATTTTTCAGTGGTTATCCTGAGACGGTCTACAAGAGTATTGACTATAAATTTTAGTTCTGCAGGTGTCTTGTTTAATAATTCAGCAAAATATTTTTTATCGATTATTCCAACATTAACATCACCTATAGCTATCACACTGGCTGTCCTTGGGGAATTGCTGAATAACCCCATTTCTCCAAAGACATCACCCTCCTTAAGGGTTCCAATTGATACATTCTTTTCGCCAACTTTTTTAGATATCTTGACCTGTCCTGACAAAATAATATATGCCTTTGTGCTTATAATTCCCTCTGTAACTATTGTCTGTCCGTCAGCAAATCTTTCTACGATAGATGTATTAATCATAACCCCCCGTTAAGATTGAAGATTGACTATTGAAGATTGACGATTTTAAGGGTTATTCAATATTCAATTTATGTTCATACTTTTCCTGCATCTCTCAACGATTCCTTAAATACCTTATAAAACTTATCATTATCTGCTACTGATTTCTTCATTATATTTTTTAAATTTGAAAGATCTTTTATATTAATAACTAAATTTGCACTCTTTACAAATGCCATCATATTGTCAAAGGTTCTAAAATTTTTGCCAAGTAAGGCAAAGAATATCTTTCTCCTTGTAGTCATAGGTATTGGTTGAATATACTTTAATACAGAGTTGTTTTCAGGTGAGCTGTTATCAAATTCCTCATTCAGCAATATAATATCGTACATGGTAAATTTCATCCTGTTTACTGCATCTTCTCCTGAATATGCTATACTGATTTTATAATTCAACTCATTCAGAAATGATTTAATGACATCTTTATTTTTATCATCGCATATGAGGGCAGTTTTTTGTCCTTCTTCTGTAAAATCAAGACCTGCCTCATCTTCAGGAGGCTGAATCCGTTCAGAAGGGGAGGGGTTAGCTGTTTCCACTGATGGTATTTCACCTGATGTGCCAAGAGGTTCTACGCTTATCTTATTTTTACACTGTGGGCATGTAATACTGAAAACCTTTCCCTGAGGCACCTTATCATCTGGTATATTTATTTTTTTACTACATGAATTACATGTTATTTCCATTTTACTCTCCATTAGCCACAGACTTTCACTGACTAATAATAACAACAGATTAACATAGACTAAATTATTTTTAAGAGCTATTTTTTTAGTCTGTGTAGGTCAGTGGCTGAAATTATTTTTTCTTCCCCCTGAATTTTGCAGATTCACTCTCCTTGGTATAATCTTCATCTAATGAAAGTCCTTCAATAGTTGTGGTCTTTTCACCTTTTGCAGCTTTTATCTGGTCTATACCCCTGCCAACAATAGCCTTTCTTGAGGCATAGGCAGTAGCAGTTTCTTCAGTAATTAGTCCATCTTTATAAAGATTCAATATACACCTGTCAAATGTCATCATGCCAAAAGCCTCACTGGCATCTATAATCTCGTAGAATGTCTTTCCCTCCGATTCTCCATTGAGTATTGTATCTTTAACTCTTAAATTCGTCCCCATTACTTCAAGTGCTGCCACCCTTCCACCACCAATCTTTGGAAGAAGCCTCTGGCACACTATCCATCTTACTGTATCAGCCAGTCTTATTCTTATCTGTTTTTCCTCATCTTTATCAAACATACCAAGGATCCTGTTTATTGTCTGTCCTGCATCTACTGTGTGGAGTGTGCTCATAACCAGATGCCCTGTCTCTGCAGCAGATAGTCCTATTTCTACTGTTTCTCTGTCTCTCATCTCACCGACAAGTATAATCTTTGGAGCCTGTCTTAATGCCGCCCTCAATCCTGTAGCAAAAGAATCAAAATCATTGCCAAGCTCTCTTTGATTGAATGTTGCCTTTTTATGGGGATGAACAAACTCTACAGGGTCTTCTAATGTTACAACATGGACAGATTTTGAATTGTTTACTTTATCAAGCAGTGCAGCGAGAGAAGTAGATTTCCCGCTGCCGGTAGCACCGGTTATCAGAATAATGCCGTTTTTCTCTTCTGCCATCTTATGAAACGCAGGGGGAAGTTTTAAATCCTCAATGGTCGGGATACGGGTCTCAAGTTTTCTCAGAACAATAGAATAGTGTCTCCTCTGGGAAAATATATTTACCCTGAATCTTGCCTTTCCTGTCAGAAAATAGGATGAGTCGCATGAGCCTTCTTTGATAAGGATTTCGCTGAGTCTTCTGTCCTGATTTATTAAATTTAGTGCAAATATCTCGGTTTGAAAGGGGGTAAGCTTTTCAAGAGGAGGCTGAATTGGAACGGGGGTCAATTGCCCTGATGATTCTACTTGAAGGGGTTTATCTACTGTAATATTCAAATCAGACACATTGCCATGGGTCTCAAGCATTGTGGTCAATATATAATCTATCTCAGGTTTTCGCATAACACCCCCTATTTAGCCACAGAGCTCTGTAGCAGAGAAGTCTTTATTTTTATTAAAAGTCCTCTGGTGGCTTTTTGAGAAACTGGACAAATCTCTGTTTCTCTATACATTTATCATAGGCATCTTCTGCACCAATCCATCCCTTGTTTAATAAATCAAGTATAGCATCATCAAGTGATTGCATTCCATATTTTTTACCTGTCTGAATAGCTGAAGGAATCTGAAATGTCTTTTCTTCCCTTATTAGGTTTCCAACTGCAGGTGTGACAACCAATATTTCTAATGCTGCACATCTCCCTTTTTTATCAACCCTCTTAAAGAGATTCTGGGCAACAACACCTTTTAGTGACTCTGATAGAGTTGTCCTTATTTGTGGCTGCTGGCTTGAGGGGAAGACATCTATGACCCTGTCCACAGTTTTTGCGGCACTCTGTGTATGAAGTGTGCCAAATACAAGATGGCCTGTTGATGCCGCTGTTAATGCCAATTCTATAGTCTCTAAATCTCTCATTTCACCTACAAGGACTATATCAGGGTCTTCTCTAAGGGCACCCCTTAATGCAGAGGCAAAAGACTTAGTATGTAAACCTATTTCTCTGTGATTTACAATACACCCCTGACTCTTGTGGACAAATTCTATCGGGTCCTCAACTGTGATTATATGGTCTTTTCTATTCTTGTTGGCAAAATCCATCATTGCAGCCAATGTTGTAGATTTACCACTGCCTGTAGGGCCTGTAACCAATACCAATCCTTTATGAAGCATAGCGAATTTTTTTACAACAGGCGGTAATCCTAACTGGTCAGCAGTTAGAACATCGCTTGGTATCTGTCTGAAGACTGCAGCCACACCATATTTCTGCTGAAAGAAGTTTGCCCTGTATCTTGCCAATCCCGGTATCTCATAGCCAAAGTCTATATCTCCCGTTTCCTCAAATTTTTTTACCTTATCTTCAGGTGCTATTTCATAGAGCATTGCCTTAAGCTCATCATTATCAAGGGTCTTAAACTTTACCCTTTCCATCTCGCCATGGATTCTTAATATGGGCTGCTGTCCGGATACAAGATGTAAATCAGATGCACCCTGTTCAGCCATTAACTTAAAAAAAGCATCAATCTTTGCCATAATAAACCTCCAAATGAGTTGATGAATTGGTGAGTTAAGGAGTTGAAGAGTTAAGGGCTAAACATATAAACTCATAAACTCATCAATTTACTAACTTTTTAGTTCTTTCATTAGCGTCTTTCTTACAATCTCAACAGGCATTTCATGCCCTGTCCATATTTTGAAAGAGAGGCTCCCCTGATAGATGAGCATACCAAGTCCGTTTAAAATTCTTGCCCCCCTCAATAAAGCCTCTTTTAAAAGATTAGTTTCAATAGGCCTATAAACTATATCACATACAAGATGTTTATTTGATATGTAATTATACGGAAATAAGGGGTTGTTGTTATCTTTCATTCCTATAGATGTTGCATTTATAATTATATCCGCCTCTCTAAAATATTCAACTAATAAACTATCGTTTAAAGCTATTGCCTTAACTTTGAGCTTTCGGGGCACCCATCCAGTGGATGGGTCGTGAACTTTAAGCTTTATATATTCTGCCAGTTTCTTGCCTCTCTCTACTGTCCTATTGGCTATTATCACACTATTGGCCTTCTCCAGAGCCATTTGAATTGCTATGGCCCTTGCAGAACCGCCAGCACCTAATATTATTATATTTTTTCCCTTAACATCTTCCTTTGCATCTATTTTGAGAGATTTTAAAAAGCCCAAGCCATCGGTGTTATATCCTTTAATTTTATCATCCTCAAGTTTTATAGTATTAACAGCACCGATAAATTTGGCATTATCATCCAGAGTTTCCAAATAAGGAATTACTGATTCTTTGTGAGGTATTGTTACATTTATTCCTTTTATTCCAAGCCCTTTTAATCCTCCTATTGCAAGGGCTATATTTTCTTTTTTTACCTCAAATGGCAGATAGATATAATCAAGCCCAATATGTTTTATAGCTGTATTGTGAATTAGTGGAGAGAGTGTATGTCCGATGGGGTAACCGATTATTCCAAGAATATTTTTCATTAGAAAATTATAAAAGCAACCGCAGATTTCGCAGATTGCCGCAGATTTTTAATAAGTGTTAGTTTTTAGTGTCAGTATCAGTTAAGGAAGTTATTACTAACACTAATCACTGACACTAACACAGTTATTATCTATGGATTAATTAGATTTTTGTTTTTTTTAATTTTTTTATTATTCCAGCCAAAAGTATATCTAATTTTTTAATATTCTTTTCTGATTCTTTCACGACATTTTTATGAGAGAGATGAACACCTGCCTTATTTGTAATCAGGGATATCCCAAATACTTTTAAATTGAGAGCCCTTGCCATAATTACCTCTGGAATAGTGGACATACATACTGCATCAGCA
>Ga0209322_10000465_pt1 | contig 23632 bp, 16 predicted proteins | sample Rifsed19ft1_FD_184013 | JGI IMG/M metagenome (GOLD analysis project Ga0209322, IMG submission 184013) | Soil microbial communities from Rifle, Colorado, USA - sediment 19ft 1 (version 2) | ecosystem: Environmental > Terrestrial > Deep subsurface > Rock core/Sediment | place: Rifle, Colorado... | reverse complement strand
AATTAGAATCGGAACAGGCGGGTGAACTTCACCACTAGACTGCGGTCTTGGAGGGCGGGGAACCCGCTCGTCAGGGTGTCTCTTCCGTCGCTATAGACGACGAAAATGTCGCTTCCCGGCTGATACTCCCAGCGAAAGCGGATGTTGGCGGTCATCTCGTTGGCCTCCGAGTTGTATTGAAGGAGGGTCCCTAGGAACGTGCGGGGCGAGATCATGTAATTGAGTCGGGCAAGAAACAATTTGGTGGTGAAGCTTCCTTCCGCCAAGTCGACCCAATTGATGGAGACCCGCGGCTCGATGGAAAACTGCGGCGTGATCTCGGCGCGACCCTCGGCCAGGAGCTCGCTCATGTCGCCGCTGTAGAAGCTTCCGGTCTCCGCCCGCAGTTGCCCCGAGACCTTCCTCTGGGTCCCGAACCGGTACGTGCCGGCGAACCGCTCGAAGCTGTATCCGCCGATGGGAATGATCACGTCATCGGTGATGTCGAACTCCTCATCCAGGAACTCGTAGTTGCGCTGGTAGGAGGCAAAGATCTGATCTCCGCTCTGGAACTCCGTCTGAAACTGGAAATCGACCTGCCGGGACTCGAGCCGCCCCGCTCCGTTCGTGATGTAGTCGACGCCGGTCTCGAAGGTGAACTTGCGGACCGCCTCGATACTTCGCGGCCGCGGGCTAAAACGCACCTTGCCGAAGCTCTGTTCGAAGTCTTCGCGCCGCGTGAACCCGATCTCGGGATTGAAATTCTCCTCGACCACCAGCCTCTCGAGCTCGACCCCATAGCGATCGCCTCCGTACTGGAAACGACCCCGATAGCTCGCGTCCTTTCCCGACCGGTCGGGAGTGTCGGTGCGCGCGTAGTAGGCATTGATGTCCACGTTCTGGTAGAAGGAGAAGTTCCCATCCAGGCCGAGGAGCTTGTTCGATCCGTCGGACTCTACCGCCGGGGAGCGGTAGGTACTGATGATCCCGATATTGCTGCGGCGAAGGACGTCCCGCTTCAGCCGGAACGCACCGTAATTCGTGGTGGGGATGGCTTGCTCGGGAAGCCCGTCGGTCTGAATCGCCAGAGCCCCCAGCGTGTAGGCACCGGCACGCCCGGTCACCCTACCTCCCGCATTGATGGGGACGACGAAGTCGTCGGCCAGTCCAATCTGCCGGCTGAAAAACATGACGGGTGTGTTACCGCCACCGCGGCCGGCGGAGACTCCCGCAAAGCCGAAGACGTCTTTGCCTTCCAGAAAGAAATCCCGCTTCTCGGGAAAGAAAAGGCCGAACCGCGTCAAGTTGACTTGTTGCTCGTCGGCTTCCACCTGAGCGAAGTCGGTGTTGAGCGTGAAGTCTGCGGTCAGACCTCGGGTCAGCCCGTATTTGAGATCGAAACCGACGTCGCCATCCAGGTCGTTGGAATAGGGCTGGTCGGCGGCCAGATCCGTTCTGACTCCGCCGGTGGCAAAGGGTTTGAGCTCGAGGTTGAGGGCCTGCGAAGGCGGCTGATGGCCCACCAGGGTCGCCGCGGTGGAGAGCTTCTGGATACCCTGCCAGCCGTAGGCGGCGCCAACGCGTGTGAGATAGCTCCACTCGTTTTTCCACATCACGATGCGCCGGAAGTTGATTCCCCAGATCTCGGCGTCCGATCCCTGGTAGCGAAGTGACTTGAAAGGGATGGCAAACTCCACCGTCCAACCCTGGGGCCAGTGACCCGTCTTCACATGCCAAACCGTGTTCCAGTCGGAGTTCAGGTTGCTCTCGTCGGTGACCTGGCCGTCGAAGATCGCACCTAAGGGATTGGTGTGGAACAAGAATCCATTGCGCCGGTCGTAGAACGTATCGAAGATGACGGCGAAGTTCTCGTTGTTGTCGATACTGTTGTTGTCCCTTCGCATCTCGTTGGCCACCATCCGCTCCGGGTGGCTGTCCCAGCAGCGGGCCGCCACGTAGATGTTGGCGTCGTCGTGAAAGACCCAGACCTCCGTCTGCTCGGTGGCCGGTTCCCCTTCCCGGGGCTCCTGCTGGATGAACCCGCTGATCGACGAGACCTCCTCGTAGACCGACTCCGTCAGTTGTCCATCCAGCACGATGGGCTCGATTAGGCGGGTGGAGCGAAGTGTCACTCGCCCTCCGTTGTCTCGGCTCATGACCGCCGGAGGGACGGGTGGCGCGGGGCCGTCGATAGCGAAGTCTTGAGCGCCCTTTGCCAAGAGAGCCGGTGTCCCGAGGATCACGAGCAACAAGGCAGAAAACGCCCTGGATAGAGCGCGCCACACGAGATTTCTTATGTCGATTTTTCTCGATCGGGCAGAAGAAGAAGGTTCAAGCTCCCAACGAACCGAAGTATACCATATTCAATCGTCCAACGCCTGCGTGGAAGGGGACATCGGCCAACTCGCCGTCGGAGCCAGCGAGCGCACTACGGCGTCTTCACGGGATCCGGCGGGCGGGGTGGAAGATTCCTGGGATCCCGGCGGATGGCCTGCAGGATCTCTTCCACGGCTCGCTCCAGCTGGGGGTCTCTTCCTTCCAGCACCGAAGTGGGATCGTTCTCGACCACGATGTCGGGCTCGACGCCTCGGCCCTCGATGATCCAGGAGCCGTCGGGAGCATTGGTGCCCAACTGAGGGACATAGACCTGGCCGCCGTCCATCAGAGGCCCCTGGCCGCGAATGCCCACCACGCCTCCCCAGGAGCGCTTGCCGATGAGCGGCCCCAGGCCGGCTTGCCGGAAGCGAGCGGGGAAGATGTCTCCATCGGAGGCGGAGGTCTCGTTCAGGATGCAGACCATGTGCCCGTGGAATACGGTATTGGGATAGGTGAGGGGGTCGTCGAAGGTGCTTCCGAAGCGCGTTCCCAGGAGCTTTCGACTCAATCGCTCGATGATCCACTCCGAGACGTTCCCCCCGCCGTTGCTCCGCACGTCCACCACCAGGCCCTCTTTGCGAATCTGAGGGTAGTAGGTCTTAATGAACTCACTGATGCCCCTCTCACCCATGTCCGGAAGGTGGATATAGCCAACCCGTCCTCCCGTCAGCTTCGCGACCCGATCGCGGTTCTGCTCGACCCAACGCAGGTAGAGCAGGGGCTGTTCGTCGGTGATGGGACGGTAGGTCACGGTTCTTGCCGTCTCGAGGCTTGGTCCATCGTTCACCGTCAAGGTCACGGGATCGGTCTTGTGTTGTAGCAGCCGGTAGGGATTGTCGTTTCCGCGAAGCTCTTGCCCGTCGATGGCCAGGACGTAATCGCCGACTGCGATCTCGACTCCCACCTCGGTGAGAGGCGAGCGGTAGAGCTCCTCTTCGTTCTGGCCGGGGAAGATCTCCGCGATGCGATAGCGTCCCACCTCTTCGTCGAGCTCGAAGCGGGCGCCGGGAAGAGCGACCCGCGGCCTCTCCGGAGCTTCGAAGTCCCCCCCCTGAATGTAAGCGTGTCCGACGCTGAGCTCGGCCACCATCTCGCCCAGCACGTAGTTGAGATCGGAGCGATGGCCGACGTGCTGCAGCAGGGGACGGTACTGCTCTCGAATGGCCGGCCAATCGTAGCCGTGCATGTTGTCGACATAGAAGAAGTCTCGGAACTGCCGCCACACTTCGTCGAAGATCTGCTCCCATTCGCTAGCCGGCACGCGATCCACGGCGAGTCCGCTGGTGGAGACGGTCTTTTTCTCGCCGGGCTCGGGTTTTGCGTCGTAAAGGTTGTACGCCTCCTCTTGTTTCACCAGCACTTTGCTACCGTCGTAGGAGACCGCATAGTCCTCAACGTCCTCGGCCAGGACCGACTCTTTTCGCCCCGCGCGATCGAAGAGAACGAGCGCGGCCTTGGCGGAGCTGTCGCGGCCGTAGAACTCGGCTCCGGAACGAACGTAGAGAAGGTGGTCCTTGGTGGCGGTGAGGCCCTGGTAGTTGTCGGCTTCGATGGGAACCGGGACGGCTCTCTCGGCAAGGCCTTCGAAGTCGATCCGGATGAACGCTTGCGGCTCTGTCGGCTCGTCGCCGGCCTCTTCTTCCTCGGTGACTTCTTCTGTCGGCAACGACACCTCGTCGCTTTCGGACGGAAAAGGGTGCGCCACGTCCCTGCGCAGGGGCAGGGCGAAGATTCCGGTCATTCTGTTGGTGGCAAAGTTCCATTCGACGGTGCTGATCTGGGGCGCGAACTCCCGCTGGCTGAGGTAGTAGAGATATTGACCGTTGGGATCCCAGGCTGGCTCGCTCTCGTCGAACATCTCTCCGGTGATGCGCCGCAGCTGGCCGTCCTCGACACTCCAAATGTAGATCGATCGGTAGAAATTGGCGTCGCTCAAGGAAAAAGCGAGGTGGCCACCGTGAGGCGACCAAGCGTAATCGGAGACCTGCCCCCTGGCTTCGTTGGCGATCTCGCGGATCTCCCTGGATTCCACCGTCAACACATAGACCCTGCCCTCTTTGTCGGAGAAGGCGATCCGCTTCCCGTCTGGCGACCAGGCCGGCCCGTATCGCATTCCGCTTCCCCCGCTGGTGAGCGCTTGTGGCTCGCCCCCTCCTTCCTGATCGAGGAGGTAGAGCTCGTCCTCGCCGCTCCTATCGGAGATGAATGCGATTTGGGATCCGTCAGGAGACCACCTGGCCCACTTGTCGTGCGCTCCCGAGGAGTTGGTGAGGTTCCGTGTCGGGCCCTTCTCGATCGGAGCGGTGAAGACGTCGCCTCTGGCGACGAAAAGAGCGCGCTCTGCCTTGGGAGACAGGGCGAAGTCTTCGATGTTTTTCTCCACCGGGTAGTGGGACGGACGCCGGGCCACCCCATCGTCCGGCACCATGATGGAAACCTTCCGATCCTCTCCCGACGCCGTATCGAGGATTTGGAGCTCGCCGCCCAACTCGTAGATGATGCGACCTCTCTGGTCTGCGCTGGGCCACCGCACATCCCAAGCCGTGCTGCGAGTGACTTGGGCAAGAGACTTCGTCGCCAGGTCGTAGGCGAAGATATTGAGCCGACCATCTCGGTCGGAAGCGAAGTAGATTTTGTCTCCCAGCCACATGGGATCGCGATCGGTGCGCGGATGGTCCGTGATCCTCTCCGCCGTTCTGGATTCGAGATCGAATAGGAAGAGGTCCTGCGCCCAGCCGCCCTCGTACCGCTTCCAGGTGCGGAAGTCGCGAAACAACGGCGAGTAGGCGATGCGACGGCCGTCGGGCGAGAAATCTCCCGCGCCGGAAGTCGGCATGGGCAGGGCCTGGGGAAGGCCTCCCTCCACGCTGACCGTGTACAGAGCGCCTCCCACCAGGCTGTGCTCAGAATCCCGCAGAGAACGGAAAAGAACCGCCTTACTATCGGGCGTCCAGCCATAGACCTGATGGTCGTAGCCCCAACGGGGCGCCAAGGGGCCTCGGGCGGGGTAATAGGTGAGCTGTTTCGGCACCCCTCCGGTCGACGGAATGACGTAGACCTGCTCGTCTCCGTCGTACTGTCCGGTAAAGGCGATCCAGTTTCCATCGGGCGAGAACTTGGGGAAGAGCTCCTGCCCGCGGTGGGAGGTGAGCCGCGCCGCTCTTCCTCCGGCGGCCGACGCCGTCCACAGATCTCCGGCGTAACAGAAGGCTAGCCGCTCGCCCGACAAGTCGGGAAAGCGCAGAAGCCGGGTCTGCCCGTTGGCTCCGGCGGCGAGGCCGAGACCGGCGGCGATCGCGGCCCAAGTGGTGAAGCGCCCGAAGTGTGAAGGCATGGTTCCTCCTGGGAGGTCCCTCCCTTGAATGGGCATCCTGACAAAGAAAAACAACTCCCCAATATACCGTGGGTCTTGGGCTCGCGGGCCATCGACAGTGATTCTAAGCCATGTCCCAGGGCCCATTTCGAGGGAAGGTATCGCCCCCGGACACGACCACCCCGGCTCCAGACGCTGTTACCGACCGTTGGTGATTGCGCCGGTGAATCGGGACCGTATACAATCCCGGCGCGGAACGCCGTGAAACCGGGTGACCACCGGGGCCACATCGGCGACACGGACGAACGGAAAGGGGAAAGGAGACTCACGATGCGCGTACGACATGGAGCACTCATTATTTTGTTGGCCGCGGTGTTGGTGGCGCCCGCGGCCTTGACGCAAGAAAAGGGGGGAGAGGGCATATCCGGCCCCTACGAAGCCGTCCCCAATTGGCCACAGCCCTTGCCCGGGGATTATAGCGGATGGACTTGGGGATCGGTGGGGGGAGTCTACGCCGAGAACGCGAACCGCATTTGGGTTGCTATGCGGGGCGTGCTGCCTATTCCGCGCGACCAAAAGCCGTTTACGTCGTGGGGTGAGCTCGGCCTGACGACCACCGGCGGGGATCGGACCCTGGAGCGGTTGTGGGAACGCCGCTATGACCATTGCATTTTCGTGGTGGATCGCGACGGCAAACAGGTCGCGGCCTGGACGCAGCACGACAAGCTCTTCGATAAGCCAGGCGGGCGGGGGCCGCACAAGGTCAAGATGAGCCCCTACGATGCCGAGAAGCACGTCTGGGTGATCGACGACAACATGCACCAGATCTTCAAGTTCACCTACGACGGCCAGCTGGTCATGACGCTCGGTGAGAGCGGCGTGCCGGGGAGAGACGGGAACCACTTCATGCGGCCGACCGATATCGACTGGCTACCGGACGGGACGTTCTTCATCAGCGACGGTTACGTCGGCAAGCGCGTCGCCAAGTTCGATAAAGACGGTAAATTCCTGATGGATTGGGGTTCAGAGGGTACCGGCCCCGGTCAGTTCAACACCGTCCACAGCGTCGCCATCGGCAAGGACCGCCGGGTCTACGTCTCGGATCGCTCCAACAGCCGTATCCAGGTCTTCGACGAGAACGGCAAGTTCATCGACCAGTGGCCGAACATTCGATCGCCCTACTACGTCCATATGTCGAAGGACCAGTATCTTTGGGTGGCGGACGGCGTGACCCAGAAGATCCTCAAGTACGATCTGAACGGAAAACTGCTCTACGGCTGGGGCACCGCCGGCGGAGACCTGGGATACCTGAACGGCGAGCACCAGATCTCGGTCGACGAGGAAGGCAACCTGTACTCCGCCTCGGTCTTCAACGGCCGGGTGACGAAGTTCCGTCCCAAGGCGGGCGCCGACCCAACGCATCTGGTGGGCCCGGAGTTGCGTTATCCACCCACGGATTGATCATCGAAGGACGGCTTTCTTAGTAACAAAGTGGGACGGCCGGATCAACCCGAGTTGACCCGGCCGTCTGCACTCCTCCGTTGCCACCTCGTCTCGTGCTCTTCGCACCGGATCTCTGTCCCCGCGACTGAGCTCTCACTGGAGACGTCCTCGTTCCTCCGACGTTGTCCCGCTCGCTTCGTTCATGCTACGCTCCTTGCGGAAGCGAGAGCCCTTTCTCGGGCTCCGCCATAGATCGAAGGGAGGGTTTGTGTTGCAAGTCTCGTTGATATCGCTGCTACTTCCATTGCTCTCCAACCCCCAAATTCCTTCCGAGAGTAGTTGCGCCGATTGCCATTTCGCCAATCCCGGCGCGCCCAGCGCCGCCCATCTGCTCGACTGGGAATACTCGGCCCATGGCCGTAACAGCGTGGGGTGCGAGAAGTGCCACGGAGGCGATGCGAGCACGTTCGAGCCCTTCCGCGCGCATCAGGGGATCCTCAATAGCACCAACCCGGCCAGCCCAGTGAGTCGCGCCAATCTTCCTCGCACGTGCGGCGCATGTCACATCGGGCCCTTCGTTGCGTTCCAGAAGAGTGCTCACTTCACGATGTTGGAAGAGGGAAGCGAGGACGCACCCAGCTGTTCCACCTGCCACGGCGAAGTCGCGGCGCGCCTTCTGTCACCGAATAGCCTGTCTAAACAATGCGAACAATGTCACGGTGAACCGGGCGTCAGCCACCATCCGGAATACGCGGCACACGGTCGCCTTCTCCTGGAGTTGGTGAGAGAAGTTCGCCAGAAGCTCTCCCAGGCGCTTCCCATGATCGAGCGTGTCGATGAGGCCGAGCGGCGGGCGCGTCTCGAGGAAGCCTACCGTCAGGCGGAAGTCCCACTCATCGAGGCGGCGAACGCAGGACACTCGTTCATCTTCGCGGAGATGGAGGACAGGCTCTCGGTGGCCTTGCAGAGGTCCGAGTCCCTCCTGGGGGAGCTGGCGAATCCTTAGTCTGCCGTTGCCGGGATCATCCGTTCCGTTCAACCACCATTTTCATCCACCGTCCGGTAACGTCGAGGATCTCGGCGGTGATCTGGGACTCGCTGCGCCCGGCTCGCTTCGGAACCTTGAAAGAATGGTCTCCATCCGGGATCACGTGGAGGGAGGCGAGCTCGCCAATCTCTACGATGGTGGCTTGAAGTAGTTCGAAATTGCTCAAGGGATCTCGCGTGCCCGCGATGAAGAGCATCGGTACCGAGATGCGGGGCAGATGCTCCTTGCGAAGCTTGTCGGTTCGTCCGGGCGGATGGAGCGGATACCCCAGGAAAACGAGCCCGGCACAGGGGTAGCCCTCGGCCGCCAGGTAAGATGCCATGCGCCCACCCATCGACTTCCCGCCCAGAAACAAGGCGGTGGGATCGAGCTCTTGTTTCAGCCAGTCCGCGACCGAGCGCCAACAGGCCTTGAGCTGCGGTTGCCGATCGGGGGCTCTCTTTCCGTTTTCACTGTAGAGGAAGTTGAATCGAGCGGCGGCAGCTCCCTGTCCAGCCAGGCCGCGGCTGAGCTCTTGGAGAAAGCGCGAGTCCATGTTGCCTCCCGCACCATGCGCGAGCGCTAGCGCCAGCCGGAACGTCTTCGGACGCGCTATGGCGACCGAGACCTCGCCCAGCTCCTTGGTATCCATCGTCACCGAGATCTTGATCAGGCTCTCCTTAAAATCCGCCATCGTGTTCCTCGCCGTCCGCGGAAGTATACCTTGCTAGAAATTCATTCATGCCGGAAAGAACACGCCGAACGTGAAAGAATTACCGGGCTGGGGTTACTCCGTAACCCTGTCCTGTGCCGCCCAAGAGAGCGGAACTCACTGCGATCGATGGGATTGGGTCGGCGGCGCGGGCCTTGGCATGGGCATTGCTTTGCAGATCTGCTTCGGAGTTCCAATAACCAGGAGGAATCAGCAATGAAGAGATTCGGTTTCATGTTGGGCGCGCTCGGAGTCTTGCTCTCCCTAGCGATGGCCTGTAGGGGTGGAGGTTCCAACCAGGCTCAGGACGAGACCACCACGACTGAAGAAAACGTTGGGGACGCCATGGAAGACGCCGCCGAGACCAGCGGAGCGTACCTCGAGGATGCCGAGCTGGAGTTCGAGAGCGCGGTCAAGGCGAAGCTCACCGATATTCAGGCCGGGATCGACGACCTCAAGGCCAAGGCCAGCGAATATGGAGACGACGCCGTGCAGGAAGCGAACCAAGTCTTGCAGGGCCTGAGCGAAAAACGACAGGCCATCGAGGGAGACTTGGAGGGGTTGAAGGACGAAAGCGGAGAGGCGATGGAGCAGATGCGCTCGGCTATCGAGACCGCGGTCGCGGAATTGGAAAGGGCCTATCAGGACGCGCGGGCTCAGCTGGAATGAAAGAACCCCGAGCCAGCTAAGGCACTGAGCATTAGAGGTCTGCGCTTTTTCTCCGCCTCCGCCAATGACGCAACCCGGTCATGAGGAAGCCGGAGAGGAAACCTACTGCCAGGGTGAGAAAGATCAGCAGCGACAGGGATAGCTCCAACACCCAGCCGAGGAAGCGGATACGGGCCACGTCGGTGTTCTGGATGGTGAAGATGAGGACCGCGCCCAGGAGGGCGAATCCCAGAACGAGTTTCAGGTAGGCCCAGCCCAGCGTGCCCTTTCCTGACGGGGAGGTCACCGGACCTTCTTTATAACACGGTCCTGATACCACCGGGGGAGGATTGCCCCTTCGGCATCGGCAGGGGGCTCGCCTGTCCACGGGCGGGCCTGGCGTTCGGAGTCTGCAGCTCCAGGTGACGTGGGGTCAAGTATTTGACGGCGTTTCCGGCCCCGTGCTAGCATCCTGGACGCGAGATGATTCATCCGATTCGGGCTTCTGGGTCGCCCGTCCAGGCCCTTTCTTTCAGCGAGTCCCATCCCTGGTATTTCTCGCTCCCCTGATCTTAGGAAGGATGGTGCCTTTTCGACCGGAGGAGACCCCTCCCCGAATGAGCGTCTCTAACTAACTAAGGAGGTAACCTTACCCACTCTATGAAGAAGATTACCGTCCCTGAGCAGGGAACCTTGGCCCTCTTCGGTACCCACGACGAGAACCTGAAATCCATCGAGAACGCCCTGCAGGTCAAAATCGTGACCCGGGGGCGGGAGCTCCTGGTCGAAGGGGAGCCCGGCCAAGTCGAGGTCGTGGAGAACATCTTCAAACAGTTCGGGGATCTGATCGAGGAAGGTCACAAGGTCTCTGCCGGCGACCTCCGGGTGGCGCTCAAACTCATCCGGCAGGATCCTCACGTTTCACTGCGTGAGTTCTTCGGCGCGAGCATCACCCCTCCCTCCACGAAGAAAACGGTGGTGCCGCGGAGCGCGAATCAGCTCCGCTACATGCAAGCCATCGAGTCGAACGACATCGTCATGGGCGTCGGACCGGCGGGAACCGGCAAGACGTATCTTGCGGTGGCCATGGCGGTAACCGCTTTCAACCAGAAAAAGGTCAACAGGATCATTCTCGCCCGCCCTGCCGTGGAAGCCGGAGAGAAGCTAGGCTTCCTGCCCGGTGATCTCCAGGAAAAAATCAACCCATACCTACGACCATTGTATGACGCCCTCTACGATCTCATGGACGCCGAGCGGGTGGTGCGCCTCATCGAGCGGGGATCCATCGAAGTCGCCCCCATTGGGTTCATGCGAGGCCGCACTCTCAACGACTCCTTTATTATCTTGGATGAGGCACAAAACACGACCTCGGAACAGATGAAGATGTTCCTCACCCGCATTGGCTTTGGCTCGAAGACGGTCGTGACCGGGGACATCACCCAAATCGATCTGCCACCGGGGAAAAAGAGCGGATTGGTGGAATCCATCGACATCATCTCGGGCATCAGCGGAATCGTGTTCACGTATTTCGACGAGAATGACGTCATTCGCCACCGTCTGGTGCAATCGATCATCCTTGCCTATGAGCGCTACTCGAATGGGAGAAAGCCGGCTCCGGTGCCTGCGGTCGAGCCGGCAGGTCAGAAGGAAGACGCTTAATTGCCTGACAAGAACGGAGGAAACAACTCCCGGGGTATCGCCAAGAAAGAAAGCGCCCGCCGCCAACGGGGTCGCGGCTCTCGCCGCCGTGAGCTCCTGGAGCTGCTTTTTGCCTCGCCGTTGCCCTGGGGGATCGTTTTTTCCCTCTCGCTGACTGTGCTCATTGCCCCCGGGCTCAGTTTCAGGGCGCCCCACTACGAACTGGGGTCTATTGCACCGGTGGACCTGAGAGCTCCCTATGATTTCAGCTATGAAGACGAGGTCACCACCCGCCAGCGCCGGGATGAGGCGGAGGCTCAGGTGCCGGAGGTCCACGATTTCAATAACCGCGCGGCGCTTGCGGTCCGCACACGGATCGCCGCGGGCTTCGCACTCGGCCGTCAACGGCTGGGTGAAAAGCCGCCTACCGACGAGGCAGCGCGGCACGCCCTGTTCCAGGACCTGCGCACAGCGTTCGAAGCTCCCCTGACGGAATCCGACTTTGTCTCTCTCCTAGAGGAGGAGTTCGGGACCGGGGTCGAGCAAGCACTTGGTGATGTGGCGGCGAACATGCTTCAACGCGAGATCGTCGACGACAAGGAGAGACTTCTTGCCGCCGGGCGGCCCATCACGCGTCGCGACGCCATCTCGGACTCCGGCACGTTGGTACGCGACTTCTCGGGAATCCTCGCAGTCGATCAGGCGAGGCGCCAGCTGGAAGAGCGGGCAGCGCTGCTGACCGATCTCCCTCCCGCGCTCCGAAAAAAGGTGGCGCAGCTGGGGGCGGCGTTCGTCAAACCCACCTTGACTTTCAATTTCGCCGAGACCCAAAGGCTTCGACGACTAGCTCGAGAGCGAGTCGATCCCGTCTACTTCCAGATTCAGAAGGGGAAGGTGATCGTCCGTGCCGGCGACGAGATCGACCAGACCGTCCTCCGCCAACTAGAGATCCTTTCGGAAGCCGAGGGCAAGAGTTGGCGCTTGGCGGGAGGGCTGGGGGCCTTCATTTTGTCGGCGGTACTGGTCCTCTGTCTTTGGCAGCTCCTGCGTCCGGTCCGACCCACCCTTGCCTGGAAGCGCCGGAGCTTCGCATTGGTCGGCCTGGTGGTAGTCGTTCAGCTTGCCTTGGCGCGAGTCGTTTTCTTCGTGGCCAGCGCGGTAGGCGAGCAGATCGTCCAAACGCCGTTTAACAACGTCGCCTCCTATCAATACCTCGTCCCACTCGCCGCGGTGGCGGTCCTGGTCTCACTGCTGGAGAACGTTCCAACCGCCATGGTAGCCTCGGTCGTTTTCTCGCTTGCGCACGGCCTGATGACGGGCAACCTGCACCTCGCGGTCTTCAGCCTGCTGTCCTGTCTGGGGGCGGTGCTGGGCATGTTCCAGTACAAGCAACGAAGCGCCCTCATAAAGGCCGGGGGGTTCATTGGCAGCGTCAATCTGGTGGTGGTGCTGGCCATCGACCTTTTGACGGGGCGCTACACTCCGCTCAGCACCTTCAGTCTCGACCTGGCGTGCGCGTTCCTCGGGGGGGCGGGAGTGTCGGTCGTCGTTTCCTTTCTCTTGCCGGCGTTCGAGTCCTTGTTCGATCGGACGACGGACATCAAGCTGCTGGAGCTGTCCAACAACAATATCCCTCTGCTGAGGACGCTGGCACTGGAGGCGCCGGGAACCTATCACCACAGCGTGGTCGTTGGGTCACTCGCCGAATCGGCGGCGGAAACCATCGGCGCCAACGCGGTCTTTTGCCGCACCGCGGCACTCTACCACGACATCGGAAAGCTGAAGAAGGTCGACTACTTCGTGGAGAACCAGTACGGCGGGGCCAACCGGCACGACAGACTCTCTCCCCAGATGAGCGCGCTCATCATTGCCAGCCATGTGAAAGAAGGGATCGAGATGGCGACGGAGATGAACCTCCCGCCGGAGATCGTCGATATCATTCCGCAACATCATGGAACCAAGCTCATCACCTATTTCTATGAGAAGGCCAAGGAAAGCCAAGACCCGGCTCTCGGCGAAGTCAGGGAGGCCGAGTTCCGTTATCCGGGGCCCAAGCCCCAGACCAAGGAAGCGGGCATCATCATGATCGCTGACGCGGCAGAGGCGGCGTCGCGGACACTCGAAGACCCCAGCCCGGCTCGCCTGAAGGGCGTGATCCGGCAGATCATCGATCATATTTTTCTCGACGGCCAGCTCGATGAATGCGACCTGACCCTGCGTGACTTGGAGAAGATATCGCAGAGCTTCCTGAGGGTGCTCATGGGCATCTATCACCACCGCGTGAGTTACCCGGGCTTCGACTTCGAGAAGCGAGTCGATCCGGTAGTGGTCCATGATAGTCGATGACCGCGAACGGAGATTCGGACTCGAGAAGCGGCCACCCCCCCACCAAGGTCCCATCGCGGCGTAGTTCTTCCACGCTGCTTCTCAGGAATCTCCAGCGGAGGGTAAGAGTCGACGGTCGTTCCTTCCGGCTTTTTCTTCGGCAATTGGCAGAGGAGCTCGCCCCCGGGAGAGCCTCCGCCACGCTGGTATTGGTGGCAGACGAGCGCATGAGGGTTCTCAACCGCCGGTTCCGCGGCCTCGACCATCCCACTGATGTCCTGTCCTTCCCCTCCCGCGACGAAGACTCACCGGACGAGACCGACTATCTGGGCGACATCGTCATCTCGGTGGAGACCGCCCGTCGCCAAGCCCTTCGCCGGGGCTCGACACTTGGGCGCGAGCTGCGCGTGCTGGCTTTGCATGGGTTCCTGCATCTGCTCGGGCACGATCACGAGACCGACGACGGCGAGATGAGGCGGATGGAGTACCGGCTGCGACGTAAGTTCGGTATTACCCGCGGTCAAGGAGCACGCTGAAAAAGCGATGGAGCTCACTTTAATCGGGATCTCGTGCCTCCTGGCTCTGGCCTTGTTCTTGGCCACCGTCGATGTGGCATTTCACTACTTCAGCCGCATCGCCATCCGCAGCTATAGCGAGGAGAGCTGGAAGACGGAGTTCCTCAGCCATAGTCTCGATGATCCCATGAGCCTTTTGCTGCCGCTTCGTATCGGGATTCAAAGTGCCCTGATCGCCGTGACCGTGCTCCTGACCCAATTCTATGTCTCCCTTCAAGTTCCGCGCCCACTGCTCTCTGCTTTTCTGACCATGCTGCCCGTCTACGTGATTTTCCGGGAAGCGCTTCCCAACATCGCGGCGCGAAAGAGCCCGGAGCGGGTGCTGTTGGCCCTCTTACCCGCATACCGCATCTACGCAAGAATCGTTTTGCCCGTCAGCCGGCCGCTCTCCCGATTGGTTCGGGCCTTCGTCGGACCGGATGGGGTCAACGAAGACGAGCGAGCCAGCGAGGAGGAGGTTCAGGCTTTCATCGAGACGGGAGAAGAAGAAGGGATCCTGGAGGGTGATGAGGGTCGCATGGTCCAATCCATCGTCGATCTGGGCGACAAGGTCGTTCGAGAGATCATGACGCCCCGGCCGGCCATGGTCGCTGTCCGTCGAGAGGCCACCCTGGCCGAGCTGCGCCAAGTCTTCATAGAGGAGAAGTACGCGCGCCTTCCCGTTTTCGAAGAGAACCTGGACCGGATCGTCGGCTTGGTCTATGCCATCGACCTGTTGGCCTACGCGGATCGGAGCGCCGAGGAGTCTATCGAGTCCCTCATCCGTCCCGTGCAATTCGTTCCCGAGACCAAGAAGGTTTCCGATCTCCTTCGAGAGTTCCAGCGGAGCCGATCCACGTTCGCTATCGTGGTCGACGAGTATGGCGGTACCTCGGGACTTCTGACAGTGGAGGATATCCTCGAGGAGATCGTAGGTGAGATCCACGACGAGTTCGACGAGGAAATCGGAGAGGAGTTCGTGCGCGAAGGCGACGGGATCTTCTTGGTGAGTGGCCGGGCGGACGTCGACATCCTCAAGGAGAAGCTGGGCCTGGACGTCGACGGTAGAGGCTTCGACACCGTATCCGGGTTCGTGCTCGCTGCGCTCGGGCGTGTCCCGGAGTCGGGAGAGGCCATCGAGTATGAGGGAATGACTATCGAAGTGGTGGACGCGGAAGGGCAGCGGATCAACAAGGTTCGCTTCCGGCTTCCCGTCGAGGACACCACCTGAGATCCGCCGTTGGGACATAGCGGTTTCGTCAGCGTCGTCGGCCGGCCCAACGTGGGAAAGTCCACGCTCATCAACCGTATCGTGGGGCAGAAAGTGGCCATCGTCAGCCCCAAACCTCAGACGACCCGCAATCGGATCCTGGCTGTGGCCAATACGCGGCGGGCTCAGATCGTGTTCTTCGATACGCCCGGAATCCACAAACCACAGCACCAGATGAACCGCCTGATGGTGGAGAGCGCCGTGTCCAGCCTCAGCCGCGTGGACCTGGTGGCCTTGATGGTCGATATCACGCAGCGCTTCGGCGGCGGCGACCGATACGCACTGGATCGCGTCAAGAAGGCTCGGGTTCCCCTGTTCCTCATCATCAACAAGATGGATCGGGTTCCCAAGCCTCAGGCTCTCCCGGTTATCGAGGAGTATCGCAAGCTTCACGACTTCGCCGAGATCGTGCCGATCTCCGCCCTGACCGGCGACAACGTTCAGGTCCTGGTGGGGCTCTTCGAAGACTACCTCCCCGAGGCGCCGCCCTTGTTTCCCGAGGATACCTTGACCGACTTGCCGGAGAGATTCTTCGCCGCCGAGATCGTCCGAGAGAAGATACTTCTCTTCATAAGGGAAGAGGTTCCCTATGCCGCCGCGGTGCAGATCGACTCATGGAGCGATGAGAAGAAACTGACTCGTATCGAAGCCTCCATCCTGGTGGAGCGAGAATCGCAGAAAGGGATCTTGGTGGGAAGCAAAGGCAGCATGCTGAAGAAGATCGGGACCTCCGCCCGGCAGGATCTAGAGCGTTTCCTCGGTACCCACGTCTATCTAGGCCTTCACGTCAAAGTCCGCGAGAATTGGCGCGAGAACCGGCAGTTGCTCGCCGAGCTCGGGATGGAGCCTCCTCGCGACTAGATTCTTCGTCTGAGCGAGTCATGCCCATTCGTCACACCGAGGCGATTGTCCTTCGCACCCACCGAATTGGTGAGGCGGACAAAGTAGCGATCTTCCTCACCCGCCAGCTCGGGAAGATCCAAGGCTTGGCCAAGGGCGCCCGGCGACCCCGCTCACGCTTCGGTAGCAGCCTGGAAATAGGCACGGAGCTTGAGCTCACGTTCTTCGAGAAGGAGAGCCGGGAGCTGGTGAGCGTCGATCGCTGTGATATAATCCGCTCCGGTTTCTCCACTGCAAGAGATCCGATCCTCGCGTGCACCCTGGCCTACTTCGCGGACCTGGTCGATTCCTTCGCACCGGACCGAGAGCCGAACGCCAAGCTGTACCGATTGATGAGAGCGTCGGTGGCCTCGCTCGGCGGAGGCGAGCCCGCGCCGCTCACCCGCTATTTCGAGGCCTGGGTGCTGAGACTGGGAGGGTTCTATCCGACGAGAGAAACTTGCTCGGCCTGTGACGAGCAGCTGGCGTCGCGGGGCGCGCACTACGTTTTCAGTGAACATCGACTTCGGTGCACCCGGTGCGCTCGGGGAGCTTCGAACGGAGTCTCCCTGTCCCCTGCGGCGCTTCGCTATCTGGGGCATATTTGGCACCAGCCTCCTGGCGAGCTGCTTCCACCGGACGATAAGAGCGTCTTGGTCGAGCTTTCCGGACTGCATCGCAAGCTCATCGCTGAGCAACTCGACAAGGAGCTGAGCTCGCTCCAGGTCCTCGAGGATCTCATACGGTTGGAGAGAAGTCGGTGACTTTTCAGCAGCTGATTCTCACGCTCTCGCGCTTTTGGTCCGAGCGGGGGGTGCTGGTTCACCAGCCCTACGATCAGGAGATGGGTGCCGGAACGATGCACCCGGAGACCTTCTTCCGCGTTCTTGGCCCAGAGTCTTGGCGCGTCGTCTACGTCCAACCGTCCCGGCGCCCCGCCGATGGACGATACGGAGACAACCCCAATCGCCTGTACAAGCACTACCAGCTTCAGCTCATCTTGAAGCCAGCGCCCGTCGACGTGCAGGACGTGTATTTGGAGAGTCTCAGGGTGTGTGGCATCGATACCCGGTTGCACGACATCCGGTTCGAGGAAGACAACTGGGAATCGCCGACGCTGGGAGCCTGGGGGATCGGGTGGCAGGTGTTGCTGGACGGGCTGGAGATAACGCAGTTCACCTATTTCCAGCAGGCGGGGGGAATCGAGCTGGCACCCATCTCGGTGGAGATCACCTACGGCCTGGAGCGGCTCGACATGTACTTGCAAGGCGTCGACGACGTTTACGATCTGGTTTGGGCTCCCGGCGTCAAGTACCGCCAGGTGAGACACCGTGACGAGTACGAAGGCTCTCGATACAGCTTCCAGGCGGCGGATGTCGAGTTGTGCCGGCGCCACTTCGAGGAGCATCGCCAGGACGGCGAGAGACTGCTGAAGGAGGGGCTCTATCTGGCGGCCTACGAGTCGTGTCTGAAGTGCTCTCACCTCTTCAACGTTTTGGACGCGCGCGGCGCTCTTTCGGTCAGCGAGAGAACCGCCTATCTCCTCAGGGTGCGCGAACTGGCATGCCGGATCGCCCGGGTCTATGTGGATCGCGTCGCATCTCCCCAGGTCGCCGCCATCCCCTCACCGGCAGGGTCATGAGAACGCGTCCTTTTTTCTGGGAGATCGGCTGTGAGGAGTTCCCCGCCTCCTGGCTGCCGGATACCCTCCATCAGCTAGGGCGCGTTTTCGGAGAAGAGCTGGAGCGGCTTGGCCTGGCTGGCGGCAAAGTCGAGGTCTACGGAACGCTGCGGCGTCTGGTGGTCCACGTACCGAAGCTGGCGGAGAAACAACCCCGTCGCCGTGAGGAAGTCACCGGACCGCCGGCGGCCATCGCCAAGACCGCGGAGGGCGAATGGAGTCCGGCGGCCCTCGGATTCGCTCGTAAGAACCAGCTCACCCCCGCCGACCTCAAGCTGCTCCGGACGAAGAAGGGAGACTACCTCGGTTTCGTGCGGGAGGTGAAGGGCCAACCCGCTCTAGAGCTCCTGCCGGGGATCCTGGCGACCACTCTGAGACGCATGAGCTTTCCCAAGTTCATGAATTGGGATGCCGAGATCGAAGACGGCGGAGGTGCTTTCGCCTTCGGCCGGCCCATTCGGTGGATGGTCTGCTTGCTGGGGAACAAGGTCGTTCCATTCGAGATACGTGTGGCAGGGAAGGTGAGGGTACGCGCCTCAAACAAGACGCGGGGCCATCGTTTTCTCGCGCCCCCCGGCAAGAAGCCCAACGTACCGTTCGCGGTCACGTCGTTCCGTGATCTGGAGCGAGGGCTGAAAAAGTACTTCGTCCTTCTCGATCCGGCGGACCGAGAGGCGCGGCTGGAACGGGAGATCCGCAGGCTCGAGAAGAAGGCGGGCGCCAAGAGGATTGCGGACTTGGGAGGCCTGACGAATCGGATCTTGGCCGATCTCGTCGAGTGGCCGGGCGCCGTGCTCGGGAAGTATCCGAAGGAGTTTACCGCCCTGCCGGAGGAGATCCGATATACGGTCCTCCTCCATCACCAAAAATACGTTCCGTTGAAGAAGGCACCGGCGTTCGTCGCCGTCACCAACATGCCGTCGGATCGCAAGGGCTACATTCGCAAGGGTAGCGAGCGGGTGGTGGTGGCACGACTCCGAGACGCCCAGTTCTTTTGGAACGAGGATCTGAAGCAGCCTCTGGAGGGGCGTCTGGAGCGACTAGGTGGCGTGCTGTTTCACGAAAAGCTCGGTAGCTATCGGGACAAAGTGGACCGGATCGTTCCGTTGGCGTCCTGGCTGGCCACGGAAGCGGGACAATCTCCGCAGGTCGCCGGGCGAGTTGCCCGCCTGGCCAAATGCGATCTGGCCACCGATATGGTGCGCGAATTTCCCGAGCTGCAAGGCGTCATGGGCGGTCTCTATGCCCGGGAGCAAGGCGAGCCCGAGGAAGTCTCAGCGGCCATCGGCACTCACTACCGTCCGCTCTCCTTGGAAGCCGATGAGGGCTTCCCGGCCAACGCCACGGGCGCCATCGTGTCTCTCGCCGACAAGCTCGACACCCTGGCGGGGATGTTCGCGGTAGGCGTGGAACCCACCGGCTCGCGGGATCCGTTTGGGCTTCGCCGACAGGCGTTGGGCGTCATTCGCATCCTGCTGGAGGGGGAGGAGCGAGTTGGGCTCAAGCTCGAGGTCAGCCTTCGGGAGCTGCTGGCGCGAGCTTGGAGGAACTTGACGGTTCCACCCGTTCTCTTGCCCCAGGAGCTGTTGAAGGTGCCGGATGAACTCGGCGAGTTTCTCACCGAGCGCCTGCGCTATGTCTTCAGTCGAGACTTTCGTTTCGACGAGATCAATGCGGTGTTCGCGGTCGGGGTGCTCGACCGGCCGGTGGAGGAGTTGAGGCGCCGCTTGACGGCGGTCGCCCATCTTCGAGGCTCGGCCGATTTCGAAGCCCTCTCCGTCGCCTTCAAGAGAGTGCGCAATATTCTATCGGATGACAAGCTTCCACCCGTCGATTCCGAGGCTTTCGTGGAAGAGGCGGAGAAGGAGCTCTGGACCTCCTTCCGAACGGTCGAGCCGGGTGCCTCCGAGCTCATTGCCCAGGGACGGTTTGCAGAGGCTCTGAGGGTCTTATCTCGTCTCCGGCCGCAAGTGGACACTTTTTTTGATAGAGTCCTGGTCATGGCACCGGATCCGCGACTTCGGCAGAACCGCCTGGCGCTTCTTTCCACCCTGCAGCGGCTTTTCACGCGGGTGGCGGATCTCTCCGAGATCGTAGCCGGACCGGAGCCCGCGTCATCTTGACGGAGCAGGGAGAGCGAGGAGGAGCCATGCCGCAGTTCGTTTATTTCTTCGGTGGCGGTAAAGCGGACGGCCACCGGGACATGAAGGACGTCCTGGGAGGGAAAGGCGCGGGCCTCGCCGAGATGACGAATGCCGGCTTCCCGGTCCCGCCGGGCTTCACGGTCTCGACCGCCGTCTGCCGCATCTATTCCGAAAAGGGGAAGCTGCCGGAGGAAATCGAGAGGGAGTTCTTCCAGGCCCTGGCCCGCCTGGAGAGCTCGGTGGGACAGAAGCTCGGCGATCCGAAAAAACCGCTTCTGCTGTCGGTTCGCAGCGGCGCCAAGTTCTCCATGCCGGGGATGATGGACACCATCCTCAACCTCGGCATGAACGACGCGACGGTTGCGGGAGTGGGCCGAGCCGCCGGCGCCGGGCGTTTCGCCTACGACAGCTACCGCCGCTTCATCCAGATGTTCAGCGGTGTGGTGCTGGGGCTCAAGGCTCCTCGTTTCGAGGTCATCCTGGATGTCGTCAGGCGGTCTGCCGGTGTCGAGACCGATGCCGAGCTGGATGAAGCCGCGTTCAAAGAGGTCGTGGACCGTTTCAAGGCTTTGGTGAAGAAGGAGACGGGAGACGGGTTTCCCCAGGACACACGCCAGCAACTCGTGCTGGCGCGAAATGCGGTCTTCGAGAGCTGGAACAACCCGCGGGCGAAGGAGTATCGAAGGATCTACCATATTCCGGAAAACCTGGGCACCGCGGTCAACGTGCAGAAAATGGTTTTCGGAAACCTGGGACCCCGTTCCGCGACCGGCGTCGGCTTCACCCGCGATCCCGCAACCGGAGCCAAGGAGTTCTTCGGGGAATTTCTAGTCAATGCTCAGGGCGAGGACGTGGTGGCCGGCATCCGGACACCCCAGCCCATCCGCAAGCTGGCGGAGATCATGCCCGATGCGTACCGGCAGCTCTCCGACATCGCCGAGAAGCTGGAGAAGCATTACAAGGACGTCCAGGATTTCGAGTTCACCATCGAGGAAGGCCAGCTCTACATGCTTCAGACCCGCAGCGGCAAACGAACCGGGCCGGCGGCGGTGCGTATCGCGGTGGAGATGGTGAAAGAAGGGCTCCTTTCACCGCGCGAGGCTCTCTGGCGAGTCGAGCCGGACGCCCTCCGCCAGCTGCTGCATCCCATCTTCGACCCCAACGTGCGTCGACAAATCCAGCCCGCCGCCCGAGGGATAGCGGCGTCACCGGGAGCGGCCACCGGACAAGTCGTCTTCCATGCCGACGACGCGGTGGAATGGGTCAAGTTGGGAAAACGAGTTCTCCTGGTGCGCGCCGAGACGTCGCCCGACGACGTTCACGGAATGAGCGTCGCACAGGGGATTCTGACCGCCACCGGGGGTCGCACTTCGCACGCTGCGGTGGTGGGTCGTCAGATGGGTAAGCCAGCGGTGGTCGGTTGTAATGCGCTCCACATCGATCTGGAAGAGAAGCGCCTGGAGGTCGACGGCCGCTCGGTCCGCGAGGGAGAGGTGATATCCATCGACGGCACCACCGGGGACGTGATGCTGGAGGAGGTGCCGACCGTCGCTTCCGAGATCCTCCAGGTGGTGCAGGGAAAGATTGCTCGGGAAGATTCGAAGATGTATCAGGATTTTCGCAAGCTTCTCGAATGGGCCGACGCCGAGCGCCGTCTGGGAGTTCGCGCCAACGCGGACATCCCGACCGACGCCGAGGCCGCCATGGCCTTTGGTGCCGGCGGCATTGGGCTCTGCCGCACCGAGCACATGTTCTTCGCAGAGGATCGCATGCCCATCGTAGAGAGCATGATCCTGTCATCGACCGTCAAGGAAAGGCAAAAGTATCTTGATCAACTGTTGCCGCTCCAGCGCGAAGACTTTCTCGGTCTCTTCCGCGTCATGAACGGTTTGCCGGTCACCATCCGCCTGCTGGATCCGCCCCTTCATGAGTTCCTTCCCAAACGAGAGCACCTCTTACGGCAGATGGCCGAGCTCACGCTGAGAAACGTTCGCGAACCCAAGAAGATAGAGAAACTGGAGCAGGTGCTAGCGCGGGTGGAACAGCTGCACGAGTTCAACCCGATGCTCGGCCACCGAGGATGCCGGCTCGGGATCAGCCATCCGGAGATCACGCGCATGCAGGCACGCGCCATCTTCGAGGCGGCCTCCATCGTTGCCAAAGAGGGCGGAAAGGTGGTCCCCGAGATCATGATCCCGCTGGTGGGGATCGTGAGGGAGTTCGAGGAGCAGAAGAAGCTGGTTGACGAGGTGGCGCGGAAGGTCGAGGAGGAGCAGGGGGTCAAGATCGATTACAGCGTGGGAACGATGCTGGAGCTTCCCCGGGCGGCCCTGGTGGCCGACGAGATCGCCGAGCAAGCCGAGTTCTTCTCCTACGGGACCAACGATCTGACCCAGATGACTTTCGGTTTCTCGCGTGACGACGCGGGCAAGTTCTTGCCGACCTACTTTCAGATGGGGATTCTGGAAAGAGATCCGTTTGTGAGCATCGACGTGAAGGGAGTTGGCGAGCTGGTGCGAATCGCAACGGAGAAAGGCAGGAAGACGCGCCCCGACCTCAAGCTGGGGACCTGCGGAGAGCATGGAGGAGATCCCGATTCCGTCCGCTTCTTTCACCGTGTCGGTCTCGACTACGTGAGCTGTTCACCGTACGACGTGCCGGTGGCCCGATTGGCGGCGGCACGGGCGGCGATGGAAGAGGCCGTGCAAAGCGGCGCGGAAGTGGAAAAGGTCGAGACGGCGGACAAGGCAAGAGAAGCCGCCAAGTAAGGTCGGGCGTGTCCAGGGTCAAAATTCTTCCCGAGGAGTTGGCAAATCAGATCGCCGCCGGAGAAGTGGTGGAGCGGCCGGCTTCGGTGGTCAAGGAGCTCGTCGAGAACGCCCTCGACGCATCGGCCCGTTCGATCTCCGTCCTGCTCGAGAAGAGCGGCAAGGATCGCATCCGCGTGACCGATGACGGGGTCGGGATGGATGCCCAAGACGCGCGGCTCGCCCTCGCCAGGCACGCAACCAGCAAGCTGCAGGCTGCTTCCGACCTCTCTCGGATCGCGACGCTCGGTTTCCGCGGTGAAGCCTTGCCCTCCATCGCATCCGTCTCGCACCTCAACCTACGCACGCGGGACGAGAGCAGTCCGGCGGGTTGCGAGCTGGTGGTGGAGGCAGGCAAGCTGGTCCGGGAAGGTCAGATCGGCCTGCCGCGCGGAACCGTGGTGGACGTGCGCCGACTCTTTTTCAACGTGCCGGCGCGGCGAAAATTTCTGCGTGCCGACGTGACCGAGTCGTCGCACATTGCCTCCCAGATGTCCATGTTGGCGGCAGCCTATCCCGGCGTGCATTTTCGCCTGGAGCACCGCGCCAAGGTGGTGCTGGACACCCCAGCGGTCGCCACGCGCCGGGAGAGGTTGTATCAGCTGGAAGGCGCCTGGGTGGAAGGCGCCGTCTCTCTCGACGAGTCGGTGGGCGGGCTGCGACTGACCGCCTGGCTTTCTCCGCCTGCCGAATCCCGCGGCGCGGCAAGTCGCGTTCATCTGTTCGTCAACGGGCGACCGGTCAAGGATCGCATCCTGACCCATGCGGTACTGGAAGCTTACCGGCAAATTTCTTCGAAGCAGGGGACGCCTTTGCTCTACCTTTTCTTGGAGCTG
>Ga0209322_10000458_pt1 | contig 23758 bp, 21 predicted proteins | sample Rifsed19ft1_FD_184013 | JGI IMG/M metagenome (GOLD analysis project Ga0209322, IMG submission 184013) | Soil microbial communities from Rifle, Colorado, USA - sediment 19ft 1 (version 2) | ecosystem: Environmental > Terrestrial > Deep subsurface > Rock core/Sediment | place: Rifle, Colorado... | reverse complement strand
GGAACGTGCAGGTCGCCCAGTACGACACGATCCACGCTTACGACGAGGCCGCGCGGGCGTCACACGCAGTGGCGCTGTGGTTGGAGGGAAAGGGGCACAAGGCGGTGGCCGTCCCCGCGTTCATCCCGATCGACATGGCCCCGCCCAGGTTCGGAATGCAGGGGGCGGTCGACTGGCGGGGGGCCGGCGTGGCGGCGGGGATCGGCGGCTATGGGGAGAGCGGCCTGCTGGTGACCGGGGAATTCGGCCCCGCGATCCGGCTGGGGGGGGTGGTGACCGACGCGGAGGTCTCGCCTCGCACGCCGTTTCCCGGAACCCCGTGCCTTCATTGCCGGAAGTGCGTGGAGGCCTGCCCGATGGGTGCGCTCTCCGGAGAGGGGAAGATCGACAAGCGGAAGTGCGGCGACAAGATCTTTTCCGGCGGATACCGGGCCTGGCGCACCTTCCTCATCGCCCTCATCGAGGCGCCCGCGGAGAAGCGGAAGGAGTTGACCGGAAGCCAGCTCTCCCTCGACCTCTGGCAGAACTTCATGACGGGGAACTACTATTACTGCTTCGCCTGCCAGGCGGCATGCCCGGTCGGGAGGCCGCGAGGTGACTGAGCGAAGGGGCGATTTCCTGGGCATCATCCTGGACTCGCTCTCCAGCGGGGTCCTGGCGATCGACCGCGATGCGAACATCATCGTCTTCAACATGGCTGCCGCGAGGATCCTGGGAGTTCCGGAGGAGAGGGCGCTGGGACGGAACCTCTTGTCCATCGTGCCCAACTCCGGCCTGGTCCATGTCCTGCGGACGGGCGCGCCGGAGATGGGGCGCCCGCAGGCGATCGGGTCGCTCACGGTGATGACGAACCGCTCCCCCATCTTCCGGGACGGTACGATCATCGGTGCCGTCTCGATCTTCCAGGACATCACCGAGACGGAAAGGATCTCGCGCGAGCTCGACTCCACCAAGGTCCTCGTCCATACCCTGGAGGAGGTGCTGTCGGGAGCCGGCGAATGGATGGTGGTCGTGGACGCCGCGGGCATCATCACGATGATCAGCGAGGCGTATGCGGAGTTCAACGGGATCACGGTTGCGGAGGCCGTCGGGAGGCACGTGACGGAGATCGTCGAGAACACGAGGATGCACATCGTGGCGGAGACCGGCGAGGCGGAGATGGGGGAGGCCCAGACGATCCGCGGGCGAGACGTCATCGTGAACCGCATCCCGTTGAAGGACGGGGACCGGGTGGTCGGGGCGTATGGGCGCGTCGTCTTCAAGGACGTGGAACAGCTCCGGCAACTGGCCGGGAAGCTGAACCTCCTCGAATCGAAAGTGCGGTACTACGAGGAGGAACTGACGCACCTGCGCGGCGCGAGGTACACCTTCGACAGCATCGTCGGTGCGGGGCCGGCCATTACGTCGGCGAAGGAGGAGGCGCGCCGGGCCTCCCGGACCGATTTCACCGTGCTCCTGCGGGGGGAAACCGGGACGGGAAAGGAGCTCTTCGCACACGCGATCCACGCGGCGGGGCAGAGGCGCAGCGGCCCGTTCATCAAGCTGAACTGCGCGGCCGTCCCCGCGGAGCTGCTGGAGTCCGAGCTTTTCGGATACGAGGAGGGCGCGTTCACCGGGGCGAAAAAAGGAGGGAAGCCGGGGAAGTTCGAGATGGCGACGGGAGGAACCCTCTTCCTCGACGAAATCGGCGACATGCCGCTTCCGATGCAGGCGAAGCTGCTTCGCGTGCTCCAGGAGCGGGAAGTGGAGCGGGTCGGCGGAACCACCCCGCAGCGGGTAGACATCCGGTTCATCGCCGCGACGGGCAAGCCCATCGAGGAACTGGTGGGGGAAGGGACGTTCCGGGCCGACCTTTACTACCGAATCCACGTGATCCCCATCCACATCCCGCCGCTGCGCGGGCGGCGCGAGGACATCGGGGAGATCGCGGATCACTTCCTCTCGAAAATCTCCGCGGACACGGGCGAGCCGAGGAGGAGGCTGTCCCGCGATCTTCTCGGGATCCTGAAGTCCTACGAGTGGCCCGGGAACATCCGGGAGCTGCAGAACGTCCTCGAGCGGGCCGTGGCAATGGCCAGGGGCGACCTCCTCCTCCCGGAGCACCTTCCGCCCCACCTGCTTCGCGCGGTCCCCGACGCCGGTAAGGAGGTGACCCCCGGTTCGCTTGCCTCCGCCAAGGCCGAGGCGGAGCGGGCCGCGATCCTCGCCGCGCTCAAGGCTTCCGGCGGGAACAAGTCGAAGGCCGCGGACCTCCTCCGGATTCACCGGGTCAAGCTCTACGAGAAGATGAAGCGCCACGGCATCACGGCCGCGCGGGATAGCAATTAATACCTGCTGGCCATCTTTACAATCGCCAACTCGCGTATTGACCGGCGGCCCAATTTCTGGGATATAATAGGAATGTATTTCATTAGCCTGCTGAAAGACCCATCCCTTCTCCGGCAAGTCCACCGCCAAGTCCAATGAGTTCCGAGGGCTCCGGTGACGCGGGTCGGGCGGCATGACGAGGTCGTTGATGTCGGTTCGGTCGGTTTGACCCATGAAACTCGACGGCCGGATGGGGTACAATGCGATGGTTGATCGGCATTCCTTCGCAGGGTGGCATCGATGATCGAGATACGCTTTCACGGACGAGGCGGACAGGGCGCTGTGACGAGCGCGGAGCTGCTGGCGCACGCGGCCATCGGCGAGGGCAAGTACGCGCAGGCGTTTCCTTCCTTCGGCCCGGAGCGGCGCGGGGCGCCGGTGCTGGCGTTCGCGCGCATCAGCGGCGAGCCGATCTACAAGCGCGAGCAGGTCTACGAGCCGAACGTGGTGATCGTACTGGACAGCGGGCTTTTGACCATCGTGAACGTCGAGGACGGCATGCGCGAGGGCGGCGTGCTGATCGTGAACACGAAGAAAAGCCTAGAGGAATTCAAGGCGAAACACTCCTTTTCGCACCGCCTCTGCCTGGTGGACGCCACGGGCATCGCCCTCGAGATCCTGAAGCGTCCGATCACGAACACCACGATGCTGGGGGCCATGATCCGCGCGACCGGCGCCATCGAGCTGACTTCGATGAAAGCGCCCCTGGAGGAACGGTTCGGAAAGATCGCCTCGAGGAATTACGCGGTGATGCAGGCGGCCTTCGACAAGTCTATTTTGGAGGGATAGATGAAGCGACTTCCCACCTGGAAGGAATTTCCGCTCGGGTGCGTGGTGACGACGCCGGGCAGCGCGGTCCTGTTCGAGACCGGCGACTGGCGCAGCTATTACCCGAAGACGGACGAGGACAAGTGCATCGCGTGCGGCGTGTGCTGGGTGTTCTGCCCGGACAACTCCCGGCGGAAGGTCCCGCGCAAGTTCAAGCGGCCCGGCGCGATGTACGCGGACTACTTCGACTTCAATTTCAAGTACTGCAAGGGGTGCGGGATCTGCTCGGCGGAGTGCCCCTCCTGCGCCATCACCATGATCGAGATGGACGCGAAATGACCGAGCTCAAGCGGATCGGGATGGAGGTGTCGGTCGCGATCTCCGAGGCGGTGCGTCAGTGCGACGCGGATGTGATCTCCGCCTATCCGATCACGCCGCAGACGCACGTGGTGGAGCACTTGGCGGAGATCGCGGCGCAGGGACACCTCGATTGCGAATTCATTCCCGTAGAGTCGGAACACTCGGCGTTGAGCGCCTGCATCGGATCCTCGGCGGTGGGCGCGCGGACCTTCACGGCCACGGCGTCGCAGGGCCTGGCGCTGATGGTGGAGATCATGTACATCGCCTCGGCGCTGCGGATGCCGATCGTGATGGCGGTGGCGAACCGCGCGCTGTCCGCGCCGATCAACATCTGGGGTGATCACTCGGACGCCATGCTCGCGCGGGACACCGGCTGGATCCAGTACTTCGTGGAGAACGGGCAGGAGGCGTACGACATGACGCTCTGCTCGTTCCGCATCGCCGAGGACAACCGCGTGATGCTGCCGATTACGCTCAACTTCGACGGTTTCACGCTCTCGCACGTGATCGAGCCGCTCGTCCTGCTCACCGACGAACAGGTGAGGGAATTCCTGCCGCCCTTTACGCCCGTGTATCGGCTCGATCCCAAAAACCCGGTCTCGATGGGCCCGGTCGGCATTCCGGAAATCTACACCGAGGCAAAAAAGGCGCACGACGAGGCGATCCTGGCGTCCAGGGCCGTGATCGATGAGGTATGGGCGGACTTCGGAAAGCGGTTCGGCCGGCGTTACCAGGCGGTCGAGCATTACCGGACCGAGGGCGCCCAAACGCTGCTGGTGGGCATGGGCGCACTGACCGAAAGCATGCGGGGCGCAATCGACTCCCTGCGCGACAAGGGCAAAAAGGTCGGACTGATCCGGCTGCGCCTGTTCCGGCCGTTCCCGCACGAGGATTTGCGCAAGGCGCTTGGCGACGCGGGAACGGTGATCGTGTTCGACCGGTGCCTGAGCACGGGCGGACCCGGGGGGCCGGTCGCCTCCGAGATCAGGAGCGCGCTGTACAACCTACCCAAAAAGCCGGCGATCGTCTCGTTCATCGGCGCGCTGGGCGGCCGCGACGTTCGCACGAGCCAGTTCGCGGAGCTGATCGAGCGAGGCGAGGCGATCGCGGCGAGCGGCTCCATCCCGGATTATGAAATGGTGGGGGTGCGCGAATGAGCACGAACTTCAACATCTTCGCGGCCCGGCTGCTTTCCCAGGACGAGTTGTTCACGCAAGGGCACCGCGCCTGCCAGGGTTGCGCGCCGGCGCTGGCCATGCGGCTGATCGGAAAGGCGCTGGGTTTCAACATGATCGTGGCCAACGCGACCGGGTGCATGGAGATCGTCTCCTCTCCGTATCCGTTCATGGCGTGGGCGGTGCCGTGGATTCACGTCGCATTCGAGAACACCGCGGCCGTGGCCTCGGGGATCGAGGCCGGGATCAAGGCGCTACGGCGCAAGAAACGGCATTACACCGACACCGGCGAGAAGATCGCGATCGTCGGGATCGGCGGCGACGGCGGCACCTTGGACATAGGAATCCAGGCGCTGTCGGGGGCCCTGGAGCGGGGGCACGACTTCATCTACGTCTGCTACGACAACGAAGCGTACATGAACACGGGCATCCAGCGTTCGTCGGGCACGCCCTTCGGCGCGTCCACCAGCACGAGCCCGGCCGGTACGCACAGCATCGGGCAGACCACGCAGAAGAAGGACTTCGCGGAGATCTGCGCGGCGCACAGCATCCCTTACGTCGCCACCGCGAACGTGGCGTATCCGTTCGACTTTATCGAGAAGATGCGCAAGGCGAAGGAAGCGAAAGGCCCGGCGGTGATTCACCTGTTCGCTCCGTGCCCCACGGGGTGGCATTGCACGGCCTCCTCGTCGATCAAGCTGGCGCGCCTGGCCACGGAGACCGGGTTGTTTCCGCTGTACGAGGTCGTCAACGGGAAATACACGCTGAACCTGGACATCGAGAAGCTGCGCCCCGTGGAGGAATTCGCGGCGATCCGGAACGTCCGGGACTACCTGTACGACGAGGCCGCGGGCGGCAAGGACGCGCAGGGACGATACCGGCACCTGCCGCCGGACCTCGTGGCGCAGATTCAGGAGCAGGCACACGCGCGGTACGAGCGCTTGAAGGCCAAAGTCCGCATGACGCAGGAGTGGTGACGCATGGAACTGGAAACGGCTAAGATCGACGGATTCATCGCCCGGTACGGCCTGCACCAGGGCGCGCTGATCCAGGTGCTCCAGGACATCCAGGGGGAGTTCAACTACCTTCCCCGTGAAGCGCTGGAGTACGTTTCGGAGAAGCTGGGAACCCCGCTGGCCGTCACCTACAACGTGGCGACTTTCTACAATGTGTTTTCGCTCAAGCCCAAGGGCCAAAATCACATTTGCGTGTGCATGGGCACGGCGTGCCACGTTCGCGGGGCGCAGAGCATCCTCGACAAGTTCAAGCGCGAACTGAAGATCGACGTGGGTGAAACCACGGACGACCTCAAGTATTCGCTGGACAAGGTCGCCTGCGTGGGCGCGTGCGCGCTCGGCCCCATCGTGGTGGAAAACGAGACGTATCACGCGCACATGAAACTGGACAAGGTAGGGAAGCTGCTGAAAAGGGGGGGCAGGAAGTGACCCGATTGGCATCCTTCGACGACCTGGTGAAACGGCGCGGCGAGATCGCGGCCGGCCGGGCCCCGAACCGCGCCACCCTGGTTCTGGGGGACGGCACCTGCGGTCGCGCGTCGGGTTCGTCCGAGGTCCGCGCGGCGCTCTCGGAGGCGATTTCGAGTTTGGACACGGAAAAGCGCCTGGCATTTCGAACCACCGGCTGCCATGGCTTCTGCCAGATCGAGCCGAACGTCCAGGTTCTCCCGGACGAGACGCTGTACGTGCATGTGAAGCCCGAGAACGCGCAGTCCATCGTGGAGGCCGCGCTTTCCGGCAAGGTCCTGAAAAACCTCACGTTCAAGGACGGACAGAAAAAGAGCTGCGCCAAGATTACGGATGTGCCGTTCTACAAGCGGCAGATGCGACTGCTAAGCGGTCTGAACGTGTACGTGGACCCGTTGCGGATCGAGGACTACATCGCCATAGACGGGTACCAGGCGCTGGCCAAGGCTCTTTTCACGATGACGCCCGACTTCGTCGTGGAAGAGGTGATCAAGGCCAATCTTCGCGGGCGCGGCGGCGGCGGCTTCCCGGCCGGTTGGAAATGGGATTCCGTGAGGAAGGCCGAAGGCGAGCCGAAGTACGTGGTCTGCAACGCGGACGAGGGCGATCCGGGCGCGTACATGGACCGCTCGCTTCTGGAGGGCAATCCGCACCTGGTGATCGAGGGCATGCTCATCGGCGCTTTCGCCATCGGCAGCCACGAGGGCTACGTTTACGTACGCAACGAATACCCGCTCGCGGTGCAGAACCTGATCGTGGCGCTCGATCAGGCGCGCGAGCACGGGCTTCTGGGCAAGAACATCCTCGGCAGCGGGTTCGACTTCGACATCCGGATCAACCGCGGCGGCGGCGCGTTCGTGTGCGGCGAGTCGTCCGCGCTCATGCAGTCGATCGAGGGACGGCCCGGCGAGCCGATCCCCAAGTACGTGCACATGTCCGAGCGCGGGCTGTACGACAAGCCCACGAACCTGAACAACGTGGAGACCTGGGCCAACGTGCCCTTCATTGTGAACCGCGGCGCGGACTGGTACCGGACCATCGGCACGGAGGGAAGCAAGGGCACCAAGATCTTCTCGCTGGTCGGCAACATCAACAACACCGGCCAGGTCGAGGTGCCGATGGGCATCTCCTTGCGGGAGATCGTGGAAGGGATCGGCGGCGGCATTCCCAACCGCCGGAAGTTCAAGGCCGTGCAGACCGGCGGGCCCTCGGGTGGGTGCCTCCCGGCCGACTGCCTGGACGTGCCGGTGGACTTCGACCAGCTCACGAAGCTGGGGTCGATGATGGGCTCGGGCGGCATGATCGTCATGGACGAGGACTCGTGCATGGTGGACGTGGCGCGGTACTTCACCAACTTCCTGACGGAGGAATCGTGCGGCAAATGCGTGCCTTGCCGCGAGGGCGTCATGCAGCTTCGGGACATCCTGAACGACATCACGCAGGGCCGGGGCCGGGAAGGCGACGTCGAGCTGATGGAGGACCTGTCCAAGTTCGTCATCGATTGCTCGCTGTGCGGGCTGGGCCAGTCGGCGCCCAACCCGCTTTTGACCACGATCCGCTACTTCCGGGACGAGTACGTGGCGCACATCCACGACAAGAAGTGCCCGGCACGGCGCTGCACAGCGCTGATTTCGCTTCGCATCGACGTGGAGAATTGCACGGGCTGCGCATTGTGTAAGAAACAGTGCCCCACGGTCGCCATCGCCGGCGAAAAGAAAAAGACGCACGTGATCGACCCTGAAAAGTGCATCCGTTGCGGCGCGTGCTACGAGGTGTGCAAATTCGACGCGGTCATCAAGGAGTAGGTCGTGAACGCCAGGGAACACACCCTCACCATCGACGGTCGATCGGTCACCGTGAAGCGGGACACGCTCCTGATCGAGGCCTGCAAAAAGCTCTGCATCGTGGTTCCGACCCTTTGCCACAACGAGAACCTCAAGCCCTACGGCGTGTGCCGGTTCTGTCAGGTCGAGGTGAACGAAGGAAAGCGCACGCGGCTCGTGCCCTCGTGCGTGTACGAGATCCGCAAGGACGGCTTGACGGTCACGACCGATTCGGAGCGGATCCGAAACAACCGCAAGTGGCTCATCCAACTGCTGCTCGCGCGGTGCGACCGGCAAAAGGACGTGCTCGACTTCGCCGCGCAATACGGCGTCGCGCCCATCGAACGGCTCACGAAAAAGAACGACGACTGCATCCTGTGCGGGATGTGCGTGCGGGCCTGCGGCGAGATCGTGGGCGTGGGCGCGATCGGCTACGAGAGGCGCGGCGAAAAGCGGGAGGTCACGTCGCCGTACCGCGACAAAAACCCGGTCTGCATCGCCTGCGGCACCTGCGTGTACGTGTGCCCCACGCATTGCATCGCCATGACGGAGGAAAACGGCGTTCGCACGATCAGCCGCTACGCGGGCGAAAAGAAGATGATCGTGCGCGAGGCCAAGATGCTCACGTGCGGGAAGTGCGGCAACTACTTTCTGCCGTCGTCCGTCGCGGAAGTCTTCGAAAAGAAAATGGGCATCGCCCCGACGGTTTTCACCTGCCCGAGTTGCCGGTAATCCGGACAAAAAACGCCCGTTTCCAATTTTGAAGCGGGCGTTTCCGCGTATGGAAACCGAAATCCTCTGCTTTACGTCAGCGATCCCGTCGATGGTCTCCGGATTCTCGCATGTCGAGACGTCGCCCACGGGTTCGCCGAGAACCTTTTTCTTGCTGGTCCTTCAATTCCACGCGCAACGGCTCGCCAGAGTGAACCATTTTGGGGACATGTACCATTAATGGTACGTTTGTAACGCTCACTAATTAATCAGCCGATTTGTCCTGCATACGGAAAAATAAAATGCGTAGTGTTCCTTTTTTGGTACAAAATATGGCGGTTATGCGCTTCCTGAAGAAAAACAGCAAGCGGGATACTCTCCCTTATTTATTAGGCAGATCCGCGTAGTTACTACCGTAGAATGCATATCCGGCACTGCCATTGCATGACGCTGTTTTACTTCCATCAAGAGCAGGGGGAAGGATGTTCAAGGTCGGCGATTCCGCCGAAATGACGAAGGTGATCACCGAGGAAGATATTTTCCTCTTCGCGGGGATCACCGGCGACCGGAACCCGATCCACATATCGAAGGAGTTCGCCGCGAAGTCCCGTTTCGGGGAGCGGATCGCCCACGGGATCCTGACCGCGGGGCTCATCTCCGCCGTCATCGGAATGAAGCTACCCGGTCCCGGCTGCCTCTATCTCTCGCAGACGCTCAACTTCCTGGGCCCCGTCAAGATCGGCGACGAGATCACCGCCCGCGCGGAAGTGGTGGAATTGATCTCGGAGAGGCGGATGCGGCTGCGGACGCAGTGCTTCAATCAGAGAAAGGAAACGGTGCTCGACGGGGAAGCGATCATCGTCCCGCCGCGACCGGCGCGGAATTGATCGACGATGGAAACCAAAATGGGCCGCGCAGCAAGGCGGTCACGAAAAGGAGGAGGAGAATGAGAAAGGTTCTGGTGGCAGGATTTCTGGTGCTGCTGTTTGCGGCCACTTCGTTCGCCGCGGACACCATCAAGCTGGGCGGCATGTTTCCGCTGTCGGGCCGCGCCTCGGACCTGGGGATCGCGTGCAAGCAGGGGGCGGAGCTCGCGGTCAAGGAGATCAACGCCATGGGGGGGGTGCTCGGGAAGAAGTTCGAGCTGCTGTCGGCCGACGACAAGGCCAACGTGCAGGAGGGGGTGACCCTTTCGAAGCGGTACATACAGAAAGACGGGGTGAACTTCCTCTTCGGTGTGGTGAGCTCCGCGGGCTCCCTGGCGGTCGCCGAAGTCGCCAAGCAGGAGAAGGTGATCTTCATGGACACGGTTGCGTCGACGGACGCACTGACCAAGGAGAAGTGGAACCGGTACACCTTCCGGGCCGGCACCTGCAACTCGCAGGAGGCCAATTCCCTGGCGATGTACGCCGCTTCGAAGCACAAGAAGCTGAAGACGTTCTACAATATCGGGCCGGACTACGAGTACGGCCGGACGATGTGGGAGATCTTCAAGGCCAGGACCAAGGAACAGAACCCGAAGGCGGAGTTCATCGGGGAGCAGTGGCCCAAGCTCTTCATCCCGGACTACACCTCCTACATCAACGCAATTCTCCAAGCGAAGCCCGACGCCGTGTTCTGCACCCTGTGGGGCGGCGACCTGGTCGCCTTCATCAAGCAGGCGATGCCCTACGGCCTGTTCAACAAGATGAAGTGGATCATCGCAACCGGCGGGGACATCACCGTCGCCAAGGCGCTGGGCAAGGAGATGCCCACGGGCCTGATCGTCGACCAGCGGTACTACTTCCATTGGCCTGCAACCAAGCGGAACCAGGAGTTCGTGAAGGCGTTCATGGCCGACTTCAAGGATTACCCAAGCGCCTGGGCGGCGGAGGGGTATGACGGCGTGTACTTCCTGGCCGAGGCGATCAAGAAAGCCGGCTCCCTCGACACCGACAAGGTCATCGCCGCCCTCGAGGGACTGACGATCGACTCCCCCCGCGGGAAGGCGACGCTCCGGAAGGAAGACCACCAGCTCACAAGTGATTTCATGGTGGGGGAGACGGTGTTCGACAAGGCGTATCCGTTCGCAATCGTCGGCAACGCCGAGGTATTCCCGGCCGAGAAGGTGCTCTACTCGATCGACGAGTGGAAAAAGGCGCAGGAAGGGAACAAGTAGGCGAGCAACGGAAGTACCGGGGGTCCTGCCAAAAGGGCAGGCCCCCCTTACCCCGAGCGGGCGGAGTTTATGGATCTTTCCTTCTTGACCGTCCAGGTTTTGAGCGCCCTGCGGCAGGCGGCGTTCCTCTTCCTCATCTCGTCAGGGCTGACGCTGGTCTTCGGGGTGCTGAACATCCTCAATTTCGCCCACGGCGCGCTGTACATGCTCGGGGCGTACTTCATGTACTGGGTCACGCTGCAGCTGGTCGGCACAGGCGGGTTCCTCCTGGCGTTTCTTGCGGCACCCCTGGGCGTCGCCCTCATCGCCGTGGTCATCGAGATGGGGCTTCTGAGGCGCATCTATATACAGGAAGAGATTTACCAGCTCCTGCTCACCTACGCGCTGGTCCTCATCATCGACGACCTGGCCAAGATCGTTTTCGGGCCGGAGTTCAAGTCGATCCCCAAGCCCGACGTTCTGTCGGGGTCGGTCACCCTCTTCGGCGGGACCGTGCCGGTATACACCCTCCTCGTCGTTATCCTGGCGCCCGCCGTGGCGTTGCTGCTCTGGTACCTGCTCTACAAGACGAAGACGGGGAAAGTCGTCCGGGCGACTTCCTCCGACCGGGAGATGGCCGACGCCCTGGGGATCAACATGTCGGCGCTGTTCACCCTGGTGTTCGCGTTCGGTGCGATCCTGGCGGGGCTCGGCGGAGCGCTGGCAGGGCCGGTGCGGACCGTGTTCCCGGGGGTGGGGACCGAAGTCATCATCGAGTCCTTCGTCGTGGTGGTGATCGGGGGGCTGGGGAACCTGTGGGGCGCTCTCATCGGGTCCATCCTCATCGGCGCCCTGGAGACGATCGGGATCATCGTCTTCCCCGAGTTCGAGATGGCCCTCATCTACCTGCTGATGGTGGCCGTGCTCGTGGTCCGGCCGTGGGGTCTCTTCGGGCGCCCGCTCAAGGTCAAGGCGCTCTCCGAGAAGAACCTCGCGATGGAGGCGCAGGAGATCTCGCCGGTCCACTTCACCGTCCACCCGGCCGTGCGGTGGGCCCCGCTGCTCCTGCTTCTCCTGGTCCCCCTGTTCGCGGGCCGGTTCTACCAGTACCTGCTGACGCAGATCTTCGTGGCCTCCCTGATGGGCGTCGCCTTCAATCTCCTCCTGGGGACGACGGGGCTGCTCTCGTTCGGGCAGGCCGCGTTCTTCGGGGTCGGGGCCTACACGGTGGGGCTCCTCCTCACCAAGGCCGGGTTCGGCACGCTGCCCGCCCTGGCCCTGTCGCCGGTGGTGGCGGCCGCGGTGGCCGGCGTCATCGGGTTTTTCTGCGTCCGGCTGTCGGGGGTGCACTTCGCCATGCTCACCCTTGCCTTCGGCCAGCTCATCTTTGCGGTCGTCTTCAAATGGTACGGGTTCACCGGCGGCGACAACGGGATCCAGGGGATTCCGATAAAGCCGATCTCGGTCGCCGGCCTGGCCGGCGTCGACATCGGCTCCACGCAGGCGATGTACTACTTCGTGCTCGTGGTCGTGGGGCTGTCCGTGGAGCTGCTCCGCCGGATCCGTTCTTCCCCCTTCGGGGCGACCCTGAAGTCGATCCGGGAAAACGGCCAGCGGGCCTCCTACCTCGGCGTGAACATCCAGCTGTACCAGTGGACGGCGTTCGTGGTGGCGGGTGCGTTCACGGGGCTGGCCGGCGGGCTTTACGCCCTGATGGAGAAGTCGATCTCCCCCGAGATCATCCACTGGACGAAGTCCGCCGAGCCGGTGCTGATGACCATCATCGGGGGGATCTACACCTTCGTGGGCCCCGCGGTGGGGGCGGTCGTCTACATCATCCTCAACTCGTACCTCGTGGCCTGGACTGAGAAGTGGGCGCTGGTGCTCGGCCTGGTCCTGCTGACGCTGGTGCTGCTCCTCCCGGGCGGCGTGGTGGGGTTCGTGAACGAAAAGGCCCGTCGAATCCTCGGAAAGATCAGGTGCATACGAAAATGGTCATTCTCGAAGTCCGCAACGTCGTAAAGTCGTTCGGGGGCCTGCGGGCGCTCCAGGACGTCTCCCTCTCCGTCACGAAGGGGGAGATCCGCGCGGTCATCGGCCCGAACGGGGCGGGTAAGTCGACGCTTTTCAACGTGATGACCGGGCTGCTCCCGCCCGACTCGGGCGAGGTGGTTTTCCAAGGGGAACCGATCACCGGGTTGCCCCCCCACCGGATCATCCGGAAGGGGATCGGCCGCTCCTTCCAGATCACCAACATCTTCCCTCGGATGTCGGTCTTCGAGAACGTCCAGGTGGCCCTCTTCTCCCATTACGGGACAGGTAAAAACCCCCTCTCGCTGGCGCGGAAGTTCACGAAGGTCGGCGAGGAGGTGCTGGCCATTCTCGAGCAGGTGGGGCTTGTGGAAAAGTACGACATGTCGGCCTCGGTCCTGTCCCACGGGGACCAGAAGCGGCTGGAGATCGCCATCACGCTGGCGTCCCGACCGAAGTTGCTGATGCTCGACGAGCCCACCGCCGGGATGTCGCGGTTCGAGAGCCGGGAGACCGTGGGACTTCTCAAGAAGATCTCCCGGGAGCAGGGGTTGACGCTCATTTTCACCGAGCACGACATGGACATCGTTTTCGGCATCTCGGAGAAGATCATGGTCCTCCAGCAGGGAGCCGTCATCGCCGACGGGACTCCGTCGGAGATCAAGGCGAACCCCGAAGTGCGCAAGGCGTACCTCGGGGAAGAAATCACGGAGAAATGAACGCATGGCGTTTCTCGATCTGAATTCCATCAACACCTATTACGGACGGAGCCACATCCTGTTCGACGTCTCGCTCTCCATCGAAAAGGGGGAGGTGGTGAGCCTCATCGGCCGCAACGGCGCCGGGAAGAGCACCACGTTCCGCTCGATCATCGGGCTCACCCCGCCTCAGACGGGCGAGGTGATCTTCAAGGGAGAGCGCATCTCCGGACTGCGGGCCTTCCGGATCTGCCGGAAGGGGGTCGGCTTCGTGCCCGAAGACCGACGGTGCTTTCCGGACCTGACGGTCCGGGACAACCTGGAGGTCGCAGCCAGGAGGGAGAAGGAAACCGACTTGCCCTGGACGGTCGAGCGGATCTACGCCCTCTTCCCCCGCCTGCAGGAGCGGGAGAGAAACCTGGGGTCACAGCTTTCCGGAGGGGAGCAGCAGATGCTCACGATCGCCCGGACGCTGATGACGAACCCAGAGGTGCTGCTCCTCGACGAGCCGTCGGAAGGACTGGCCCCCCTGATCGTGGCCCTGCTCGCCGACATGATCCTGCAGATCCGCAAGGAAGGCGTGACGGTGCTCCTGGCCGAGCAGAATCTCCATTTCTGTGCCAAGGTGTCGGACCGCGGCTACGTGATCGACAAGGGCTCCGTCAAGTACGTGGGGACGATGTCCGACCTGCTGACCAACGAGGAGGTCAAGGAGAAGTACCTTGCCGTCTGATCCCGTCCAAAGGCGGCTTCCAGGATCTCCAGCTCGTCCTGCCCGATGAGCGGGTTCCAGGCGTTCGCGGAAAACGCGTTCTCCCTGCCGGGGATCTCCGCCAAGCCGGAGGTATTGAAGGGGATCCGGGTGATCGAGCTCGCCACCCGGATTTTCGGGCCTGTCACGTCCGATTACCTTGGGGAGTTCGGAGCTGAGGTCATCAAGGTGGAGTTGCCGCTTCGGGGGGACCTGATGCGGTACGTCGCGCCGGAGGGGTTCTTCTGGAAGGAAGTTTCCCCCGCGTTTCTTTCCCTCAACCGCAACAAGCTCCATGTGGCGATCGACGTTCGCCTGCCGGAAGGAAAAGACCTGTTCACCCGCCTCGCGGAGAAGGCGGACGTCGTCGTGGAGAATCTTCGCGCGGGGACGATGGACGAGTGGGGGATCGGCTACCTGCAGCTGCGGGAGCGCAATCCCGGACTGATATACGCCGCCAATTCGGGATTCGGACAGTGGGGGCCGTATTCCCAGGGGCGCGCGTCCTATGACGCCACCGCGCAGGCGGTCTCCGGGTTCTCCGCCATCACCGGGTTCCCCGGCCGGCCGCCGGTCAAGGCCGGCTTCTGGGTCGGCGACTACACCGGTGCGCTTTTCTCCGCCGTCGCCATCCTGTCGGCCCTGGCGGCGCGCCGGAGGACCGGCGAGGGGCAGCTGATCGACATCTCGCAGGCCGAGGCGATGATCCGCACGCTGGACTGGACCTGGATCCATGCGGGAAAGACCGGGAAGGACCGGGAGCGGGCGGGGAACCTGGACGTCGTGCTTCCCCCTTCGGGCATCTACCGGTGCGCCGACGGCTTCGTGGCCCTCTCGGCGCGCGACGGGGAGGAGCGGGCCGGGCTTCGGAAGGCGGTGGGTGCCGCGTCCTCCGGCCCTGCCCCCGCCGGAGAGGGCGATCCGTTGTCGCCGGAACGGGTCGCGGGCTTTGCGGCGTCCCGGACGCGCGCCCAGATCCTGCGCGCCTCGGAGGAGGCAGGCTTCTCGGCGGCCCCCGTCGTGGGAGGGAGGGAGCAGTACCACGATCCCCACCTGCGCGCTCGCGGTACGGTGTGGGAGCTTGACGATCCGCTGTACGGGCGGATCGACGAGTACGGACCCGTGCCCAAGCTCTCGGAGAGCCCCGGAAGAATGAAGTGGACGGCGAAACCGGTGGGATACCACAACGAGCAGGTGTTCGGCGGTCTGCTCGACCTGTCCGCGGAGGAAATGGAAAATCTTGCCCGTAAGAAGGTCATCGGAAAGTGGGCCGAAGTCCCCGGTGCGAGACCGCCCCAAGATGATTGACTTCACCGGCTGGGCGAGGAGCGCGACGGATCCGGGGCAGGCGAATGGGAAGCCGGAGGCTCTCCCGGGCCTGCGGGTTCTGGAGGTTTGCCCGGGCCACTTCGGCGGGATGGTGGCGGCATCGATCCTTTCCGAGTTCGGCGCCGACGTCATCAAGGTCGAGCCCCCGGGCGGGGACCCCTCGAGGAAATATGCTCCCGAGGGGATCGCGATCGGCGGAACCGGCCTGCCGTTCCTGTCCGAAGCCCGCAATCGCAGGTTCGTGACCCTTTCCCTTGTCTCGGGCGAGGGGCGGGGCCTTTTCCGCCGGATGGCGCTGGGGGCGGACATGATCCTAACTTCCGAAGACGCCGCTCGCCTGGAGGAGATGGGGCTGGGCTACGAGTCTCTCTCCGTCGAAAACCCGGGCCTGATCTTTCTCGCCCTCTCGACCTACGGATCGTTCGGCCCCAACGCGCGGCGGCGCGTCAAAGACGCCGATATTTTATGCCAGGCGCTCTCCGGCGCCCCGTACATCGTCGGCGAGCCGGAAAGGGATGGGAGCGGCCCGCCGGGGCCGCATCAGGCGCCCACGAGACTCGGGAACTGGCACGCATGGTTCGTCGAGGGGCTGTGGGGCGCCTTCGGGGTGCTGGCGGCCCTCCATTTCCGGGCAGAGACGGGGAAGGGGCAGTTCGTGGACGTCTCCGGCGCGGAAGGCTTGATGAAGTTCGTCGACTACAACATCACGTGGATGCACACCGCTGGGAAGGAGCGTCAAAGGACCGGAAACTTCGACCCCGCGGTCTTTCCCTACACCTACATCCGCTGCAAGGACGGGCATACCTTTATTGCGGCGTACAACGACGAGGCGTTCGAGTCGCTCATGACGATCGTCGGCCGTCCGGGGCTTACCCGCGACCCGAGGTTCTCCACCCCCGCTGCCCGCGTGCGGATGGAAAACGAGAAGGCACTGCTTTCCATTCTCGAAGAGTGGTCGGGAAACCTGACCGCCGACGAGATCCTCCGGGCGGTCGAGGACTACACCACAAAGAAGAGCGGCCCGGGCGCCGCGGTGGTGACGGGGCGAGTCAACCGCCCGCTGGAGACGCTTGCCGAGACGAACTGGTGGGAACGGGGCTGCTTTGCTCGCGTCGCCGATCCCGTGTACGGCGACCTGCTTCTGGCCGCGCCCCCGTGGAAGATGAGCGGCACCCCCGCCCGCCTCAAGTCGGTTTGCCGACCCCCAGGCGCCGACAACAAGGATGTTTATTGCGGCCTCCTCGGCTTGTCCGCCGCCGAACTCGATGCCTTATCTGAACGGGGTGTGATTTAGGGGGACATTCCTGATCTTTGCGCCTGATATCGCGAGGAGTGTCCCCCGCCCGGTTTCCGGAAAAGAAAATCCCCCGGGACGGAGGTGGGAGCCCCGGGGGATCTTCGACCGCCCGCGAAATCAAGGGGTTGCGGGCGGTTTTTGCCTTCTCGGGGAGAGAAGGCAATCCAATTGCTTTGCCAGGTCCTGATTACCTTATCGGCAGGTTTGCCGGCGAACTTTACAGAAAAAATGACTCCCCCGGAAAGGGGCTATTGGAGAAATTTCGCCGTCGCTGGTAGACTTTCCGGCGTAGCTCATCGCGACATCCGGAGGAACCGTTGGAGTTTTCCGCCATCCTGAGGGATCTGGCCGTGGTCCTTGCGATCGCAACTGCGGTTGCGTTCCTCTTCAGCAGGCTCCGCCTCTCCGTGGTGGCGGCGTTCCTCGTGGCGGGGGCAATCTTGGGACCGACCGGCGCTGGGCTCGTTTCCGAGTCGGGAATGGTGGACGCCCTTGCGGAGATCGGCATCGTACTCCTCCTGTTCACCGTAGGGCTGGAGATCTCGCTTTCCAGTATCGGGAAGATGCGGCGACAAGTGTTGTGGGCCGGGGGGGCGCAGGTCTCCGCCACGATCCTTCTTTCCCTTGCGATCATGATGCTTTTCGGGTCGCCCGCTCCCGAGGCGATCTTCGTGGGTTTCGTTGTTTCCCTCTCCAGTACGGCGATCGTCCTGAAGGTGTATGCCGACAAGCTGGAAATCGACAGCCTCCACGGCCGCCTGTCGTTCGGGATCCTGTTGTTCCAGGACATGGCGGTGATCCCGATGATGCTCCTGGTCCCTTCTCTCCGCCAGTGGGAAACGGCCCAGTTCTCCGCCGTCCTACTGACCCTGGCGAAGGCCGGCGGAGGCGTTGCAGCGCTCCTCCTGCTGGCGCGGTTCCTCATCCCCCGCCTCCTCAAGGAGATCATCCGGCTGAACAGCCGGGAGATCCTCGCCATGACCGTCCTCCTCGTGTGTCTGGGAACGGCTTACCTCGCCCAACGGTTCGGCCTCTCGCTGGGAATGGGGGCGTTCCTGGCGGGGATGGTGATTTCCGAGTCGGATTATGTCCACGAGATCGCTGCCCAGATCCTCCCGTTCCGGGACGTTTTCAACGGGATTTTCTTTATTTCGGTGGGTATGCTTCTCGACCTTCCGTTCCTGTTCGGGAACTTTCCTCTGGTCCTGACGATGGTGGGGGCGGTCGCCCTGGTCAAAGCGATCTCCACCGGGTGGACGGTCCGGGCCCTGGGGTACCCGTGGCGGGTGGCGGTGGTCGCGGGGATCGGGCTGCTGCAGATCGGGGAGTTCTCCTTCCTCCTCCTCTCCGAGGGGTACCGGGAGAGCCTCGTGGGCACGAGCCAGTACCAGTTCCTGCTGGCCATCACCGTCCTGACGATGACGGCGACGCCGTTCCTGATGGGTGCGGCCCCCTGGTTCGCCAGGAAGTGGGATCAGTGGGTGGTGCACGGCAAGGAGTTCCCGGAGACGGGGGAAGAGGCCGCCATCCGGAAGACCGGCATGGAGAACCACGTCATCATCGCGGGCTACGGGATGAACGGGAGGAACCTCGCCCGCGTGCTCAAGTCGACACGCGTGCCGTACTTGGTCGTGGACCTGAACGATGCCCAGGTCCGCGAGGGGAGGGCCGCAGGGGAGCCGATGTTCTACGGCGACGTTCACCGCCCGGAGATCCTGGACCGGCTGGGGGTAGCGCGGGCCCGGATCCTCGTGCTGGCGATCTCCGACCCGATGGCGACGCGGCGGGCGGTGGCGATCGCGCGGAGGAGCAACCCCGGTATTTTCATCCTCGTGCGGACGCGACTGGTGGCGGACGTGGACGACCTGATCACCCTCGGGGCCAACGCGGTGATCCCCGAGGAGTTCGAGACTTCGGTGGAGATCTTCGCGCAGGTCCTTTCCGAGTATCACGTGCCCGACCACGTGATCCGGCAGCAGGAAGCGCTGATCCGCAGCGGGACGTACCGGATCCTCCGGGAGCGGGCTGCCCCCAGCAGCAGCGCGCTGCTCACCGAGTTCGAGGAGTTCCTCCGCCGGAAGGTGATCGAGATCTACTACGTCTCGCCGGCCTCCGGGTGGGAAGGCAAGACGGTGGGGGACCTCCCGGCGGGCAACGACACCGGGATCGTCCTGCTGTCGATCCTCCGGGGGGAAAGCGCGATCGTTCAGCCGTCGCCTTCGGAACGGCTGTCGGCGGGGGACAAGCTCGTCCTCTTCGGCGGGCACGCGCCCCTGGCTTCGGCGCTTGCGGCGCTTTCGCGCCCGCCCCGCTAGCCGGGGGGGTTAGGGAGTGTTCGCCCGTGTCGAACGATGCTAGTATCAACCTGGAAAAGCATTTTATCGGGGAGGGTCTTCCGATGAGCCCTGTCCAGGCGGACTTCGCAAAGTATGAAAGGGCGCTCCGACGGTATTTCCAGATCCCGGCCGCCGAGCGGAAGACGAAGGACCGTGAGAGGATCCTTATGGCCCTGGGCGTGGAGAATCCCCAGGAGTTCCTTTGGATGCACATCCCCCTGTGGGAAGCCAAGGTGGACGAACTGCTCGACCCGACGAGCACGGACATGCTTCCCATCAGCATCTCTCATTCCTACGTGAACTGGGTCCGGGGGGCGATCCGCATGATGCCGAACCCGGCCCGTGTGAAGATCTTCACCTCGAAACTCAAGACGACCGGCCTGAAGAAAGCGGTCCTTTCCCTCCTGTCGAATATGGTGAAGAACGGCCCTCGCGACTTCGATGTCCTGGACGTGGAGCTCGTCGAGAAGGTGCACAAGGACACGCTCTTCACCGTGAAGGACAGCGGGGGCCGGAAGCACCAGATCTACCTCTCCCGGTTCGGCTGCCTCGGCGAGTACATTCACGCCGGTCTTCCCGGCCTGGTCGGCCTGCCTGCCCTTCCCGTGGTGTACCACCTGAGCCCGCAGGGCGAGGAGGTGCTCCTCAAACCGAAGGAGGAGGGGATCAACATTTACCTGGACGAGGAGATCCCGGTTTCCCGGATCCTCGGGGACGGAGACTGGTGGGTGGTGGGGGCCGCCCGGCAGGACGCCCTGGGGGACTGCATCGGAACGGCGCTGCGGTACGGCCACTACGTGGCGACCCCCGAGAAGCAGATCGTGATGATCGACAACATCGAGTTGTTCCACCTTGAAGAGACCGACGTCCGCATCTTCGAGCCGATCCACGAATTCCTCCCGAAGAGAGCCTACCCCGACGACGGGACGAAGCGGTCGGCGCTCCAGAACCGGATGCAAAGGTTGTACGACCAGGCCTATGAGGACCAGTTGGGAATCCTTGCCGCGGAATGGGGGGAGATCGAGCGGTACCTCATCGAGATGCGGCGTCACGTCCGGACCTATACGGGGGAGGTCTTCGAAACCGTCCTGGCCAAGATCAAGGCTCGGGTATTCGCGCAGCAATGAGGGGGAGGGGAGCCGCCCCGCTGGCTTTCAGGTCTAAGGCCGCGCTCCTTCTCGCCGCGGCCGCGTTTCTTCTCTCCTCCTGCTCCTCGTTCTTCCAGGGAAGCGCCCCGCAACGGGACGGCGTCCTCGCCGCTCCCGGCCTGTCCGCCCCCGTGGAAATCGTCCGGGACCGATACGGAATTCCCCACATCACGGCCGGGAACGATCAAGATCTCTACTTTGCGCAGGGATTTGCGCACGCGCAGGACCGGCTGTACCAGATGGACCTGGAGCGGCGCCTGGCGCGGGGGGAGCTCGCCGAGATCTTCGGCGAGAAGGCCCTTTCCGCCGACCGCCTCTTCCGGCACCTGGGATTCGCCGACCGTGCCTCCGCTCTTTTCGCCTCCTGGCCGAAGAAGACGCGGGAAATCGTGCAGGCCTACTGCGAGGGGGTCAATGCCGGCATGGACTCGCTGCGCGCCTGGCCTGTCGAGTTCCGCTTCCTGGGGACCGTGCCCCGGCGATGGGCCCCCGAGGACGTGGCAGTGGGGACATTTCTCAAATCGTTCGGGCTGGCCCAGTGGGCCGAGGAAGCCACGCTGTTCAAGATCGCCCTCCGGCTTCCCCCGCAAAAATTCGCCGAACTGCTCCCCCAGGTGCCCGCCGGATCGCCGGTGGTCCAGCCCGTCTACGGCCCCGCGGCGGGGGTGCGGCCGTTGCCGCCGTCCGTGCTGACCGACGGAATCGCCTCCCTCCGATTGGCCGTGGGAGAGATTCCCCGTTCCGGCGGGTCGAACGCCTGGGCCGTATCGGGGAAGAAGAGCGCCACCGGACGCCCGATTCTTGCGAACGACCCCCACATGGTCCTCCCCTGCCCCTCGCTCTGGTACGAGGTTCAACTGACCGCTCCGGGGGTGGACGTATATGGCGTATCGTTCCCCGGTGCCCCCGGCGTGGTAATCGGTCACAACCCGAAGATCGCCTGGGGATTCACCAATGCGATGCTGGACGACGCGGACTTCTTCGTGGAGAAGGTCGACGGCGACAAGGTGATGTTCCGCAAGAAGTGGATCCCCATCGTGAGCCGGTCGGAGACGATCCGGGTCAAGGGGCGGAAGGACGAGTTCATCACGGTCCGGGAGACGCCGCACGGGCCGATCCTCTCTCCGGTGCTGCCCGGGATCACCTCCCTCCTCTCGTTTCACTGGGTGGGGTACGACGGGGGAGACCCGGTGGGCGTTCTGTATGCCCTGAACCGCGCGAGGAACCGTGAGGAGTTTCTCGCGGCGCTGTCCGGTTTCCCGCATCCCGCGCAAAACGTCGTGTACGCCGACGAGGAGGGCAACATCGGGGTGGTGCTGGCGGGCAGGATCCCGGTGCGCAAGGGCGGTGCCGCGCTGCTTCCCGTCCCCGGCGACACGGGGGAATGGGACTGGAGGGGATTCGTCCCGTTCTCCGAAAACCCCCGCGTGTGGAATCCGCCGGAGCAGTTCGTCGCGGCCGCCAACTTTCCTCCCGCGGGAAAGGCGTTCGGGCACTATCTCTCCAGGCTCTACGAGCCTCCGGACCGGGGAAGGAGGATTCTCCAGGTACTTCGGGCGAAGGAGAAGTTCTCGGTGGATGCGCTCGAGCGGATGCAGACCGACGTCCTCCTTCCCGGTGCGGAAAAGGCGGTTTCCCTGGCAATCCAGGTGGGGAGGAAGCGGGAGGCGGAGTCACCCGTGTTCAGGGAGGCGGCGAAGATCCTCTCGGAGTGGGACCTGGCCGTTGGGGCCGACAGCCAGGGGGCGCTCCTCTACGAAGTTTTTTATGAGAAGCTGATGGAAAACGTGTTCCTTCACCCCCTGGGCGACGATCTCTACGAGGAGTTCACCCGTTCCTCCCGCCTGGCATGGAACGCCATGGACCGGGTGATCGAGAGGGGCGACTCGCTCTTTTTCGCGAACGATGCGACGGGACGGAAGGATTCCCTTGAGGATCTCGTGGCCCGCTCCCTCTTCTCGGCGATGTCTTTTCTTAAAGACCGGCTGGGGGGCGTTTCTTCGACCTGGACGTGGGGAAGGCTTCACCAGGTGACCTTCGAGCACCCCTTCGGGAAGAAGAGGTACTTCCAGCGATGGTTCAACATCGGGCCCAACGCGGTGGGTGGCGACGGAAAGACGGTCTTCAAGGAGGAATTCCGGCACGGGACGGACTTCCAGGTCCTGGTCGGGCCCGCGATGCGCCAGGTGATCCCGCTCGGGTTCCGGCCGAAGGCGCGCTCGGTGATCACGACCGGGGCTTCGGGCCACTTCTTCGAGCGGCACTACCGCGATCAAAGCGCTCTCTGGCTGTCAGGGAAGACCCACCCCGCCTGGACGGACAGGGAGGATGTCGAAGCGAACGCGGAGGCCCGCCTCAAGCTTACCCCTCGCCACCCCTAGACCGTTTCAGGAAGAACCGCTCCACGAAATAGAAAGCGATCGGCAGGGCGACGATCACGCCGACGACCTTCAGGACGAGGCGGAGGGTCCGGGAAGCGACGCCCGCGAGTCCGGCGAGGATCTCCGGAATCGAGGCCCCGAGAAACAGGGCAACCGCGACACCCCCGAGGAGGGCTGCTGCAAGGAGCAGCCGCGAGCCCGGAGGCTTCCGCCTCCCGGGCATCCTGTCAACTGAAGAGGGAAGGGATTTCATCGCTCTCCCGAAAGCGGATGGTCGGATTATACCACCGCTGCAAATCCGATTGATCTCGCGGTTGGCTCTCTGCGATACTCTCCGATGCCGTTATGGAATTGCTTCGCGGAAAATCTTGTGAGATGGTGTTGAGCAATCCATGGCCCCTAAACGCGAAAACAGGTCGAGGAAAAAGAAAGACTCCGTCCGTTTCATCATCATCAACCCGAAACCGTCCAGCCGTCTGAAGCTGTCGGATCGACTGTTCCATCCGGAGCCGGCCGGTCCGGTCCGGAGCGTCCGGCCGAAGGTCCCGCCGCTGGAGAACCATCAACCGAATCTCTCCCTTTCCAAACGCGTTGTGGCCACCCTGATCGCTGCGATCTGGCTTTGCGCCGGCCTCGCGATGATCGTTCTCGGTGTACGAAACGAGAAATGGCTCGTTGCGCTCTTTGGCCCGTTTGCGACCTGGTACGGTCTCGCGTGGCTTCGGGTCGCATACGAGGGGCGGCTTCCGGGCGGGCGGCTGCGGCTGAACCCGTGGGGTCGGGAGTAGCCATCCGGCGACGCCGGTCCGTTCACGGCGGGGAATCTAACTTAAAAAGTGTCCGAGATCGGGGGCAAGCTCGGCTTAAGCCGGTTCAAGATTCGGGATCTCCCGGTCAAGATTCTGCGGTTCGAGACGGAAGAGCCATCCGGCTCCCTCGGGATCCCTTCCGGCCAGCTGGGC
>Ga0209322_10000455_pt1 | contig 23916 bp, 25 predicted proteins | sample Rifsed19ft1_FD_184013 | JGI IMG/M metagenome (GOLD analysis project Ga0209322, IMG submission 184013) | Soil microbial communities from Rifle, Colorado, USA - sediment 19ft 1 (version 2) | ecosystem: Environmental > Terrestrial > Deep subsurface > Rock core/Sediment | place: Rifle, Colorado... | reverse complement strand
GATTGAGGGGAGGTTGAAGGTGCTTTCACCCCCACCCTGCCCTCCCCCGTCAAGGGGGAGGGTCTTACTTCTTTACCGGCGTCTCGGGCTTAGGCATAGGCCTTTCAAGCTCGAGGAGTATCTTGCCTCTCCTGAATATCCTGACGATCCCTGTCGAGCCTGATATGGTTATCGCAGCCGCTTCGGTGACGTCGGTTATCCCGGCCGCCGACATGTGCCTGCACCCGAGGCCGGGCATGAGCCCCTCCTCCTCCAACGCCGCGTCGAGGTGGACGCCCGCCGCCATCACGACCCCGTCCGCTCTAATTATGAACGCCCCGTCAAGTAGCGAGAACTCCTTTATCGTCTCGTGAACCGTCTCGTCGAGGATGTTCCGGGAGTCCTCCGGGTAGCCCCTGAACGGGTTCATGATGAGCGGCCTCGAGAGCTTCATGACCTTGTCGTTGTCGCCAATGACGAAGGTCGTGCCGACCGTGCGCCCTTCCCTGCCCTCGCTCGATAACTCTAACGCGATATTGAGGACAGCCTCCAGGACCTCGGGTTTGACCTTCTTAAGGAGGTCCATCGATATGCCCATCGCCGAGAAGACCTCCGCCTCTTTCTTGAGGTCGATTATCATCAGGCAATCGAGTATGCCGTGGACAGGCAGGCCGGTGAGGCATACGACCTTGTCAGAGCTCTTTATTATGCCCTCCGCGACGCCCATAATGAGAGAGAGCTTGACCTGCCCTATGCGGGTGAGCTTCACGACCGGGAGCTTCAAGACGGCCTTCAATTCCTTCTTGAAAGGCTCGAGCTCCCTTAATGTCTCCTCGCTCTGGGTGATGAGGACGAACCTCTTCTTCTCCCTCGACCTCCTCCAGAAGGCCCTCTCCTCGATGGCGTCCACGAAGAAAAAGAGCGCGCCTGCCCTGTGGTCCTTGAGCGCGGCTACCGCGCCATCCATCATCTTCTTATTGAGCTTGAACGCGTTCATCCCCGTCCCCCGAAGAGTGGTTTATGGTGCGCGCCTGGGTCTGAGCGAATATGCCGCGTAGCATATTCACCTCCTTCATCATGAGCCCCGTCCTGCCGAAGAGCCTTCTGAAGCTCCTCATTATGGCCTCGAGAAGATATTCCCCGCCCTTGTCTCCGTAGCCGAGGCCCTTTAGCATCGCCTCCATGTGGTCGTACATCTTCTCGACCTCTTCCTTCGGGGCCGCCTTTATAGCGGCCTTCCTGGGCATCTGGGCGCTGAAGAGATGGTAGCAGACCGTGAAGACGGCGTGCGAAAGGTTTACAGAGGGATACTCTTCGGAGGTCGGTATCTCGAGGAGCATGTCGCAGACAGGTATCTCTTCGTTCAGAAGGCCCCTGTCCTCCCTGCCGAAGAGTATGCCCACCCTGCTCTTCGCGGCGAGCCTCAAAATGGCCGGCACGGCCTCGTCAAGAGATAGCACGGGGAACCTCTGCCTGCCTATCCTCCGGGTTGTGCCGACGATGATGGCAGGCTCATTCAGATAGCTCTTGAGATCCGGGAAGACCCGCGCTTCAGCGAGCACGCCGTCGGCCTTGCAGGCCATGGAGTACGATTCGTTGTTCTTGTAGTCGCAGGGGTTTATGAGTACAAGGTCTGAAAAGCCGGTGTTCTTCATTGCCCGCGCCGTGCTCCCTACGTTGCCAGAGCTCTGCGGCTCCACGAGCACGATGGAGATATTGGCGTTGGCAGGCGGCCTGGGAGCCTTTGGCTTGGGCTTGTTGCTTCGTCCCATTGATAATTTCTCCTGTCAGGATTGAAACAGGTAAAGTATATCACTTACTTTCTTTTTTAAAAAAAAGAAAGTAAGCGAAGAAAAAACAATGGTGAATTGACTTAGAGGGATTAAACTACGAGATCTACTTGCTGTACTGTTCCGGGGGTCATGTCTTCGGTGAGGAAAAGACCTGTTGATTGCACCTGGCCGTTGTAAGTGTTGGTAGAGTCCCTTACCTCGAAGCTCGTGCTCTCGTAGGAGAGGCTTATGGCGCCGATGTTGAGCTCTTTCAGGGTCTTCAGTACGTCCTTGCCGTCGAGGTCCTTTGACCAGACAAAGAGGTTGTTATATGCATGGTCAGCCTCGTCTATCCACTTGTTGTTGTCGAGGTCGAGGTGAGCGAGCTCGCTGAAGCCGTTGCCAGTCTTCGGGCCGAAGAGCTCGTTGCCGTTGTTCACCTTGCCGTCGCCGTTCAAGTCTATCGCCAGGAAGCCAGAGCCGAGCCCGGCGAACGGGATGAGATCGTCCGCGCCGTCGGCATCGAGGTCGAATGAGAACTTCATGGATGTAAGCTCTGCGGCCGTGCCGCTGTAGTTGACGACGAGCGGGTCCATGGCGTTGCCCGCCTTTACGCTCGTGCTCGTCTCGGTTATCGACGCCCTCATCATGCTCAGGCTCAGGTCAAAGGCTATCTCCGAGCCGTCCTTTGTCCTTATCGTGCCCGAGGCGGAAAAGGTCACGGCCTCGACGCTCGCGACTGTCTCGGTCGATTCATACTCCATGCCCCATTCGGGCGCGGCCTCTGCGGGAGCGCCCTCGTTGGCCGTTTTGAGCGCCTCGGCCTCTTCGGGCTTCATGGGCTCGACGTTCATGACCTTTATCTTCTTGCCGGTCAGGGCCTCCAGGAGGAGCTTCTTTATGAAGGTCTTGTTGTCGACCCCCTCCGGCATCTCTATTGCTCGCCTCTGGTGGCCCCTCTCGACGAACCTCTTTTTCATGGACTCGAAGCGCGCCCTTGCCTCGTCGGAAATATCCAAGGTGTCCGCAACAGGGCGGCGCGCGCCTTCCCTGGCGTTCTCAGAGGGCCTCGGCCCCAGCCAGGCCTTGAGCTCGCTCTTTTTCGCGCCGTGCTCGACGTGGGAGCGGTCTGAGCCCAGGTGTATGTTGGAATCGGCTATTATCATACTCTCTGGTTTTATTTCGGCGGATTCCGGAGGGGCTTTATGGAAATCTTTTCCTGAAATAAATTCAGGGGAGGCTTTTTTAATGCCTCCCCTGAACTTCACTGCGGGCTTTGGGGGCGGGCTGTAAAGGCGGATTCAGGCGCTGCGGAATATCGCTGGGAGGAAAGTCATATCAGTCCGTTTCAAGCCACATCCGAGTATTCGATATCCGTATCATCTGCCATCTGCCTCAATTTGCCCAGCGCCTTCGCCTCTATCTGCCTCACCCTCTCCCTTGTAATGCCGAACTCCCTTCCCACCGTCTCGAGGGTCTTCGGGTCCTGCCCGTCGAGGCCGAAACGCTCCCTTATGACGACCTTCTCGTTCTCATCCAGGCATTCAAGCCACTGCCTCACCTTCTCGGCCCTGTCAGAGCTCCCTATGGCCTCCATCGGAGGCGGGAAGCTCTCGTCCTCGAGCTTCTCGACCAGCGGCTGCTCGGTGTCCTCGTTCAAGGCTGCCTCGAGCGAGTAGCTCTTCCTGTTTATGCCGCCGAGTTTCTTCACGTACCTGCCGGAGAGGCCGGTCTTGTTGGATATCTCTCCGACGCTTGGCTCCCTCCCGAACTCCATCGCAAGATCCCTCTCGGCCCTGGCGACCCTGGAGAGGTCTGTCGTGATGTGAATGGGGAGCCTCACCGTGTTGGCCTGGTTGGCTATTCCCCTGTCTATGGACTGCCTTATCCAGTAGGTCGCGTAGGTCGAGAACTTGCAGCCCTTTGACGGCCTGAAGCGCTCCACTGATTTTATGAGGCCGATGTTCCCTTCCTCTATCAGGTCCTGCAGCGGCAGCCCCCTGTTAAGGTACCTCTTGGCTATGTTAACGACCAGGCGGAGGTTGGCCTCTATCATCTGCCTCCTGGCGTCAGTGTCGCCTCTGGCGATCCTCCTTGCCAGGCGCTTCTCCTCGTGCGCCGTGAGAAGCCCTATCCTCCTTATGGTCTTGAAGTACGCGTTTATCGAATCGGTGCCGGTGCCGGGGCTCCTTTCAGCGGAACCGTCGTCCCCTGTCCGGGCGCCCCTCCCGAACCGTACCTGTATTACGTTGTCCCTTGCCTCTTCCATGGCCTCCCCCGTTGCGAGGCCTCTGCCTGACTACGCTCTCAGCTCTCCTTTTAAGAGGGCTCGCCGTCCTTCGAGAAGGCGGATGAGCCGCATTCCGGGCATTTCCAGTCTGCCATACGCGGCCTCCTTAGAAGTGCGACTGAGCGTAGTTCTCCAGGCCGGTCTGGCTGGGCTTCATGCCTTCCTCGCCCTGTTTCCAGTTAGCCGGGCAGACCTCGCCGTATTTTTCGTTGAACTGAATGGCGTCCAAGACCCTCAGGACCTCGTCCACGTTCCTCCCGAGCGGAAGGTCGTTTACCGTTATGTGGCGTATCTTGCCGAGCTTGTCGATTATGAAGAGGCCCCTTAAGGCTATGCCGGGCTTCTCGACGAGCACGCCGAAGTTCCTGCTTATGGACTTGTCCAGGTCGGACACCAGCGGATAGTTTATGTCCCCTATGCCGCCCTTCTTCCTGGGCGTGTTCCTCCACGCTACGTGCGAAAACTGGCTGTCGACCGAGACACCGAGGACCTGCGCGTTCCTGACCTCGAACTCTTCTATCCTGTCGCTCATGGCGATGACCTCGGTGGGGCATACGAAGGTGAAATCAAGCGGGTAAAAGAAAAGAACCACATACTTGCCCCTGTAGTCCGAGAGCTTCACATCCTTTATTGAACCGTCCTCCATGACGGTCGTCGCCTTGAAGTCCGGTGCCTCGTTCTGTACTATCGCGAATGTTTCAGCCATTTCCCTGTTCCTCCTTGTTAATTGATGTTTTTTGTGCGGCATGCGTTGCAAACGCCATAGAAATCTATATGGTTCCCGGTCGTGGTGAACTCAGAGGTCACCTCGGTCGGAAGATTGAGGGCATGGGAGTAATCGACGAACACGTCCCCTATCTTTCCGCACCTGGTGCACATGATATGGTGGTGCGGGGCCGGGTTAGGGTCAAAGTGCTTCCTTACCGGGTCAATGGTTACCTCGAGGAGCTCGCCCTTGTCCTTCAAGACCTGGACCGTGTTGTAGACGGTCGCGAAGGATACGGTCGGATACCTCTTCTTTATCTCGGTATAGATATCCTCGGCGGTAGGGTGGCACGTATTCCCCTCGAGGAACTTCAAAATCGCGATCCTCTGCGGGGTGAGCTTGAAGCCCTTTCCCCTGTATTTACTGACTATCCTTTCCATCGACGGCTCCCAGTTAAGAACGAATGATTACTAACTTAGAATAATTCTATTATAGAACAAAATATAATATTGTCAAGTCCAGTATCCCTTGAATTGCAACATATTGATTTTATTGGATTTTATATAAAGAAGGGGCGTTCGGTAAGCTGTTCCCGGCTCTCTACTTCTCTACGGCGTCCATCAAGATACTTTCAAGTCTGCTCTCTGATGGGATGCTCCAGGCTATGAGTACGATGGCGATGGCGGCATGGATGAAGAAGTCCACGTACATGGCGGAGAGAAAAAAGAGGAAGAAACCGAATATGAGCACCGCCTCCGCGAACGCCATCGTTATGACCGGCGTTATCAAGAGGTGCCTTAAAAGGACCTCTGCGTCAGAGGCCCTTGCCCGGAGCTTATCATGCGCATAACGCGCCTTCGATATCGCGACAGCGGCGGCTATCGACGCGGCGCTGAGTCCATAGAAGACAGCCCTCAAAAGGGTCTCGCTGAAGTCGGGTATGAAACCCCTGAAGTAGATGTAGAGGAACTTGGTGAGGATGACGACGCCCGCGTACATGAGGACAAAGGCCGCCGCGAATACGCCCACGAGCATGATGGAGCGCCTTATGCCCTTTATTATCTCACTGTCCATCCGCGTTCCCTGATTTCCGTCATGTAAGGCCATGAATAAGGCGTGGTAATCTTTATAGGATGCTGAAAAAGTCCATCCGGGACTTTTTCAGCCACGACTTGGCCGAATGGGATTCGTCCAAGTCTCACAAATTGCTCGACTCTTCAAGTCTCGCAATTTGGCAATCCATCCATGGATTGCTTAGCAGGCCGCCTTTTCAGCGACCTGCCAAATGGCTGGCCCGGCAATGCTTTTTGAGATAGAATCATCACGCATAACCTAAAACAAAAGCCGCGCCAAATCAAGGAGGTTTTTCAGAATGCTCTTTATCCTCATGCATATCGTCCATCTCCTGACGGTCATCCTCTGGATAGGCGGCCTCGCCTTCGTCACGGGCATAGTCCTGCCGATGGCAATAAAGACCCCGGACCCGCTCCAGAAGGTCCTCACATTCCAGAGGATAGAGCACAGGTTCGCGCCGCTCGCCAAGGTCTACAACATAATCGTCGGCATAACCGGCTTCGTAATGGTATGGCAGACAGGCTGGTACGAGCTATACTTCACGAGAGAGGGCTGGGCCCTCACCTTCATGACAGCCATATGGCTCTTCTGGTTCGTAATGCTCGTGGGCCTCGAACCCATCGTAATAAAGAAGATGCTCGACAAGATGGCCAGGGAAGGCGCAAAGATGGACATAGACGGGATATTCAGAAAGGTAAAGACCCTCCACTGGTTCATGGTCGCCATTTCTCTCGCAGCCGCGGCAGCAGGCGCGCTTATGGCGCACTGGTAAAATACCTGGGGGAAACTTTCTGTAGAAAGTTTCCCCCAAACCACCCTCAAATACTTCCCATCGCTCACAGCCTGTAGCCAATCCCCTCTATCTCGAGGAGCTTCTTCTTTATCTCGATGCCGCAGGAGAAGCCGCCCGGCCTTCCTCCTGAGGCGAGCACTCGGTGGCACGGGATGATGAGGGGCACAGGGTTTCTTCCGCACGCGCCGCCGACTGCCCTCGCAGCCTTAGGCTTCCCTATGATGCCCGCTATCTCTCCATAAGACTTTACCCTGCCCCATCTTATCTTCTGAAGCGCCCGCCAGACAACGCGGTCGAATGAGCTCCCCTTGAGGCTCAGCGCGACTTTGAACTCCACGGGCTTGCCTCTGAAGTACTCGTCGAAGCCCCTGAAGAGGGCTGAAAACAGAGCGGGCCTCTCTACCGGAGAGGCGAGCCTTGAGAGGAACGCCCTCTCCGTCTCGCCAAGTCCGATGGCTATTATGCCCTTATGGTCAGAGGCGGCCAGCACAAGGCCGATCGGCGAATCATATCTTGCCCAGTATGTCATGCCTATATCATAGGACGGATGGGGCGTTCGATTCAACCGGAAAAGGGCGCTTTTGACTTGGAGTTGCTCATCTGTTAGAGTGGTTGAAATAAATCCATGAGGAAAACATTTGAGCTACCCTGTTGCGTTCATATTCTGGTTCGTGATGGTGCTGATAGCCATAGCGAACGGCGTCCTGGCCGAGAAGCTCCTCGTCCCGAGGATAGGCGACTACGCCAGCCACCTCTACAAGTCCGTTGTCATTATCATCGTCATCTTCATCGGCGCGAATATCTATATCTCGAGGTTCGCGGCCCCGCCTTTATTCTCGACCGCCTTGAAGACGGGTCTTCTATGGCTCTCGTGCAGCGTCATATTCGAGTTCTTCTTCGGCCACTATGTATTCGGCTTCAGCTGGGAGAGGCTCTTCGCGGACTACAGGATATGGGAGGGCAGGCTCTGGTCTCTCGTGCTCGCATCCGAGGTCGCAGCCCCGCTCTTCTTCGCCTGGCTCGCGACAAGGCCATAACCAGTTGATCATTCCATAGCGTTATGGGAACCAATATACTCACCATAAACAGCGGTTCATCGAGCATCAAGTTCTCGGTCTATGGCGCGCCGGAGCGGCTTCTCGTAAAGGGCGTGCTCGAACGCATAGGCCTGCCGGAGGGCGCGTTCAGGGCATGGGACGCCGCTGGTGCCGTTATCAGGAGCGGGCATATCCGTTTCCCCGACCACTCGGCAGCCCTCAATGAGCTCACGGGCTGGCTCAAGACCAGGCCCGAAGGGATGAGCTTATCTGCAGTGGGCCACAGGGTCGTCCACGGCGGAATGGTCACCTCGCCGCAAAGGATAGACCCTGCCCTGATGGACGCGCTGAGAGTTTTGAAGCCCTTTGCCGCAGAGCACCTCCCGCACGAGATAAAGGCGATAGAGGCATTGGAAAGCGCCCTGCCCGGCCTTCCCCAGGTCGCATGCTTCGACACGTCATTCCACGCGAACATGCCAGAGGCGGCGCGCACCTTCGCGATACCCGAAGAGTTCAGGTCTGCCGGAGTCATCCGCTACGGCTTCCACGGCCTGTCCTACGAGTATATAATGGAGGAGCTCGCCAGGACAGACCCTCAAAGGGCAAAGGGGCGGGTCGTCATCGCGCACCTCGGGAACGGCTCATCGATGTGCGCTGTGCTAAACGGCAGGAGCATAGAGACGACGATGGGCTTTACGCCGCTGGGAGGGCTTGTGATGAGCACCCGCTCGGGCGACCTCGACCCCGGGATAATCGTCTATATGCTCAAGACCAAAGGGTACGGGGCAGACGAGCTCAACGAGGTCTTGAACCGCGCCTCGGGCCTCAAGGCGATATCGGGCATAAGCCCCGACATGGCCGACCTCCTCAGGCACGAGGGCGCGTCCGCAAAGGCGGCATTGGCGGTAAGGGTCTACTGCTATCAGGCGAGGAAGCACCTCGGCGCGCTCGCAGCCGCGCTCGGCGGGCTGGATGCGCTCGTCTTTACAGCCGGCATCGGGGAGAACTCCCCTCAGGTGCGCGAGAGGATACTCGAAGGCATGGCCTTCATGGGGCTTGAGGTCGAAAGAGAAAAGAACCTGACGGGCGGCCCCGTGATCTCAAAGGGGCCTGTTCTGATAAGGGTGACGAAGACGAACGAGGAGCTGATGATAGCGAGGCATACGGCGAGGGTGCTCAGGCTTTAAAAGGCTGCTGAAAAAGGCCTAAAGCTCGGAGTTTCTTCCGTGTTCTTCTAATCGCTCACCGGGTGCTCCGCGTCCCTGTTCTGGGCCAGCGCAGTGCCGCGTCCAGTGGCGAGCTTGGCCTCCACCTGGCCCTTTATGGCGGCGAAGGCATTCATCTCTTTCTTCGAGATGGCCCTGTCGGCCACTGATTTGATGCTCAAGGGGTTCACGAGCCTGTTGTTGACTCTTACCTCGTAGTGGAGGTGCGGGCCAGATGAGATGCCTGTGCTGCCGACGTATCCGACCACGTCGCCCTGGTCGACCTTCGCGCCTGCCCTGATGCCCTTCCTTATCTTCGAGAGGTGCGCGTAGCGGGTCACGTAACCGCTGTTATGCCTTATCTCGACGAGGTTGCCGAAGCCGCCTTTCCTTCCGGCTATCCTCACCACCCCGCTTCCGGCGGCCTCTACGGGCGTGCCTGTCGGCGCCGCATAGTCCACGCCGTGATGGGCCCTGTAGCGCTTCAATACGGGATGAAAACGGTTCTTGCTGAAGTGGCTCGATATCCTCCTGAACCTCAGGGGGCTCTTCAAGAGAGAGCGCCTCAATGACTTGCCTTCGGCGTTATAGTAACCGTTCCCGCTCTTGCCCTCGTAGTATATGGCGGTATATTTCTTGCCGCCGTTTACCATCTCGGCGCCCTGTATCCTGCTGGTCTTGACGGGCACCCCCTCGACGTAGAGCGCCTCGGCGAGGATGTTGAAGCTGTCGCCCTTCCGGATGTCCGAGGCGAAGTCGATGTCCCAGGCGAATATGTCCGTAAGCGCGACTACCGACTGGGCGTCGGCGCCCGCCTTGATGGCGTCCTCATAGAACGAGTTCTCTATGGTGCCGGCGATGACCGTCTCCCTGATCTCGTGGGGCAGATCGTCCTTTGTCGCGATTATTTCGCCTTCAGGGGTCTTCTCGATTATCAGGTATTCGTAGGGGCTGAACTTGTACTCTATCTTCTTAAGGCTGCCTTCGAGCGTGGAGACAGTTAAGACAGAGTCCATCCGGAGCTGCCTCAAGTCGTAGACAGGGCGCGCCTTCAGGGCTATATCCTGTATCTCGGGGCCTGATACTCCGAGCCCTGACATTATGCTGTAGAAGGTCTGGTTGCCGGCGAGCTTGAAGTCCTGTTTTTGGACCTGAGGGCCCTGAGGGACTTCAGCTTCGGGCTGGGCCCCGGTCTGGAGCGAGGCCTCGGGGCTTACGATGAAAAGGAAAGAAAGGAGAAATGAGAGGCCTGCGAGTGTAGCGATGACTACGGTTCTTATCGGAAATTTCTTTTCAGCGCTGTTTGAGAATTCCGCCAACAGTCCCGTCCTCTCAAAGTTTGCACACATATTAGTAGAATATTGTCGCCCATGTCAAGCCTTTGTTGCTTTATGAACACCCGAAATTTCAATCCTTGCCAAAAAAAAGCGCAAATTGTAAGATACGGGCATGAACGACCGCTTGAAGTTCACGGAAGGGCTGCCGAAGAGGGCGAGGATCCTCGTCGCCGACGACGACAGGTTCTACATAAGGATATTCTCGGACCTCATAGCCGAGCTCGGCTTCGAGTGCATCCCGGCCGTAAACGGCCTCGAGGCCATCGAGAAGGCGCGCACCCACTGCCCGGACGTCCTCATAATAGACGTGGTCATGCCCGGCATGGACGGCTTCGAGGTGACGAGGAGACTGAAGGAAGACCCCGCCACGATGTACCTGCCCGTAGTCATCGTCACCTCCCTTGCCGACAGGGAATCAAAGATAAAAGGGCTGCAGAGCGGCGCGGACGAGCTCCTTTCAAAGCCGGTCGACGAGGTCGAGTTCAGGGTAAGGCTCAGGAACCTCCTCAAGGTGAAGAAGTACGAGGACTTCCTCGTCGAGCACGGCAGGAGGCTCGCCAACGAGGTCGAGGACAAATCCGTCCAGCTCGAGCGCGCCTTCGCCAAGATAAGGAAGGGCTACGTAGAGACGGTCTACAGGCTCACCCTCGCGGCCGAGCAGAGGGACAAGGCGACAGGGAGCCACATAAAGAGGATAAGCCTCTACTCGCAGCTCCTCGCGAGGTACCTGAGATTGCCGGAGCAGACGGTCGAGGCCGTATTCTTCGCGAGCCCCATGCACGACGTGGGCAAGATAGGCATACCCGACTCGATACTATTGAAGCCCGGCGCGCTCAACGAGGAAGAGTTCGAGATAATGAAGACGCACACGACCATCGGGGCCGAGATCCTGAAGGACTCGGACTCGGAGATACTCGATATGGCCAGGGAGATAGCGCTCACCCATCACGAGAGGTGGGACGGGGAAGGCTACCCGAGGGGGTTGAAGGGCGAGGAGATTCCAATCTCCGGCAGGATAGTCAACATCGTGGACATCTACGACGCCATCAGGAGCCCGCGCCCCTACAAGGAAGGGCTCGATCACGAGACCGCCTGCAGGATAATACTCGGCCACCCCGAAAGGTTCGAACCGAACATAATAAAGGCCTTTGTGGACTGCGCGGAGGAGTTCAGGAGGCTTTACGACGAAAACAGCGAACTGACGGCCTGCTGCAAGACGCCGGCTTAGTATGCGATGAGCGGGGAACGGGGCGTACTTGACGCCCGACAGGGCAGATGGGGCTTTTTCAGCGGCCTGATGCTCAGAAGATCCGCCCGGTGATTATATAGTCAGCGTCCTCAGGCCCGATCTTGTCTATCTCCATGCTCTTTGCCTCCGGCAGCAGGACCACGCTCTTATAGCCCGAGAGCCTCTCGATCTGGGCCGGCATGCCCCTCTTCCATGAATGGCCGCCCCCTGCCAGCACCACCATCTTCCTGCCGGGGTTCTTCTCCATGTACTCGATTGCGTTATGCGCCATGCCGTTGTCCCAGACCATCTGCGCCTCGCAGAAGCTCTTGAAGGTCATGCCCTTGACCTCGTGTCCGCCGAAGGCCTCCTTTATGAACTTCTCGTAGACCTCGTCGACGCTGCACTCTATCCCGGGCGGCAGCTCGGCGAGCTGCTCGGGGGTGAGGGACTCGAAGCCCTTTGTGAGCACCTGGTACATTATCTTCCTCGATATGTTGAGGCCGACGAGCGGGACCCTGTTCTCCCTCGCGAAAAGGAATATGTCCTCGTACTGGTCCCAGTCCACTGTCCAGTTCTTCTTGTAGGCGGCCTTGAACTCATCTTCGCTTATCCCGCCCGTTACCCAGCGGTCCAGGACCTCCTGGCTGTCGCTGAAGAACATCTCGACGCCGATGGCGACGTCGACCCCGGAGGCCTTGAGCCCCTTTATGAGCTCGAGCTGGGCCTTGTGGTGCAGCATCTTGGTGTGCACCTCTCCAATGAAAACAAAGTCCGCCTTCCTTATCTCTTCGAGCAGCTCGGGCGTCTTGACCTCGGTCCTGTCAGCGGCCCTTATTATTACGGGCGCGCTGCACCCGGCGAGCGAAAGGATCGCTACGGCAAATAACAGCGCCACTCCCGCCGCCGCTCTCACCCGGCCTCTTTCCATGGTCAGGTCCTTTCTTCCAACGGTATGTAGGGCTGCGTCCTCAGGCCCGTGTACTTCTGCTCAGGGCGGTAGATGCGGTTTGAGTGGAGCTGCTCCATCCAGTGAGAGAGCCACCCGGCCACCCGGCCCATGGCGAATATGGGCGTGAAGAGCTCGGTGGGTATGCCGATGCTCCGCAATATGATGCCGGAGTAGAAGTCGATATTGGGGTGCAGGCGCTTTGCGGAGAGCTTCTCCTTTATGACCGCCTCTATCTCCCTGGATATCTCCACCGTCCTCTTGTCGATGCCGTCGTGCTCCGAAAGCAGGCTTATGAAGCGCTTCAGGTACTCGCCCCTCGGGTCGGTCGTCCTGTAGACCCTGTGCCCCACGCCCATTATCCGCTCCTTCTTCTCGAGCTTGCCTTCTATATAGGGGCGGACGTTCTCCTTCGAGCCTATCTCCTCCATCATGTGGACGACCTCTTCGTTGGCCCCTCCGTGGAGAGGGCCCGAGAGGGTGCCTATGGCCGCGGCGACTATGGTGTAGGGGTCGGCGAGCGTGGAGCCGACGACCCTGGCGCTGAACGTGGAGGCGTTCATGGTGTGGTCGGCGTGGAGGATGAGCATGACGTCGAGTATCCTCTCCACGAGGACCGACGGCTCCTTCTCGAAGAGCATATAGTGGAAGTTGGCCGCGAAGGAGAGGTCGTTCCTCGGCTGTATCGGCGCGTCCCCGTGCTTGAGCCTGTGGACAGCCGCCACTATCGTCGGCATCTTGGCTATAAGGCGCACCGCCGACCAGTAGCGCGCCTGGGGGTCGAGCGTGTCCCTCGCCGGATAGTACATGCCCATGGCCGACGTCACGGCCTGAAGGTAATGCATGGGGTGGCCGTTCTCGGGCAGATACTCCATCATGCGCAGTATCTTGAGCTTGAGCCTCGTGTGGTAGGTGATGTCTTCCCTGAACTTCAGCAACTCGTCTTTTTTCGGGAGCCGCCCGAAGAGCAGCAGCCATGCCGTCTCGATGAAGCTGCTCTTCTCGGCGAGCGTCTCTACCGGTATGCCCCTGTACTCGAGGATGCCCCTGTCGCCGTCTATGTAGCTTATCGCCGACTCGGCGGCTGGTATGCCTTCGAGGCCCGGGACCACTTCCATCGGGATCTTCTCTTCCATATGCCCAACCCTGGTCAGACTGTAATCTTATTCAGGCTTTTCAAAAAGCTCCATATGCGAGGCGTCGAGGAGCGAGGAACGAGTCGTACTCTTTTTGTACGTCGCAGTGACGAGCGACGAAGACAACAAAGCAGATGGACTTTTTGGGAAGCCTGCCCAAGATATTATATCAGGCCGGCCAGCTTGTACATAAAAAAAGCCCCCATCCTGCGGATGAGGGCTTCGTTGTTCCCCTGGTTATTTCTATCAGAGCGGGGCCGGACTGACGTTTTCGGCCTTGAGGCCCTTGGGGCCCTTGGTGATCTCGAAGTCAACCCTCTGCCCCTCTTTGAGGGTCCTGAAACCGGAACCCTGGATGGAAGAGTAATGGACGAAGACGTCCTCACCGGTGTCCTGCTCGATGAAGCCGAACCCCTTTGATTCGTTGAACCACTTGACCTTTCCTGAAGGCATGTCGAAAAACCTCCTTTCATTGAAGTTCATAAGTCGTAGGGGTTTTCCGCACTTCAGGTCCTTTTCGCAAATTACCTCGCGCTTCCAAACCCGTCTACTATCTTACTTAATGAGTAAGTCTAATTGAGGGTCTGCATGTTGTCAAGGCGGCGCGGGAGGAAATCTTTCTCTTCAGCTACTCTTTTTTTCTTCCCTTTAAAAATTCCCTGAATTTGAAGAGCGCCTTTGCCCTGTGGCTTATCCTGTCCTTTTCTCCGGGCCCGAGATCCGCGACTGTCACGCCCCTGTCCGGCACAATGAAGACAGGGTCGTACCCGAAGCCGCCCGCGCCCTTCGGGCTCTGCGATATGCTCCCCTCGAACGAGCCTTCGAATACCTCTTCGACGCCTCCGGGCTCGACGTACGCGAGGGCGCACCTGAAGCGGCCACCCCTCTTTTCAGGAGACACTCCCTTCATTTCCTTTAAAAGAAGCTCGCAGTTCTCCCGGTCCGTGGCCCGCTCGCCCGCGTATCTCGAGGAGCGCACGCCAGGCCTGCCTTCCAGCGCGTCTACCTCGAGCCCCGAATCATCGGCGAGGGCCGGAAGGCCGGTGGCAACGGCAACGGCACGCGCCTTCGCGAGCGCGTTATCCCTGAATGTCTCGCCTGTCTCGGGCGGGAGGACCACGGACGGGTACTCTTCAAGGGTGACTACGTCTACGGGGAGGCCCCTCAAGATATTATCGATCTCGCGGGCCTTCCCCTTGTTCCTTGTGGCGATGACGATCTTCATGGAATGCGTGTGTTGGGGGATTATCGGCGGGCTATCTTGAGCGCCTTTTTCTGCAGCGCGGTAAGCTCTTCTATGCCTTTTGACGCGAGGTCGAGGAGCCTGCCCATATCCTTTCTCGTAAAAGGCTCCTGCTCCGCGGTGCCCTGCACCTCGATAAATTTGCCCTTGCCCGTCATGATGACGTTCATGTCCACGTCGGCAGAAGAGTCCTCCTCGTAGTTGAGGTCCAGCACCGCCTCCCCGCCCGCTATCCCGACGCTTACGGCCGCGACCGAATCGACAAGCGGGATGGAGTCTATCACGCCCCTTTTCCTGAGCTCGTTCAGGGTATCGTAAACCGCGATGTAAGCGCCGGTTATCGAGGCTGTCCTGGTGCCTCCGTCAGCCTGTATGACGTCGCAGTCGATGTATACGGTCCTCTCGCCCAGGGCCTTCATGTCGGCGACCGCACGGATGCTCCTGCCGATGAGCCTCTGTATCTCGTGCGTCCTTCCGCCGAGCTTGCCCGAGACGGCCTCCCTCATTATCCTCTTCTTGGACGACCTCGGCAGCATCGCGTACTCGGCTGTGAGCCATCCCTTTCCGGTGCCCGCGAGGAAAGGCGGCACCCTCTCCTCCACGGTCGCCGCGCAGATCACTTTCGTATCGCCCATCTCTATGAGAACCGAGCCTTCGGCGAACTTGAGGTACTCCCTCGTTATCTTCACGGGCCGGAGCTCGTCAGGCCTCCTGCCGTCAGTCCTCTTCGGACTTGCCGCTGATCTCAATATAGCCTCTCTTCCTTGTGACTATGTCCCTGAAGTTCAGTATGCCGTCGGCTATCGCCTCTGCCATCCTCGCCTGGTCCTTTGCCGACGTAAGGAGCCTCTCCTCGGCCGGGTTGGTGATGAAGCCCACCTCGACGAGCACGGCCGGCATGGTCGCGCCGACGAGCACCGTGAAATGCGCCTGCTTCACGCCCCTGCTCTCTCTCCCGGCGGCGCCGAGCATGGACGCGTGGACTACCTCCGCGAGCCTCGAGCTCTCGTGGTGCGACATGGTGTTCGCGAGGTCGACGAGTATATCCTTGAGGTCGCCTCCCTCGGCGGGCGAGACGTCCATCAGCCCGGCCGCGTTAGCGCTGTTCTCGAACGCCGCCACCCTTCTCGCGTCCTCGTCGGTCGCCTCGAAGTTAAGGAAAAAGGTCTCTATGCCCTTCGCCTCCCTGCTCTGGGCGGCGTTGGCGTGTATGCTTATGAAAAGGTCGGCGTGCATCCTGTTGGCGAAGGCGGTGCGCTCCTCGAGCGGAATGAAGACGTCCGCCGTCCTCGTGAGGAGCACGCGGACGTCGAGGCGCTCCTTCAATACCTCGGCGAGCTTCCACGCGAGCTTGAGCGTGACGTCCTTCTCCTCGGAGCCCGCCGGCCCCTTCGCGCCGGTGTCGTCCCCGCCGTGGCCCGGGTCTATCACGATTATCCTTATGCCGTCCTCGGCGACAGGCAGGTCCCTGAGAGAACAGGCGCCCTGGTCTGGACACAGGAGGAACATAAAGGATATTATCAGGACCGAGAGGTACTTTCCCATAACGCGTCTATTTTAGATTCAAAGCGCGCTTAAGTCAATCCCCGGTTATTTGACTGGCATTGGATACCTGATATCATTTATTTACGGCTTTTTGCGATCAATCTTACAAGGAGCGAGCGTGGCAGCGTTATGGATAGAGTTCATAATCATCGCGGCTGTGATAGTCGCGAGCGGGACACAGCTTTCAAAGTACGGGGACGTAGTGGCCGAGAAGACCGGCATGGGGAGGGCCTGGACAGGGCTCATAATGCTGGCGAGCATAACATCCCTGCCGGAGTTCGTAACCGGCATAAGCTCGGTCACCATCGCGGACGTTCCTGATATCGCGGTCGGCGATATCCTGGGATCCTGCGTCTTCAACCTCCTGATACTGGCCCTCCTTGACCCCATGGACAGGGCGAGCCCCATATTCGTCAAGGTGGGCCGCTCGCACGTGCTCTCGGCCGGTTTCGGCATCATACTCATAGGGATCGCCGCGGCCTCGATCGTGCTCCGCCCCCTTGTGCCGTCCATTTTTCATATCGGCGTGTATACGCCGGCAATAATCTTCATTTACCTCGTCGGCATCAGGGTGGTCTATTCCTACGAAAGGAAGTACCTGAGCACGGTGGCCGGGGAGAAGGTGGAGAAGCTCATGTACACGCACATATCGGGAAAGAGGGCCGCTTTCATGTACTCGCTTAACGCGGCGGTCATCGTCGCCGCGGCATCCGCCCTCCCCTTCATAGCCGCCAGCCTCTCAAGGCAGACCGGCCTGGGGGAGGACTTCATGGGGACGGTATTCGTGGCGATCACGACGTCGCTTCCAGAGCTGGTCGTCTCATTTTCCGCGATCAGGATAGGCGCCGCTGACCTGGCCATAGGCAACCTGCTGGGCAGCAACATGTTCAACATAGGCCTCCTGGCGATAGACGACATACTTTACCTGGAGGGACCGCTTCTCCTCGACGTATCGAGCGCCCACGCGGTCACCGGGATCGTGGCGATACTCATGACCGCCATCGTGCTCGTGAGCATCACCTACAGGCCGGAGACAAAGGCCACGAGGTTCGGCTGGGATTCCATATCGATGATAGCCCTCGCCGCCCTCAACATGTATCTCATCTACCTTCTCAAGGGACCGTAATGAAGGCCATAATCTTCACTGACCTTGACGGCACGCTCCTTGATTCGCGCTACTCCTTTGCGCCGGCTGCCCAGGCGTTAAAGAGGATAAAGACCGAAGGCATACCGCTCGTGCTTGCCACGAGCAAATCGAGGCCCGAGACCGAGCTCATAAGGGAGATGCTCTCGAACGCCGACCCGTTCATAACCGAGAACGGCGGCGGCATATTCATCCCGGGCTCTTACTTCCCCTTCCCGATAAAGGGAGAGGAGAGCGACGGCTACAGGGTCATAAGGCTCGGCGCCGGTTACGGGGAGATCCGCGCCGCGCTTGCGGACATTAGGAGGAGGTCCGGCAGGAACCTCAAGGGCTTCGGCGACATGACGGACGAAGAGGTGGCGGGACTTACGGGCCTCACGCCTGCGGAGGCGCGGCTCGCGAAGATGAGAGAGTTCGACGAGCCGTTCATAATGAAGGACGCGAGCCGCGAGGAGGCCAGGAGGCTCGTGGAGGAGAGCGGCTACTCCTTCACCGAGGGACGCTTCTTCCACATAACGGGGCCCAGCGACAAAGGCAGGGCGGCAGAGATACTCGCCGCATTTTACAGATCCGTCTACGGACGGATAGCCACGATAGGCGTGGGCAACTCGGAGAACGACATCTCGATGCTGAAGATTGTGGATTATCCCGTACTGGTCATGAAAGAGGACGGGCGATATGAAGAGGTGGAAGGCCTGCCCGGCGTCATAAAGGCCCGCGGCGTGGGGCCCGAGGGCTGGGGCAGGGCGGTCCCGGGCGTTCTCGATACGATAAGGGCCTCAGAAGGATATAAATGCTAACGGGGGCGTAAAGTGCCTCGTCCGGATATTACATCCGACAAGACGGCCCGGGCCGCGCCCGGCCTCGAAGCGGCCGACATAATAGTAGGCATCGCGAGCTATAACAACGCCCGGACCATAGGCCACGTCGTCCGCGCGGTGGACGCCGGGCTCGCCAAGTACTTCCCCACCGAGAAGGCGATAATCGTAAACTCGGACGGCGGCTCCTCTGACAGGACGCCCGAGGCCGTCTTGAACGCGAGCGTCGACCACAGGGCCATATTCCTCGCCCACAGGCTCTCCGCCGTCAACAGGATAACGACGCCCTATCACGGCATACCCGGCAAGGGCTCTGCCTTCAGGGCCATATTCGAGATGGCCGCCCGGCTCGGCTCAAAGGCCTGCTGCGTGGTGGACGCCGACCTCCGCTCGATAACCCCGGAGTGGATGGAGCTCCTCCTTTCGCCCGTATACAAGGAAGGGTTCGACTTCGTCGCCCCGCTCTACACGCGGCACAAGTACGACGGCACAATCACGAACTCGATAATATACCCGCTCACGAGGGCGCTCTACGGCAGGAAGATACGCCAGCCCATCGGCGGAGACTTCGGCTTCTCGGGAGAGATGGCGCGGTTCTATCTCCAGCAGGACGTCTGGAGCACCGACATAGCGCGCTTCGGCATAGACATATGGATGACGACCGAGGCCCTGGCCGGCAACTTCAAGGTCTGCCAGGCCTATCTCGGCGCGAAGATACACGACCCCAAGGACCCGGGCGCGGACCTTAGAGACATGTTCGTCCAGGTCGTGGGCTCGCTCATGTCCCTTACCGAAAAGCACAACGCCGAATGGAAAAAAGCTCAAGACTCAAAAGAGGTCCAGACCTTCGGCTTCAAGTACTCGGCCGGGGTCGTCCCGATAAGGGTCAACACCGAAGGCATGCTCCGGAGCTTCAGGATAGGCGCGGAAAACCTGAGAGATGTCTGGGCCGCCTTCATGGACAGTTCCATCGTGGACTGGCTCCAGAGGCTCAGCCGCGAGGACGCAGCATCGTTCAGGTTCCCGAAGGAGAGCTGGGTCAGGATAGTCTATGACTGCATACTGGCATTTCACCACAGGAGGCTCCAGAGCGAGCACCTGCTCAAATCGCTCATACCGCTCTACCACGGACGGACCGCCTCGTTCATCCTTGAGACCACGGAGATGAACGACGAAGAGGCCGAGCAGGTCGTCGAGGACGTCGCCGTTGAGTACGAAAACCAGAAGGGTTACCTCGCGGACAACTGGCAAGGGGGTGGGAGATGGGAAACATAATCGACCGGCTTATCCAGCACCTTGAGACGTTCGGGGAGAAGCTCCTCGAGTTCATCCCCGACCTGCTCGTCATAGTGATCATAATCATCTCCGGCTTCATAACGGCCTCGATAATAAGGTATCTCCTCGTGAAGGCCTTGCACGCCGTGAGGTTCGACGACTGGAGCGACCAGACAGGCCTCGCGACCGCCTTCAAAAAGGCCGGGATAACGGGCTCTCCGTCCGGCTTCATGGGCTCTTTCGTCTACTGGTTCACGGTCGTGCTCTTCTTCGTCGCCGGCTTCGCGACGCTCGGCTTCCGGGTAACGGACGCCATCGTCTCGATATTCCTCACGCTCCTGCCGCGCTTTTTTACGGCCCTCCTCATCGTCCTCCTTGGCTTTTTCATAACAAAGTACCTCGCGAGGGCTGTCCTCATCGCGGGCGTGACGGCCGGGATAGAGTACTCGAAGGCGTTGAGCGAGCTGGTCCGGGTGCTGCTCTTCGTGCTCGTATTCGCCATGGCGTTGGAAGAGCTCGCCATCGCGCCGAGGGTCGTGCTCGCGGCCTTCGTGATATTCTTCGGAGCGATAGGGGCCGCGGCGGCGGTAGCCTTCGGGCTGGCTGGAAGGGATTACGCGAGGCGAGCCGTCGACTATCTCCTCTCCAGGCACGAGGGCGACGACATCGACCAGCTCTGAATGAGCGCGGTGAGTTGAAAGCGGCCCCCGTTGATGTTACACTGCCGCAAACACGAGCGGAGGCGGGAGATAAGGGATGGAGCAGTTCTTCAAAATCGAAAGGGGCTCTGACGCGAGCCTCTGGAAGACCCTGGCCTTTTTCGGCCTCGAATTCCTCATCATCCTCGCTGTCCTGCTCGTCGCCCGACGCCTCGCTCTCAGGTGGTTCGAGCGGCTGGCCGAGCGCACCGACACCAGGGCAGACGAATTCGTAATAGAATCGATCCGGCACCCCTCCATATTCTGGGCGATAGCCGTAGCCCTCTACGTCACCATCGCCACGTCAGGGCTTCCGGCAGAGTACGTCAACTACGGCCTTCGCGCCCTGTACGTCCTCATATCGATCTCGGTAACCATCGCCGCCGCCAACATACTCTCAAGGCTCGTCCAGGGGGCCATAGAGAAGTCAGCCGGGGGCGTGGCCGTAACGGGCCTCTCGCGGACGGTCATCAGGGCGGTAATATTCGCGATAGGCGGCCTCATAATATTGAACGGCATGGGCGTATCCATCACGCCGATGCTCACGGCATTGGGCGTAGGCGGCCTTGCCGTCGCCCTCGCGCTCCAGGATACTCTTTCCAATTTTTTTGCCGGAATGCACTTACTTATGGAAAGACCGATCAGGGTCGGCGATTACATAAAGATGGGCTCCGGCGAGGAAGGCTTTGTCGCCGACATAGGGTGGAGGACGACGAGGATAAGACAGCTCGCCAACAATCTCATAATAGTGCCCAACAACAAGCTCGCGCAGAGCATCATCATAAACCACTCAATGCCGGAAGAGCGGATGTCCCTGCTGGTGAAGATAGGCGTCAGCTACTCCTCCGACCCGGCTCACGTTGAGAAGGTCCTCGTCGACGAGGCGAGCAGGGCCGTGGGCGAGATACCGGGGCTCCTCGGAGGCGACGGCTACGAGCCCTTCGTGAGGTTCATCCCCGGCTTCGGCGACTACTCCCTTGACTTCACCCTCATCTGCCAGGTCGCCAGCTACGTCGACCAGTACCTTGTCCAGCACGAGCTCCGAAAGCGCATTTTCGAAAGGTTCAAGGCGGAAGGGATAGAGTTCCCCTTCCCCACGAGGACCATCCACATAAAGCAATAGTCCCGGTCTAAGGAAGCTATGATTAATTCTCGTTTTCGTGTCAAAAGCGAGGAGTGAAACGACGAAGCAATCTCAATGAGCTTGATTTTCCAAAAGATGAGATTGCTTCCCGCCACGCTTCGCTCGCGGCTTCGGCTCACTCGCTCGCAATGACGACGCATAAAATTAATCAGAGGTTCCCTAATTGACATCCTGCTTAACGCAGCCTAACCTCTATTAGGCCCCCATCAAAAAAGGGAGGAGGACATGGCCGATTTTTACCATTCGGGTGCGATAACCACTCTCCACAGGCTCGGCAAACCAAAGTCAGAGCGCCTTCTGGCTGAGCTTGAGCTCTACAGCCTTGTGCGCCCCATTGCCCTCGTGCTGCCCGCCCTTTATTCGGACGTGATGAGCGAGGCCATGAAGGGCATAAGGGAGGAGCTTGGCAAGGCGAGGTTCATAAGGGAGATCGTGCTGGCGCTCGGCCCCGCGACCGACGAGGAGTTCAGGAACACAAAGGAGTTCCTCTCCGTCCTGCCGCAGGAGACTACGATAATCCACACCAGCGGCATGAGGATGAAAGAGCTGTACAGGATGCTGGAAGAGAAGGGAGTAAGCCCGGGCCTTGATGGAAAGGGGCGCTCCGCCTGGACGGCCTACGGCTACGTGCTGGCCAGCGGCAGGTCAGGCATGATTGCCCTTCACGACTGCGACATACAGAACTACAACCTGGACCTGCTCGGCAGGCTCTGCTACCCGGTCGTTAGCCCCACGCTCGACTATGTCTTCTGCAAGGGTTTCTACGCGCGAGTGACAGACAGGATGCACGGCAGGGTCACCAGGCTCTTCCTCGGTCCGCTCGTGAAGGCCCTCCAGAAGATGACCAGCAGCCATCCTTTTCTCGACTTCCTCGATTCGTTCAGGTATCCGCTTGCAGGAGAGTTCTCGATGACAATGGACGTCGCGAGGATAAACAGGATACCGTGGGACTGGGGGCTCGAGGTCGGGATGCTCTCGGAGGTCTACAGGAACTATTCGACCAAGCGGATATGCCAGGTCGACATTGCGGAGAACTACGAGCACAAGCACCAGGTCCTCTCGGCCGATGACCCTTCAACGGGCCTCATGAAGATGAGCATAGATATCGCCAAATCGATATTCAGGAGCCTTGCCTCTGAAGGGCTGGTCTTCTCTGACGGGTTTTTCAAATCGCTCATGGCGTCCTATCTCAGGATGGCCGAGGACAGCATTGTGAAGTACGAGAGCGACGCGGCTATAAACGGGCTTATCTTCGACAGGCACGAGGAGGCGATGATAGTGGACACCTTCACGAAGTCCATAATCGAGGCCGCGAGGACCATAATGGAGAACCCGCTCGGCGCGCCGATGATACCAAACTGGAACCGGGTGATATCGGCGACCCCCGGTATCCTCGAGCGGCTCAAGGCCGTTGTGGAAGAGGACAACAAGCTCTGATCAGTGCGGTCTTTTCTCCTGCCCTGCGAGGAAGGATTCAAGGACCGTAAGGAAGTTGCCGTAGGAGACAGGCTCTTCCATCACCCCTTCGATGGACTTCAATATCCCCTCTGAAAGGGCTATGTATTCCCCGTTGTCGAGGAGGCGCCCGAGCCTCAGAAGTACCGCCGCCGCAGCCGAACTGCCGGAAGGGACGTCGTTGTCATACAGGTCCCTTTCGCGCACAAAGAGCTGCTCCTGGTCGCTCCCGATATCGTAAAAAAGCTCCCTTGTGTCGTCATAGAAGAGCTCGATTGCCTTGTCGACCAGCCGCCTGCCCTCCTGAAGCCATTCGTCCTCGCCCGTGTTCTCATGCAGGGACAGCAGCCCGAGAGCCAGGAGAGCGTAGTCTTCGAGCATCCCCTTCACCTCGCCTTTGCCATCGAGGAAGTACCTCTGGATGCGCCCGTTCTCGTCCCTTAAAGACGAAAGGAGGAACCTTGCCGCCCGCCTGGCCTCGTCTCCGAAGTCCTTTCTCCTGAAGGTGCGCCCCGCCCTCGATAAGGCCGATATGGCAAGGCCGTTCCAGGCAGCGATGATCTTCCTGTCCTTTTGCGGGGCCTCCCTCTTTTTTCTCTCCTCAAAGAGGCGGGCTTTCATTCGCTTTATATTATCAGGCCCCGGCTCGTCTTCGCCCTTCGCGTTCCTGTCTATCCTCAATGTGTTCCTGCCCTCGTAATTGCCCTCTTCAGTGGCTGAAAAGAATTCAATAAAGGCCTGAGCGTCTTTCCCGAGCGCCTTCCTTATCTCGTCGGCCGTCCATAGGTAGTACGCGCCCTCCTGCCCCGCGACGTCCGCGTCCTCCGATGAGAAAAAGCCGCCCATCTCGCCCCTCATCTCCCGCAGGATATAGCCTATTGTCTCGACGGCCGTGTCCTTGTAGAACTCAAGGCCGGTCTCCTCGTATGCGGCAGTGTAGCTTTCAGCAAGCAGGGCGTTGTCGTAGAGCATCTTCTCGAAATGCGGCAGGTCCCAGTTCTCCGTGACCGAGTACCTGTGAAAGCCTCCGCCCAGGTGGTCGTATACCGCGCCCATCGCCATCGAGGACAGGGACTTTCTGACCATCT
>Ga0209322_10000454_pt1 | contig 23917 bp, 20 predicted proteins | sample Rifsed19ft1_FD_184013 | JGI IMG/M metagenome (GOLD analysis project Ga0209322, IMG submission 184013) | Soil microbial communities from Rifle, Colorado, USA - sediment 19ft 1 (version 2) | ecosystem: Environmental > Terrestrial > Deep subsurface > Rock core/Sediment | place: Rifle, Colorado... | reverse complement strand
CTTTCGAGCGGGGTTTCGGAACGACGGTGGGTAACGCCCTTCGTCGAGTCCTATTGTCCTCCATCGAGGGAGCGGCGATTACCGCGGTCAAGATCGAGGGGGTGTTGCACGAGTTCTCGCCGATTCCGGGCGCCTTGGAGGATACCACCGGCATTGTTTTGAATCTGAAACAGGTGCCCTTTAAGCTGCATACAGCCGGCCCCAAGACCGTTTATCTCAAGGCCTCCGGCGAAGGCGAGGTCAAGGCGAAGGACATCGAGGTGGACTCCGAGGTGGAGATTCTGGACCCGGAGATTTCCATCGCTAATTTGGCCGCGGGAGCTCAACTCAACATCGAGATGCGCCTCAAGAACGGGCGTGGCTACGTTGCGGCGGACAAGAATTTCGATGAGGACCTCTCGATTGGTTATATCCCGCTCGACGCGGTCCATTCACCGGTCAAGAAGGTCAACTACCTTGTGGAAGCGGCCCGCGTCGGCCAGGCCACTGACTATGACAAGCTGACGCTCGACGTTTGGACGAATGGTTGCATCTCGCCGGCGGAAGCCATCGGCCTGGCGGCCAAGCTGCTCAAGGATCACCTGACCATCTTCGTGAACTTCGAGGAGGAGACCCCGGTCGACGAAGTGATGGTCGACCGCGAGCGCGACAATCTGAACGAGAATCTCAATCGCAGCGTGGACGAGTTGGAGCTTTCCGTTCGTTCCTATAACTGCTTGAAAAACGCCAACATCCAGACCATCGCCGAGCTCGTTCAGAAGACCGAGGCGGAAATGCTCAAGACCAAGAACTTCGGGCGCAAGTCACTCAACGAGATCAAGGAGATCTTGAGCTCGATGGGGCTTTCGTTGGGGATGAGAGTGGAATAGGTCGATGAGGCATCGGGTCGCGCACCGCAAACTGGGCCGGACCACCGAGCACCGGATGAGTCTGCTCCGCAACCTGGCGGCGTCGCTGTTCATCCACGAGCGCATCCGCACGACGTTGGCCAAGGCCAAGGAGCTCAGACCCTTTGCGGAGAGGTTGATCACGCTCAGCAAGAAAGACTCGCTTCATGCCCGTCGCCGAGCGCTCAGCATCATGGCGCACAAAGAAGCGGTGGCCAAGCTTTTCAGGGACTTGTCGGCGCGTTTCGCCGATCGCCCGGGAGGGTACACGCGCATCCTGAAGCTCGCTCCCCGCCAAGGAGATGGCGCTCCCATGGCCTATATCGAGCTGGTCGACTTCGCCTTCACCCCCGCGAAGGAGCACCAGGCCAAGAAGGACTCCAAGAAGAAGGCCGAAGGCAAGGCGAAACCGCCGGAAGAGCCTGAGCTCTCCGGCGAGGAAGAGGCTTCCGCCGCCGAGGAGCCAACCTCCAGAGAGAAAAGGGCCAAGGGAGCGAGCTCGAAGAAGAAGGCTGCCAAAGGCGGCGCCAAGCCCAAGAAGGAAACCACCAAGAAGTCGTCGAGTCGCAAGAAAAAGAAAGACTAGCGCGCGACCGGGGGTCCTCTCTCCCGACGCGGTAACTATCTTACTCCTCTTTCTCCTTTTCCTCCTTAACCGCCTGGATGATCTTTTGCTGAAGGTGGGAAGGTACTTCCTCATAGTGGCCAAAGTCCATGTGGAAGTAACCTCGACCCCCGGTCATGGAGGTCAGGGTGGGCTCGTAGGAGAGCATTTCCGCCATGGGAACCTGTGCCTTGATGGTGGTTTGGGAGCCCTTCTTCTCCATGCCCTGGGTGCGTCCGCGCCGTGAGTTGAGGTCGCCCAGCACGTCACCGGTCATGTCGTCGGGGACGGAGATGCTCACGTTCATGATCGGCTCCAGAAGTGTGGGGCGGCACGACGCCATGGCCTCTTTGAAGGCCAGCGACCCGGCAATCTTGAACGCCATCTCCGACGAGTCGACGGCGTGGTACTTTCCGTCATAGACGGCGGCGCGAAAGTCGACCATCGGATAGCCTGCCAGGTAGCCCTTCACGCGGGCATCCTGGATACCCTTTTCCACGGCGGGAACGTACTGCTTGGGTATGGTCCCTCCGAAGATCTCGTTGACGAACTCGAAGTCCGATCCCCGCGGCAAGGGCTCGAAACGAACCCAGCAGTCGGCGAACTGGCCGTGCCCTCCGGTCTGCTTCTTGTGGCGGCCGTGGGCCTCGGCGCTGGCGGCTATGGTCTCCCGGTAGGGAACGCGAGGTGGGTGTCGCTCTACTTCCACCCCAAACTTCTTCTTGAGCCGCCCCACCACGACCTCGATGTGAAGCTGGCCGGTCCCGGAGAGAATGAGCTCGTTCGTTCTCGAGTCCCGGTGGTAGCGCAGAATCGGATCTTCTTCCACCACTCGCTGCAGGGCCTGGCTGATCTTTTCTTCGTCACCACGCGACTTCGGCTCGATAGCAAAGCTGATGACGGGCTCGGGGGCAGTGAGCGCATCGTAGACAATAGGGCTCGCCTTGTCGCAGAGCGTGTCTCCGGTCTGCGTCTCTCTGAGCTTGGTGACCGCGCCCAGATCCCCCGCCATGAGCTCCGGGGCGGACTCGGTGTTCTTGCCCTGCAAAAGCGACAGCGCGCCGAGCCGTTCGGTCGTGTCCTTGTTGGCATTCGAATAGGTCGTGTCGGACTTGAGGACGCCGGTCATCACCCGGAACAAGGAGATGCGGCCCGCGTAGGGATCGGCGATCGTCTTGAAGACGAAGGCCGAGGTGGGCTCATTCGCCGAGATCTTTCGGATCACTTCGTTCCCGCTGGCGGGATTCTTTCCGCGCACTTCGCCACGAGCATCGGGAGAGGGGGCCAAGTCGGCCAGGTGATTCAGGAGAGCATGCACGCCGATGTTATGCGTCGCGGAAACCGCCAGGACGGGATAGATGCGACCGGACAGGAGTCCCTGCTTCAGACCCTTCATGATCTCTTCTTGGGTCAGGTCGCCGGAGTCGAAGAACTTTTCCATCAGCGCGTCGTCTCCCTCGGCGGTCATCTCGACCAAGGTGTTGCGAGCCTCGTCGGCCTCCCCCTTGAGGTCGTCCGGAATATCCTGCTCCTGGAAAGAGCCCTTTTCGTCGCCCTTCCATACCAGGGCCTTCATTCGAAGCAGGTCGACGATCCCGCGAAAGTCCTTTTCGGCTCCGAGTGGTAGCTGGACGGGAATCGCCGTGCGGCCGAAGGACTTCTGAATGGAGGCGAGGCTTCTCTGAAAGCTGGCGCGGTCTCGATCCAGGCGGTTCAGTACCAGAAACCGCGGAAGGCTGAACTCTTGGGCAAACTCCCATACTTTCTCCGTCTGAACTTCCACGCCCGCCACCGCGCAGACTGTGACCAACGCAGCGTCGGACACGTGAAGGGCGGCTCGCGCCTCATTGATGAAGTTCCCGTAACCGGGCGTGTCTAGGATGTTGATCTTCGTCTTGTTCCACTCACAATACGCCAAAGCGGTGGAAAGACTGATCTGGCGCTCGATCTCATCCTCATCGAAATCCGTGACGGTGTTGCCCTCCTCGACCTTCGCCAGGCGGTTGATTGCCCCTGCGTCGAACAGCATGGCGGAGGCCAGGGATGTTTTTCCGGAGCCTCCATGGCCGACGATAGCAATGTTTCTGATGTTGGCGGTCTCGTACGTTTTCATCGCCCCTCCGCGTGAACGTTCCGGGGAAACCCACGCCCGCCGCTCCAGGCCATAGGATTGAATCTGGAAATCCGAGGCCCAAGTGGTTGGGCCAACGCAAGCGAGAGAGGTCGCGGCCAATCGTCACGGAAGGCCGCGGGTCTCGGCAAGGAGGCTTCCAGACCCGAGCGGGCGGCGGGATTATAACACCGGCCTCTTTTCCCGTGCAACGGAACGTTCCTTGGCCCCAAGATGGCTGAGGAGGTGGTGGGTCTTGCTGAGGGGGCAGGGGTCGCGGGGGGGGCTTGCTCTCTGAGCGAGCTCCGCCCGCCGTTTAGAAGTTTAGGTAACCTGGGGGTATTCCGGCTCTTCTCGCCTTGAGGAGAATATCGTCCTTGAGCGTTTTCTTCTGAGCCTCGAGAGACTCATTCTTCTCCCGGAGCTCCTGCTGCTCGTTTCGCAAAGCAGGGATGTCTCCCGGGTTCCGAACGGCCCGATCTGCCTGGGGGGCGGTCGGCAGACCCGTGCCGCCGGTCGAGACCAGAGCATCTTGAATCTCGGCGAGCCTCCGGTTGTTTTTTTGGATCTCCTCATCGATCGCCTTGACGTCATTCAAATAGCTCGCTTTCATGCTCTCCAGCAAGCTCAACTTTTGCTCCAGGGAAGCGTCGGCGGGAATATCCGTGGCCGGTTGCTCTCCTTCATCGACGTCGTCGCGGATGGGTGGCGATGGAGGAGCTTCGTCGTTTACGCTGACAACTTCTGCACTGGTACGGGTAGATGCCGGCGTGGAGGGCGAATCCTGACCAGCGACCGTCGTTTCAGGATTCGCGATGCTGCCCTTGTTTCCAGCCAGTTCCCTGTCGGTGATGACCTGTACTTCCTTCCCCGAGTCCCGGTTCTTCTTACGTCTTTCCTTCTCTTCCTTCGCCAGCTCGGAAAGAGACTGGCCCCACACCAAGGCAGGCAGGACCAGCAGCACGATGAGCCCAGTCAGTACGCGATGTCTCATGAGTCTATTCTAGTTCTGGCGCGACGGACCTTCAAGTCGAGCAGCAGTGACCCGGGGGGGTCGACCCTCTCTTGCCCCACCGGTTCGCAGCACATATGATGTGCCCGGGCACGCAGCCGAGGAGGTCGCAGGATGGGCTTGATCGCGGACCGGATGGCGGTGCTCGGAACCGAGAACGCTTTCAAGGTGGGCGAGGACATCGCTCGCGCCGAGAAGCGCGGACTAGACGTGGTCCGGTTCACCCTCGGCGAGCCGGATTTCGCCAGCCCCAGCAACGTCAATCAGGCCGGCATCGACAGTATTCTCAAGGGCAACACTCACTACGTCGATCCGGCGGGAACGGCACCCTTTCGCAAGACGGTCGCCGATTACGTCTCCCGCACGCGCCAGCTAGACGTCCAACCCGATCGAGTAGTGGCTCTTCCCGGAGCCAAGCCGGGTATCGGTTACTCGATGATGTCTTACGTCAACCCGAACGACGAGGTGATCTACCCCAGCCCGGGATTCCCCATCTACGAGTCGTGGGTGACGTTCGTGGGAGCCAAGCCTGTCCCGCTCCATCTTCGACAGGAAAAGCACTTCGCATTTGAGCCTGGCGAGCTGGAGGCCCTCATCACCCCCAAGACGAAGCTCATCATCTTGTGCTCTCCCTCCAACCCGACCGGAGGGGTGCTCTCGCGCCAAGTCCTGGAAGGCGTTGCCAAGGTCATTAAGGAGAAGTGTCGTCCCGACGTCCGCGTGTACTCGGACGAGATCTATGAGCGGATCACCTACGACGGGTTCCAGCATGACTCGATAGCGTCGCTTCCGGGCATGGAGGAGCGGACCGTGATATCCAGCGGCCACTCCAAAAGCTTCGCCATGACCGGCTGGCGTATCGGTTTCGCCGTTCTGCCCACCGCGGAAGAGGCGAGGCTGTTCAAGCAGATCAACATCAACATCGTTAGCTGTGTTCCGCCTTTCGTCCAGGAAGCGGCGCGCGAGGCTTTCGAGAACCCAGAGACTGACAGAGCCGTGGAGCAGATGGTGTCTCAATTCAAGGCCCGTCGCGACTTCATGGTTCCGGCGCTCAATGAGATATCGGGTGTCCGTTGCAACAAGCCACTGGGGGCTTTCTACCTCTTTCCGAACGTGGACGGACTCTGTCGCCAGCTGGGGATTCACGACTACTTCGAAGGGCTTCCGGCCCCGGCGCAAGCCACCACCAGCCCTTCCACGCTCCTGATGCGTTTCCTCATCTATCAGCATGGAGTCGCGGTGGTGGACCGCCGGAGCTTCGGCGCCATCGGCAGCGCCGGCCAGCATTTCGTGCGGATCTCGATCGCCACCGACCTGGACACCCTGAAGAGGGGGATCGAGCGTATTCGCAAGGCGGCCGGCGACCGAGATGGGTTCAGTGCCTTCACCCGCGATCGAGAGGCGGTAGGAGTCGCGTCATGAAGATCCTTCTAACCCGCAAGATTCCCGATGCCGGGCTCGACATTCTGAAGCAGGCGGCCGAGGTGTCCCTCGCCGCAGACTCCCCCGACCGCGTGGTGCCGAAGGAAAGACTGATCGAGGCAGTCAGAGATGCGGACGTCCTGGTCTCCATGCTGACCGAGTCGATCGGTCGAGCCGTGCTCGAGGCAGGCTCACGCTTGCGGGGAGTGGCCAACTATGCGGTGGGATTCAACAATGTGGATGTGGCCGCCGCAACAGAGCTGGGACTTCCCATAACGAACACGCCCGGCGTGCTCACCGATACCACGGCGGATCTCGCCTGGGCACTCTTGATGGCGGTCGCCCGCAACATCGTCCCGGCCGACCGGTACATGCGCTCCGACCGGTTCCGGCTGTGGGGGCCCAGTCTCTTCCTGGGAGCGGATATCAGCCGCGGTGGAGACGGCAGGCCAAAGGTCCTGGGCATCATCGGTTTCGGTCGCGTGGGGCAGGCGGTTTGTCGTCGGTCGCGCGGGTTCGAAATGAGGGTGTTGGCCCATGATCCGCCGTTGAAGGACACCATCGCGAAAACGGAAGGAGTGGAGTACGCGGAGCTCGACCGCCTTCTCGGCGAAAGCGACTTCGTGTCGATTCACGCCCTTCTGGACGAGAGTACCCACCATCTGATCAACGCCCGGTCCCTGCGGAAAATGAAACCCACTGCCTACCTCATCAATACCTCGCGAGGTCCGGTAGTCGATGAAAAGGCGCTGGTCGAAGCGCTCCGCAAGGGGATCATCGCCGGGGCGGCCCTGGATGTCTTCGAGAACGAGCCGGAGATGGCCCCTGGGCTGGCCGAGCTCGACAACGTGGTGGTGGTGCCGCATATCGCCAGCGCGAGCCGTGACACCCGGAACCGGATGGCGACCCAATGTGCGGAGAACGCGGTGGCTCTCCTCAAAGGAGAGAAGGCTCCCAACTGCGTGAATCCGGAAGTGTACGAGAGCGAGGCCTATCGACGTCGTCTAAAGGGCGGGCCTGGTCCCCAAGGCATAGCCGGGCTCGACGACGAGACACGTACCTGCTAGTCTGGAATCGGAGTGGACCGGTGTGTGAAGAACACGTCATCCTCTACGACGGCGTCTGCGGACTCTGCGACCGGCTCAACCAGTTCGTCATCCGGCACGATGGCGCGTACAAGTTTCGCTTTGCGCCTCTGCAAAGCCGATTCGCCGTCGAGGCCCTATCGAGCTACCGCAAGAACCCTCGAGATCTCGACACGCTCTACGTCATCTCCCGGTATCGGACCCCTTCCGAGCTCCTCCTCTCCAGATCGGAGGCGGTGCTCTTCATTCTCAGAGAGCTCGGCGGGATGTGGCGTGTCGCCGGCCCTCTCCGCTTCCTGCCCACCTCCTTGCTCGACCTCGGCTACCGATGGGTGGCCAGAAATCGCTATCGCATCTTCGGGCGTTACGACGCCTGTCCGATTCCGAGGCCCGAGGATCGAGGCCGGTTCATCGAAACGGAAGCGGTCGTGAGGGGATCGGTCTCGATCGCTAGCCCGTAAACCACTGATTTGACAGCATGTGACGAGGGGAGCTATAGTCAATCTCCTCACTCCCTGGATCACGCGGAGCGCGATACATCAGTCCATGCCACGCATACCGGAGAAAATCGGAAAGTACGACATCCTCGCCGAGCTGGGTCGAGGAGCCATGGGGACGGTCTATAAGGCTCGCGATCCGAGTCTGGACCGGGAGGTGGCGATCAAGACCATGTCCGAAGAGCTCCTCGCCGACCAGGAGATGAGGGAGCGCTTCTTCCGGGAGGCCAAATCCGCCGCGCAGCTCCAACACCCCAATATCGTGACCATCCACGAGTTGGGGAAGGTGGATGTCGGAGACGGGATCGAAAGGCCCTTCATCGCCATGGAGCTGCTCGACGGCCACGACCTGGGTGAAGTGGTCGATCAACAGCGACTCACGCGACTGGAAGACAAGATCGGTCTGGTAGTTCAGATGTGCCGTGGTCTCGACTTCGCTCACAAGCGGGGAGTCATCCATCGAGACGTCAAGCCGGGCAACGTTCAGGTCTTGCCCGATGGAACCGCCAAGATCCTCGATTTCGGTATCGCCTGGCGCAAAGACTCCACGCTCAAGACCAAGACCGGTTTGGTGATGGGAACGCCGACTTATATGGCGCCGGAACAGATCAAAGGAGAGCCGGTCGACCACCGTGCCGATATGTGGGCGGTGGGTACCATCCTCTACGAGCTCTTGAGTGGCCGTCGCCCCTTCGAGTCGGAAACCATTCCTAATCTGATCTACCAGATCGTCCATGCCTCTCCACCGCTGCTGGACGCCCGCCTCCACGGGCTCCCCGAAGGCCTGGCGGAAGTCGTGCATCGGTCTTTGACGAAGGATCCTGACGGCCGCTACCGGGATCTCGCCGAGATGGCGGAGGCGCTTCAAAAGGCGATGGGCACGCCGACATCGGAGGGCGTGCTCAGTGACGAGGCTCGGCAGAGCACCTATGAGAGGAACCTCGGGCTGGCCCGCACACTTCTGGGACAGGGTCAGCCGGCCCGGGCCTTGGAGGCTGCCCGGCGCGCGCAGGCACTCGATCCCTCACGACTTGAAGTGACCGAGCTCGTCTCGCGGATCGAACGCCAACTGCGCGAACAGGCGGATGAGCCAACGGTGGCCCAGCCGCCGCCCGGCTCGCGCCGGGTTTCCACCGATGCCAAGGTCAGTGCCGAGAAATGGATCGATGAGGCGAGGCTTGCCTTGACCGGTGGTAATCGAACCGAAGCGCTTCGCATCGTGCACGACGTTCTGGCCATCGATCCCGATTTCGGCCCGGCGGTAGAGCTGCGAGAGATCTTGGACAAGCCGGCTGCGCCGGGAAGGGCGCGCACCGGCCAACACCGCACCTTCACCACCTCCGAGGTGCGGCTCAAACAGGGGTTCCAATTCCGTGAGCAGGTCACATTCGGCGAGCCATTGGCCATCCAAGCGATTGCCATCTCACCGCTGGAAAACCTGCTGGCGGTGGGAGGAATCGACGGAGCGATCCGGCTGTGGGACCTGGACGTTCGCAACAAGCTGGCTACCCTGCGTAGCGACATGCACAAACGAACTGGTCACGAGGGTTTGGTCACTACCCTGGCCATATCCACCGACAGCGCTTTGCTCGCTTCGGGACACTTGGATGGGGCCATCCATCTGTGGAGGCTGGACACCGGCGAAGAGCTCAAGGTGAAGTTCGGGCACGACACCTCGGTGGGGGCGCTCGCCTTCTCACCCGACGGCAAGACCCTGGCATCCGGCGGGCAGGATTCCACGCTCAAACTATGGGAGCTGGATGCGCTACGTCTGGGGGAGGCTCGGCGCCGCCTCCACCGTCAGCCGGCGGGAGTCAGTGCCCTGGTCTATGCCAGGGAAGGTGCGGTTATCGTTACCGGACACATCAACCGGTTGTTGCGCGTTCAGGATGCCGTCACCGGAAGGCTGACGTCGACCCTGCGCGGACACGAGGCAGGCATAAGCTGTCTCTCCGCGTCTCCCGACGGGAATCTGATTGCCAGTGGCAGCCAGGATCGGACGGTCCGGATCTTCGATCTTCAGCAACGGAGTCAGGTGGCACTCCTCACCGGGCACAAGAAGACCATCTCCTCCATGGACTTTTTTCCCGACGGCGAGCACGTCGCCACGGTTGCCATGGAGAACTCGCTGCTACTCTGGGACCTAGCCAAGCAAAGCCCCTCCGCAACGCTTTGGGGCAACCAGGAGGAGATGTTCGCCAGCGTGGCAATCCTCGGCCGCGGTCGACAGATCGCTGGCGCGATGTCCGATGGTCGGATTCGAGTTTGGGAAGCCGCCTGAGCTGTCTCAGGCTTCCGGCATGATGTCGGGGGGCAAGGCCCAGTTCAGGCTCCATCGGCCCCCTTCCCCTCGATCCAAGCGCACGATGCCCGCCTGCTGAAACGCCACCACCGGCATGCTCTCATCCTGACAAAGCAGCGCGGCCGCCAAACGGCTCAAGAACGGCATGTGTCCCACGACGAGCAAACTGTCTGCCCGCGACTGAACCTCTCGACGGAGCTGGCTGACGTCATCATTAGGGGCGAGGCCCTCCGTCTCACGTCGCGGTGCTCGGAGGGTCGCTTCGAACTCCTGTGCGGTCTGAGCGGCGCGAAGCTTGTTGGAATGCCGAATTTCGCTCACCTCAACATGGAGCCGAGCGGCGTGGGCGGCGGATCGCTTGGCGAGCCTGCGGCCTTCCTCGCTCAAGGGGCGAGCCGGATCCTCCTCCTTGGAAAGCGCCGGGCCGTGTTGGACGAGATAGAGTTGCATCGTGGCCTCCCTTCCCAGAGGGCATCATAACCCGGTAGCGCGGACTCGACGAGTGCGGTATCGAGATCCACCTGATTATTACGAATTTCGTAAGTCACTTACGCAACGGGTAAGCTTTCCCTTGCTGAGACGTCGCAACCAGCGCAAATCGCGTCGGCGGAGCGGGCACGGAGCTTGCAATCTACCCGTCAACCTGGAGGTGTAAGGATGTGGAGACTCACCAGGACGTCATTGGTCTTCTTCCTAACGCTCGCGGGTTTCTCTTGTGGCAGCGACAACTCAACCACGCCGTCTTCTCCAAGTGTTGGACAGCCCGTTACGGTCGAGATCTTTGATTTCGAGTTTCGCCCCTATTAGTCAGGTTCTCCGTGCTCAGAAGAATTAGGTGGATCCTCTATCTCGCCTGTGCCTTGCTGCCGGTAGCGACCGCCGCCGCGCAACCGGTCGTGGATTTCGAAGAGGAGGCCGACTTCTCGCGCCCCGAGGCCTGGGCGATGAAGTACTTCGGCTCGGTGAACCTGCTGACCGGATTTGGATCGCCGCCGCCGGCCCGGTCGGGCAGCATCGATCTCGGCCTCGAGGTCGATTGGGTTCCCACGCTGAGCGACGCGCGGCGAACCGTCGGCTTCGTGGGAACGAAGAAGGAGGACCTCAACAAGACCTCGGTTTTCATCAGGCCGTGGTTTACGTTCGGTCTTCCGCGTCAGTTCTCTCTGACTCTGACCTACCTGCCACCCATCAAGGCGTTCGGCGTGGAGCCTCACTTGTTCGGTGCCGCGATCGGTCGACCGGTTTATCAGGCCACTGGTTGGCGAGTCGGTCTGCGAGGTTACGGGCAGTTGGGAACGATCCAGGGAGACTTCACCTGCGATGAAGACACGGTCGCCGCCGGCCCGGATCGCGTTCGGAACCCTTTCGATTGCCAAGAGGTCTCCCAGGATCGGTACCGACTCAGGTCCTTGGGCTTGGAATTGAGCTCGGCCTGGCACGTCGATCCGTCTCGTAAACTGGAGCCCTACGCCGGCCTGGCCGTCAATTACTTGGATACCGATTTCGAGGTCAATGCGCGTTACGCCGGGATCATCGATCGTACGGTCCTGCTGACCGATGGTTTCACGGTCTCGTTCACTGCCGGGCTCTCCTACGCGATCACGCAGCGGCTCCATGTAAGCGGCGAGGTCTTCTACAGCCCGTTGGATGTGGTGCGCCCTCCCAATACCGCCAGCCAAAACGACGGTCTGTTCAACGTTCGATCCTTGGTCACCTACCGAATTCGTTAGAAGGCGGAACGACGACCCCGCGGGTCGGCACGGGCGAGCTCAGGGGTGGGACGCGAAGCCGATGAGATGCCCTCCCGGCTCCCTCAGCCAGAGCTCCTCCGCTCCATAGAACGTCTTCCGATAGGGCACCAGAATCTCCAGCCCTTCGACTTACTAATCCTCCCGATCGAGGTCCACGCGGCGCACGGAATCGCTCCATTCGGTGGGAGCATCGAGGGTGAAGGCTGTTTCAGGTATGTCCCGGTTGAGCTCCATAGTTTGGGAGTTCATGGTGATGAGAAGAGCGTACCGGTCGTAGGGCCGAACGATATAGATTCGCGAAGGGAGGGTCACCGGGAGCGCGGTAGGCAGGTAGTCGGAGAACGTCACGTCGCCCAACAGAAGCCCCTCCCGGCTGAAACTCTTCAGGCCAACGAGCTCTAGCCGGCGGCTGCGATCGAACCAGTACTGGTGGCGCGGGCTCGCCTCTCCCCGATGAATGACCGATAGCACGTAATAGCTCTTGACGACCATTTGTCCCCGTTTTGCGCCGGGACTATCGTCTTCCACGAGACGGCGGGCTTCCTCCATCACCGCGATGATCTCGGGGTCCTGGACGTTGATGGCGTCGAACAGAAAAGCGGTCGTGAAATGCTGCGGTCGGATGTTAACAAGAGGACCGGCCTTCTTGAGCTCCGGATCCGTCTCCATCTCCCGAGTCCGTTCCAAGTATTCCCGGTCGTTGCTGCCTACGATCAGGGCACGGTAGTCCTCAGGATAAATGAGGAGCTGAAAACGCCGGCCGTCGGACGCCATCTCCGCCAAGTTGACTCCCAACACCGGGGCTTCAATCTGCAGGCGTATGCTCTCCGGTCGCGCCAGGATGATGCGACCCTCGGCGGAGCGGAAGCGCCTGAGACGACCTTCCTCGGCTCCCTCCCGGGTCTCGAACTGAAGGTCCACTCTGGCGGTGAGGGTTTGCACCTCTCGCCGCTGGTTGACGATGACGATGAGATCCGAGAGGGTGGCATCGCTGGTGGGCGAGATGAAGGGCGGAACGTTCACGCCGCGAGAAATACAGGACGAAAGGAGCAGCAGCGTACCGATCACGAGGCGCGAGATCTTGTTCAGCATAGCAGCGGTGGCCATTCTACCATGCGGGTGGTTCGAGGCCGTGGCGGGCTAACGCAAGACATCGTCTGTGGACCCTGGGCGGCGTTGAAGATCGACATCGCCAGGCGGGTCCAAGCATCTGTTGGCGAAACTGGGGTCCGACCCCGGGGAAGGTTCTGCTATGATGGCCGCAACGTGACCGCCGAAGAAGAGGTTCTTGCGGCGAATTGAGTCAGTGAGTCCCATGGGCGAGCATCACCTGGTTATTGGCGGCAACGCTGCCGGCATGACGGCCGCTTCTCGAGCCAAACGCCTTTCGCCTTCCCTGGCCGTCACTGTGCTCGAAGCGAGCCGACACATATCCTATAGCATCTGCGGCCTGCCCTACTGGCTGAGCGGGCGCGTGCCCCACTTCGACGATCTTGTTTACTTCACTCCCGAGAGCCTGCAGAACGAGCGCGGCATAGCGGCACGCCTGCAGACGCGCGCGGTGGAGCTCCTTCCTTCCCGACGCTCGGTCGTGGTGGAGGATCTAGGGAGCGGGCGAAAAGAGGTCCTCAAGTATGACAAGCTCCTGATTGCCACCGGTTACCAGCCCGCCTCTCTCGACGTCGAAGGTGTCGATGCCAAAGGGGTCTTCACTGTCAGCCGTATCGAGGACGGTCAAGCCATCTTCGATTGGCTCGGTTCGGGCCGGGCGCAGCAAGCGGTTCTGGTCGGCGGCGGCTACGTTGGTCTGGAAATGGCGGAGGCCCTGAAGGGGCGGGGGCTGCAGGTGGCCTTAGTGGAGAAGTCGACCGCTATCTTCCCCGCCATCGATCCCGACATGGCTTCGTTGCTCCAATCCGAGCTCGAGGCGAACAGCGTCCGGGTGTTTACCGGACGCACGGTGGGAAGGATCGTCACCCGCTCCGACGGCACGGTATCGGGAGTGGAACTGGCCGGCGGGCACCAGCTGCAAGCGGATCTGGTTTTGATGGACATCGGCGTGAAGCCTCGGGTGGATTTAGTTCAGGGGTCGGACATTCGGCTCGGCGGGAGCGGAGCGATCGCGGTGTCGGAAAGGATGGAGACCAGTGTTCCCTCCATCTATGCCGCGGGCAACTGTGCCGAGACGGTGCATCTCGTCACCGGGCGGCCAGGCTTCGATCCTTTGGGCACGGTAGCCGCAAAGCAGGGGAGGGTCGCGGGGGAGAACATGGCGGGGCGGGTATCCTATTTCCGGGGAGCGGTTTCGACCACGGCAGTAAAGGTCTTTGGACTTGCCGCCGCCCGCACCGGTCTGACCACCGAAGAGGCGGACCGGGAAGGCTTCCAGGTAGTGGAGGCCCGGGTGGAGGGGCGTTTCCAGGCCTCTTACTTCGGGGGCAAGCCGTCCACCGTGAAGATTTTGGCGGATTCCGTCAGCCGGCGACTCTTGGGTGCCCAAATCGTCGGGAGCGAGCTCGCTTCGGTGAGAATCGACGTGGTGGCCACCGCGCTGGCGGCTCGCATGACCGTCGACGAGGCCACTCAGTTGGATTTGGCCTATGCCCCGCCGGTGGGAACGCTTTGGAGCCCGCTGTTGATTGCCATGAATCTGCTGCAACGCCGCATGGACGGACGTTGAAAGCTGCTCGAATCGGAAAGACGCCTTCAGGAGTTGAAGAAGGCGGTTCTATCGTGCGACTCACCGTGCGCCGTGTGATCTCGCCAGCGCCCGCGGCTCCCCGGGAAACTCCCGGATCTCGTCTTCCAGTGGGAAGGTGTGCCGACTGATGGTGGCCGACAGAACGACGGTCGTCCTGGTGCTCAGGGTTCCGGGGATCTCCTTGATACGTTGCAGTAGCAGCTCCAGTGAGCGTGGGTTCTTGGTGATGACCCGCGCCATGTAGGTTTCTTCCCCCGCCACGCTGAAGCACTCCTGGATCTCCGAGATCTCGTTGAGCCGGGCTTCATACTCGCGAGAAGAGACGCTGGCGGTGGTGGTGATGCCAATAAAGGCGCTGATTTCGTACCCGAGCGTTGAAGGGTTTACCGAAGCGGAGTAAGCCTCGATGACACCGGTGCGTTCGAGCTTCTTGACCCGGTCGTGAACGGTGGGAGCGGTAAGTCCAACCTGAGCCGCAAGCTCTGCGAAGGTACTACGGCCTTTGGAGAGGAGCGCCTTGAGAATCTGTCGATCGATGAAATCAATAGGGGCGCTCATGGATACGGCAACCGAAAAGAGGAAGCGATCCTAGCCGCTTCAAGTCTAGGAAGTCAACCCCGGAATCAAGAAAACTGACGGCCTAGGAACCGAACCGGAAGGTTGCTTCGATAGAGTGTCTTGTCGGCTTCGCCACTCGGGCTCGAGACAGGAAAGTTCCCAAGCGCGACCTCGCCGCGCGGAGGTTCATCCCTTCCCTAGGTTGAGAATGACGGATGGAAGCCTAGGCGGTGGGGGTGACGTGTCCTTTCAGCATGCGCTTGTATCTCTTGGCACGCATTCGCACATCCGCCAGTGCTTTGTGATCGCGATCGGCCAGTGCTTGTCGTCGCCTGACCTGTAGCGCCTTCAGGCGGCCCTTGATAGTGGGTTTGTCAATCCCCATAACCTTCGACCTCCGAACGATGGATGTTGCGTTTTCTGGCACAAGACCGGAGCCAACTGTCCCTCGCTGACGTTCCATGGGCCCGTGACGTCTCCGAACCTGGAGGCACGCCTGGCAAGATGGACGAAGGCCATCCCGTCAAGATCTCTGAGTACCTTCTCATCGTCCTCCGCCGGGACAATCGCCTACCAAATGCCACACTTTGGAGTTACTCTGCAAGTGCTTTGAGGAGTTTCGACGCGGCATGGAGGCGATGATGGCGTTTCTCTTTTCTTTCATAGTTCTGTGGCTCTCTCCAGCGGCTCCCCAGGTCGAAGAGACGCGAGTTCTGGTTGCGTACTATTCCGAAACCGGTCATACCGAGTCCCTGGCCAAGGCAGTCGTGGAAGGAATGGCCTCGGTGGGGGGCGTGCAAGTGGTTTTGCGGAAGGTCGGCGAGGTGAGCGAAGAGGAAATCTTGGAGGCGGACGGCATTCTGGTGGGTACTCCCGTTCACTGGGGAAGTCTCAACGCGCGCGTGAAGGACTTTCTGGATCAAGTGGGTCGGGCATTGGAGGGGGACTCCCATGGGGAGGGCCGGACGGGCGGGGCTTTCTGTACGGGTGGAGCGGTTTCCTCGGGAAAGGAGCTGGCCAGGCTCGCCATTCTGACGGCCTTTCTGAACATGCGCTTCATCGCGGTCGGGGGACTGACCGCCGACGGTTTCGGGAGTCTGGGTGCGCAGGCGACCACCGGACCGGAGGATCCGGGTATTTCCGCTGGGGAATTGGACGAGGCCAGACGTTCCGGGGAACGCTTCGCCCGAATTACCCGGGAGTTCAAGAAAGGCCAGTCACCCTAGTGTCTAAAGCCTCTTCCGAGTGAAGTCGGATCAGCAACCGTCCCGGAACGCGCCGGAGACAAAACCGCTCCAGGGCGTGGGATCGGACACTTTGTTCCGCTTGGGCGTCGGTTCCGATCTAGAACTTCCCTCGTTTTCTTTCCTTTGCAGGGAGAATCTCCAGGCAGGTCGTCCACCAACCGGTGAGAACCGTATCGATGAACTCCTGGGGAAGTCCTTCTCCCTCCATCTCCTGGGCCAGGCTCCGGTAGTCGTACTCGAGCGGTATGAACTCGACCCGCAGTCCATCCCGAGCGTCGAGGATGGTGTACCAGACGTGCCGATGGCCATCGTTCTCCGGCCGGCCGATGACTCCGACGTTGACGAAGTGGCGATCCTCGGGAAGCTCGCGCTTCCAGTGGATACCGGTGTGGGTCGCCAGAACGACGTCCGCCTGATGCTCCCGGAGCACGCGCTCCAGAAAGTGCGTGGGAGTCGTCGACTCCCAGAGGAACTCGTTCATCTTACGAGGCGAGCCATGACTCATCAGAACCGCGTACCTTCCTAGCTGGATACGGATCGATTGGGGTAGCTCCCGCATCCAGGCTTTCCAACGGTCTGACGTGTTGGCGAAGGTGTACTGGTAGGAGATCTTGGCGAAATGATTGTCACGAGGGTCGGTATAACCGCACTGGCAGTCGGCAAGGCCTTCGCCGATGGAGTTGTCGTAGTTGCCCTGCATCACCTGGACTCCGGCATCGAGCAGGATAGGAAAGACCTTGTCGGGGTGGGGACCGAAGGCCCCCAGATCGCCTTGACAGAAGATCGCGTCAACGCCCCGCCGCCGGGCGTCGGCCACCGCTGCCCCGAGCGCCAAATGGTTGCTGTAGACGCCTCCGATGGCGGCGATCCTCTGATAACGCTCAAGAGACATCCCGACCCCCCGAGCTGAAATTGCTGCAGATGGCGCCTCCCACATAGCAGGTGAAGCAGGCGCCGTGTTGGAGCGGGTAGGGGCCGGCCGATTCGGAGAGGGTCGATCCCAGGCGGGCCTCCGGCGAGTCGATGAGTATGGGGCAGACGTAGATGCCCCGATCCGTCGCCATGCGGCTGTGAGTGCAGATGAGCTGCGAGGCGTCGAAGCCATCCATCATTTCCGCCGTGACGCGTTCGCTCTCGCTGTAGCCACGCGACCGTTTTTCCTCTGCTCCGATGCGGAGGGTGGGTATCATCTTCACCCGTGGCCGGGAATAGCCTTCCGCCTGCAACATCGCAACGAATCGCCGGAAGACCTCGTCGTCTCCTCCATCCTTCCAGGTTTGTGCCACGGTAACGATGGGAAGAAATCCGTGATCCAAGAGGAGCTTGACGCCTTCCATGGCGCGGCGGAAGGTTCCGAGACCACGGATGGGGTCGTTCATCTCCGGTGAGTACCCGTCGATGCTGACGCGGAGCTCGAGCGAATAGATCGACCGGGACTCCGCCGCCGCCAGGCGCTTCAACTGCGAAGGTCTCATCACCGTGGCGTTGGTGAGAACAGTAGCCGGCCCGATCGGGAGCGTGGCTTCCAAGATCTCTACCATGTGAGGATGAAGGAAGGGTTCTCCGCCGGTGAAGTAATACTCCTTGACGGCGAGAGCCTTCGATTCCTCGAGCAACCGTTTCACATCCGCCAGCTCCATGAGCTCGAAGGCATGGTTGGAGGGGCTACAAGAGATGAAGCAATGGGTGCAGGTGAGGTTACAGAGCGTACCCGCCACCTGGAACCAGAGGTCGTCGAGAGCGGTCAGCTCGGCGCGTGGAGCGTCGGACGAGGTGGTGGTCATGATGCCTTCCAGCTGAGGTCGGCATCGGAGGAGCGGGCCTCGATCAGGGTGAAGACGTCGTGAACCTGCTGGAGGCCGATCCGGATGAGAAAGTGGGAGTTCTTTCCGTAGCTCTTCGAGCCGAGGACGTAGAAGTTGGGCTCCGGGTTCTGGAGGACGGTGGCGTCCTGGGGCGTCTCGGCCAGACAGTCCGCGGAGCTTCCCCCCAAGAGAGCCGCGGAGAGCTTCATCGGGCCCATGGTGGCGTAGCACTCGTGTATCTGAAGCTCTCGATAGATCCGATTATCGGGATGATAGCCCACATGGGCCAGGATGCGGTCGACTTCGACTGTCTCGTGCCGATTCGCGAGATCCCGCGAGCGGATCTCGACGACGAACCCATCACCGTGGCGTGTGATCCGCTCCACCTCGGTCGCCCGTCGATACGCGACCCGCGGGTCTGCTCCGGCTGCCAGAGCGTTGGCTTTCTCCGAAAGCCGCGCGCGTTCGGGAAGAGGATCCTTGGAGAAGACGGGGAGCGGAGCCTTTTCGCCGCTTCGAGTGACCCATAGAACGGACGTGCCCGGCAAGCGGGTCAGCTCGTCGAGCGCCGTGGCGGCGGAGTGGCCGCTTCCCACCAGCAGCACACGCCGACCTTGGTAGCTCTCCCGATCGGCGCCTAGAAGGTCCTTCAGGGTGTAGGCGATGTGGTGTTGCAGCCCTCTTTCGCCGAGAGCGGGGACGTTGCCGTTTCCCATCCAGTTGTGATGTTCGTAAGTTCCCGAGCAATCGATCACGAAGTCCGCCTCCGCGATCTCTTCGCCATCATTCCCGCCGAGCAAGAGACGGAACGGGTGGCGATGTCGGGGTCCGCCGATCAGGTCGCTCTTTCCGATGCCGTCCCGTCCCACCTGAATCACTTCGACGCCCTCGCGAACGCATCCTTGAAGCGGCTCGCTCTTGGCCAGCGGCCGGAGGTATCGCTCCACGTGCTCTTTTCCGGTCAAGTAGTCGGTGGCGTCGGGAAGCGAGGAGCCGGATTCAGAGAGCGTCCTGGCGCCCAGGCTCGTGTGGTTGAGCTTCCAAGATGAGAATAGGGTAACGTGCCCCCACCGCATCATGTTCTCGGCCACCCGTCCCCTCTCGTAGACCTGAACTCGATGGCCGAGTGAGCGACCGAGCAGAGCGGCCTCCAGGCCGATGGGACCGGCACCGATGATGGCGATACGCTTTCCGGACATGAATTCCTCCCTGGTGAGGCGGATGGATTGAGGTCGTGCCTTCTTATCACCTGCGGCGGGGGGGGTCAAAGAGCATGCTTGGCACCGGAAAAGCCATTCGTCGATTCGCTTTTGGAAAATATGCCGAGAGAGCATATGCTTTGCTGGGCCGCGTTTTGCCCCCGCTTCGCCGGATTAGCCTTCTCGAAGGCGGACTTGTGCCGCGGTCGCGGCGGACGGCAATCGCCTGCCAGAGCCAAGGCAGACTTGTCCCGCCGAAGCCGGGGACGGGTGAGAGCGGTCTCCACAGCGAAGGCGGAAGGAGCTGAAAAACAGAATGCCATCGACCACCCTTCGACATTTTCTCGATTTCGCCATGGAGGCGGCCTGGCAGGCGGGGCAGCTCACGCTAGCCCATTTCCAAACCGGCGTTGCGGTCGACTGGAAGGAGGATCGAACGCCAGTCACCGTGGCCGATCAGGGCGCGGAGAAACTGCTGCGGGAGCTCATTTCCCGCCGTTTCCCGGATCACGCGGTGATGGGGGAGGAGTTCGGTGAAACCGACAAGGACTCAACCCACAAGTGGATCCTCGACCCCATCGACGGGACCCAGTCCTTCATAAGAGGCATTCCGCTATACGGTGTCTTGATTGGTCTCGAGATCGACGGCGAGGCGGTTGTCGGAGTGTCCCATTTTCCGGCGCTTGGAGAGATGGTTTCTGCGGCGCGCGGCGAAGGATGCCGGTGGAACGGTCGTCTGGCTCGCGTTTCCACGGTGTCCCGGCTGGAGGATGCCCTGGTGGTCCATACCAGCGTCTCGACTCTCGAGGAGGAGCGGACGCGAAATTTTTGGAATCGTATCAAGGCCGCCACTCGCCTACACCGTGGGTTGAGCGATTGCTATGGCCATTGTCTGGTGGCCACTGGTCGAGCCGAGATCATGCTCGACCCCGTCATGAGTGCATGGGATTGTGCCGCCTTGGCGCCCATCCTCGAGGAGGCGGGGGGGACGTTCACCGACTGGGATGGTAAGGCCACCATCTATGGCCGCGACGCCCTCAGCACCAACCGACTGCTCTTCGAAAAAGTCAAAGCCCTTCTGGAAGAGACGTCGGTGTCCTCGACATGACCCGCATCGCCCCAAGAAAGTTACAATGAGAATCGGTAGATGGATCTGGCCCTTGCTGTTGCTGGGCCTCATGGTGACCTTCTTCTTTGTCCTCGGCCCCGGGGAGAGTGCCAGGAACGCCCGGGCGCGCTCTCGGTTCCCGTACGTGGTGTTGGTGACCATAGATACCTTGCACGTCATGGAGACGGGAGTTTACAACCCAGAAGTCAAAGTCACGCCGAATCTAGTCGATTTCGCGCGCCGCGGCGTCGTCTTTCAGCAGGCTTACACGCCGGTGCCCATCACCTTGCCCTCTCACACCGATCTCATGACCGGCATGTCACCCCTCAAGCACAGTGTCATGGCGAACGGAGACCAGGTTCCGCAGGGCCTTACCACTCTGGCGGAGATCTTTAGAAACGCCGGGTACCAAACGGCGGCGTTCGTTTCCCTGGGCGTCTTGATGAGAGCCTTCCAGCTGGACCAGGGGTTCGATACCTATTTCGACCCCTTCGGTGATCGGCAGGGACGGTGGTACCGCACAGCGGACGAGGTCTTCGAGCCGGTCAGCGAATGGGTGCGGCAGAACTACCGAGAACCGTTCTTCGTTTGGGTGCATTTCTCGGATCCACACGAGCCTTATCTGGTCAAGGACGCACCGCCCGATACGCAGCTGACCTTGGACGGTGAAACCGTGGGCAAATGGAATCTCGCCAGCCGGGCCCGCGTGGATCTCAAGCTGGACGTTCCGCCCGGGGCACATACTTTGACCTGGACTTCGCTGCGAGAGCCCAGGCCGGACGACGTCCCTCGCACCGGCATCAAGATGAATCTCTTCGGTCAAAAGGCCTTGCGAGAACTGACCGACGTTTCCTTGCCGCAGTCGAGTGACGACATCGATCTCGATCCTTCCTGGCATCTCCAGCTCGAAAACCGGGGCGGCGAGTCAGTCACTTTGGAGCTCGGGTGGAACGGCAGACTGCAACAGGCCTCGCCCTCCGAAGTCGCGGAGAGCTACCCCCAGGAAGTCGAATGGACGGATCTACACGTGGGTAAGCTCCGCTCTCTGCTCGAGTCTCTGGGGATAGAAGAGAGCACGCTTTGGGTGGTTGTTTCCGACCACGGCGAGGGCCTCTATCGTCACGGCTATTTGGGGCACTCGGCCTACGTCTTCGAAGATCAGCTGAGGATCTTGTGGCAGATGCGGGGGCCGGGCGTCCCCGAGGGTAAAACGGTGGACCATACCCCGGTCATGATGATGGACGTCGGCCCGACCCTTCTCGATCTCATCGGCCTGCCGGTTCCCAAGGAGGTGGAAGGTCACTCCCTGGTGGAATGCTGGAAAGGCGGGGACTGCCCCGAACGCCGGGAATGGTGGGCCTACGGCTTGAATCACGGAAACAACCGCTTGGCGGCGGCGGCGGGCTACAAATGGCCCTATAAATGGATTTGGAAGCGTCAATCCGACAAGGCAGCCTACCATATCGAAGAAGATCCCTGGGAGGAGAGCGATCTCCTCGGACCCCCGCCCCACCCGCAGGAGCTGGTCGATCTTTCCCGCGAGTTCCAAGAGCTGAGGCCCAATCTGGCCTTTCGGCTAAACCATCGGCAGCGGGTGGCCGGTCATGCCGATCAGTTGGAGATGCTCCGGGCGCTTGGATACGTTGGAGACGGCGCCGAGCCCTGACAATCTGAAAGCCGACAAGCAAATAGGGGTCCCGTCCCAATCCCCCGTTTTACCCCGCAGAGAGGAGGGTTTCTCCCACAGTCCGGGCCCTCACCGTCACCGGGAGGGTTACTTCCCGCGAGAGCAAACCAAATCAGCAGAATGGTTTGCACGTTTGGAGTCGGTCCCCGCGTTATTTCGCCCCGAGGGCGTTATCGGCATCATTCTTGTATTCGCTTCCAGGGGAGAACCATACAGTCTTGCAATCCATGATTCTCGGCCTAGCGATACTACCGCTCGCCATCGGTCTGCTGTTCCTCTTGAATCGCTACATCGGCCTTCGCGGCCGGCTTCAAGCAGAGCTCCAGGCAGCTCATTCCGAGATCGACACACTTGCCCGCCAGAAAGCGGATCTTCTCCAAGGCTTGGAGCGGAAGGAGTTCCTCAGCCGATTCGTGAGGGAGCTGCCGCTTCTCACCGAGCAGCTCCACAGCCGGGTCAGCTCCCGGCGCATTCCCGGGATTCTATTGCAGGTGGTCATTCGTAGCCTGGAGCCGCGTCAGGCTCTGGTCCTACTGAGGCGACGGAGCGCGCAGTCCGAGCCCGGCCGCACCGGCCGTCTGACCACGGCGGCGGTCCACCCCACCGATTCGTCCATCAAGCCCGGATTGGAGGTCAATATCGGCGAGGGAGAGCTCGGTTTCGTGGCCGAGGCTCAGCTGACCATGAGTCGGGAGGATTTCGAGCGGGAAACCTCACTCACCCGTCCGCGGATCAAAGGCAGCAACTTACCCGGCTTCAAGCCCGACCTGGCAGCACCGATGGTGTTCGACGAAACGACGCTCGGCGTCATCGCCATCTCGGGCTCCCCTTACCAAGGGAGCGATGCCAAGAAGGCGATGTGGCTCATGGCGCAAATAGGGGCGGTTGCCCTCCACAACGTCGATGCCTACAGCCAAATGAAGTACACCGCCGACGTGGATGGCCTGACCCGCATCTACAACAAACGGCACCTACTGGGAGCGCTGGGCGAGCAGCTGTACCAGGCGGAGAAAAACCTGTCCAACTTTTCGGTGTTCCTATTCGACATCGATAACTTCAAGAACTACAACGACCTCAACGGCCACGTGGCGGGAGATAGGCTGCTCAAAGAGCTGGCCGGCCTGGTCAAGGAGAACATCAGGGAGGAGAGTATCTTCGGGCGCTTTGGAGGTGAGGAGTTCTTGCTCCTCCTGCCGGGCTCCCCGACCCCGGAAGCCCTGGCGGTTGCGGAGAAGATGCGCAGCCTCATCGCGGAGCACGATTTTGCTTTCGCGGCAAGGCAACCGCTGGGCGTCCTTAGCATCAGCGGCGGCGTGGCTACCTACCCGACCGATGCCATGGACAGCACCAGCCTCCTCCGCACTGCCGACGAAGCGCTCTATGCGGCCAAGCATCTGGGAAGAAACCGCGTGCTGCCGGCGCAGAAGAAGTACATGTGCGAAAGCCAGCCCGCCATGCCAGCTCCGAAACCCACCGCCAGACCCGAGCCGCCTCCGCCCCCTTTCACGGACCCCAACCTTCCCCAGCTTCCAGAAAACGCCCGTTTCGACCAGACGATCATCAGTCAACGTATCTACATTCCCGACGAGGAGCCCTAAGGGCATCACCAGATCCGGGAAGACCGGAAGCCATCCTCGGACTATCTAGAAACAAATCAAGGACTTAGGGAGATTGCGAGCTCGTCGAGGCGGGCTCCCCGGGCGCAAACTCCATGTCTTCCCATTCGCGTCCAACCGGATAAACAACTAAAAATACAAGAGTTATGCCGTCAGTTGTGACGCTGGAGTCTTGGCTCATCGGGACGCCTAGAGCGAACCACAGCTCCCCGTTGGGTTTGACGAATGCTCCGCCAGGGCGCATAATGATGACTTCTCGACCAGTTCACCTTGGTTTGGCTCGGTTCCCGGAGGCCGGGGGGCCAGCTCCCCCAAAGACACAAAAA
>Ga0209322_10000450_pt1 | contig 23937 bp, 22 predicted proteins | sample Rifsed19ft1_FD_184013 | JGI IMG/M metagenome (GOLD analysis project Ga0209322, IMG submission 184013) | Soil microbial communities from Rifle, Colorado, USA - sediment 19ft 1 (version 2) | ecosystem: Environmental > Terrestrial > Deep subsurface > Rock core/Sediment | place: Rifle, Colorado... | reverse complement strand
AGTTTCCTTAGGGCTAGCATTTTGTTCACGAGCTCCGTAACGTCTTCGTTCTCGCCCAATCTTTCCTCCAGCCCCTCAGCAAGGATCGCTCTGATGGCTTTCAGCATAGTGGCTCTTGGAGGATACCTGCTTGATTATCCATCCAACTTTTCTGGGCAAATACTAGTCATATCCGAACAATCTGTCGTATCGGGTATGGTCCATTACTTCGATAATCCATATGAATGGAGGGGCGGTGGTGATCTGCATGATTGAGTAGAGCATTCTGTGCAGCCGATCGAGCCTAAATCGAAAGAGATTGGGCAACTTGAGCTCCGCATACGCCTTTGGCCACAGATCGCGAGGTACCGATTCACCGGCAGTAGCTCGCTCCTCCAACACGATTATGGCGTCGTCAATCAGTCTTGCTAGGTCTTTGTTTTCCGAACGGTTCGATGCCTTGAGCCGCTTGAGATATCTGTGGAAGTCCGGGTGCCCGCGGACTTGATAACGTGACTTGCGCGGAGGAGTCGGAGAAGCTTCGGGTTGTCGGCGAACACCCAAATGACAGAGCCGTCCTCTGCGAGATGAATCTTATTGGAGGCTTCCAAGTACTCTAAAGTTTTCGCTAACGTGGGATACTCCACTTGTCGTGGAAGTGCTCTCATCAACGCGCGTCTGGACTGAAAGAATCCCGCTTCTCGGAGGCAATTTTCCACCATTAACTGGGTATCAAGCGTCGGACTATGTGGTCGTAGCGTCTCAGAAACAGCCTTCATGATTTTGTCCCGCGTATATATTCATACCCAATTGTGCTGTATATAAGTTCATACTCGACTAGAAAACTCAGAATTGTTTCGCTGTCTTAAGCGTCCAGACGGTTTTTGTAGGCTGCTTGGGTCCGTAAGCAGTGAGTGAGTGAACCTCAGTGTCCCGAAAAAAGTGGGTTCGCTTTGCTGGACGATGATTTGGACTACTAGGGGCTGTAAATCACCTCTCGAAATAGGTTGTCTGGGATTGAGCATATTCGCCACGAAAGGCTCACGGCAAACGTCTATTAGTCCAACCCAATCGAAATGACAGATCGACTAGGATGCTCCGATCTTGAAAGCAAAGAAAAGAGTCAGGAGAGAAACCTATAGAATTTCAAAGACCATCAATGCTCCGATCAGCTTCGTGTATGATTGGTGCACTGATTACCGCGAAGACGACTACAAGATCACCGGGTCCAAATCCCGAAGAACGTTCCTGGAGAAGACTAGGCGGCGGGTCATTTACGTGATCATGTACCCAAGTAGTGGAAAGGCTAAGCACGCCGTCAACATCGTCACCTTGCACCCACCCAGAGGTTGGCATCTCGACTCCTTCGGCGAAGAGGACAATGAATTTGGGGAATATCGATTAACGAAGCTCGCTCCTCGAAAGACAAGGCTCGACATGGTCTTCAGGGAAGAGTGGAAGGTCGCAAAGGTCCCGCCTAAAGCGGAATACCTGAAGGACATCATCAGAATCTGGGACAAGTACGCGGCTGCACTCGAGAAAGACTACGAGAATCGGAAAAGATGGATTTGGTCTGCGAGTTTTCGTAACCGCTAGCCAGAGAACGATTACGAAGACTAAGCCTGGTACTCGATCGAGTGAATCTAGTTCAGCGAAGCAACTAGATGTGCATCCATCTACACGATTATTGACAGCAACCCAGCCGACACGAACAAGTGTATGGGGACACCGGAGGATTCAACGGTGTCTATTAGTTTTACTGGCGTCTAGTTCGTTGAAGAAGCTTCAGCCAAAATCTTGGCCTTCGGCTTGAACTCCTTCAGGTCCTCGGGCCTTGGACCAATTATCTCTATTCCGAGGATCTCATTCTTGTTATTTACGTCGAGGATGATGTTGTCGGCTAATGGTTTGCTCGATGCCACTTTTCCTTTCCTTATTCTTACGTAGAGCGCGGTGCTGTTCGGGTCATATTCGAGTGAAGCCATATTTTCTCAACCCATCTCGATTAATCCATAATGCGGTAATGACCTCGGTCTTAGCATTCGTTTGATAAACAACAAGCAAGTGCCGCCCATTAATGTTTCCGAACGATGCCTTCCTATTGAAGCGTACCTCAATCGTCTCAATGGGAGATGTAACAACACGTTCGACATGGTCACGAGTGATTTGGCGCTCTTTCATGCGGACCAGAGCATGCGGCTTAAGGTGAACCTGCAAAGCAGCCCTGTGATTATTCACCTACGCGAAGATAAGTCATGAGGCGGTCTCCTTCAAGCATTGCTCACATTCTCTCTTGACCGTTCAAGGGATTACAAGAATCGGGGAACGTGAAATTGGTTTGCGAGTTTGCGTAATCGTTAACCGCGATTTGTACATAGAAAACTAAGCCCGATTCCCCAACTCCATGTGCTGGCTCTGCATGGAACGGGGAACGTGAAATGGTTTACTGGCGTTCTTGCGCCTCAGATTAGTAAGGCGGCTAAGATGCGGCGCAGGCTGAAGCCTTCTGGTTTCCTGTAGGCTCCTGCATCGAACAATTCTTCTAACCCATCGTAGTCCATCTCTAAACACCTGTTGACATGTACTACATATCAACATTATAAAAGCATTATCTCGACAACCACATCATGCCACATCAATCTCCCATCCAACAAGAATGGACCTGTGGCAATGTAGATGTCAACAAAAAAACTCGGTCTCATCGTAAATCCAATCGCTGGCATGGGAGGGCGAGTTGGTCTGAAGGGGACGGATGGAGAGAAAACTCTGGAGAAAGCTCGAGAGCTCGGAGCCGTACCAATCGCACCGGCAAGAACGATCGAGACGCTGGGCCAACTCACTCGACTCAGAGAGAGCATCGAGCTGATATCGTATCCACACGAGATGGGAGAAGACGAGGCAAAGCGATGCAACTTCCATCCCAAGGTCATCGGCTCAATTACACCGGAAAGAACCAGTTCGACTGACACGAAGAGAGCTGCTGAGGAGATGGCGAGGTTGGGAATCGATCTTCTACTCTTCGCTGGAGGCGACGGAACCGCCCGAGACATCTGCGAAACCATTGGCGACAAGTTGCCTGTTCTCGGCATTCCTGCTGGTGTCAAAATTCAATCCGCTGTGTTCGCGGTCAACCCAAGAGTCGCAGGGGACTTAGCAGCCCAATATCTTGAGGGAAACGTCACCGCGACTCACCTTGCGGAGGTCATGGACATTGATGAAGAAGCCTTTCGGGAAAACAGAATCTCCGCCAAGCTCTTCGGCTATCTAAAGGTCCCATATGAGGAGACTATGATTCAAGGCGCGAAGGTCGGCACGCCCATAGACGAGCAATTGGAAGCTGAAGCAATCGCGGCCGACCTGATCGAGAACTGGCAGGACGACTGCCTCTACATCCTCGGACCCGGAACCACTGTACGAGCCGTCGCTGACAAACTAGGAGTAAGGAAGACTTTGCTTGGCGTAGACGTCGTGCAGGGAAGAGAGCAAGTAGCATCAGATGTGAACGAGAGGCAACTGGTGGAACTGATACAGGGTAAGAACGCCAAGATCCTAGTAACGGTCATCGGCGGCCAGGGGTTCGTCTTCGGCCGTGGAAGCCAGCAGATCAGTCCGGCGGTCATCAAGAAAGTTGGAACTCAGAATGTTATCGTGATAGCAACCCCAGACAAACTCGCGGCGTTAAGGGGACAACCTCTGCGTGTCGATACGGGCGACCAGGAGATCGATGAATTGATGACCGGCTACATTCAAGTCGTAACCGGATACAGAAGGCGAGCCACGCGCCTGGTCCGGGGAGGCTGAGCCGTCTCACTTAGTGAATGTGTACCCTGGAGAATACATTCGCTGCGAGAGGAATTCTTTCGGAAATGTGAATGTCGAGAGCCTCTGTGAAGATGCTTTTGGCTTGCTTCAGGCCGCGCCCAACAATATAGGTATCTGGAGCGGAACAACCGATCGAAGAGCTGCGTTCATGACTGTGAGTTGGTCACTCGCTCGAACATACAGTGCCACTTAGAAACATCAAACTTCATACTGCCTCCAATAGAGGCTTGATAGTAGTCGAGTCTCGCGGTGCGTCTACCGCAGAGTAACATGTCGTGTGTAGAAAACTACATACACCCCCCCACCCCCCTCACCTCCAAGCGTGCGCGCAAAGGAACCGGCTTGAAATGGGCGCTACGACCCCCGTGGTACCACACTCCAAGCGTGGTTTCGACGGGCTTAAGGCTCGCCAACAACACACACACCGAGTACAGGTGGCGAAGATGCCCCGAAAGCTTCCCTCATCATATATTCGAAAACTCAATGAGCAGCGAGAGGTCGAGCGAACAATCGAGGTCAAACGTGTCGAAAAGAAACAGGAACCCAAAGATCCAGACTCGGGCAAGCTCAAAGGCTTCACCATGATCTGTCAAACGTGCGGCACCCGAGCAAAATTCACAGTGGACACGCACGGCTATGCGACCTGCACCAACTGCAGAGCCATCGCAAACTTCAGGTTCGGACATCTAGCTTAAGATCGTGATCGCCGCAACAACTAACCCGATTGCCAAAACTGGGAAAGGGATGAGAGCGCTGTTCTTTGACTTCAACTGCAAATCCTCATGAGTGTTTGACTGTGACTACTTGGCTCTGAGTTTCTCTGTGTATGCGTCCGCTAACTTACTGGCCTTCCACAGGAAAATCACAACTGCTGCCACAACGACAGCTCCTAGTAGTGTTCGAATGATCAAGCCAGTGAAGAGCAGACCAACTGGGACCGGCACTTCAACCACCTCTGCGCCGGAGGTGTGGACGGCTGATAAAAGGAATTGTGGATGAATCATACACTTCTATTTCAGAATACGAGAATGTGAGCCGCTCCATCTCCTTCGTGATCTTGTGTCCTTCTCAAATTCGCGTTTCAGTTTCCGCTCTTCTTTTTTGATGTAGTCGAATCCTTCCTTAACGACTGTTCCAAGCAGCGGTCCGAAAACAAAAACCAACGCCGAAATCACAGCACCAACTGAGACGAAGGTGATGATGGCCGCGAAAATCTTTCCGACATCTGTTTTTGGGATTAGTGTTGGTCCTTGAGTGGTTGCTATGAGACTGATGAAGTAGAAAGAGTCCACGTGCGACTATCCTTCGAGAATATGCATGACCTCCGTGCCTATTGCCAGAATCAGGATCACAAGCAAGATCGAGTAGAGCGTTTTGCGCTTGAAAGGGGAAAGAGGGTGCTTGACAACTTCATGAAGTCTCATTCTGCCTTCGCCTCCTGCAAGGTAGCATTCCACATGGTTAAGGTCACTTGGTCATTGACCTCACCAGAATCCAAGAGTCTCCGAAGATTAGCAAGCAAAGCTGCTTTTGGCTTGGCTCTGGCCAAATATCGTGCCATTAGAATCCAATCCGAGCTTCAATGGTTGATAATCATCCTGAGCTTCATGTGAAAGCCTTTTCCATGGTCGAAAATGGCTGGTTGAGTGAAAGAACTGATAAAGCAAACAAACACTCTACCCACAAAGCCATATCGATTGAGTTGAGAGAACTGAAGCGGAAAAAGAGATCTGTGAGGCAGAGAAAGAAACGCCCGATCAGAAGGAAGCGCCCAGCTAGGAAGGTCAAGGAGCGCGCTGCCTCTAGAGAAGTTCACTATAATCCACTAATCGCTCTCCTAATGTTCCTCTACATGCTCAGACTTATCGATAGAAAGACGTTCACGAGAATCCAGCAAGCGCTCTACCCAACCAAGAAGAAACCCAAAAGGCGCACTCGACGAAGAAGAACTAGGTAACCCTGCACAAGCCTAGGGATCCAATCACATCTCATGCTCCTACTTTACTACCATAACTGAGCCAACGTCTCCCGTGTCCTTTGGGAGAAATAGAGAGAGCATCCCTCCCCCAATTGCGAATGCCCCGAATATGTAGAAAGCAGTCTGCAGGCCCAACATGTCTGCTGTCCCGCCGAAGCCCAGTGCTGCCAACCCTCCAACCCCGATTGAGAATCCAAGCATTAAACCCGAAACAGCGCCGACGTTGTCTGGTGCGGCTTCGGAGGCCATCGTGACAATGACCGACCAGCTCGCAAACAACACTCCTCCCGACAAAGCTAGGAGAATGATTGAGATTAGGCCAGTCGTCATTAGAAACCCGTAGAAGATTGCAGCGCCAACGAAGAGAGAGAACACGATTACAGGCCTTCTTCCGATCCTGTCAGATAGATGCCCACCCGCGATCTGACCCAACACGCCAACTCCAAGCCAGATAGAGGCAACGCCGGTCGCAACAAGTAACGACTCACCCTTCGCCACCAAGTAAAGCGGAAGAAACGTCACCCCGACCTGTATAGTGATCGAGCGAAGAGCAGTGATAGTCGCGAGGAGCCCTAGGAGCCGCCTGTTGGGAGGTTGAGTCGATTTTGTAAGAGAGGGTTCCGGTCTCTCGCTAAATCGAACTCTCAAAAGGAGGAGAGCGGTGAGCATTCCTATCGGCAGCAGTAGCAACGTGCCTTGCAAGCCGAAGGCTGAAACCAACAGTCCTGCGACGATCGGACCTAAGAAGAATCCCGCGTTCCCTCCGGACAGAAATACGCCCATCGAGCCTCCCCTTGATGCGCTGCTTGATCTCGCCACCGTGGAAAATGCCGGTGGATGAAAGGCCGCAGTACCGATTCCTGCAGTTCCGACTAGGAAGAGAAGAACCACGTAGTTTGGTGAAATCCCAACCAGGCTCATGCCGAAGCAATTCAGCGCCAGCCCCCCTTCTAGGAGCCATGTGGTCTGTGTGCGGTCAAACCATCGTCCCAACAGGGGTTGAAGCAACGATGAGGTAACGCTGAACACCATTGCCACGAGGCCAGCAAGCACGTACGAAAGGTCAAAGAGGACCGTGAAAATCGGCAGCAGGCCAGATAGCAAGTTTGAGAACATATCATTGACCATGTGACCTAAAATCAACAGCACCGAGGAAGACTTCGACTCGCAGGCACCTCCGTACGAATCAAACTGGTCTAATTGTCTGGCTCAAAAAGAAGACTGAGCAATCAATCACGACCAAACTTTTCCGAGCCGTTCGCAGATTCCTAGAAACAAAACGACTTAAGACCTTCTCTTGGGTAGCAACCTGTTCAACTAGCAAGTAACGGCGCGGTAAGGTGGCATTTCTTTGAGTGCAGAAATCTGCTCATGTGGCAGTGGAAAGCGACCGCTGGGTGTCTGCAACGAGTGTGGAAAGAGGTACTGCAGCGAATGCGTATTCACCCACAAATATACACCTCAACCAATGAACACGGCAGATTTCCTCAACTCCAGCCTATCGAAGAAGGAATAAGCACAGAGCTAATTGAGAGGGCCACTGACAATAGAGGTCAGTGTTTGGTGCCCCATTTCGCATGAGCAAGAAACCGCGCCTAATCTTTGACGGCATTTGCAACCTATGCACAACCGCCGTTCGAGTTCTCTACGTATTGGATAGGGAACGGCGGCTCGAATATGTGCCGAGTCAGCTCCTTGGCGCAAGGACACATCGCAGATTTGGCCTAAGCGAGGCGCGCCTGCAAGGACAAATGCACCTAATTCAGGGCAATTCGATCGTAAATGGTTCCGCAGCCATCGCGGCTCTCTGTGAGTTACTAACCCCGTTCCACTTAATGTCCCAACTTCTGCGAACACCGCAGGCGGAAAGGCTGTATGGATGGGTTGCTGGTCGCCGGTACAGGCTCTTCGGATGCCGAGGCACCTGCTACGTTGTCCGCGAATAGCACGATGATCAAATCTTCAGACGAAAACGCTGCAAATGGAGCTACGAGGATTGTGCGGAATTGCAGTGCACCCCAAACGCGCGGCCTAGAGACTGTCCCGACCATTATATTGCTCTGATTAGAAGCTCGATCCCGTCAGGATCTGAGACAAACAATCGCCTAGAATCCTGAATGTGGACTATCGGGCTATCGGCAAGTTTTGCCGCGAGGTCATCGACATCGGCTTGAGGGATCTTTACCGTGAAGTGTTCAAGTCCAGTCCAGCCCTTCTTCAGCGCATGTCCTCCTAGGGATTCCCAGGTGTTCATGCCAATGTGGTGATGATAGCCAGCGACGGAGAGGAAAGCTGCGCTGCCCCAGTAACTCATCACATCCATCCAGAGGAGTTGCTGATAGAAATCAACCGATCTCGCGATGTCTGTAACTTTCAAATGAACGTGACCAATCTTTGCACCGTCCTCGAACGCGTTCAGACCGTTCTTGGGGATTCCGGAGACTTCTGCCAGGAGGGAGTCAATGTCGAGTGGCTGAGTAGCCATTTGCACTTTTCCATCCTCGTCGAACTGCCATTCGCTTCGCGGTCTGTCAGCGTAGATCTCGATTCCGTTTCCTTCAGGGTCGGTGAGGTAGAGTGCTTCGCTCACAAGATGGTCGGCATAGCCATCAAAGACTACACCAGCATTTCCAAGAGACAGGTACGCGGCTGCCAGACTTTTCCTGCTTGGCAGGAGAATGGCGTAGTGATAGAGACCAGCGGCGTCAGTCGGCGTCTTCTCTGCTCGGGGATCATGCTTGAGGATCAGCAATGGTTCGGAAGATTCTTCGCTTGGATGAAGTTCCACGTAGTGATCATCAATACGTTTCATCCTAAGGCCGGTATCCTTCACATAGAAATCCATCATCGGCTCAAGATCTCTGACTACAAGAGATACAGGTCCCAGTGTCAGATCCATTTCTGAGGCTTTTTGCGACACGACAGCATCTTCGCTCCAGACTTGCAGACTAGTTCTTCAAGTGACTAATTTAAGCCCAGAAGCTAGCAGAGGGGACTCTGCCTGTCCGACTAAATTCCAGACTGGCTTCATGCGGATTCTGTTTTTTGCACGGCTTTTCTCAGGCGTTTCATTTGCGCCATGTTGAGAACTTTCTGGAACCCTTTCTCGCTTTGAGGTAGCTCACGCAATTCAACATAGCCAGCCTTCTCAGCTCGTTTGACGAGGTCTAGACCTTTCTCTGTCCTAGCGATTATTGTGGAATAGCCACTGGGGCTCCCTATTGCGCCAACGGAGATATCTGCGTATTCAGCTGTGAAATCATCACATTGCTTGCAGCTCTGTCGAACGAACTTATCGATCTCCTTCAGTGGAACGTGAAGCAGCTCTTTGTCTCCTTCCCAGGCGATGAATGATCCTTTCTTGATGCCCACCTTGGTGACGGTTGCTGAATCAATCCCTTTGCTGGTCAGGTAGTTTCCGACGAGGTCAACGTAACCATAGCTCTCCATGCAGAAGAGGCCTATAGTGAGACCGATGGCGTCGGCTAGACGTAGGTTGCCAAGCGGTGATGTTTGGATTCTTCTTACCGCTTTTACTTGGCATGGGGTTCCTACAACCGCCACGCGGCTCTTTCCGAATTCATCAATCGCGGATCTGAGGCCCAGTAGCGTTGGGGTTGGAGTGTACTTTGTTCCAGCGTTCTGAACTAATTGGTCGTAATTCGTTGCCACCGTTGGCTTTGGCCGCCAGAGTGAGTCTCTTCCAGCGACGACCGCCGCATCGATAATCTTACTGTCAAGCGCGTGCGCGAGGAGAGCAGTAACCACTCCACCATCCTGTCCACGGCTCTGAATATTTGTAGCCGAAGCTCTGCCAACATAGGCGCCGCTGACGATCCCGATAGGCTCGTCGGGTCGTCGAGTCCGCCTGAACAAGAAGAGTTCAACATCGTCTCTTGAGAACTCGATTGTGGGACATTGGTAATAGCATATTTCGCAAAGAGCGCAGGTGCCTACGATTGTGGGCTGCTCGACAACAGGCCATAGAGCGTTCACGGGGCATGCAGCCATACACGCTCCGCAAAAAGTACACAAATTCGGACCAATAACTTGTGTTACGAGATTACCGAATAGGCGTGGCTTCTCAAGCATTTCCGCTCTCTCCTCTTGGACCTATTTTCGTCGCGAGCGACGGGTTAGTAATGTGAAAAGACGTTTTGGCTGTTTTCCATCATTGGGATACACTGCTTTCGATTATTGTTCGCTTCAGGTCGTTTGAAAGTTGGGGACGTCTTCTGTTCGATCGTCAAGCTCAGTTGCTGAAACCTAAGCAGATGAAGGCCATTCAACTGCGCAAGCTTCGAAAGATCGTGGAGTACGCTTACCGGAATGTGCCCCTATTCAAGAAGCGATTCGACGAAGCCGGGATCAAACCGAGCTCAATAAGAACGCTTGACGATGTTGCGAAGGTCCCATTCACCGTCAAGACTGATCTGAGAGACAATTATCCGCTTGGCCTTCTCGCGGTTCCTCAGGACCGATTATACGCCCTTCATGCCTCTTCTGGGACGACTGGGAAGCCAATCGTTGTGGCTTACACTCGTGGGGATTTGGAGTGCTGGAGTAGGCTCATGGGCAGATCGTTTGATGTTGCGGGCGTTCGAAAGGGAGACATCGTCCAGAACATGTACGGGTATGGCCTCTTCACTGGCGGGCTTGGTTTTCACTATGGCGCTAGGGCTGTGGGCGCGACCGTGATCCCAACCAGCACTGGAAATACGAAGAGGCAACTCATGCTCATGAAAGATCTTCGAACTACAGTGGCCGCTTGCACACCTTCATACATGGTCTATCTCTGCGAAGCAAGCCGTGCGGAAGGCTATATGCCTAGAACGGATTTCGCGCTGAGAATTGGCTTGTTCGGAGCTGAACCTTGGAGTGAAGAGGCTCGCAAGCGAATAGAGGAGGTTTTCGGTCTTCGCGCCCACGATTGCTTTGGAATGTCAGAGCTCTACGGACCTGGTGTTGCAATAGAATGCGATCAACGCAACGGCCTCCACGTATGGAGCGATGAATTCCTGGTTGAAACGATCAACCCAGACACTGGCGAAGTCCTTGAGCCAGGAAAAGAAGGAGAGCTCGTCTTCACAATGCTCTCCCGCGAAGCCATGCCCCTACTTCGTTATAGGACGAGAGATCTCTCGAGGGTCTTCGAAGAGGAGTGCGCTTGTGGGCGGTATCACCCGAGAATTCGCCGCATTAAAGGGCGAAGTGATGACATGCTCATAGTGGGCGGCGTCAATGTTTTCCCGAGCCAGGTGGAACATGTGCTGATGAACATTCCGGGCGTGGGAGACCAGTATCAGATCATCCTCTCACACACGGATCTTGACCGACTGGCCGTCAAAGTTGAGACAACATCTGACCGGTTGAACGATCCGAAATTCCTGAAAGAGATTCAAGGCGATCTCCTAGCGGTTCTGGGGATAAACGCTGATGTTGCGCTGGTTGAGTTGGGTACGCTTCCTCGGTCAGAAGTTGGAAAAGCCCGTCGGGTCATCGATCTGCGGTCGAAGGAATAGGTTCTTGAGGTAGCGCAGTCTTGAAGTCGATATCACCAAGCCTGATACTGCTAACTGTTCTCGTGTTAGTAGGCGCCTTTCTCAACCTCTACTTCGTCTTCGCAATCTTAGCATTGATTATTGTGTTTGTCGGAATCGTGCACTTTCGACAGTCGGGAGCTACAATGGCGATCGTAAGTCTCGCAATCGTGTCCCTTCTGGCTGTTGGTTTCTTTCACACTTCTCCCGTCGTGGCTGTAGGAGCCGCAACCTACGGCATCTTCAGGTCCTTCGTTGTCACGATTTCCATTCTAGCAACCATGCTCATGATTTTCTTAATGCGTGAGGTCGGGGCACTTCAGACAATCTCCGCCGCGGTTAAACGCGCGGCTCAGACGAAAGAGCAACAGGCACTTTTGCTTGGAGTTGGGTTCGGGACCGTAGCCACATCATTGGGGGTAGTAACCCCCTCACTCTTCCCGCCGTTACTGGTTGCGATGGGTTTCTCTCCATTCGCTGCAATCGCGATCTCAGTGCTGGGTTACAATGCAACAACATCCTACGCTCTCCTCTCAATCCCTCTGACTCTTCCAGCGGACATCTTCAAACTTGACCTAAACGAGCTCACGTTCAAAGTGAACATCTTCCTCCCGGTTGTGGCGGTGCTTGTTTCAATCGCCATGCTCTGGATCGTTGGGAAAGGGGAATCAGTTCGCAAAGGCATCGCCCCATCCATCCTGACCGGCCTCACAATTGGATTCTCATGTTTGTTGCTGGGAATCCTGCGGACTCCTGTGATGTTGATCGGAGTTCTAGCTGGGCTCGTGAGCATGATCGTTCTTTACGCGTATCATCGAGCAGTTGAAAGACCCGTCCCAGACAAAGAACCGTTCAATCAAAGAGTCACAATTACCGCCTTGAGCCCCTGGTTGATTCTAATCGCGCTAGCGCTCGCGATTAGTGTGCCTCAGGTCACTGATTGGTTGAGAAGGTTAGATGGGCCTGCGTTTTGGATTTTCGACAGGCCGGTGGATCTTGATGCTTTCGCTCAAATATACACCTGGATATTCCTCGCAACAATTCTCTCTATTCCTATCCTCAGACCCACCCGAGAACAACTAGCGAAAACAGTGAACCTCTGGCTGAGGCGGATCTGGCAGCCCTTCATCGCATACTCGTTCTTTTTCGGGGTCGCATATGTCATGGCTTGGAGTGCCATGGACGTATCAAATGGCAAGCTTGTGCCAACCGCCCAATTCGCCGCCATGAACATGAACAATGTTGTTGGATTCACACTAGCCGCGGTTTTCGGAGCCTCTTTCGTCTTTGTAGCCCCCTGGCTCGGGTTGTTCGGAGCAGTTGTTGGAGGTTCTGAGGCTAGCTCAAACGTACTCTTCTTCCCAATTCAGCATAGGGCTGTCGAAGGCATAGGGCTGACGGGAGCAGGGGAGAACAGCTCCGCCTTCATGACAATTTACGGATCCCACGCGAACGGTGGAGGCATCGCTTCAGCTATTACTCCATCAAAAATCAACAACGGCGCCGCAACGATCGGTGCAGACGCGAAAATGGAAAGCGAGATAATGAAAAGTCACGTTCCGCTCGTGCTGATAATCACGTTCATTGTGGGCATTATGACTGCGCTCTTCGTTACACTTGGAATCTAGTGGAATTGTGACCTTTGTTCGTTCTTCGAAAACCCGCACATATCATTCCGTAGTAAGTGGGAACCTGATAGGAGAAGAGCGCGGAATACAAGCGCACCTTGCTGAGAACACCATGAGGTGTTATGCAAGCATAGTTTAGTGACAATTCTGATTCGGAAAGACTTCATTGAAAGAAGGAAATAATCATGTTCTTCAACATTCGGTAAGCGATAGTCGGGACTATGCAGCTGCGGAACGCAAGTATGACGTAATTATCTTCCGCTCGGCCCTTCGGATCATCTCGCCCAATGCAGAGGGCGAGACGTCAAGGGATTTTGATAATTCACGCAGTCCAGTGCGCCTTGGGTACTCGAAGAATCCTGAAGCAAAGGCGTATTCGATCATGTGTCGCTGACGCGCGGTGAGCTTTCCTCCATCCGAGATTCGCGCGACTCTAAGAATATCTGCTCCAATTCCATGTCCTTTGAGTTTCGCAAGCAGTTTGCGGAGTGAGCTATTTGCGGGCATCGCCAGAACCCAATCAACAGTTCCGTCAGGTTTGTTCAGTGATGCCAGTGGGCATGTTAGGCAGAAACAATTCACATCTGCTATTATCTTGCACATCGTCGAATCAGTTGTCGCAACTACGCCGAGAATTCTACCGCGTTTTGTCTTCACAATATGTGCGTCTTCGACATTCTCGTCATCCTGAATGAATTCGACGATCTGTTTGAGGAGTTCGTGCTGGCCGTTGATTTCAACTAGTTGTTGAATTCCTCCATTGTTTGACGGACGACAATCAATCACCCGCACCGATGCGGAGAACTTTTCCACTACGCGTGTAGTCCAAGTTTCGGGTAGTCTAAGAGAGAGCACCACTTCTCTCATGGGTGCTGCGACAGACAATATTTCACGCGAAACATTCGTCGGGTTGACCCTAAAACATTGTCTATCCCTTACCAGTACGGGGAAATACATACCCGGTTTGGCCACCAATCCTAATCGTAGGTGTCGACGGAAAGATGCCGGCCCATCGGGGAAATCGCGACCCCCCAGAGACAGGGATGGGGGATCTATCCTCGCTATCTTCAGCCCTTGCCCGAATTCAGCGCATCGCCAACACGAACACGATTACGATGGCTCGTAAAATAGGGTTCACTGTTGGACTGGAGCTGGTATCTGGAAAAAGCAGGTCCGCGGACATACACTCTGAATTGGCCACGCTGTTTCATAGACTCAGCCTGGGAAAAGTGACCCTACACAAATGGGATCCGGTAGTATTCGTGACACATAGCAATTCCAAAAACGAGAGCTTAGAAGCAGCATTCAGCGAAGGCCTTCTGGACGGTATAATGCACGCGCGGTCCAAAGATCGAGTGTTCGTCAAGCATTCAACAAATCAGGACAAGTTACGCGACACACTGCGGGTCAGTTCACGGCAAAAAACTCGGAGGGTTCACAAGACCTGATATCAAGGATTACGCAGAAACCTCCCCAGACTCTTCTCGCCCAACACATCGTCCGCGAGCCCATCAACAAATCTGCTTTCCCAAAACCGATGGGTCAAGTTTTCATAATCCCCGAACGGTGCAAACAGTGCACCTACTGCTGGGAATACTGCCCCGAAGAGGTTCTGGAGATTTCCCAGGCGATCAATAGCCAGGGATACCATTACCCGCAAGTGAAGCCTGGCAAAGAGTCCGCGTGTGTCAATTGTGGAATGTGCGAATGGATTTGCCCTGAATTCGCGATTTACACTGTGGAGGTGCGCAGGGACCAATGAGCGCTGAACCTCGTGTTGGAGAATTTTTCATGGCTGGCAATTACGCATGCGCTGAAGGTGCGATTGCTGCTGGTTGCCGCTTCTATGCGGGCTACCCGATTACTCCATCCTCAGAGATCGCCGAGCACATGAGTAGGCGGCTGCCCCAAGTAGGGGGTCATTACGTTCAGATGGAGGACGAGATCGGTAGCATCGCGGCAATCCTTGGCGCGTCGAATGCTGGGATGAAGGTCATGACCGCCACGTCAGGTCCTGGTTTCTCCTTGATGATGGAAAGCATAGGGCTAGGCGTCATCACCGAGACACCTTGCGTTGTTGTTGATGTTCAACGGGGCGGACCGAGTACGGGTTTGCCGACCTTGGTCGGTCAAGCAGACATGATGCAGGTCAGATGGGGATCTCACGGCGACTACGAGGTTATCGCATTTGCTCCCAACAGTGTCCAAGAGATGTTCGACCTCACGGTGAAAGCGTTCAACATGGCCGAGAAGTTTCGGACACCAGTTTTTGTGATGGCGGATCAGATCATCGCTCACATGACAGATAGACTCGTCATTCCTCCGCCGGAATATATCGAAGTCGTACAGAGAAAGAAAGCGATGAAACAGGGTCCATCTTTTCTGCCATTTGACTTCAGTCAAGATTTCCCTCCAATGGCGATAGCGGGTGAAGGTCACCATGTCAATGTCGACAGTCTTACGCATGATGAGAGAGGGTATCCCTCCGCCAAGCATGATGTCTCAGAGAGAATGCTAGAGCATCTCATTGGAAAGATTCGAAACAATCTGGAGACGATTGTGCAAGTGGAACATTACTTGACGGATGACGCGAAAGTCGTCGTAATCGCCTATGGATCGACTTCACGATCCGCATTACACGCTGTCAAGGAGGCAAGGCGCGCCGGAATGAAGGTGGGTCTTCTTCGATTGATCACACCGTGGCCTTTTCCTGTTCGTGAGGTTGAGCGAATAGGAGCCAAGGCGAAGGCGGTCGTGGTGCCTGAAATCAACTATGGGCAGATAGAGCATCCGGTCCGAGAGCACGTCGATTGTCGGGTTATTGGGATCCATCATGCCGCAGGGAGTCTTGTTCCGCCCGACAAGATCTACGCAGCCCTGGAGAAGTTGTAAGTTATGACCGAAGTCGAACTTGTGCACGGAGTCGAAATCTCCGTCAAGCATCCGCGTGATGAGCTGCTGCGCGCCGATAGGCTGCCTCACATCTGGTGTCCTGGATGCGGACTCGGAATCGTGACCAAGTGCCTAGTAGAAGCGATCCGACGTTCCGATGTTCCACTCGACAGGCATGTAGTAGTTTCAGGGATTGGTTGTACTTCGCGACTGCCGGGCTACTTGAACTTGGATACGTATCACACCACCCACGGCAGAGCCATACCATTTGCCACCGGCCTCAAAATAGCCAACCCGGATCTCGAAGTCACAGTAGTTGCCGGAGACGGCGACCTATTCAACATAGGCGGGAATCACCTGATCCACGCTATCCGCCGAAATGTCGACCTCAATGTCTTTTGCGTGAACAATTTCAACTACGGAATGACAGGCGGTCAATTCGGGGCAACCACACCGATTGGTGCCAGGACCGCCACGACCCCTTACGGCAACTTTGAAGCCCCATTCAACCTACCATATATCGTAGCGGCCGCAGGCGCACCTTTCGTGGCTCGCTGGACAACTCTCCATGTGCGGCAGTTGCTCAGAGTCATGCGACGCGCCTTTCAGATTCAAGGCTTAGCCTTCGTTGAGATAATCTCTCCCTGCCCTCCCACGTTCGGCGAGCTAAACAACTTCGAGGATGGCTACGCCATGATGGAATACTTTAGGAACTATTCTCGGGTCGACGACCACGCTGAATTAAGCACTATCGGGCTTTCCATGAAGCCGCCAGACCCCGTCGTTGTCGGGAACTTCGTTGACACAAGGAAACCAACCTACCACGAGCTCGAACGAGAACTTATCGAGAGAGCAAGGAACTGATCGAAATGATTCGTCGAGAGATCAGGCTTCAGGGTCTTGGAGGTCAGGGGATCATTACTGCTGGTCACTTGATAGGCGAAGCTGTTTCACTGCACGATCGCAAAGAGGCTGTCATGACCGAGGACTATAGCCCCTACATCACAGGAGGATGGTCAAGAGCCGACATAGTCATCTCAGACGAAAAGATAGACTACCCACTGGTTTCAAGACCAGACATCCTTGTCGCCATGTCACAAGATGGCTTTGACGACAATTGGGAGGCCACAGCACCCGATTCCACCGTTATCGTGGAAGCTGGTCTCGTTAACACGAACGCAGTCAAAGATCGCAAGATCTTTGCAGTGCCCGCGTTGAGCATTGCTGAGGAACTCGGAAAGAAGGTCGTGGCAAACATCGTTGTACTCGGATTCCTGACTGCGACAAGCAGGGTCGCAAGCCGCGAGGCTATGGAAGCGGCAATCGTAACACGATACCCGAAAGCAGCCGAGCTGAATCGCCAAGCTTTCGATCGCGGCTATGCACTGTCCCCGAAGGAGGCACCATGATGAGGGACACAGTCATGGTGGTTGGGGCAGGTATAGCGGGAATACAGGCCGCGCTTGACCTCTCTAGCGCTGGCTCCAAAGTTGTTCTTGTTGAAAGAGAGCCATCAATAGGAGGAAAGATGGCAGCCCTCGACAAGAACTTCCCCACATTAGACTGCTCCATCTGTATAGAAGCTCCCAAGATGAGCGAGGTAATCAACAACTCCAACATCGAAATCCTCACACTAGCCGAAGTCGTCAAAGTCGAGGGCCAAGCGGGGAGCTTCAATGTTGCAATCCGCCAGAAGCCTCGCTATGTCACCAGCGAGTGTACAAGATGTGACGAGTGTGTACTCGCCTGCCCGCAGATCTTGAAGAACGAATTCGATGTTGGAATGGCAGTTCGAAAAGCCATCTACACGCCCTTCGAGCAGGCAGAGCCTGGAGCCTATGCCATAGACATCGAGAACTGTCTCAACGAACCTCCCAACTACCTCCCGTGCCACCGCTGCCTCGAAGTGTGTCAGCCAAACTGTATCGATTTCAACATGACTGAAAAGGGCCTGACTCGAAATGTTGCTGCAATAGTCGCGGCTACCGGCTTCGATCTCCTTGACGCAACATTACTGCCAGAATACGGTTACGGGAAGCACCCAGACATCCTCACATCCCTCGAACTGGAGAGGCTGCTCCAAGCTTCCGGTCCAAGCAAAGGGGAAATAGTTCGTCCGAGCGATGGAACCCCCCCCGAGAACCTGCTGTTCGTTCTCTGCGTCGGTTCGAGAGACCGGCGGTTCTGCAAATATTGTTCCCGCGTTTGTTGCATGTACTCAATCAAGGAAGCACTGCAGGCAGTTGACCACGGGATCAAAAATGTTACCGTTCTCTACATGGACATCCGTGCATATGGCAAAGGATTCGACGAGTTCTACTCGCGCTCTAGGCGTGAGGGGGTTCGGTACATCCGAGGCAAACCAGCCAAGATTACTGGCGATGGAAAAACAATCCGAGTTCGATTCGAAAACACCGAGGAGGGGCAGATCGAAGAGAAGAACTTTGACATGGTTGTCCTAGCGCCCGCGATAATTCCAAGCCGAGGGCTCGATTCGCTCGTGGATGTCCTAGGTGTCGACTTGGATGAGGACGGCTTTATCAAAGCTACCGAAATCGGGGGCGACCTTATCGCGACCACTCGCGAAGGCATCTACGCATGTGGTTGCAACACAGGACCGAAGGATATCCCTGACAGCGTTACCGAAGCCGGAGGAGCAGCAGCATACTCGCTGAACTACGTGACGACAAGAACCTGGCCAGAGGAACTTGATGTGGAGATCATTGACACCACAGGTCCACCAAGAATAGGAGTATTCCTCTGCGACTGCGGTTCAAACATAGCAGGCGTAGTCAATGTACCCGAAGTGTTAGAGTACACGCGCAATCTTGACGGCGTCGCCCATGCTGAAAGGGTACGTTTTGCATGCGCCGCCAACACCCAAGAACTCATTGGCCGAACCATCAAGGAAAAGAAACTAAACCGCCTCGTCGTCGCGGCTTGCTCACCGAAAACGCATGGTCCCACATTCCAAAGGGTAGCCTCCAGGGCAGGCCTCAATCCGTACCTCTTTGAGATGTCAAATGTCAGAAACCAAGGTTCCTGGGTTCACAAGAAATATCCCAAGGAAGCGACTCAGAAGTCAAAAGACCTTGTGCGGATGAGCGTCGAGAAGGCCAAGAGACTCAAAGCCCTAGCCACAGTCAAAGTGCCCGTAGTACAGCGTGCTCTCGTCGTTGGTGGAGGGATCGCGGGAATTACTGCTGCAGCAAATCTGGCAAAACAAGGATTTGAGACACACTTAGTCGAGCGCAACATCGAGCTAGGGGGCACGCTACTTCAACTCACCGAAATAGCGCCCAGCGGACTGAGCGCCCGTCAGTTAGTTCAGATGAAAGAGCGCGAGATGCGCGACGCAGGGGTCCATGTGCATTCTGAAACAACGGTAGAGACTGTGAGCGGATTCGTCGGGAACTTCAACGTGCACCTGACTGATGGGAACACTCTTGATGTTGGCTCAATAGTCCTGGCGACCGGTGCAACACCTTACCAAGCCACAGAATTCGGATACGGAGATGACCCACGCGTTATCACGAGCCTAGACCTCGAAAAACGGATCGGTGAGCTGAAGGGAGACAGGGTAACATTCGTCGCTTGTGTTGGATCACGGAACGATAAGCGTGGTTGCTCACGATTCTGCTGTCAAACAATGCTGAGTCAAGCCATCAAGCTGAGAGAACGAGGGAACCGAGTCCGAGTCTTGTACAAGGACATTAGAGCATTCACCCGATTCGCCGAGGAGATGTATGAGGACGCCGCGCGCAAAGGCGTCCAATTCTTCCAATTCAATCAAGACGCGTCGCCTGAAAAGGCAGTCGTGTACGAGATGGGTCAAGTCATGATGCATGACGAGTTGAGTGGGCTTGACGTGACCGTACCCACCGACCTGCTCGTTCTAAACATCGGAATATCTCCCGAGCATGAAAACACCGTGGCCCAACAGCTGAGGGTTTCACGCGATTCGGAGGGTTTCCTACTTGAAAGCCATCCCAAGCTAGGTCCTGTCGAGGCAGCGGTGCAAGGCGTCTTTCTGGCGGGCACTTCTCAAGGCCCCAAGGATGTTAGGGAATCTGTCTCGCAAGCTCTTGCTGCTTCAGCTAAGGCCTCAAGAATTCTCTCAAGAGCTGAGATAGAGCAGGAGCCGCTCGCAGCGGTTGTCGACTACGACAAGTGTACTTTCTGTGCGAGATGCATTCCTGTCTGCCCGTATTCTGCAATACGTGGTGAGGTTCGAAAGAGTCTCGAAATCGTCCAGGCAATGTGCATGGGATGTGGAGGATGTGCCGCAGAGTGCGCGGTTGACGCCATCGAGATGCCTGGATTCACGGACGGGCAGGTTCTTGCACAGATAGACGCTGCCACGGCTGAGAACCCACACGAGAAGGTCATAGTATTTGCTTGCAACTGGTGCTCCTACGCCGGAGCCGATCAAGCTGGAATATCAAAAATACAATATCCTCCGAGTTCGCGAATAATTCGGACGATGTGCTCTGCAAGAATTTCGCAGAAGTTGGTCTTCTATGCGCTTGGGAAAGGCGCAGGTGCAGTCTTGGTGACAGGATGTCATCCAGGCGACTGCCATTACATCAACGCCAATCTCAACACTCAACGCCGTTTTGAAAGATGGCGCAAGACAGTCGAGATGCGCGGCATCGATCCTCGAAGGTTACAGCTTTGGTGGGTTAGCGCCGCCGAGGGTAAACGATTCGCCGAGAAGGTAGCGGAAATGGACGAACTCATTCAGCGACTTCCGAAAACGGAGGTTGAGAACACGGCAACCAAGCTAGCTCCGTTCATCGCGAGGAGAGCCTCATAATGACTACAGTGTCGATCAATGATGAACTTTGGGACCGAATTAACCAAGCAGTAGCTCCAATGACTTTGTGCTATCAATGTGGTGTATGCACAGCGATATGCCCGCTCTCAGGCACAGGCAAATCACCATCCGTTAGAAAGCTATTACGCTCAGCTCAGACGGGTCTTGTCGCAAGCTCTAGTGAGGCTTGGTTGTGCACAACCTGTAAACTCTGCGAATTCACCTGTCCGCGTGGTGTCCCGATTGTAGATGTCCTTCATGCTCTACGAACAGTAGGCTTCTCGGAGCGGAAAGTACCTCCTCGACTCGAAGAAGTGTTGTGGAAGATCTACGAGAGCGGCAACCCATGGGGCGAACCTAAGAAGACTAGAGCAAAATGGACCGAAGGCCTTGGTGTCAAGGAAGCGCTCGATGGAGTAGACGTGTTGCTGTACACCGGATGCGCTTCATCATACGATGCAAGACTGCAAAGCATCGCAAAGGCCGTTGCGTCGATCTTGAAAGCAGCTGGGATTAATTTCGGAGTTCTCAAGACACAAGAAAAATGCTGTGGCGACGCGGTCTATCAAAGTGGCGAAGACGCCTACCTCGAAGAACTTGTTACTGAAAACATCGACACAATCAGAAAGACAAACGCGTCAGTTGTCGTATCAATCTCACCCCATTGTTTCAACATATTCAAGACCCTATACCCGAAGTACGGCGCAGACTTCAGAGCAGTTCACTACACACAGCTCCTTGCAGACCTTCTAGACTCAGGAAAAATCAAACTCGCCCAACCGTTCGAGACGGCAGTCACTTACCACGATCCCTGTTACCTGAGCCGCTACCATGGTATCCAAGAAGAGCCGCGGAAACTCCTTGAATCAATCAAAGGCGTGAAGCTTCTCGAGATGGCGAACTCTGGGGACAACACACTCTGTTGTGGTGGAGGTGGCGGCCGCATGTTTCAGGAAGACGCCGGGGAGCGTCTCTCAAACATTAGAATCAGAGAGGCGTCAGAAACTGGCGCTCATGTCCTAGCGACCTCTTGTCCGTATTGCATCCAGAACTTCGAAGACGGCGCCAAGACCGAAGGAAAGAACATGCAAGTTTCCGACGTCGCGGAGTTAATCGCGGCGTCGATGCGAGGCGGGTAGGTGAGTCTGATGCAGGATACAACACAAGTCTCAGAATTCAAGGGAATCATGGTATACTTAGAACACTCAGCTGGCCAACTGGAAAGTGTTTCGTTAGAGATCCTTGGCAAAGCTCGCGAACTCGCAGAGAGATTAGCAACGGACGTTACAGGCGTGATCCTTGGGTATGATATCCGAGAGTTCGGTGAGGAAGCTGCTCAATTCGGCGCCGATCGAGTTCTAGTCGCAGATTCCCCCTCACTCGCACAATACACTACAGAGGCATTCTGTAATGTCCTTGCTGAAGTAGTGAGAGATCGAAAACCCGAGATTTTCCTCTTGGGCGCAACACACGACGGGCGTGATCTCGCAGGACGTTTAGCAGTTAGATTGAACACGGGTCTCACTGCGCACGCAGTCCAAGTTGACATTGAACCAGAAACGAACTTGCTTGTTTGTGGTGTCCCAGGGTTCGGCGGGAGTATAGTCGCAAGGTGCAAATGTCCGCGAAGTCGACCGCAGATGGCAACAGTTCGTCCTGGAATCTTCCCCGTACCAGAGAGAAGGCCGCAGAGAAAGGGAGCGATAGAAACGGTCCAGGTCAATACAGGTCAAGTGCGAACGAAAGTTGTCGAGCGCTCAGTAAAGGCAGGAGTAGACATTGCAAGAGCTGAGATTGTGGTGATAGCGGGGCGTGGTGCAGTAACCTATTTCGACTCAGTCAGAAAATTCGCTGACTCGATCGGCAGTGCAATTGGCGTTACAAGACCATTGGCTGATAGGGAGTTAATGCCCCGCGATTATCAGGTTGGATCAACGGGGATCGCAGTAACGCCAAAGCTCGCAATTGTTCTCGGAGCGAGTGGAGCAGCACATTTTGTCTCGGGAATTCGTGGAGCGAAAACCGTTATTTCCGTAAACAAGGACCCGGATGCTGACATCAACGCCGACGCAGACTACTTCGTGGTCGAAGACATAGGCAGACTGCTACCGGCCCTGCTTTCGAAGCTTGAAGGAAAGTGAATGAGACATGAGAACCATAGTTTGCATGAAAGTTGTACCGAAAACCGAAGATGTGAGATTTGACCAGCAAACTAGGACTCTAGATAGGAGCGGAGCAGAGAACGAAATAAATCAACCTGACAAGAGCGCATTGGAGATGGCGCTGCAGCTAAAGGAAGGGCACGGCGGCGATGTGGTTCTGCTCTCAATGGGACCATCGTTCTTTGAACCATACCTACGCCTTGGCATCGCCATGGGAGCCGACAACGCCATTCTGTTGAGTGATAGGGCTTTCGCAGGTGCCGACACCTACCCGACTTCCTATACCATCGCCACTGCGATCAGGAAAATCGGTAATTTCGACCTGGTCCTGTGCGGTGAGGAATCTTCCGACGCAAGCACTGGCCAAGTTCCACCCGGAATTGCTGAATGGCTTGACATACCTCAGGTCACCTACCTGTCCCAGCTGAACATCGAAGGAAGCATGGCACGGGCGAAGCGAACCGTCAAAGGTGGTTACGAGATTGTGGAGGCCCCCCTTCCACTTCTTGCTTCGGTTGAGCTTGGATGCAATTCTCCACGTTTCCCAGATTTTCGCAGAAAGAGGTGGGCGGAGAAAGAATTCAAGATCACTGTGTGGACAGCAGCTGACATGGGAGTTAATCCTGACAAGATTGGTTCGAAGGGGTCCCACACAACTGTGGACGAACTAGTTGAACTGCCCAGGCCATCCAGACGGATGCAGCGAATCACAGGCTCTCCGGAAGAAGAGGCCGTGTTGATAGTGCAGAAGATCAAGGAGGCGTTTGGAAGCTGAACGGTCAAATGAGCAATTGGGAGGTGAGTTCTCGTAGCCAGTAAGGGGAAAGAAAGCTTGGTCTTCGGCCTCGGAGATATTGAAGGCTCCAACTCGAACAGTTCTTTTCGGAATTACGACGATTCGTCAGGTATCCGGTGCAGTAACTGCTACAACTATTGGAATCGAGTATGCGTGCACTGCTCGCGGTGCGGCTCACCAGAGTACACGCCCTGCATGCACTGTGATCTTGATTTGAGATAGCTCGCAGCCCTGGTGCAAGCTTCTACTCACGTAGGAATTGATGACTAGTGAATGGTGGTTGGAGGCGGGCCCGCCAGGCTTGCGCGTGCACGCTTGGAAGTG
>Ga0209322_10000441_pt1 | contig 24195 bp, 20 predicted proteins | sample Rifsed19ft1_FD_184013 | JGI IMG/M metagenome (GOLD analysis project Ga0209322, IMG submission 184013) | Soil microbial communities from Rifle, Colorado, USA - sediment 19ft 1 (version 2) | ecosystem: Environmental > Terrestrial > Deep subsurface > Rock core/Sediment | place: Rifle, Colorado... | reverse complement strand
GGCGACGGCGAAGGCTTGCTGCAGGCGATCCGTACACTGGTGGAATCGGCCGAACTTGCACAGGACATGGGGGATCGGGGAAGAAAATATTTCCTGGAGCACTTCGACAGGCCCCTCCAGACAACCCGGTTCCGCGACCTGCTTCTGGAAATCTGTCGGGACTGATCTCCTCATTCCCAATACGCCTTTCAGGACACGGAAGGATAGGATTGGAATCAAGGCGTGCTTGACCTAATTCTCCACAAACATCTGGTCGTGCCGTTCTTCACTGCGCTTCTCCTGTCCCTATGCCTGACCCCGTGTGCATTACGTTTGTCGCTTCGCATCGGGGCCATGGACCGGCCGGATGACCGAAAGATACACGGCCAGCCGGTTCCTAGCCTTGGGGGACTCGCGATAGCGATCGCTCTTTTGGCCACGATTTGCGTCTTCTTCCAGTTGGATCGGAAGATGTTGGCATTTGTAACCGGGGCCCTTGTGGCTTTGGCGACGGGACTGATCGACGACATTTATCATATTCACCCGGCGATGAAATTTCTGGGCGGAGTGCTTGGTTCGGTCCTTTTTCTCATCATCGGCGGCATGACTCTCGACAACCTGGGGAACCTCTTCGGCTTCGGCGACCTGCTGACGGGAAGGCTGGCGCCTTTCCTCACCGTTTTCTGCATGACGGGTGTGATGAATGCGTTCAACCTGTCCGACGGCCTGGATGGCCTGGCGGGCGGGATTAGCGCCATTGCCTGCATATTCCTGGGGATCTACGCCTATCTCCATAACGACGGAATCTGCCTTTCTATACTGGTTGTGCTTCTCGGTGCCACCCTGGGTTTCTTGCGATACAACATGCATCCCGCAACCGTGTTCATGGGGGACACGGGAAGCATGCTGTTGGGATATTCACTCTCCGCGGTTTCCGTGATGATGGTCCAGCCGACTTCCCAAGGGGTTCCCCTGGCGCCTGTCACGGTGGCGGCAGTTCTCGCCCTCCCGATCCTGGACACGTTGCTGGTAATGCTGCGCAGAATCCTGCGTGGGTCCAACCCGTTTCTGCCGGACCGGGTCCACTTGCACCATCGCCTGCTGGACATGGGATTCCCCCATGTCACAGCCGTATCGATTCTCTACCTCTGCACAGGAAGCTTCGGAATCCTTTCCATGGCGATGCAGCACCTATCCGAAGGAATGCAGCTTCTTGCGGTCCTGGTCTGGGCTGGTGCAATTTACGGGGCGGTCTTTATGCTGCAACTCCACGGATACCATTATAAAACGTCACGCCCTAGCAAGTCCCTTTCTCTCGAGGGCGTGCTGAAAGATGCCCTATCACCTAACCGCGACACAAATCCATGATTTCCAGTAATTTACGGGAAAAGGGGCGACGATCGATGAAATGGAAGATTTTTCTTGTTTTTCTATTCTCCGTGTTTCTTTCGGGCACGGTGCAAGCACAGAATCTTTCAGGGAGTCAGATGCAGTCGCAGGAATCCCAGCAGCAGACCACTGGGATGGAGGGAAGCGATTACTCCCCGATGATCCCGCCCGCATTCTCCTCCCCCGGGCTGACGCCGGTCCTCCGGCAACCCCTGGATATGCCGCCCGCGCCGGAGAAGCCTATTCCCCGCCCGCGCCCGCCTGTTGTCGAGAGACCGTCGGAATTCGAGCAGTTCGTTGCCGAAAAGATCGAGATCACGGAGGCCCAGTTCGAAATCCTCAAAAAAGTACTCGATGTTGTGCGCGCCGCGCCCGGCCCGGAGGAAGTTCAGGTTGGCGCGGGCGTCCGCGACGAGCGCCCGGGCGCCGGACAGGCCTTTCGACTTCGACTCCCCGGTCCCCACCGCCGCCTTCCCGGCGGCGACGACACGCTCCATTTCGGCGGTCAGAACACGCGACTCCCGGACCCAGTCGTCCAGCATGAGGTCGTACTTCTTCCCGTGGCAGGCGACGCAGCTTTTCCGCTCCGCCGTCAGCTTCTTTTCGCCGGGGAACGCGACCCCCGACTCGCGGACCTCGACCGATTTCGTGTGGCAGCCGTCGCACGCCACCTGGGCGGAGAACATCCGGGAGGGAGTGTCGGGGACGCCGCGCGCGCCCGCCCCCATGTACATCTCCTTCTGGTAGTTGTGGAGCCGCTTGTGGCAGGATTCGCATTTGACCTCGAAGGTCTTGACCAGCTCCACCTCGCCGTGGCGGATCGGCTCGTGGCACCGGAAGCACTGGATCGCGTTGTAGGTGACGTGCGTCCTGTGGATCGCCAGCGGATCGCTCTTCTTTTCCAGCCGCCCGACGTGGCAGTCGTAGCAGTGGGAGTCGTTCACCCTGCCGTCGCCTTCGGCCACCCGGAGGTGGCACTGCCTGCACTGGACGCCGATCTTCAGGTACGACTCGTGGGAGAACTGGAAGCCGCTGTGATCCACGGTCCGGGTCGGGGTGCCGTGGCACCCCGGGCAGCCGCCCAGCGCCTGGCCCTGGCTGATTCCCTTGAAGTGGCAAAGGAAGCAGACCTTCGTGTCGACGGAGATGTGCTCTCCCTGTACGATCGAATAGTGGCAGGTCGTGCAGCGCAGCTTCTCGCCGCGCTTGAGCTTCCCCATGTGTTCCTGGTGGTCGAACGTGATATTGGTGCCGAGCTTCGCCTTGCCCTTCTCGATCCGGCCCGCGTGGCACCCCGAGGCGAGGCAGGAGGAGTCGTTGACCTTGGCGTGCGGCCGGGGGTTGTACAGCCCCGTCCAGTATTTCAGCGTCGTTACCGTGATGAAGACGGGCGAAAAGGAGTGGCACTTGATGCAGGAGACGCCGGCGTGCTTGGACGTCTTCCACTGGGCGTAGAACGGGTCCATGTAGTGGCAGGCAACGCACGACTTCGGGAAGTACGCCGCGACGAAGAACGCGCCGTTGAATACGATGCCGATCCCGAGGACGATCGCGCCCAGGATCAGAAGCGACTTCCGGTGCCGGTGGACCGCATCCCAGACGTGAGTGAACATCTCCTTCATTGTCGGGCGACCTCCGCCGCCTGCTTGGCGCGCCTGGCCATGATTTCCTCATACTCGAGCGGGTGCTCCTCCTTGATCTCGTGCTCCGAGATCCGTCCGTGCCACCACATCAGGGTCCCGGGGAACCGGTCCGGGTTGAAGTGGACATTGTAGAAGTGCCAGATCACGATGGCCAGGGTGGCGAGCAGCGCCTCGTCGCTGTGCATCTCGTGGGCGATGTCCAGGACGAACTTCGGGAAGTACTTCATCGCGATCGACTCGCCCCAGAGGAACGCCCCGGAGCCGATCATGATAATGCACCCCCAGTAGACCGCCCAGTAGTCGAACTTTTCGATGTAGCTGAACCGGCCGAACCTCGGCTTCTCGCCCACCTTCCCCAGGAAGTAGCGGATGTTCTGGACGGCGTCCCGGAAGTCCTTGGGCGTCGGGATGAGAAGCACGAAGTCCCTGCGCCCGTCCCGGGAGAGGATGGTGTACAGCAAGTGGTGCACCATGAAGTAGATCAGCATCCCGGCGCCGATCCGGTGGACGATGGTGGAGTTGTGGATCCCCCCCCACAGGTTGATGACGAACCGGGAGAGGATGAAGTTGGGAAACTTGATCGGCATCCCCGTGATGATGAGGAGGATGACCGAGGTGAACATCACGATGTGCTGGAAGCGGAAGTTCCGGTTGAACCGCTGGAACATCTCCTCTTCCCCGTGGTGCTTCTCCTTGCGGCGCTCTTCCCGGAGCCTGCGCTCCTCCGCCCGCCGGTCGGCCGCCGTCCGGAGCCGCATTTCCCGCTCCATCTCCGCACGGACCCGCTGCCGGATCGTTTCCCGGATCTCGTCGGCCCGGGCCGGGTCGAGGCCGGCCGTCTCGCCGGAGACGGCGGCGTCGATCTCCCGCTCGAGGCTCTCCTGCGAAGGCTCTTTCTTTTCGTCCACGGACATCCCTTCTCTCCCTACTTCTCCCCGCGAAGCCGCTTGGTCCGCCCGTACATATCCAGCAGGATGTGGACGATGAGGGCCAGCATCGTGCCGATGGTGAGGTATTTGAAGAAGGAAGCCACGTAGTAGACGATGCCCGCCTCCTTCTTCTTGGCGTCTATGTGCATTTTCCCCACGGCGAAGTTGGGGTTCGCCCCGGGGTGGCACTTCCCGCAGGTCTTCGGGACGTTTTTCGGGTTCACCGAGGACAAGGGGTCCGCTTCGGGCCGGATCTCGTGCGTGCCGTGGCAGGAGGAGCAGTTGGCCACGGTCCGCGACCCGAACTGGCTCGCCACGCCGTGGAACGACTCCTTGTAGGTCTCCACCTGTTCCGTCTCGATGCCGAACTTGCTCATGATCGACACCGAGCCGTGGCATGTCGAGCACTGCTCGGCCACGTGGGTCGCAAACACGGTGGATTTGGGGTCCATACGGCCGTAAATCTTGTGCTCCCCGTGGCATCCCGTGCACGACGGCGCTTCCTTGATCCCCCTTGCGACCGCCACCCCGTGGATCGAGGTCTTGTACTGGGCGTAGATCTGGATGTGGCAGTGCCCGCACGTCTCCGCCACTTTCCCCTGCGAGACCAGGGACCCATCGTTCTTCGCCTTGAGGATGAAATGGCTGCCGTGGCAGTCCTGGCACAGTGGAGCTTTCGCGTTCCCCCGGGCGATCGCCTTCCCGTGAACGGAGTCGAAATATGCGAGGTAGCCGTCCGACTGGGGGGCCCCCTCGGCGTTCCCCTTATAGTGGCAGTGGGTGCAGGTCACCCGGTGCGGACGCTCCCGGTGGGGAATCTCGCTGATATCGAAGTGGCAGTCCACGCAGCCCTTCATCTCGTGCACCGAGCCCTTCAGGCTGTCGGCCGTCGCGAACAGATCCCGGATCTTCCCGTCCACGAGGATCTTCCGGAACTCCGGCTTGCCGTGGCAGAGGGTGCACTTCTCCAGAGAGATCAGCGCCTCCGCCCGACGCGGCAGCCCCGGCGCGCACGATCCCAGGAGGGCAACGACCATCGCTGCATAGAGGACCGTTCCCTTCATAGAACCCCTTCCTGTTTCAGTTTTTCGTACTCCAGCGGGTGCTCCTGGCGGAGCCATTCCGCGTCGACCTTTCCCGTCAGCCAGGCGTTGTTCATCGGGAAGACGGAAGGGTGCAGGTGCTCGTTGTACAGGTGCCAGAACAGGAGGATGACGAACGCCAGCAGCCCCTGGTAGCCGTGGACGATGAGCGTGATGTCCAGGACGACCTTGGGGAGGAACCGCATCGAGAAGGTCTCCGCCCAGAGGATGAGGCCGGTCACCGAGATGAAGAAGACGCCGAGCGTCGCACCCCAGTACTGGAACTTCTCCTTGTATCCGTACTTGCCGAACCGGGGATACTCCCCTGCGGTCCCCAGGTTGTATCGGATCGCCTGGAGGAAATCTGCGAAATCCCGCCGCGCCAGGAGGAACTCTCCGAGCTCCTTCTTTCCCTCCCGGGTGAACAGCATGTAGAAGGCGTGGAAGACCAGCTGGCCCATCAGGAGGGACGCCGCTGCGCGATGGAGGAACCCGCGGTACAGGAAACCGCCTTCCAGGTGGATCAGGTTCCGCCCGAGCCAGTTCTCGTGGTACATCAGGGCAAAACCGGTCAGCGCGAGCACGAGCAGCGTGACCATGAGGAGCGCGTGCTGGACCCGGAACAGGAAGGACATGCGGACGATGGAAACGGACTTCGGGGTCTCGGCGCTCGTCGACGTCATCCCTTTCCCCCCTCCTCCATCCGTTTGCGGCGGCGCCTGCCAAAAAGCTCCAGCCCGACGTGGAGGACGAACAGCGTCACCAGCACGGAAATGAAAATCGTGTAGAAGACCCGCACGGCGAACACCCCCATCGCCTTCTGCGGGGTCACTTCCACGTGTATCATCCCCTTCGCAAAGTTCGGCCCCGCGTTGGGGTGGCACTTCCCGCACGTGCGGGGGAGGTTCGCCTTGTTCACCCGAGACGCCGGGTCGGCCGAGGGGAGGATGTCGTGGAAACCGTGGCACGAGGCGCAGTTGGCGGCCTTGGTCATCCCGTACTCCAGGGCGATCCCGTGAAAGGAGTCCATGTAGGTCGCGAACCGCTTCTTGGGCAGGGCGTACCGGCTGGAGATCCCTTCCTTTTCGTGGCAGGCGGAACAGGTCTTCGGGATGTTCTTGGTGAAAACCGACGACGTCGGGTCGCTGATCTTGGTGATCTTGTGCTCCCCGTGGCAGTCCGTGCATACGGGCGACTCGGCGATCCCGCCGCGCATCCCCTTCCCGTGGATGCTCCCATCATACTGCTCCAGGATGCCGGAGTGGCACTTCCCGCACATCGTCGGGACGTTTTGCCGGTGGGTGGCGGCGCGTGGCTGGTCCCCCGGGAGGATCGCATGGTTGCCGTGGCAGTCCGGGCAGACCGCAGTCCCCAGCAGGCCCGACTTCTTGAGGGCCATCCCGTGGACGCTCTTCTCGTACGCCTCCATCACCTGCCGGCCGGGCAGCCGGTACTGCTCCTCGATCGCGCGGTCCTTGTGGCACTTGAGGCACACGCCCACGATGTTCAGGCGGAACGTCCGCGAGGCGGCATCCCGGCTTTTGCGGATGTCGTGCTTCCCGTGACAGTCGGAACACCATGCGGCCTCGTGGGCGCCTTTCGCGTGTCCCTTCCCGTGCGTGCTCCGGGAGTAGGACTTCTCCGCGTCCGGGTGGCACTTGACGCAAGAGACCCTCTCCAGTTTGCCGTGGGGGGATTTCGCGCCGGCGTGGCACATCGTGCAGGCTCCTTTTCCGTGCACGGATCCCCGGTACGCCTTCTCATCGACGAACAGCGACAGCGTTCCCCCGCCGGGGAGGGATTTCTCGATCGTCTTGTCGCCGTGGCACTCCATGCATTCCCCCCCGACAAGGGCCGAGGCGGCTGCGGTCCCGGGCTGCAGGAACATCGCCGCGGACAGGACCACGGGCAAGAACAGCATCTGCAACCGTTTCATGATCCCTCCGGGGCGATCCGTGTGGTTTCCGGCGCCGGGGCCTTCCCCGGCAGTGAAGCCGCGTCGATTTCCTCAAGCTCGAGCGCGTGCTCACGCTCCATGTGGTGCCGGGAAAGTTTCCCGTCGATCCAGGTGAACGAGAGCGGGGCGAAGTCGGGGTTGATTATCACGTAATACAGATGCCAGACGATGATCGCCAGGGTCGCCAGGATCGCCTCGTAATAGTGGACGATCGTCGCCACGTCCAACCCCCACATGGGAAGGTGCTTGAGCGTCTCGTCCTGGAACCAGAGCAGGAACCCCGTGACGACCATGACGATCGATCCCCACGCCAGCGCGAGGTACTCGGCCTTCTCGATGTAGCTGTACCGGCCGAACTTCGGCTTGCGGGCTGAGATCCCGGCATAATATTTGAGCATCTCCACGACGTCCCGGGCGTCCTGCAGGCGGGGCATCATCCGCGCGAATTGATCGCGCCCCCTCTCCGTGAAGATCACGTACAGCAGGTGGTAGATGCAGGTCGCCACCATGAGGACGGCGGCCACCCGGTGCCCCGTTCCCCTCAATGCGACGTTCGTCGCGTCCGCGAGGAACGGGATCGACCACTTGAATTTCAGGGCGAAGCCGGTGAGGACGAGGGCGAAGAACGTCGTCAGGATGAGGAAGTGCTGGATCCGCTCCGAGGCGTTCATCCGCTCGTACCCGGGATGCTCCCACTCCCTCCGCTTCCGGTAGATCTCCTGCAGCTTCCGAAGGTAGTCGGCGCCGTTGTGGAGCAGCATCCCGCCGATAACCACGGCGATCATCCAGATGTAGATCTTCTCCACCCAGAACTTGACCTGTCCCCCGATCCCGCCCGGGCCCACGTGGATGTTCCCCTTGGCGAAGTTCTCCGTGGCCCCGGGGTGGCATTTCCCGCAGGTGACCTGGAGGTTCTTCATGTTGACGGTCGAGCGGGGGTCGGAGGAACGGAAGATCTCGTGGACGCCGTGACATGAGGAGCAGTCGGCCACCGTCTTATCCCCCAGCCGCTGGGAGAGGCCGTGGAAGCTCTCCTCGTACCCCTTCACTTTTTCGATGGAGATCCCGTACCGGCTGGAAAGCTTCTCCGCGGAGTGGCAGGAAGGGCACGTCGTCCGGGATACCGCCTCGAACGAAACCGAGGAACCGGGGTCGGACGCCTGCCGGATGTCGTGCTCCCCGTGGCAGTCCGTGCAGCCCGGGGCGTCGGGGACGCCGCGGGCGAGCGCCACCCCGTGCACGCTGTCCCGGAAGATCGCGAAGACGCCGTAGTGGCACTTCCCGCAGGTGGCGGGGATGTTCGTCCGGAAGATGGGCGAGGAGGGGTCGAGCCGGTCCTTGAGATCGTGCGACCCGTGGCAGTCGGTGCAGGTGGCGGACTTGTTCAGCCCTTTTTCGACGATCGCCCGGTTATGGATGCTCTTCTCGTACATGCGGGCGGCGCCGGGGATGGGGATGTCGGACCGGTCGGTCACCTCCCGGATTCCGTGACACCGCGTGCAGGTCGCCGCGAGGTTCCGGAAGTAGACCGGGGAAGTGGAAACGGACGATTTCGGGATCGCGTGCGCGCCGTGGCAGTCGAAGCACCGCGGGGTATCCGCCTTCGCACCCTTGCCGTGCACCACCACGTGCCGGCTCTTCTTGTAGACCGCCGCCGCCTCGGAGTGGCAGCCCGAGCAGTCGACGGGGTCAAGCCGGGAGTTGTGGGGGAGGTCCTTGATATCCCCGTGGCAGGTGGTGCAGGAAAGGTACGAGTGCACCGAGGCCTTGTACTTGCCGGGGTCGACGTGAAGGGAGATCCCGGGGAAGGGCGCCACATTGCGATGTGCCTTCTCCGGCCCCCCCGCCTTGACGTTGCCCTCCTTCTCCTTTGCCGACCACGTAAGGATCCCGGAATCGCCGTGACAGTCGTAGCATTGCCCGTTGTCCAGGGCCCAGGCTGCGGAACGGGGAGCCATTGCGAACAGGCAAAGCGCAAGGAAGACAACCGGTACGAGGATGCGAAACGAGTCCCTGCGCAGGGGAACCATGGACGAGCCTTTCTTTATCCGGATATTTGGTGGTTTTCGACGGAAGCCGACAAACGATATCCGTTATCGCCATTGTCGACTGAATACATACTGCAACCCCAAACGATAATCAAGCCGAAATTTCGAAAGGCCTTTGCCCCCCCTTCCCCCGCTTTGAAAAAGGGGTTTGTTGGAGGAGGTCCTTTCGCTGGTGGTGGAGAATTCGCTAAAAGGAGATGGGACCGGCCGCGGAGGAGCCCCTGTCGCGGGCCCGATGGCTTCCCGACCGCACGCCAGAGGAAATTGTTTTTAAAAACGAGGCGTTTCCAGACGACCTCCCGAACAAGATCCGACGCATCATCCGAATCATGCTTGATTAACTATGTTCTATTATTGGATAACCACCCTGAAATACGATGGTTGGTAATAATTTTTATTTTGCCCGCGTTTTTCTTGACAGGATATGGCGAGCACCATATCTTGTATGAGTGTCGCCGGAAGGCCACAAGATAAGCCATCCTATCAATTGGACAGGCACTCTCCCCAAGGGGAATACCGTCCCGATGGAGTAGACGAATGGATCTGAACGTGCCCGCCCCTGTCGCTGCCCCGGCCCCTCTGCCGGAAATCACCGCGCGCGCCGCGGGGAAGGCGGTTCCCGAGCTTCCGCCGAAGGAATGGATCGAGCGGATGTTCCGGAAATACGGGCCGTTGCCGGTCTCCGAGAACGCCCGGAAAGTGCTCGAACGGCGGTATCTCAAGATCGGCGCCCCGGGGGATACCCTGGAGACGCCCGAGGAGATGATCGCCCGGGTGGCTTACAACATCGCGGCGGCGGAAGGATTTTACTACGGCACCCTCCCCGAAGTCGTCCTGCAGCGGGCGGAGACGTTCTATGCCCTGATGATCCGGCTGGATTTCGTGCCCAATTCCCCCACCCTCATGAACGCGGGGCGGGAGCTGCAGCAGCTGTCGGCCTGCTTCGTGCTGCCCGTCGAAGACTCGATGGAATCCATCTTCGAGGCGGTCAAGAACACCGCGCTCATCCACAAGAGCGGCGGGGGGACCGGATTCTCCTTCTCCCGCCTGCGCCCGAAGCACGACGTGGTCAAGTCGACCAAGGGGATCTCGTCCGGCCCCATCTCCTTCATGACCGTTTTCGACGCGGCCACCGAGACGATCAAGCAGGGAGGGACCCGCCGGGGCGCCAACATGGGGATTCTCCGGGTCGACCACCCCGACATCCTCGAGTTCATCACCTGCAAGACGAAGAACGACCGGCTGAACAACTTCAACATCTCCGTGGCGCTGACCGAGGAGTTCATGAAGGCGGTGGAGGCCGACGCCGAGTACCCGCTCGTCAACCCCCACTCCATGGAGATCGCCGCCCGGCTCAAGGCCCGCGAGGTGTTCGAGAAGATCGTGGACTCCGCGTGGCGCAACGGGGAGCCGGGGATCATCTTCCTGGACCGGATCAACCGGGACAACCCCACCCCCCGGCTCGGCGCGATGGAGAGCACGAACCCGTGCGGGGAGCAGCCTCTTTTGCCTTACGAATCGTGCAATTTGGGCTCCGTCAACCTCGCCAACATGATCCTGGGGGAGAACGGCGGCGCGCGGATCGACTACGAGAAGCTCAAGGCCGCGGTCCACGCCGCGGTGCGGTTCCTGGACGACGTCATCGACAGGAACAACTATCCGCTGAACGAGATCCGGCAGATGACGATGGGAAACCGGAAGATCGGGCTGGGGGTGATGGGATTCGCCGACATGCTGATCCGGCTCGGCATCCCCTACGACTCGGACGAGGCGCTGGCCGTCGCCCAGGAGGTCATGAACTTCCTCCAGGAGGAGTCGGTTTCGGCCTCCTGCCACCTGGCCCGCGAGCGGGGGCCGTTCCCGAACTACGGGATCAGCGTCTTCCCCGAGCGGGGCGGCATCCCCCGGCGCAACGCCACGACGACGACGATCGCCCCGACGGGGACCATCAGCATCATCGCCGGCTGCAGCAGCGGGATCGAGCCGGTCTTCGCCCTGTCGTTCATCCGCAACGTGATGGACAACGACCACCTGGTCGAAGGGCACCCCCTCTTCGAGGCGGAGATGCGGCGGCGCGGGCTCTATTCGGTCGAGAAGATGAAGGAGATCTCGCAGTCCGGCTCGCTGCGGCACGTGGAGGGGATCCCCGACGAGGTCCGGAGGATCTTCGTGACGGCGCACGACATCTCCCCGGAGGCGCACCTGCGGATGCAGGCCGCCTTCCAGAAGTTCGTCGACAACGCCGTGTCCAAGACGGTCAACTTCCCCGCCGAGGCGACCCGGGAGGACATCCGGAAGGTCTTCGTCCTGGCCTACCGCCTGGGCTGCAAGGGCGTCACCGTCTACCGGGACAGAAGCCGCGACGAGCAGGTGCTGAACATCGGCGAGGTCAACCGCAAGGAGGCCGCCGCGTCCGGGGTCCCCGAGGCCGAGCCGGGGTTCGTCTCCCCGCGGCCCCGCCCCGACACCCTGCTGGGCGTCACCAAGGAGATGAAGACGAGCTGCGGGAAGCTCTACATTACGATCAACCGCGACCGCCAGGGGATCTTCGAGATCTTCAACCAGATGGGGAAGGCCGGCGGGTGCGCGGCTTCCCAGTCCGAGGCGATCGGGAGGCTCGTGTCCCTGGCCCTCCGCTCCGGGGTCCAGCCCGACCAGATCATCAAGCAGCTGAAGGGGATCTCCTGTCATCTCCCCGCCTGGGGCGGAAACGGCGGGAAGATCCTGTCGTGCGCGGACGCGGTCTCCAAGGCCATCGATTGGTACATGGAGAACGTCGACACGATGTTCGCCGGACTCCCCGGACCCGCGGGAGATCCCGAACTTGCCGCTTCTTCCCAGGCGGCCCCTTCCCGTGCCGAGGACCGGGAGATCGCGCGCGGCGCCTGCCCCGACTGCGGAAGCCAGGTCGAGATGCAGGAGGCGTGCCTCAAGTGCCGATCGTGCGGGTGGTCGGAATGCTGACGGGCGGGGACACGCGTAGAACCAATAGCACACTCGCCATCGCGGGATTCCTCGCGCGGCGCCGCTTCTTCCCTCCGCCCCGATAGGAATGTCCCTCTCTGCACCGTTCGTGACGTTTGAGGGGATCGAGGGGTCCGGAAAGACCACCCAGGTCCGGCGGCTGTCCGAATATCTCAAGGAAAGGGGAATTCCCCACCGGGTCACCCGGGAGCCGGGTGGCACTCCCCTCGCCGACGAAATCCGCTCCCTTCTACTGTCGCCCCGGGAGGAGCCCGTCTTCCCGGAAACCGAACTGCTCCTGTACGAAGCCGCCCGGTCGCAGCACGTCCGCGGGGTGATCCTGCCGGCGCTGATTTCCGGGCAGGCGGTGCTGTGCGACCGCTTTTACGACGCCACGACGGCCTACCAGGGGTTCTCCCGGGGGATCGAAGGTCCGCAGGTCGAATGGCTGAACGCCTTCGCGTCCGGCGGGCTCTCCCCCGACCTGACCTTCCTCCTCGACGTGTCCCCGGAGGACGGGGCCGCCCGGATCCGCGGACGCGGCACCCGCCCGGACCGCATCGAGTCCGAATCCTTCGAGTTCCACCGGAAGGTGCGCGAAGGATATCTGCGCCTTCAAGCGAGCGATCCGGACCGGATCCGCCGGATCGACGGTTCCCTCCCGGCGGACGACGTCTTCGGCCGCATCCGCGAGACCGTGTCGGCACGTTTCGGATGGTAGGGAACTTCTCCTCCCTCCGCGGGCAGGATCGGGCGATCTCCCTTCTGCGCCGCTACCTGGAGACGGGGAACGTCCCGCCCGGCCTCCTCTTCCATGGAGAGGAGGGGATCGGCAAGGAGAGGGCCGCGCTCGCGTTCCTCGCCGCCCTTTTCTGTCGCGACCGGACCCCCGACGGCGGATGTTTTGCCTGCCCCGAGTGCCGTCTGCTCGCTTCCGGCGCCCATCCCAACCTCCTGCGGATTTCGCCGGAGAACCACTTCATCCAGATTGCCGGGATACGGCGGCTCAAGGAGGAGCTCTCGCTGAAGGCGTTTTCCGACCGCGCGCGCGCGGCGCTCATCTGCCCGGCGGACCGTATGACCCTGCAGGCGGCCAACGCCCTGCTGAAGACTCTCGAGGAGCCCCCGCCTGCGACGCACATCGTGCTTGTGGCCCACCGGCTTTCCCGGCTTCCCCCCACGATCGTCTCCCGCTGCCAGAAGATCCCCTTCTCCACGCTCTCGGAGGATGCCGTGGAGGAGATCCTCCGAGGCATCCCCGAGGCAGGCCCGCGGCACACCGTCGGGACGGTCCGGGCGGCGGCCGCCTGCGCGGGGGGAAGCCCGGGGCGCGCGCTCCTTCTTCTCGACGAGATGGAAGAGGGCCGCAGGATGTGGGCCGGCCTGTTTTCCCGCCTGGACCCGGCGAACGCCGCCGCAGCCGGCGAGACGTGGAGGAAAGGGGGGGAGCGGCAGGGGCAGATCGCCGTGCCCCTGTCCCTGGTGCGGGACCTGGCCCTCTTATCTTCCGGGGGGAAAGCGGATATAATAAACAAGGATTTCGGGGATCCCTTAAGCGCCGTCGCCGCCCGGAAAACCCCTTACGAATGGACCCTGGCGTTCCAGGCGCTTCTGTCCACGTCCCGATTGCCTCCCCAGGCCCAGAAGCGGCTGGCGCTGGAGGCATTTTTATTTGGGTTGCACGGAAAGGACTGAAACACGGATGGATCTTGCGGGAATCAGGCTCCGGGGCGTTTGCAAGATGCACCACTTCGACTGCACAGGGACTCCCCTGAAGCGGGGGGACTACGCCGTCGTCCAGACGGAGCGGGGACCGGTGCTGGGAGAGGTCGTCCAGCGGATCGACGCCCACGCTCCGGCCGTTCAGAAGTCCTCTTACGCCAGGGTCGTCCGGGCCGCCACTGCCGACGACATCCGCGCCCACCAGGAAAACGCGCGGCGCGAGGCGGAGGCCCACTCCTTCTGCCTGAAGCGGATCGAGGCCCGGGAGCTGCCCATGAAGCTGGCGCGGACCGAGGTCCTGCTCGACCGGAGCAAGGCGATCTTCTACTTCACGGCCGACGGCCGCATCGACTTCCGGGAGCTGGTCAAGGACCTGGCCCACGAGCTCCGGACGCGCATCGAGATGCGGCAGATCGGCGTGCGCGACGAGGCGCGCGTGGTGGGCGGGGTCGGACCCTGCGGGCTGGGCCTCTGCTGCGCCACCTTCCTCGGCGACTTCGAGCCCATCACGGTGAAGATGGCGAAGGACCAGAAGCTCGCCCTGAACCCGGCGAAGCTGTCGGGGGTCTGCGGGCGCCTGATGTGCTGCCTCATCTACGAGCATGAGTCGTACGCGCGGGCCAAGGCGTGCGGGACCTGCGCGGCGGGGAACGGCGCGGCCCCTCCCCCTCCCGACGCCGGCGAGGGCGACGACCTCTCGTTCCGGTTCGGCGACGAGGAGGACGGGGCGTCGTGAAGCCCACGTTCTACATCACCACCCCGATCTATTACGTCAACGACGTTCCCCACATCGGTCACGCCTACACGACGATCGCCTGCGACGCGCTCGCGCGGTACCACCGGATGAAGGGACAGAGGGTGTTCTTCCTCACGGGGACGGACGAGCACGGAGAGAAGGTCCAGAAGAGCGCTGTTCAGCAGGGCCTTGCCCCCCGCGAGCTGGCCGACCGCGTTGTCACGCGGTTCCAGGGGCTCTCTCCCGCGCTGAACATCACGAACGACGACTTCATCCGGACCACGGAGCCGAGGCATTACGCCTCCGTGCGGGAGCTGTTCCGCAAGTCCCTGCGCAACGGGGACATCTATCTCGGGGAGTACGAGGGGTGGTACTGCACTCCCTGCGAGTCGTACTGGACCGACCTCCAGATTCTCGAAGGGAAATGCCCCGAGTGCCGAAGGGCCGTCGAGAAGCGGAAGGAGCCCTCCTTCTTTTTCCGTCTCTCGAAGTACCAGAAGCCGCTCCTCGAATACTACGGGAAGAACCCGAAGTTCATCCGCCCGGAGAGCCGCCGGAACGAGGTTGTCTCTTTCGTGGAGGGGGGACTGAACGACCTCTCGGTCTCCCGCACCTCCCTCGCCTGGGGGATTCCCCTCCCGGACCACCCGGGACACGTGATCTACGTGTGGTACGACGCGCTCACCAATTACATTACCGGCGTAGGGTACCCGGACGGCGGGGAGAGGTTCGACACGTTCTGGCCCGCGGACGTCCACATGGTGGGGAAAGACATTCTTCGGTTCCACGCGGTCTTCTGGCCGGCGTTCCTGATGTCGGCCGGGGTTGCCCCTCCGCTGGGCGTCTTCGCACACGGCTGGTGGACCGTCGAGGGGCAGAAGATGAGCAAGTCCCTGGGAAACGTCGTCGATCCGTACGAGATGGTGGAGACCTACGGTGCGGACGCGTTCCGCTACTTCCTCCTGCGGGAGGTGCCGTTCGGCCTCGACGGGGATTTCTCGAAGAAGGCCCTTGTGCACCGGATCAACTCCGACCTCGCCAACGATTTCGGTAACCTGCTGAACCGGACGCTCGGCATGCTCGGGAAATATTTCGACGGAACGGTGCCCGTCCCCTCCCCCGCCGGCGAGGAAGACCGTTCGCTCATCGCCCTTGCCGGGGAAGTCCGCAACGCCGTGGACGGAGCCATGGAGGAGGTCGAATTCCACAAGGCGCTTTCGGCCGTCTGGGACCTTGTGAAGGCCTGCAACCGGTACGTGGACGCGTCGGCCCCGTGGGCGCTGGCCAAGGACGCCGCCAAACGGGAGCGCCTGGGGACGGTCCTGTACAATATCCTGGAGGCCGCCCGGATCTGCGTGCTGCTTTCCGCTCCCTTCCTCCCGGCCGCGGCCCAGAAAATGTGGGAGGCGCTTGGTTGCGCGGGCGCGGTCGAGAAGATGAACCTCGCCTCCGCCGGGGCGTGGGGCGGGCTCCCATCCGGCGCCACGCTGCCCCGGTCCGCCGTCGCGTTCCCCCGCATCGAAGAGTAGGACGATGCAAGCAATCGCGGCCCCTCGAAGCGCCGGATCCCCCTTCGGCTGCGCCGCCTCGGAGGGGGGCTCCGTTCGTGGCTCGCCGTGCGATGGACCCGCACGGCTGCGCTTTACCTCACTGCGCCCCCCTCCTGCGGCGGCTCCGCCGGACCCTTCTGCGGCGTGCGCCTTCCGGCACACGAGGAACTGAAGCATGTACTTCGACACGCACGCGCACCTGGATTTGGAACCGCTCTGCGACGCGGAAGGAGAAGTCGTCCGCCGGGCGCATGAGGCGGGGGTTACGCGCATCGTCACGATCGGCATCGGTCCCGAAAGCAGCGAAAAGGCGATCGCGATCGCCCACCGGCACACGGGCGTGTACGCCTCGGTGGGACTCCACCCTCACGATGCCTCCGCCTGCTCGGAACCTCTCCTTGCGCGCCTGGAAGAGCTCTCCCGGTGCGACAAGGTGGTGGGGATCGGCGAAACAGGCCTCGACTTCTACCGCGACCGCTCCCCCCGGGAGGCCCAGCGGGCCGCCTTCCGGGAGCAGATCCGCCTCGCCCGGCGGCGGAACCTCCCGATCATCGTCCACGACCGGGACGCCCACGACGAGATCCTCTCCATCCTGGCGGAGGAGAACGCCGCCGATGTCGGCGGGATCATCCACTGCTTTTCCGGGGACTGCGAAATGGCCCGCAGGGCGATCGGGATGAACTTCCTTATCTCCATCCCCGGCGCGATCACCTACAAGGGCTCCGGGACGCAAGCGGAGGCGGTCCGCAAGATCCCCCTGGAGAAGCTCCTCATCGAAACGGACTGCCCGTTCCTGGCCCCGCTGCCCTACCGGGGGAAGACGAACGAGCCGGCCTATGTCCCGCTGGTGGCGAAAAAGATCGGCGAGATCAAGGGGGTCGCCGGGGAGGACGTCGGCCGGGTCGCGACCCTTTCCGCCTTGCGGATCTTCCGCATCCCGGCGGAGGAGGAGGTCCGCGTCTCCTACAAGATCCGCAACTCCCTGTACCTCAACATCACCAACCGGTGCACCAACACCTGCACTTTCTGCGCAAAGCGGGACGACTACTACGTAAAAGGGCACTACCTGAAGCTGCCGGGGGAGCCTTCCGTCGAAGAGGTCGTCGCGGAGGTGGGCGACCCTACGGAGGTTGACGAGATCGTCTTCTGCGGGTTCGGGGAGCCGTTCCTGCGGCTTGCCGACGTCAAGGCGATCGCGAAGACGCTGAAAGGCAAGGGCGCGAAGATCCGGATCAACACCGACGGGCTGGCGAACCTGGTGCATGGCCGCAATGTTCTGCCGGAGCTCTCGGGCCTGGTGGACGCCCTCTCCGTCTCGCTCAACGCGCCGGACGCCGGGACGTACGCCAGGATCTGCCCCAACCGCTATGGGGCGGCGTCGTTCCCCGCTCTCCTCGACTTCCTCCGGGAGGCACCTCGCCACATCCCGTCGGTCGTAGCCACCGCCGTGGCCCTGCCGGACCTGGACCACGACGCCGTCCGGCGTCTTGCCGAATCGATCGAAGGCGTCACGTTCCGCCTTCGCCCCTACGCCGAGGTGGGGTAATCCTGCTCAAGCCTGATCGGATTGGACCCCGGTCTACGGAGAGAAAATTGTCAGGCCGGGCATGGGGAAATCTTTCTTGTTGTCGGTCACAAGGACGAGACGATGGATATGCGACGTCGCTCCGATAATGGCGTCCGGCAGGGAAACCTCACGCCCTTTGGCCCGGTATTTTGCCCGCCACTCTCCCGCCTGACGCGCCACATCAAAGGATACCGGAAAACACCGCAGCGCCCCGATCAACGCCTCCGTTGCCGGCCGTTCCCTCTCTTTCATTCCCGAATAAATTTCTGCTACGTTCACTGCGGAACAGGCCAGGAAGTGACCCTCTTCGGCCATCCTACGCATCCAGGAAACCGCCGCCTCCTCACCCCGTAAAAAGCGTATCAGAAATGTCGTGTCGAGCAGGTAACCTCTCAAACCTTTTTACCGCGGCGGTCCCACTCTCTCCGCATTTCACGGACGGCGGCAACAGCCCCTCCCTTCCTTTTCCATTCGGGATGATCCTCAGGCTTCCAGGCGCCGGCCGCAGTATCAATGGCGGCCAATAATCGGTCCCGTTCCAGCTTTTCCTCCGCAGCCTCCACGAGGAAACGGCTTCGCTTCCTTTTGCCGATCATCTTGTCGATCCGAAGAAGCAGATCCTCCGGAAGCACAACGTGCGCCCGAGTCGGCATAAATCCCCCAATGTCCCATAAGTTGCTTAACTTATTATCGCACACTCACCATAACGATATCCAGCGGGATTTCCGGCGGGTTACTTGTCGAATTTCCCGGAGAAGAGGTACCGCTCGAACATCCGGTTGTACTCCGTCCAGCGGGCCCCCTCCCGCAGGTCCTCGATCGCCTCGGTGAAGGCGTTGGCCTTGGCGTCCATGTTCTCAACGAAATGAAGCAGGATCGCCTCGAGCGTCTTGGGCCGCCGGGGGGAGCCGAACTCCAGCTCCCCGTGATGGGACAGGATCATGTGCGTGAGGAGCAACTTTCTTTCGGGCGGGAATCCCGCGATCTTCTCGCAACCGCGGGAGACCCACTCCGCGCCCAGGTAGATGTGCCCGAGCAGCCGGCCTTCGTCGGTGTAGTCGAACGTCCCCTCGTACGCGAGCTCCTCCACCTTCCCGATGTCGTGGAGGAGCGCCCCCGCCACCAGGAGGTCGCCGTCCACCCCTTCGTAGTGCGAGGCGAGGAAGCGGGAGATGACGGCCACCGACACCGTGTGCTCCAGCAGTCCGCCGATGTAGTCGTGGTGCAGACTCTTCCCGCCCGGCGCCTGCCGGAAGCGGCGCGCCATGTCCGTCCCGGGCGGATCGGGAAATACGCTCTCGAGCAGCTTCCGCAGGCCGGGGTCCGCGACCCCCGCCACAAGCTCCCGCAGCTGCCGCCAGAGGGGATCGATCCCGCGCTTCGTCACCGGAAGGAAATCGCCCAGGTCCGGCTTCGCGCCCGCGACCTTCTGAACGTCGTGGACCTTCATCTGCATCCGCCCCTGGTACTGGATGGCCGTCCCGCTGATCTCGACGATGTCGTCCCGGTCGAACCGCTTCCCGATCTCCTCCGCGCGGTCCCAGACGCGGCCCTCGAACTGCCCCGTCCGGTCGCGCAGGGAGAGGTTCAAGTAGGGCTTCCCCGCGTTGCTCACGAGCTGCGTCTTGCTGCCCACCAGGAACAGGTCCCGGATCTGCTCCCCTTCCTTTATGTCCTTGACGAACTTCGTTTTTCCCATCGACGCACCGTCCTTATGTGGAGAATTTCTCGAGGATGCGGAGGGCACCCCGGATCCCGTCCACGGCGGAGGATACGATCCCGCCGGCGTGCCCCGCCCCCTCTCCCACAGGATACAGCCCTTTCAAGGTAACCGATTCATAATTCTCCCGTTCCATGCGGACGGGGGAAGAGGTCCGGGACTCCACGGCGTAGAGCGTTCCCTCCTGGGTGAGGAACCCGCGCAGCGTCTTCCCGAACGCCCGCAGTCCGAACCGGAGATCCTCTTCCACTTTCCTCGGCAGGATCCCGGAGAGGTTCGCCCGGGCTACCCGGGGGGCCAGCACCCTTCCACGGGACAGGTTCAGGTCCCTCCCTTCGAGGAACCCCATCAGATTCATCGCGGGGACCCCGAAATTCCCTCCCCCCTTCCGGAAGGCGCGCGCCTCGACCAGTTCCTGGAATTGGACGCCGGCGAAAACGTCGCCCTCGCCGAAGTCCTCCCCGGACACCGTGGCCACGATCCCGCTGTTGGCGAACCCGGAAGTACGCCCGTGCCCGCTCATCCCGTTGACGGGAATCCCGCCCGGCCCGGAGGACGCGGCCATTACCTCTCCCCCTGGGCACATGCAGAAGGAATAGATCCCCCGGCCCGAGGGGGCGCGCGCCGCCAGCCGGTAATCGGCGGGGGGAAGGACGGCCCTCTCCGAGGCCCTGCCGTACTGGATCCGGTCGATGAGCCCCTGCGGGTGCTCCACCCGGAAGCCGACGGCGAACGCCTTGGCGGACATCCTCACCCCCCGGGAGAGCAACATCCTGAGTGTGTCCCTCGCCGAGTGCCCGATGGCGAGCACGAGGTCCGCGCACGGGATTTCCTCCCCTCCCGCAAGGCGGACGGCCCGCACCCGTCCCCCTTCGGCCGCCACCTCCGCAACCAGCGCCCCGAAACGGACCTCGGCACCCAGCGAAACCAGCTCCTCCCGCATCCGGCGGCAGAAGCCCTTCAGGCGGTCGGTCCCGACGTGTGGCTTGGCTTCCGTCCGCAGGCCGGGCAGCCCCGCGAACTCCCCGAAGATCCCGACCACGTGGGAAACGAGCGGGTCGCCGATGCGCGTCGTGAGCTTTCCGTCGGAGAACGTCCCCGCGCCCCCTTCGCCGAACTGGACGTTGCTGTTGGGGTCGATGGTCCCCCTCTTCCAGAAATCCGCCACGTGGCGCGATCGCTCCTCGACGGGGCTGCCGCGCTCGAGAAGAAGCGGGGAGGCGCCGTAACGGGCAAGTGTCCACGCGGCGAACAGGCCGGCGGGTCCCGCTCCGACGACCACCGGCCGCACCGCGGGCTTGCGGACCCTTCCTGCCGGGAACAGGTCGGGCGCCGGCGGTACCCTCCGCGCGGAGCCCAGGCGGGAGCAGACCGCCTCCTCCAGGCCGGCCGTGCACAGGGAGAATTCCACCGCGTAGACCCGGAGGATCCCCCCCTTTCGCCGGGCGTCGAGGCCCCGCCGGAGGACGGAAAAATACTCCACCTCCTCCCCGGGGACCCCTATAATGGTCAGAACGCGCGAAAGGAGATCTTCCTCCGGGAATTCCAGCGGAACGCGGATGTCGGTAATGCGGATCGCCAAACGCTTTCTCTCCTTCCTTGTCCTGCTCGCCTTCTCCCTCGCGGCGACCTCCTGCAGGCCGCTCCTCAAGGAGGCGTTCAAGTCCCCGAAGGTCCGTGTTGCGGACGTGTCGCTCGCGTCGAACCCTCTCAACGATCTAAAGGGGCCGTGGGAATTCACCCTGACCCTCGAGGTGAACAACCCCAACGACTATCCGCTGGACATCGCCCGAGTCGCCTATGCAGCGATCCTCGGGCGAGAGACGGTCGCCGAGGGGGATTACCGCTCGGACATACGGATCGAGGCTTCCCAGGTGACGACGGTCAGGGTTCCCCTCAAGCTTCCCCCGGAATCCTTCCAGGATGCGGTCCGGCACGTACTGCAGGCCCGGCGCATCGACTACGAGTTCAACGGCTCCGTGGGCGTGAACGCTCCGGTCATCGGGGTCGTCCATATCCCTTTCTCCCGGACCGGCTCCTTCGATCCGGTCGATCTCCTGAAGAGGAAGGGATTCGGGTTTAATTGACGGCGCAGGGGGGCTTCGTCCCCGCAAGGACCGCGAGCAGGTTTTCCATGGCCAGCCGCCCCATCCGCTCCCGCGTTTCCAGGGTTGCGCTCCCTACGTGCGGAAGGAGCACCGCGGAGGGAGCGGCCAGCAGGTCCGGGTGCACCACCGGCTCCTTCTCGTAGACGTCGAGGCCCGCGGCAAAGATCTTCCTCTCCGCGAGCGCCTTCGCCAGGGCGCCCTCCTCCACCACCTCCCCGCGGGAGATGTTCACCAGGACCGCCGTCGCCTTCATCTTCCCCAGCCGATCCCGGTGGATGAGCCCGTGCGTTTCCCCGGTGAGGGGAATGCTCAGGACGACGAAATCGCTTTCGGCGAGCAAATCATCGAGCTTCCGGTACTCCGAGCGAAGTACCCTCTCCCGCTCCGGGGAAAGCGGCTGCCGGTTGTGGTAGAGGATGCGCATCCCGAACCCTGTCGCGCGGACCGCGATGGCGCTGCCGATCTTCCCCATCCCGACGATTCCGAGCGTCCTGCCGTAGACGGGGACTCCCAGGAACCCCCACGGATCCCAACCGGTGAATTTCCCCGCGCGCAGGGCTCCTTCCGCCTCGGAAAACCTCCTGGCGGCCGCCAACAGCAGCGCGAACCCGAGGTCGGCGGTCGCCTCCGTGAGGACGTCCGGCGTGTTGCACACGCGGATGCCGCGGAGGCCGGCCTCCGCCACGTCGACGTTATTGACGCCGACCGCATAGTTGGAGACGACCTTCAGCCCCGGGCCGGCCGCGTCCATGAGGGTCGCGTCGATCCGGTCCGCGAGGGTGCAGAGGATGCCGGCAGCCCCCGGAACCTGCCGAAGCAGTTCCTCCCGGGGCAGGGGAGAATCCGGGGGAGGGGCGGCGACGGCGGCCAGCGAAGCCAGACGTGACAGGGAAACCCCCGGCAGCCGCCGGGTCACAACCACTTTAGGGAGCGATGCACCCAAGCCTTTCTCCTGCTCCAAATAACGCATGCGCGTAAAGGACAAGAAGCCCGGCTTCAGCCGCGGCGCTCGCCAAGGCTCCTGCGAGCCGCCGGTTGCAAGCCGGATGCAGATGGAGCAACAATACGTTACCGGAATCGGACTGTCATCGGATAATATCTATAGACCCTTATCTCTGGTAATTATACAGGTGATGGAACGGGCGGGCAAAAACGACCCGATCGGCGACCTGGAGCTGAGGAGGCTGGGCTGCCCCCGACCGATTTGACAGGGAGGCATAAGGGAGTATAATTTAATTCCTTTAATTCCCCGGAATCGAAACTTCCCAGCAGGAGGACCGCGACATGGCCGTGAAGGTCGGGATCAACGGGTTCGGGCGGATCGGGCGGAACTTCTTCCGCGCAGCGTACAAGGACCCCGCGCTGGAAATCGTCGCCGTGAACGACATCACCGACGCCAAGACGCTGGCGCACCTCCTCAAGTACGACTCCGTCCACGGACGGTTCGAGGAGGAGGTGGGGGTCAAGGACAGCGCGCTCGTCGTCGCCGGCAAGACGGTCCATGTCCTGGCCGCCAAGGACCCTTCCGAGCTTCCCTGGGGGAAGCTCGGCGTCGAGATCGTCATCGAGTCCACCGGCAAGTTCACGGAGCGGGAAGGGGCGGAGAAGCACCTGAAGGCGGGGGCCAAGCGGGTGATCATCTCGGCGCCCGCGAAGAATCCCGACGCCACCTTCGTGATGGGCGTCAACGAAAAGACCTTCGACCCGGCGAAGCACTTCATCCTCTCCAACGCCTCCTGCACGACGAACTGCCTCGCGCCGGTCGCCAAGGTGCTCCTGGACACGTTCGGGATCGAGCGGGGGCTGATGACCACGATCCACGCCTATACGAACGACCAGAAGATCCTCGACCTGCCGCACAAGGACCTGCGGAGGGCGCGCGCCGCCGGGCTGTCCATGATCCCGACCACGACCGGAGCGGCCAAGGCGGTCTCCCTGGTCATCCCCGCGCTGAAGGGAAAACTGGACGGCATGGCCATCCGCGTCCCCACGTCGAACGTCTCGTTGGTCGACCTTACGGTGGAACTGTCGAAGGCGGCGACGGCGGAGGAGGTCAACGCGGCGATGAAGAAGGCGGCGGAAGGCCCCCTGAAGGGGATCCTCCAGTACGTCGAGGAGCCGCTGGTGTCCGTCGACTTCAACCACACCTCCTACTCCGCGGAGTTCGACGCGCTCTCGACCAAGGTGATCGAGGGGAAGATGGTGAAGGTCCTGGCGTGGTACGACAACGAGTGGGGCTATTCGTGCCGTCTCGCCGACCTCGCCAAGTTCGTCGGCGAGGCGAAGTAGGGGGATGCGCACCCCCCTCATCGCCGGCAACTGGAAGATGTACAAGACGGCGGGGGAGTCCGCGGCCTTCGTGAAGGAGTTTCTTCCCCTGGTCTCGGGCGTCGCGGGGGTCGAGATCGTCCTGGCGCCTCCCTTCCCGTCGCTGAGCGTGGTGGCATCCCTGACCGGAGGGACGAACGTCGGGGTGGCGTCCCAGAACGTCCACTTTGCCACGGAAGGCGCCTACACGGGGGAGGTCTCCCCCGCGATGGTGAGGGACGCCGGCGCGCGGTACGCGATCATCGGCCATTCGGAGCGGAGGCAATATTTCTCCGAGTCCGACGATTCCGTGAACCTGAAGGTAAAGGCCGCGCTCGCCGCCGGGCTCATCCCCATCCTGTGCCTGGGGGAGACGCTCCAGGAGCGGGAAGCGGGGAAAACGTTCGAGGTGTCGGGACGGCAGCTGCGAGCGGGGCTCGAAGGGATCGCGGGGGCGGAGGCGCCGAAGATCGTCGTCGCCTACGAGCCCGTGT
>Ga0209322_10000435_pt1 | contig 24337 bp, 26 predicted proteins | sample Rifsed19ft1_FD_184013 | JGI IMG/M metagenome (GOLD analysis project Ga0209322, IMG submission 184013) | Soil microbial communities from Rifle, Colorado, USA - sediment 19ft 1 (version 2) | ecosystem: Environmental > Terrestrial > Deep subsurface > Rock core/Sediment | place: Rifle, Colorado... | reverse complement strand
ACAATTGACTCCCGCGCAGACCGGATGCTAAGCTCGAACCGCTGTGGATCTCAGCAAGCGCAAACTGGGCCTGCTCCTCTCCACGAAGCCCGAGCACGCGAACCTCACGACCGCCGTCCGCCTGTCCAGGGCGGCGCTCGAGCGGGGCGTGGACCTCTACCTCTACCTGATCGACGACGGGGTGCTGGCCATGGACCGGCCGGAGGTCCAGGAGCTCGCCGCGCGCGGCGCCAAGCTCTTCGTCTGCGCCTACGCCTGCCAGAAGCGCCGCATCCCGCTCTCCGATCCCGACCGCTTCAACTACTGCGGCCTGGTCGTGCTGACGGATCTTATCAACGGCTGTGACCGCTTCCTCGCCTTCAACTAGTGCGGGCCCAGTGGAAGAAACGCTCCCGGTCCTGGTTCTCATCTCGGAGGATCCCCGCCGCTCCCATCGGGCCAACGAGGCCATGCGCATCGCGCTCGGGGTGGCCGCCGGCGAGAACGACGTGACGATCATCCTGACAGGTCCCGCCGTCCATCTCCTCGACGCGGACACCGACGATCTCGTGGACGGCGACGACATCGTCAAGTACCGCGGCACGCTCGCGAAGCTGGGCATCCCGTTCCACATCGACCGGTCGGCGATGCCGGCCGGGAGGGAAGGGTGGAACGCGGAGGGCCACCCGACCGTCCCGGTCTCCCGCGAGGAGATCGCCGGGCTCATCGCCGGCTCCCGCCGCTTCCTCATGTTCTGATGCCCCACGTCCTTCACCTGCTCAGGGCGCCGGTGCCCGAGCACGCCCTGGCGGCCATCGAGCGGCAGAGCCGGGAGCCCGGCACCACGCTCACCATCGTGCTCCGCGAGGGCACCGAGCAGCCCCCGCTCCCGTCCGGGGTCCAGGTGCGCCGCCTCGCCGACACCCTCACCTATGCGGAACTCCTCGACCTGATCTTCTCCGCTGACCAGGTCATTTCCTGGTAATCACGCCGGAGGGGGTCCCCACCCCCTCCGGGTCCTCCCCCGGCGGAACAAACAACCTATCGACTCCGATATTCCTCCACCCACGCCATCTGGATGGCCTCCAGGATGCCTTCGTTCGAGGCCTTCGGATCGTCCGAAAAGCCCTCGAGTTCGGTCACCCACTTGTGGAGATCGGTGAACCGGATTCCCAGCGGGTCGGCGTCGGGAAACTTCTCCACGAGCGCCATCGCGATGTCTTCCGCATCCTTCCAGGTCAGCCCCATGGATGTCCTCGCCTCGTCGATCGCCGCTAGTGGCTGGGGGGTGTGAACCCGCCTCGCCCGGACTGCGGGATCTCGACCACCACGTCGCCGCTCACCACGGCCTGACACCCCAGCCGGGAATGGAGCGTGAGCCCCTCGGCAGTGTCCAGGCGGTCTTCCTCGTCCTCCTCCATCTTGGACAAGTTCTCCATCCCTTCCTTCACGATCACGTGGCAGGTGGTGCACGCGCACTTGCCGCCGCAGTTGTGCTGGAGCGAGATGTTGTTCCCCAGGGCGATGTCCAGGACGGAGCCCGGCCGGCCATCCTCCTGGAGGGGGAACTTCTCCGGATCCACCTCCACCGTGATATTCATGGGGAGGAACGTGACCTTGTACGTCATCGCTCCGGCTTCCCCAGGGCCTCCGTCACCCGCTTCGCGGTCAGCGCTTCCTTGAGCGCGGAGTCCATCAGGACCTCGGCCAGGTGAAGCGTGGCCTGGTTGAGTCGTTCGGTGGCCGCGCGGATGGCGTCCCGGTCGCTCCCGTCACGGGCGGCTTTCAGCGCGGCGAGCGCCCCGTTGATCTGCGCTGTCTCCTCCTGGCCGATCAGCCCGCTCCCCTGGCCCAGGGCCCGCTCCGTGGCGCGGATGACCGTGTCGGCCTCGTTGCGCGCCTCGATCAGGAGCCGGGAGGCCACGTCCTCTTCGGCATGGACGAAGGACTCCTCGATCATCCGCTCCACCTCGGTATCGGTGAGCCCGTACGAGGGCTTGACCTCGATGGAGGCAGCCTTCCCGGTCCTGAGCTCCCGGGCGTTGACCTGGAGGATCCCGTTCGCGTCGATCAGGAAAGTCACCTCGATGCGGGGCATCCCCGCGGGCATCGGGTCGATGCCGGAGAGCTCGAAGCGGGCGAGGGACCGATTGTCCTTGACCAGCTCCCGCTCGCCCTGGAGGACGTGCATGTCCACCACCGTCTGCCCGTCCACCGAGGTGGTGAACAGCTCCTTGGCGCTCGTGGGAATCGTCATGTTCCGTGGAGTCAGGACACTCATCACCCCCCCCAGGGTCTCGATCCCGAGGGACAGCGGAGTGACGTCCAGCAGGAGCATGTTGGTGATGCCGCCGGCCAGGATATCGGCCTGGACCGCCGCGCCCACCGCTACCACCTCGTCCGGGTTCAGCTGGCTGTGGGGCGTCTTCCCGAAAAGCTCCTGGACGCGCCGCTTCACCAGGGGAACCCGCGTGGAGCCTCCGACGAGCACGACCTCGTCCACCGCGTTCGCGCTCAGCCCGGCGTCGGCCAGGGCGAGCCGGCAGGGCCCCAGCGTCTGCTGGACCAGCGGCTCGATCAGGGTCTCGAGCTCCGCGCGCGAGATCTCCCGCCGGTAGGTGAACCCGTGCTGGGGGAGCGGAATCGTGAGCACCGTCCGCTCCTCGAATGACAGGCGGCACTTGGCGGCCTCGGCCCCGAGCCGGAGCTCCTGCAGGGCCTCCAGATCCGCGCGGAGGTCCGCACCGTGGCGCGCCTTGATATCGGCCAGGAGCCAGTCCACCACCGCCCGGTCGAAGTCGTCGCCGCCGAGATGGGTATTGCCGTTCGTGGCCAGCACCTCGAAAATCCCGTCCTTCACCCTGAGGATCGAGATGTCGAAGGTCCCGCCCCCCAGATCGTAGACGGCGACGGTCCCCTCCTTGAGGCGGTGGAGCCCGTAGGCGAGCGAGGCTGCGGTCGGCTCGTTGACGATCCGGAGGACCTCCAGCCCCGCGATCCGGCCGGCGTCCTTCGTGGCCTGGCGCTGGCTGTCGTTGAAGTAGGCGGGAACCGTGATGACGGCCTTGGTCACGGGCTCGCCCAGGTGGGCCTCGGCCCGCTCCTTCAGCGCCCTCAGGATCAGCGCCGAGACCTCGGGCGGCGTGACCTCACGGTCGGCGACCCTGATCTTCACCACCTCGTCGCTCGGCACGACGTGAAAGGGGAAGTAGCGCAGCTCCTTCTTGACGTCTTCGTAGCCCTTCCCCATGAGGCGCTTGACCGAGTAGATGGTCCGGGTCGGGTTCCGGACGAGCTGCCGCTTGGCGGCGTCTCCCACCAGGATCCCGTCGGCGGTGAACCCGACCACCGAAGGGAGGAGGACGTGTCCCTCAGCGTCGGGGATGACCCTGGGGAAGCCCCCTTCCATGTAGGCCACGAGGCTGTTGGTGGTGCCGAGATCAATGCCGACGATGCGAGACATGAGTCTGGCTGTCCTCTCCCAGCGCGTCACTGAGATCGTTGATGACCGTGGTCAGATAGGCGCGCACGGCCAGGATTCCCTTCATGCGGTCGAGCAGCTTACGCCGGAGGTCGTCTCGATCGCGCGACGCGGCGCTGCTCCCCTCGACGAGCGCGTCCCACTCCCGGCTCACGTCGAGCAGCCGCTCCTCCTCCGCCCTCCGCCGCTCCGCGAGTCGCGCACGCTCGTCCGTGAGGCGCTTCTGCGTCTGGGCGTCGAGGGCAGATGCCTTGGCCCCCTCTAGCGCCTCCTGCACTAGGAGCATCTCTTCCAGGAGATCCAGGGGGGCCTTGGGCGGGATCCCCTTCACTGCCCCCTCCTCCAGCCCGATGAGGTATTCGACCCGGGCGATCGGATCCCGGAGAGTCCGGTAGGCCGTGTTCACCAGGGCGGAGTTCTCCAGGCTGATGGCCTGCTCCTCCGGGGTCGCCCGCTGGAACAAGTCCGGGTGGAACTTCCGGCTCCAGTCGTAAAACCTCCGCTGGAGCTCCTCGAGGTCCAGCCCGAGCTTCCGGGGCAGGCCGAACACGTCGAAGTAGTCCGACCACACCGACGCCGGCTGGACCTTGACACACTGAGGGCAGAAATACTCGCCGCCGACCTCCGACTGGCAGTTCCAGCAGAGGTCCCGCGCCGACCGGGTCACGCCTTCGCCTCTCTTCGCCTCTGTCATGGGTCACTCAAAAAGGAAACGGGCCTCGGGGGCCCGTTTCGCCTCTCACCGGTCGCGCGCGATGCCTGGCCCCCGCTCCACGGGGGGAGTCCCATCCTACGCCGAGAACGACGTCCCGCAGCCGCAGCTCGACTTGGCGTTGGGGTTCACGAACGTGAAACCCCCCGTGAGCCCCTGCGTCACGTAGTCCAGAGTAATCCCGTTCAGGTACAGGTAGCTCTTGGCATCCACGACCACCTTGACGCCGTCGATGTCAAAGGTCTTGTCGTGCGGCCCGACCTCGTTGTCGAACTCCAGCGAGTAGGAGAGGCCCGAGCAGCCGCCTCCTTTCACGCCCATCCGGAGATAGACCTTTTCGAGGTTTTGGGCAGCCATGAGCTGTTTAACCTGTTTCAACGCCGTTTCGCTGAGATTCATCGCCATCGCAGGCTCAACCTCCTTCGTCGACACTTCCCTCTTTACGATGCCGCGGCCCCGGCCGCAGCTTCCTTCTTCCCCCACTTCCCCCGGTAGTCCGCCAGGGCCGCCTTGATGGCATCCTCGGCCAGCACCGAGCAGTGGATCTTCACCGGGGGCAGCTTCAGCTCGTTCACGATATCCGTGTTCTTGATCTTCGCCGCCTCGTCCACCGACTTCCCCTTGAGCCACTCCGTGGCCAGGCTGGACGACGCGATGGCGCTGCCGCACCCGAAGGTCTTGAACCTGGCGTCCTCGATGACGCCCGTGTCCACGTTCACCTTGATCTGGAGCTTCATGACGTCCCCGCACTCGGGTGCCCCCACGAGCCCCGTGCCCACGCCCGGGGCCTCCTTGGGGAAGGATCCCACATTGCGCGGGTTGTTGTAGTGGTCAATCACCTTGTCGCTATAGGCCATGGCTCTGACTCCTTCTCTCTCGGCCGCTGCTCTCTAGGATGCCTTCCACTGGATGGACTTGATGTCCACCCCCTCCTTGGCCAGCTCGTAGAGGGGGGACATCTCCCGAAGCCGGGTGACGACCTGGACCGTGCGATCCCCGACGTACTCTACCTCCTCCTCGGTGGTGAACCGGTGGAGGCCGAACCGGATGGAGGAGTGGGCCAGCTCCGCCCCCACCCCCAGGGCCGCGATGACGTACGAGGGCTCCAGGGTCGCGGACGTGCAGGCCGAGCCCGAGGCCAGGGCCGCCTCTTTGTTCAGCCCCATGAGCACCGATTCCCCCTCCACGTAGGCGAAGGAGATGTTCAGGTTGTGGGGGAGCCGCTTCTCGGGGTGCCCGTTCAGGTACGCCTCGTCCAGCGAAGAGAGGATCTTGTCCTGGAGCTTGTCCCTGAGCGCCCGGAGCCGCGCGCCCTCCTCCGCCATGACCGCTCCGCAAATCTCGGCCGCTTTGCCGAAGCCGACCACCAGGGGGACCGGCACCGTACCCGAGCGCATCCCGCGCTCGTGGCCGCCCCCGTCGATCATCGGGGCGATCCGCACCCGGGGATTCTTCCGGCGGACGTAGAGCGCCCCCACCCCCTTCGGGCCGTAGATCATGTGGGCGGTCGTGGACAGGAGATCGATGCCCATGGCCTCCACGTCCACGGGAATCTTCCCGACGGCCTGGGTCGCGTCCGTGTGGAAGATGATCCCCTTCTCCTTGGCGAGCTTGCCGATCTCGGCGATCGGCTGGATCGTGCCGATTTCGTTGTTTGCGAACATCACGGAGATCAGGATCGTCTTGTCCGTGATCGCCTTGCGGACCTCCTCCACGTCCACGAGCCCGTCAGGGCCCACAGAGAGGTAGGTGGCCTGGTACCCCTGCCGCTCGAGCCGCTTGCACACGTCGAGGCCGGCCCGCTGCTCGATGGCCGTCGTCACGATGTGCGTGCCCTTCTCCCGGTACATCTCCGCCACGCCCTTGATGGCCAGGTTGATCGCCTCGGTCCCGCCGGAGGTGAAGACGACTTCCTTCGGGTCCCGGGCGCTGATCAGCCGGGCCACCTGCTCCCGGGCCTTGTCGGCGGCGGCTTCCGCCTCCCAGCCGAAGGGATGGTTGCGGCTCCCGGGGTGGCCGAACTTCTCGGTGAAGTAGGGGATCATCGCCTCCAGCACCCGCGGGTCCACCGCGGTCGTGGAGTGGCTGTCCATGAAGATGGGGAACTTCAACGCCATAACGTGTCTCCTAGTTGACGACCGTGAAGTCTCGGACGGGAACGGGCTCGCGCGTCAGCTCCGCCAGGGACATCGTGTCCAAGAGGTAGCTGATGCTCGCCTGGATCTTCTGAACCGGCCGGCGGAGGTTGCAGCGCGGGAACTGCGCGCAGTCCACGTCCTCCAGACAGTTGACGATGTGGATGGGGCCTTCCAGGGCCCGCACCACCTGCCCCACCGTGATCTCCTGGGGCGAGCGCGCCAGCACGTATCCCCCCTTGGGGCCGTTGTGGCTCGTGATGAACCCCTTCTTCGCCAGGCGCTGGAGGATCTTGGCGAGAAGCTCCGGAGGGATGCCGAACTGGTCGGCGATCCGCTTGGCGCTGACGGCCCCCTCTTCGCCGCGCAAGACGATATAATTGATCGCCATCAGACCGTAATCGGCCCGCTTTGTGAAACGAAGCATACGAATTTTCCTGCCTTTCCTATTCCCGACTTCTATGATCCCCGACTATACTAGTCGTATATTGCCATCCCCTCCATGCCGTGTCAAGGGAAATTATTGTTATGACAGACAAATCAGAGCTTGGAGAGGATCAGCGCTTTAACTGCCTGGAGCGGGGGCCAACGGCTGATCTCTGAGGGCTGATGCCAGCTTAAGTCCGCCAGGCCTCGCGGAGCCGGTGGGCCGCCTCCTCCGGCGGAACCTCGTTGACGGCGATCCCTCCCACCCGGGTGGCCCGCTCGGGCTGGACGACGATCTCGAGGTGCCAGTGGTAGTCGTCGGCGATCGTCGCCCACTCGTCCTGGAGGATCTTGGCGCCGAGATTCGGGGCGGTGTGGAGCGTGAGTTCGAACGAGGGGTTCCCGAGCCGCGCCGCCAGGACGCCGAAATATCCGCTCAGCAGCCGGGCCAAGTCGGCCGCAGCCTCCGGGGAAAGCGTTTCGTACGCGCACGAGTGCTGGCGGGGCAGGATCCACGTTTCGAAGGGCGCGCAGGCCGCGTAGGGAACCACCACCAGGAAGAACGGCGTCAGCCGTACCACCCGATCGTCGTCGGCCTGCTCCTGGCGGAGGATGTCGCAGAAGAGGCAGCGCCGCTTGTACTGATAGTACTCCCGGGATTCGCGCAGCTCCCGGCGCAGGTCGTCGAAGATCACGGGAATCGCGGTCACCCGAGAGTACGGATGGCTGATGCGCGACCCCGGCTTGCCGTACCGCCGCGTGATCAAGATGTCGCGGATCTTGGGGTCGCGCTTCAGGTCCTCGAGCCGGTCCCGGTACATCCAGAGGACGCGCTCCAGCTGGTCGGGACCCATGCCGGCCGGCGTGTCCTCGTGGCTCGGGCTCTCGATGATCAGTTCGCTGGCCCCGCGCGGCGTGATCTTGTCGTACATCCCGACGCCTTCACGCACCAGGTCCCACTCCACCCGGAAGTACGGGTCCGCTTCCGGGATGACCCGCACCTGCCAGCCCGGGCTGTTGGGGGCGGACCCCTCCTTCCGATAAGCCGCGATCTCCGGCGGGGTGCTCGCCTCGTTGCCGGGACAGAAGGGGCACTCGGCCCCCGCCGGCTCGGCGCCCCCCCGCGGTCGCACCAACACCCACTGGCCTCGCGTCGGATCTTTCCTGAGATCGCTCAAATTTCCCCCTCTCCGATTGTGAATGAACCCACGAAACAATAACGACGAGGACTTCGAGCTGTCAAGTTGCCGCCCCTCGCTTCCTGTGCGAGAATGGGCTCGACCCCTGGGAGGTGAGCCGCGTGACCCAGCGCCGAGTGGTCGTTTTCTCGACGCCGACCTGACGCCCCTGCCACGCGACGAAAGAGTTTCTTTCGTCCAAGGGCGTGACGTTCGCGGACATGAACGTCAGGGACGATCAGGAGGCGCGGGAGGAACTGGTGCGGCGGACAGGACAGATGGCCGTGCCGGTGATCCTCGTCGACGACGAGGTGGTCGTGGGCTTTGACCGGGCGCGGCTCGAGCGCCTGTTGGGAATTTAGCCTCAGCGATTCCCCTCCACCTGGGTCTTGATCTTCTTCAGGTGCTGGCGAGCCACGTCCACCCAATCCTTCTCTGACGGGAGCGGCGCCGCCACCTGAATGTAGCGCTCCCAGCGGGCGATCGCCTCCTTGGGATCCACCTTCTCGTACACGAGCGCGAGGTTGTAGAGCCCGCCGGTGTGCTGAGGATCGAGCTCCACGACCTTCCGGTACTCCCGGATGGCCTCCTGGTACAGCCCTTTGTCCTCGTACACTTCGCCGAGCCCCATGCGCGCATCGAGGAACTGCGGATCGAGGTCGATCGCCTTCTGGTAGGAATTCACCGACTCGTAGTAGAGCCCCTTCTCGCCGTAGTAGATCTTCCCCAGACTCATGTGGACCTTGGGGTTCCCCGGATTGTAGAGCAGCGCCTTCTGATAGCTCGCGATCGCGGCGTCCACCTCGCCCTTAGCCGCCCGCGCGTCCCCGAGCCCGACGTGCGCGTCGGCGTAAAAGGGTCGGAGCTCCAGCGCCTTCTGATAGGCTTCCACGGCCTGATCGAAGAGGCGGCGGGGCGCGGCCAGGAACAGATCGCCTAGGGCCCTGTAGGGCTCCGCGAATGTTGGATCCAGCTGGGTTGAGGCGCGAAACTGGGCGGCGGCCTTCCAGCGGTTCCCCAGCGCCAGATGCGCCACGCCCAGCGCGTACTGGCCGGCGGCGAAGGACGGGTCCAGCTCGACCGCCTTGCCGAGCAGGTCCGCCGCCGCTTCGTTGCCCGCCTGGGTGCCGTGGAGCCCCGCGCGACGCCCCTTCACGTAGGCTTCGAAGGCGCGCGCCGATTTGGTGGGCGTGGCGCCCTTCTCGATCTTGGCGGCGTCGCTCTCGGTCAGCGCGAGCCTGAATGCGCGCACATAAGCCAGGGGTAGGCTGCTGAGCCCTTCCGGGACTCGGGCGTCGGGGACGGTTATGGGCGACAGGGCCCGCGTCTCAGCGCCCGCCCCCTTGAACTCGAGATAGCGGGGCAGCAGGACGAGATCGCCGGCCACGCGCTTGATCTCCCCGTAAAGGGCGAGATCCGCGCGCACGCTCCGGGCGAATCCCAAGACGACCTCTTCCCCCCAGGCCTCGGGCTGGCCGAGCCGCGTGACCCTGGCGGGGTCCACGAGGACGACGGCGGGATGGTTCACCAGGGAGAGCGCCAGGAGGTGGGCGACGCCGTTCCCGAGCCACTGCTCCTCACGGTCGAGGTCCACCGGCTGGTAGGGCAGGATCAGGAGCGACCGCACCGCCGGCGGCGCCGCGCTTGCCGCCGGGGCGACCAGCGCTGCGACGAGGATCAGGATACTGATCCAGACCTTACGCTCCCTCATGCCCGCCTCCCCGCGTCGAAGGAAGGTCCTTCCCTCCCCGGAAGCCCCGGAGCCGCGCCAGCAGGCCGGCCAGGAACCCCGGGCCGACCCGCCTCAGCGCCACCTCCGGCAGCAGCAGCACCGCCACGCACCCCACAAGCCAGGGCCAGAGTTCCACCGCCAGGCGCGACCGCCGCCGGGCCTGGAGGAACACGTCCTTCGGCTGAGCCACCGCGCCACCGCCGGTGAGCTCCGACAGCTCCCGCAAGAGGCGCTCGTCCACGCCGAGATCGCGGAACTCCTGAGCATAGGGTACCACCAACCCCGCCAGCTGCGAGCCAACCATCCTCTCGCCCCTTCGCTGAGCCATCCCAACGAGGTACACCCCCTCGTCGGGGGCGGGGAAGCGACCCCGGTACCGGCCGGGCGCCACCTGCTCCAGCTCCACGACCGACCGCCGCTTGTCCGGAGCGATGACGCCGACCTGAGCCTCCAGGAAGTTGATGAATTCTCCCTTCTGGTCGACGGCCTCGACGGAGACCTCCCCGATCCCGTCCCGCCGCTCGACGGTGGCCACGGTGTCGCTGCGGGTCCCGGTGCGCAGGGTCCAGCGCGTCAGCTGCCCCCAGAACTTGTTGAAGGCCCCCCATCGGAGCCAGAGCACCGCCCACTTCGCCTTCGCGTCGGAGGTGAACGCGGCCGTGCGCCCGAGACCGTAGCGCCACGTGGCCAGCAGCGGATCCTCCTGGTGGGTCATGAGCAGCTGCTCCCCCGTCCCCTTGAGCGTGGTCGCCACGTAACCGCCGAGCGGCGGCGCGTTTTTCCAGTCGATGTCCTGCAGGACCTCGTGGCTCGAGGCCGACAGGATCGGCTTGAACGGCTGCTCGACCAGCGAGGCCTTGGAGGCCAGCTGGGTCTCCAGCGTGAAGATCCGTGGAATCGTCTGCGTGTCCTCGGTGTAGTAGAAGCGCCCCCGCCCCCACTTGGCGATGTCGAACATGAGCTGGACGTCGGCGTCCTTTCCGATGGCGACGGAGGAGACGGTGATCTTGTCCTTGACCATGCGGCGGATGAGCCCGGCGAAGTCCCCGCGGGTCATCTGGCCGTCGGAGAGGAAAATGACGTGCTTGAGCAGGGCCGGGCGGTCGAAGAGGACCCGGTACGACTCCTTCAGGGCCGGATAGCCGTCGGTGCCCCCGCCTGCCTTGATGGTGGCGACCGAGTGGTGGATGCCCGACCGGTTCCGGGCGGCCTGGATCGGGACGTCCCAGAGGAACTCGGTGTCCCAGCTCATCACGCCCACCTCGTTCCGCTCGTCCAGGAGGTCCACCACCAGGTGCGCCGCCTCCTTCGCGATGTCCAGCTTCGTGACCTTCTCGTCGGTGGACATCGCCATCGAGCCGGACCGGTCGATGGACAGCACCACCGCCAGGCTGGGGATCTCGATGCGCTGCTTCACCTCCATCGTCACCGGCAGGGCTTCCTCGATCGGCGTCCGGTAGTAGCCGCCGAGGCCGAAGCTCTCCTCCCCGCCCAGCATGATGAGCCCGCCGCCCCCGTCCCGGACGTAGTCGCGGATGTGCTCCATCTGCTTCTTGGTCAGCTTGAGGGAGGACACGTTCGACAGGATCAGGCCGTCATATTTCTGCAGCCCCGCCGGGTCCTTGGGAATCCCCTCCGGATCGACCACCGTCACGTCGATGTGCTGGGTGCGAAGCGCCGCGCTCAGGGCTTGCGCGTGCGCCTTGTCCTTCTCCGCGAGCAGCACCTGCGGGCGCCCGCGGACCACGATGGTGCCCACGGCCCGGTTGTTCTCCTCGATGGTGTCCCCCTCCACGTCGATCGCCGCCTGGTACACGTGGATCCCGCTCTGCTCGAGCGACTGGCGGTAGGCGTACACGTTCTTGCCGGCCGAGAGCCGGACCACCTGCGAGCCGAGGAACTCCCCGTTCCGGAAGAGCGACAAACGCCCCTGGGTATCCTGCTGGCTCCAGGCGACGACCTTGGCGTCGAGCGGCTCGCCGAACTTCACCTCCTGGGGGAGCAGGATGGACTCCACCACCACTTCCTGGGCGAAGGTCAGCGGCGTCGGGACGTAGTGGATGTCCGCGCCCGCATCCTTCGCGGCCTGCGCGGCGGCCAGCGCGTTCCCCGTGGTCGGGCGCCCGTCGCTCAGGAGGACGAGCCGGTTGGCATGGCCCGCCGGCAGCATGGCCAGCGCGAGCTGGATCGCTTGGGCCAGGTCCGTCCCGCGCCCGGCCACCTGCCCCTGGACCCGCTCCACCTTGGGCTTCTGGCTGAGCGGCCGGTCCACAAGGGCCTCCTGGCCGAAGATGATCAGCCCGGCCTGATCGCCTTCCTGCATGCCCGCCAGCGCCTGGGCCGCGAAGCGGTAGGCGCGCTCCCGCGCCGCCAGGCTGACGCTGTCCGACACATCGAGGAGGAACATCACGTTCAGCCGGTCCACCCAGCGCGGCACCACCGGCCTCAGCAGCGAGACAAGGAGCAGCACCACGAGCGCGCAGCGCAACCCGAGGGCCCAGCGATCGCCGAGGCCTGCGGAAAGCGCCGGGCGCCCGGAGGTCTGGCGGCGCCAGTAGAGGTACCCCTCGACCGCGAGAAGAAGGGCCGCCAGCAGCACGAACAGCCCCCACAGTTCCCGCTGGAGCGGCACGACCGGGCCCTGGAGGGAAGGCGCCTCGGGGCGCGCCGGAAGCGGCCGGGGAGCGATGTCCGACTCCTCGGCGCTGGCAAGGTTCACGGCGACGCGCGTCTCCCCGCGGGACGTCACGACAGTGTACACGCCGACCTGGCCGGTTTCGGTGAAACTGGCCAGCCCGCGCGTGACCTGCGCCTCCACGCTCCGCCCCGACGGGGTCGTCACGCGGGCCGAGGTGACCCCGTGCTCCACCGGGAGAAGGATGGGATCCCCCGCCCGCAGCTGGAAGCTGGTCAGATCGAGGCCGGCGGGGTGCAGCCAGCGGAGGCCGTTGGAGAGCATGACCGGAAACGCGACCCGCAGCGGGAAGTCCGTCTTGAAAAGGTCGAAGCCGAAGAAGACCGCCTTCCGCCGCGGCTCTTCGAGCACGTAGATCAGGGGTCCTCCCACCGCCTCCACCAGGGTCTTGCCGGCTGCCATCGGGCGCACGCGGAGCGCTTCCTCGATCACCACCTTGGAAAAGTCCACGTACCGCATGACCGGGTGCGACCGATCCCAGTCCATGATCACCGGCTGCTCGAGCCGGCCCAGGCTCTCCAGCGGCACGTCGGGCGGGGACGTGTTGATCAGGATGTACCGGCCCGGCCCGATGCGCGGCGGGCTCACGCTGTCCAGCACCACCACGTCGAAGGCGTCCATCCCGCCCTGGTAGGTCTCGGGCGTGCGCACCTCGAGCTTCACCTGGGGATCCGCCCCGAGGGCTTTCTCGAGGAAGAGGTTGCCCGGGCTCACCAGCAGCACCCGCATCTGGCCGGGCGGCGGAATAACGGCGTGGGCCACGTTGTCGGCGCTCAGGTCGTCAGCGATCCCGAGCCGGCCCCGCACCACGCCCGCGCCGTTGTGGCTGAACGGCACCACCACCGACCGGCGCACGTGGGGATCCAGGGTGAGCGACTGCTCCGCGATCGGCTGGCCGTCCAGGTCCAGGGTGAACGTGAACGCTTGAGGCTCCTCCGAGAAGTTCACGACGGAGGCGAACGCCTGGTAGCCGAGGGCCCCGTAGAAGGTCTTGCGGATCGCGAGGTTCGTGATGCCCACGTTCCGCCCGCCGCGGGCGACTCCCACCCAGCGGACCCGGGGATCGTCCCGGCCGTCGGCGGCCGAAACCGTATGCGCCCCGTCGGTGAAAACGCGGATCTCAGCGGCCGGATCCTGGGCGGTCAGCGCGCGGGCGGTGCTGATCGCCTGCGTCAACCGATTCGTGACGTCTCGCGCTTCGACGGCCCTGAGGGCCGACGTGATCCGCTCGCGGTCGCGCGAGAAGGGGACGAGGACCCGGGGCTGGATTCCCGCCTCGATCACCATGACTTCGGTGCCCGCGGGGAGACGATTGAGAAACGCCAGCGCTTCCCGCTGGGCCGCGACGAAGCGGGACGGCGCCACGTCGGTGGCCTTCATGGAGGCCGACGTGTCGAGGATGATCACGGTCCGCTGCGCGCCCTGGCCCTTGAGCGTCACCGCCGGCCGCGCCAGCGCCAGCGTCAGGGCCAGCAGCGCGAGGATCTGGAGAAGCAGGAGCGGATCGCGCTGGAGGCGCTGGAAGAAGGCGGAGGCCTCGCGGTCCCGGAGCGCCGGATCCCAGAGGAGGAGGCTGGACACGCTCTTCTCCCGGCGCCGCACCTTGAGGAAGTACAGGAGCAGGAGCGGGACGGACAGGGTGAAGAGCAGGAACGCGAGCGGCGAAAGGAAGCTCACAGGAGCAGGAGCCCCTTGAGCTGTCTCAGCACGAACTCCTCCACGGGGATGTCGGTCGTGACGCGATGATAGCTGATCTCGCGGCTGCGGCAGAACCCCTCGGCTGCGTTGAGAAACTCGCGGAGGCGGCGAGCGTAACTGCGGCGCGCCTCGCCGTCAAGCGTCAGATCCCGGATCTCGCCGGTCTCGGCGTCCCGAAGCCGGAGATCCCCGCTGAAGGCGGGGTTCATCTCCTCGGGCGCCAGCACGTGGACCAGGTGCACGTCGAAGCGCTGCTCCTGCAGCGCCCGGAGTCCCCCTTCGTATCCGCCGGGGTCGAGGAGATCGGAGATCACCACGGCGAGGCCGCTGTCCCGGGACTGCCGGGCGTAGCTTGCCAGACCCTCGTTCAGCCCCGTCGCGCCGCCCGGGCGCAGCTTTCCCAGAAAGTCGAGCAGCGGGAGGACCTGAGACCGGCCGCGGGTCGGCGACCATCCCTCCGTCACCCGGTCCCTCACGATGCCGACGCCGACGCGCTCGTAGTTCACGAGCGCCACGAAGCCGAGCGCCGCCGCCACGCGGCTCCCGTATTCGAGCTTGGTCGGCTCACCGTAGTCCATGGAGGCCGAGGCGTCCAGCAGCAGGTGCAGGCAGAGGTCTTCCTCGTCGACGAAGAGCTTCAGGTAGAGCCGGTCCAGCCGGCCGAAAATGTTCCAGTCAACGTAGCGGAGGTCGTCCCCCACCCCGTACGGCCGGTAGTCCACGAACTCGACACTGCTGCCGCGGTGGGGGCTCTTGCGCTCGCCCTTGACCCGGCCACGGAAGGTCCGTTTCGAGACCAGCGCGAGCCGCTCGAGCTGGATCAGGAAGTCGCCGGAGAGGAGCCCCTGCCCCCGCGCCCCGGCCACCGGGCGAACCGCCACTACCGGCCCTCCGTGGCGGGCCGAATGACGAGCCAGACAAGGCCCGAGGGAGGAGCCGGCCGGAGGCGTAACGACCCAGCCCGCCTCCGGCGGGACTGGGTGCCCGCGAAGGAATGGCGACGACCGACGCTGATCAATGGCCGAAGGCCGTCCTTGGCGGGCACCCACGAAGTGGGTCGTGGCGAAGTCAGCCGGCCCGCCACTACCGGCGCTCCTCCAGCGACTCGAAGTACTCCTTCACCTGCGATTGGTAGTCCCGGGGGACCTGCTCCCGCGCCATCGCTTCTTCCATCATCTTCCGGTACTGGCCGAAGACGCCCATGTACTGAAGACGGGAAGGCACGTTGGTGCCCTTGCCGAGGAGATTGGTGTCGTAGCCTTCCTTCCGGCCCGAGCGCGCCTCGCCCTCGACCCCGGCGTCGAAGGGATTTCCGCGCAGGCGCTCGGTGGGGTCCCCCTTGGGGTTGGGATTCCGCCCCTTGCCCGGCAGGAGGCCCTCTCCCTCGCCGAAGTCGGCGTCCATGTCGCTCCCGCTCCCGCCCCGGTCGGCGCCGCGACCGCCCCGGCGGCCTTCCTCCCGCCCCCCGCGGAGCCCGCGCCCGTCCCGACCGCGCTCCTCCATGGCCCGCATCTTCGAGAGCGCGCGCTCCATCGCCTCCATGGCCCGGTCGGTCTGCCCCGATTCCAGCCCCTCCATCCCCTCCCCGATGTCCCCGCCCCAGTCTCCGCCCTTGCGTCCCATGCGCTGCATCTCCTCGAGCAACTCCCGGAGCTTCTGGGGAGAGATCTGGTCGGGCCGGAGGCCGCCGAAAAGTTCCTTCCGCCGCTGGAAGATCATCTTGTACTGGCTCTGGGTGAAGTCGCGCTTCAGGTCCGGCAGACGGTCGACCTGCTCGAGCATGCGGAGCCGCTCGTCGCCCTTCTTGAGGAAGCTCTGGAAGTCGGGACGCTGGGCGGCGAGGGCGGTGTCCTTGAAGAGCGCGGCGAGATCCCCCGGCTGGCTGCCGCCGGTGGCGCCCCCGCGGGCCGAAAGGTTCCGCTCCATCTCCGCGTGCTGCAGGGGCGCGCGCTTGGCCGCCTTGGGTCGCTCGTCGGTGAGGACCTTCGCCCCCCGCTCCTCGGGGGTCTCGGCGTCATCCGACGAGGAAAAGACGGGCAGCCGCCCCGCCGGAAACGGGATTGGCGGAGCGAGGGCGAGGAGAACCATCAGGACCGCCGGGAGGAGGAGCAGCCGGAGCTCCCGCGGCCAGCGGCGCCGGACGACGCCGCGCCCGTCGAGGTCCTGGAGGCGCGCCGTCAGGTCCGCCACCAGGAGATCCACCAGCGGGCTCCGGTCGGGCCGGCTTCCCCACTCCAGGGCCGTGGCCACGCGATCTTGAAGACCGAACGTCCGGTCGGCGAGGCGCGCCGCATCGGCGGCGGGAATCGGCAGCGTCAGCCCCCTCAGCGCACCGGCCGCGGCGCCGAGGAGCGCCACACCCAGTGCGATCAGCGGCGCTGCGGGGCCCACGGCGCTCTTCAGCAGGAGCGGGACGAGCCCGACAATCGCGCCGTAGAAGAGGCCGCGGAGCCCGTAGAACTCCGCGCGGCGCCGCCGGATCTGCCAGCCAACCTGAGCGACAAGACGTTCGAGGACGTCCGCGTCCGCCATGCTTGGCCCCCTCCGGCTTACCGCAGGAATACTTCTTTGCCCTTGCGGCTCATCGCCTCCGCCCGCTCGAGCACGTCCCCGATCAGGCTGTCCACGTCCACACCTTCCGCTTCGCCCTCGAAGTTCAGGATGATCCGGTGCCGCAGCGCCGCCCGTGCCACACCCTTGAGATCTTCCACGCTCACATTGTAGCGCCCCTGGGCGAGCGCGCGCACCTTGCCGCCCAGCACCAGCGCCTGGGCTCCCCGCGGGCTCGATCCGTAGCGGACGAAGCGACGGGTGACCTCCGGCGCGTGCTCCCACTGGGGATGGGTGGCCATGACGATGAAGGAGGCCAGCTCGCGCACGTGAGCGGCGATGGGAACCTCCCGGACCAGCTCGCGGAAGCGGAGCACTTCGGGGCCCGTCATGACCCGACGGACCTCCGTCTCCCGGGCCCGGGTGGTCCGGTCGATGATCTCGTTGAGCTCCTCCAGCGCCGGATACGTCACGCGGAGCTTGAAGAGGAATCGGTCGAGCTGGGCTTCGGGAAGCGGGTACGTGCCCTCCATCTCGATCGGGTTCTGGGTGGCCAGGACGAAGAACGGCGACGGCAGGGGGTGCGAGATTCCGGACACGGTGACGCTCCCCTCCTGCATCCCCTCCAGCAGCGCCGACTGGGTCTTGGGGGTGGCGCGGTTCACCTCGTCCGAGAGAAGGATGTGGCCGAAGATCGGCCCCTTCTGGAACTGGAAGTGCCTCCGCCCCTCGGGATCCTCCAGGATGATGTTCGTGCCGATGATGTCGGCGGGCATGAGGTCGGGCGTGAACTGGATCCGGGAGAACGAGAGCTCGAGCCCCGCGGCCAGGGTCTTGACCAGGAGGGTCTTGCCGAGGCCGGGCACCCCTTCGAGGAGGACGTGCCCGCCGGCGAAGAGACCCACGAGGACGTCGGTGACAACCTCCTCGTACCCGACGATGACCTTCCCGACTTCCCCTTTCAGGCTCCCGAAGGCCTCGACGAATTCCTGGACACGCTCGGCGTTCGTCATCATGCCTCCCTTTCGGCCCGACGAGATGTTTGCCTCTAAGCCTAGCCTATCAGGTTGAAGCGCTCACGGCAATTTTTGCGCGCGACGCGCGCCTCAGCGGCCCTCGCGCAGCAGAAAGTCGCCGGCCGAGCGAGCCGGCACCAGCCGGTGGTACTGGCCCAGATAGCCCTCCAGCTCGCGCTCGGGGGCGTAGAGCGCACGGACGCGCGTCTGCCCCGTCAGCCCGAGCGATCGCCGGAGCCCGGGATCCCCGAGGAGCCGGAGGGCCTTGGCCTCAAACTCCTGCGGATCTCTGAACAGGAACCCCGTGACCCCGTCCTCGACGAGCGAGCGATTCCCCTCGATGTCGGAGGCCAGGACGGGCCGGGCGCACGCCATCGCTTCCAGGACGGAGTTGGCCATGCCGCCCTCGGAGAGCGAGCAATTCAGCACCACGTCGCACGCCTCCAGAAGCGATTGCATCTGGCTGTGCGGCACCGTGCCCAGGTGGGCGGCCCAGCGACGCCCCGCGATGGCTCGGAGCAGGCGCTCGCCCTCGTCCGGATCGAGGATCGGCCCCGCGTATACGAGCCGGAGGGAGGGGAAGCGCGGCGCGAGGCGTTCCAGGGGGGACAGCGGGAAGAGCGGGTTCTTCACCATGCGGATCCCGGCCGGAAAGAGGAAGACGACGGCCTCGGCCGGGAGACTGAGGCGTCCGGCGAGCGGATACGGCGGCCCGGCTCCGAACGAGACGCTCTGGGGAATCACGACCATCTTGGCGGCGAGGTCGGGGAGGGCGCGCGAGATCCGCGTGAGCATCGTGTCGTGGAAGACGGTCACGGTGGAGGCGCCCTCCAGAACGCGGCGCACCGTCTGGGCCCGGTCGGGATCGAAGAGATCGTGGTTGCCGTCGGTGCCCGTGATCGTCACCAGCAGCGGCACCTCCAGCTTTCGGGCCAGCCTCAGGGCCAGGGGCCCCACGCGGAAGGCGTGGAAGGCGTGGATGAGCGCGGGGCGGGAGGCCTCGACTTCGCGCTCCACGCGGCCCGCGGGAACGACGGAGCAATCCCAAACTTGGAGATCGGCGCCCCGCTCTCGGAGGCCGCGCGCGATCCGGTTGACGGTGATGGCGTTGCCGCGCACCGAGGGGAAGTCAAAGGGCGTCAGGAGCGCCAGGCGCATGACGTTGCCCCAGGGTACACGCCATGCTGCCCGAAGGCAACGGCTCGATCGACGGCGGTCAGGTCAAAGGCACTTCGTTGACGTAGAGAGTGAAGGACGAGCTTCGAGCGGCGCGAAGAGCCTCCCGCACCTGGGCGGTCCCCTTTCCCGCCCCACCGGCCAGGAGGGCCTCGAAAAATCCCACGTAAAAGTGGTCGGGATACACGGTGACCGCGACCCGCAGCGTGAGCCCGGCGCCCGGCAGCCGCTGCCGGTAGCGGAACGTCGCGCTTTCGCCGGGGGCCAGCCGCGTGTCGAAGAGCTCCCGCGTGAGGTCCAGGGTGACCTCGCGCCCGATGATCTGCTCCTGCCGGCTTCCGGCCACCACGCGCCCCGACCGATCGATCAGCTCGCCCGACACCACCACCCGGGGCGTCACGTACGTCGGGAAGGAGTGGCCGACCTTCTCGTTGATGACCGTGAGCGTGACCTCGAGAGTATCGCCGACCGCATAGCTCGCCCTGTCGGTGGAGAAGGCGACGCTGACGCCCGACCGGACCATCTCGGCGTCGTGGATCCCCCGCCAGAGATGTCGGCGGTCGGGCATATGGCAGTCCTGGCACTGGACCCCCGCCCGAGCGAAGGGGCTCGCCTTCCACTCGGCATAGGTGTTCTCGAGGAGCTTCCCGTTCAACGCGAAGCCGTCGGGGGGGAACTGGTGGCAGTCCCTACAGAACTCGGCCCGCAGGAACGCGGGCGTGCGGGTCGCGCCGTTGTGGGGAAGGCGCTCCCGCGGGAGCTCGCTCGCGAGCGATCCGTCGCGCTTCGGCGGGCCGAAGCGCTGGTGCCTCCGCACGTGGCAGGCCGCGCAGGTGAGCCCCTTGACCTGAAGCCTCGCATCGAACGCCGCGTTGGGCGTGAATCCGCCCTTCCGCCCGGCGACCTTCTCCTGCTGCTCGCTGAGCGGGGCGTGGCAGGCGTAGCACCCGAGCGCCGAGTCGGTGTCGCTGGCCAGCATCTCGACGAGCTGGCCCTTCACCCCGGGCCCCATGCTCTTGGCGTGGAGGCTTTCCTTCCAGTCGGCGAGCTGGGCGGGATGGCAGGTGCCGCAGCTCTCGGGAAGGAGCGACGCCTCGAGCGGGCTCCAGCGGGCGGAAGGCTTCCCCTGGGGCGAAACGGGGCGCGACCAGTGCCGGCGGAGGAAGTCGAGCTGCTCGCCCTCCGTCCATGGCTTCTGAGCCTCGGCCCCCGGGAGCAGGAGCAAGAGGAAGGGAAGGAAAAGGAGGGGGCGACGGGAGGGAGCCATCGCCCCCCATTCTATTCCGCTACTTTTTGGCGCCGCAGGGATTCTTGGCCGCGCATGGATTCGCCGCCTGGGCCGTCTTCACCTCCTGGACAGCCAGGATCTTCTGGCCGCCGGGCGCCGTGTAGAGGGTCCCCTTCACCGTCACCATCCGCTCGAAGTGGTCCCGGAGCGGGGCGTTCGGATCCTTGAACGGCGCGTCGGCCATCACCGTGTAGAGCACGTTGGCTTTCTCGTCCAGGAGGGCCATCCGCACCCCGGCCTTGTCGCAGCCGATGGCGCACTCCCTATGGCTCTCCCCCTTGAGCCCCGCCGGCCAGACGCAGACGTTGTCCACCACCCGACCCGTGACGGTGACGGGCTTCCCCGTCAACTTCTGGGCCCACGCTGGGGCCGCCACAATCGCCAGGGCCAGCACCGCCACCAGCCCGACTCGACATATTGCCTTCATGAATCTGCCTCCTTGTTCAGGGTTGGTCGAATCCTCTTGCCTTCCAGAACATCTGAAGAATTGGGGTTATTCCCGGAGAAGGCGCATTGCCGGAGCTGGGGACCCGTGATAAGGTGTTGAAAGTTCAGGAGGGATCGAAGGCGGGGATGGGGAAAGCGCCGTCGCAGTGCCGGTGTCAGGACATCGTCAGCCTACTCGCCGAGTACCTGGACAGCAGTCTAGACCCCCCGACGACCCGCAGGCTTCAGGCCCACCTGGAGGGTTGCGCTCCCTGTGTTGCCTTCGTAAACACGTATAAAGGAACGGTCAAAGCCGCCCGCCAGCTGAAGGAAGCCGACATCCCGCCCGAACTGAAGGACCGCCTCCTCTCGTTTCTCCGCCAGCGCAACATCCCCTAATCGCTCGCTCAGAACCCAAGCGCCACCCGCCGTCGGAATGACGAAGAGCGTTCCGGCGAGCGCCAGGCCGAGCGTCCACAGGAAGCCAGTCGCGTTCGAGTCCACGGCCGGGAAGAACCAGGCGCGGGCCGCGCCGAGTAGAAGAACGAGGACGACGTATTCCGGGACGAGGCCCACGGCCAGCTTCCACAGGGCCGCCAGCCAGCGCGTCCAGATCGAACCCCCTCGGACATCGGCCTCCGCCACTTGGTCCATCGACAGCCCCGCGTCGCCAGGGAGTGGTTCGGGATGCACGAGCCACTGGACGACGTACGCGACGCCGAACACCAGCACCACACCCGCTGCCAGCCGCAGCCCGACCCAGTGCCAGCCGAGGACGAAGCCCATGAAGATCACGGTCGCCGGGTTGAGGATCGGGTTTCCGATCCAGTACGCGAGCGATGCTCCAATGGAACAGCCGCTGTTTCTGAGCCCCAGTGCCACTGGGGCAGCACAGCACGTTCACATCATCGACGGGACGGACGCAAGGCCGGCCAGCGCGACCGCCTTGAAGTGCCTGCCTCCGAAGAGCCGGGCCAGCCAGTCCCGCGGCACCAGGGCCTGCACCCCGGCGCCGAGCACGAGGCCGAGGATCATCGCCTGCCAGATCGATTTGCCATACGCCCAGGCATACCCCACGGCCGCTTCCAGCGACGCCGGCGGCGGGACGGCCTCCTGCCCCGAAACGATCGAGGCCCCGATGGAGTGCTGGGTTGCGGCCACGAATGCCCGGTGATAGTAGGGGTTCCACTTCACGACATAGAGACCGCCGACGAAGATCAGCAGCAGGACGGTGAGACCCATCGCGTACCGGTTCAGCATGACGGAACCGAGGCCGCGCCGCATTCGGTAACCCCCGCGTGTTTATCCTTAGAGACGCCCTCTGATCGTAGAGGGATTCGCCAAGAAAACAAATTGAGATTTCCGATGAAAAACTGGGCCTGGAATAGACGGATCTGATGGACGGAGGGGCTCCCGGCGCCCCTAGACGACGTGAATAGCCGGCTCGGTGATGACCTCGCCGATCTCCCAGCAGGGCTCCCCGCGCTTCTTGAAGCTCTCGGCAACGCGGTCCGCGCGCTCCTGGGGAACCGAGAACAGAAGGCCGCCGGAGGTCTCCGCCTCGAAGAGCAGGCTGACCAGCCCGGGAGAAATCGCCGTGTCGATGACGAGTTGGCCCTTCGCCCCGAGAGTTGACTCGAGGTAGCGGCGGTTCCGCTTCATTCCTCCGGAGAGAAGGCCCTTTTCCGCCAGCGCCAGCGCGCCGTCGAGCAGGGGGAGCTTCGCGGCATGGATCAGGAGCCCCGCCCCCGAGGCCTCTACCATCTCAGCCCCGTGGCCCAGCAGGCCGAAGCCGGTGATGTCGGTCGCCCCGCGCACGTCCAGGTCCTGGAGGACCTCAGTGGCCGCGCGGTTCAGCCTCAGCATGCTCTTGATCGCTCCCTGGAGGACATCGGGGCCACAGGCATCTTCCTTGGCCGCGGTCGTGATGACCCCCGTGCCGAGCGGCTTGGACAGGAAGAGGCGGTGCCCCGCTCCGAGACCGCCCTTGATGAAGATCCTCTCCGGGTGCACGCGACCGGTCACGCAGAGGCCGTACTTGGGCTCGGCGTCCACCACGGTGTGGCCGCCCGCCACGACCCCGCCCCCCTCCGCGACCTTGTCGGCGCCGCCGCCGAAGATCTGGGCGATGACCTCCCTGGGGAAATCGCGCGGGAAGCCCGCCACGTTCAGGGCGAAGAGCACCTGACCGCCCATGGCGTAGACGTCGGACATGGCGTTGGCTGCCGCGATGGCGCCGTAGGTGTACGGATCGTCCACGACGGGCGGGAAGAAATCCACGGTCTCCACGATGGCGACCTCATCGCTGATGCGATAGACCGCGGCGTCGTCACGCCGGGCCAGCCCTACCAGGAGGTCGGGGTGACCGTTGCGCCGCAGGTCGGTCAGCACGTCGTGGAGCTCACCGGGCCCCATCTTCGAGGCTCAACCGGCGCAGGACGCGTAGCTGGTCAGACGGACCAGTTTCCCGGAGGCCGGGGCGGTCAGCTTCGGGTCAGCCACAGGCGGTCACCCCCTTTCGACTACCGTTTGGATGAGCTATCACGCCAGCTGGATTCAGGGTAGAGGCGGACGGGAGTGGACTCAAATCGGAATTCCCAATCACCCGACGGACGAGTGATCGGGGAAGACGATGCTCGGCTACGCCGATTCGGAGATCAGGAAGGCCCGGAAGGCTTCGGCCAATGGCGAGCGGCTGCGCGTGGTGCTCGTGACGAGATAAAAGGCCCGGCTGAAGCGGAGGTCCTTCACCTTCACGCAGTGCAGGGTCCCGTGCTGGCACTCCTCCGCCACCGCGCGCTTGGAGATCAGCGAGATCCCGACCCCCGCCTTCACCCCCTGCTTGATGGCCTGCGTCGAGCCCATCTCGCCGACAACCCTGAAGTCGCTGAGATCCAGTCCCACCTCGGCGAGCGCCTTCTCCAGCGCTTGCCGTGAGCCCGACCCCCGCTCGCGCACGATGAGCGGCTCGGCTCGAACTTCCTCCAGCGTCGCGGTTTTCTTCCCGTGCCAGGGATGCGCGGCGGAGACCACCAGCACCAGCTCGTCCGGCATCAGCTCCCGGTACTCGAGGGCGCGGTGGTCGATCTGCGCTCCCGCCACCGCCAGCTCCGCGCGTCCCTCCAGGACCCACTCCACGACCCGCTGGGTATCGCCGATGAGAAGCGAGATGGCGATGTCGGGGTATTTCTCCTTGAAGCGGCCGATGAGGGCCGGCAGGACGTACTCGCCGGGGATCGTGCTGGCGGCGATAACGAGCTCCCCGCTCATGCGGCCCTGGAACTGGTCGAGGGCCTGGCGCGCCTCGCGGTGAAGCTCGAGAATCCGCCGCCCGTAGCCCAGCAAGAGCTGCCCGGCCTTGGTGGGAGCGGCCCCGCGCCCCAGGCGATCGAGGAGGCGCACACCCAGCTCTTCCTCGAGCCCGCGAATGTGCTCCGAGACGGTCGGCTGGGTCAGGAAGAGTGCCTCGGCGGCCTTGGAGAAGGAGCCGAGCTCGGCCACCTTCACGAAGATCTCGAGCTGCCGCGCGTCCATTTACTGAGAAGCAAAAAGGGGCCGAGGCGGCCCCTTGAGGGTTCGGCCGTCCGGCCGCGGCGGGGTCAGTGGCACCCGCAGCCGCCCGCGCCGCAGCACGTGCCGCCGGCTCCCTCCGACGCCACGGGCGCCGAGCCTCCCCGGATGCCGAAGATCGACAGGGTCCGCCGCACCTCGGGGCTCTGGCAGGACGGGCAGGCGACCGCGGTCTGCCCGTACACCAGCTTCTGGAACTCCTGGCCGCACCGGGAGCAGCGGTACTCGTAGATCGGCACGGGCTTACTGGCCTCCCCGCTGGACGTAGCTCTTCA
>Ga0209322_10000434_pt1 | contig 24339 bp, 18 predicted proteins | sample Rifsed19ft1_FD_184013 | JGI IMG/M metagenome (GOLD analysis project Ga0209322, IMG submission 184013) | Soil microbial communities from Rifle, Colorado, USA - sediment 19ft 1 (version 2) | ecosystem: Environmental > Terrestrial > Deep subsurface > Rock core/Sediment | place: Rifle, Colorado... | reverse complement strand
CCGAAGGCCTTCTTCACCCACGCGGCGTTGCTGCGTCAGGGTTTCCCCCATTGCGCAATATTCCTCACTGCTGCCTCCCGTAGGAGTCTGGACCGTGTTCCAGTTCCAGTGTGGCTGGTCATCCTCTCAGACCAGCTAACGATCGCAGCCTTGGTAGGCCGTTACCCTACCAACTAGCTAATCGTACGCGGGCCCATCTCCAGGTGACAGCACCGGCAAGCCGGTGCCACCTTTGGCCCCAGGATCCTGAAGACCCCGTGGTCTCATGCGGTATTAGCCACCCTTTCGAGTGGTTATCCCCCGCCCGGAGGTAGGTTACCCACGCGTTACTCACCCGTGCGCCGCTCTACTCGGGGAGTTGCCCCCCCTTTCGCGCTCGACTTGCATGTGTTAGGCACGCCGCCAGCGTTCGTTCTGAGCCAGGATCAAACTCTCCACTTTGGTTCCAATAGCGGAAAAGACGAAGATCCGAATCACGCCTCGCATTCCCTGTTCAGTTTTCAAAGATCCGGTGAAAATCCGACTTTCCCCTGATCGCAGGGCGGACTAAACAATATAGGAAAACCCGCAAGAACTGTCAAGACCAATTGACATGTTCCTGCCACTATTGTACCGCGGGAACCTACCGCAAGACAACGGGGCTGCCTGCCGGGGAAATCGGGAGGGTTGCCTCTTTCGTTGTGTAAGCGAGGAAGACTATAACCCATTTGTCCGGGGACGGCAAGGAAAAAAAGAGGTCCCCGCAACATCAGTCGAACGAGACGATGACGAATTCTTTCTTCCCGATTTTCAAGCGGATTTCGCCGCCAGGGGTGATCTGTCCCATGGGGTCGCTCGCCCGCTCCCCGTTGATCTCCAGTCCGCCCTGCTCGATGAGGCGGCGGGCCGCCGCTTTGGACGGGAAGGAATGGGAGACCGCCGAAACCACCGACGCCAGGTCGGTTCTCCCGGCGAGCGCGCTGCCGGGCACGCGCCGGGCATCCTCGGGAAATTCCTTCCGGGAGAAACGCCTCCGGAAACCCTCTTCCGAATTCTTTGCGGCGGCGTGCCCATGGAAGCGTTCGACGATCTCCCGGGACAGGGCCAGCTTGGCCTCCATCGGATGTCGGGAGCCGGCCCCAATTCCCCCCTTGAGCCGCTCCAGCTCCCCCACGGAGATGTCGGACAGCAGCTCGTAGTACTGGAGCATCAGGTCGTCCGAGATCGACATCAGTTTTCCGAAGATCGCGTCCGGTCCTTCCGTGATCCCCACGTAGTTCCCCAGACTCTTGCTCATCTTGTTCACGCCGTCCAGGCCCGCGAGGAGCGGCGTGGTGATGACGACCTGGGGCTCCTGCCCCCAGGCGCGCTGGAGATCGCGCCCCACCAGGAGGTTGAACTTCTGATCGGTGCCCCCGAGTTCCACGTCCGCGCGCAGGGCAACCGAGTCGTATCCCTGAAAAAGCGGGTAGAGGAACTCGTGGATCGAGATCGGGCGCTGCTCCTCATACCGGCGCCGGAAGTCGTCCCTCTCCAGCATCCTCGCGACCGTCATCTGCCCCGCGATGCGCACCATCTCCCCGATGGAGAGCGGCGACAGCCACTCGGAGTTGAACCGTACCTCGGTCCTCTCGGGGTTGAGGATCTTGAAGATCTGCTCCCGGTAGGTCTGTGCGTTCCGTTCCACGTCCTCCCGCGTCAGGATCTTGCGCGTCTCGACCGTTCCCGTGGGGTCGCCGATCATCCCCGTGAAGTCCCCGATGAGAAACACCACCTGGTGCCCCGCCTCCTGGAAATGCTTCAGCTTCTGGATGAGAACGGTGTGGCCCAGGTGCAGGTCGGGGGCGGTCGGGTCGAAGCCGGCCTTTACGCGGAGCGGCCGGTTCCCCTTCTCCGCCCGCCGGAGTTTGTTCCGAAGCTCCTCCTCGGAGATGAGGTCGATCGTCCCCCGCCTGAGGGACTTCAGAATCGCTTCCATGCTTCCCGGTTCCTCATCATGGTTTCGCTCATCACGAACGCCTCCACCCCGCGGCACCCTCCGGATCCGGGATCGATCTCGAAGAAGACGCCCGCTGCTTCCGCCTCGCCCGAGGCCACCTCGAAGCGGGTCGGGACCTGGGTGAGAAAACGCCGCAGGACGTCGCCGGCGTCCATCCCGATCACGGATGTCACCGGGCCGCACATCCCCGTGTCGGTGATGTACCCGGTGCCCCCGGGCATGACCTGCGCGTCCCTGGTCTGAACGTGGGTGTGGGTGCCGGCGACTGCGGATACCCTCCCGTCGAGGTGGAACGCCATCGCCCGCTTCTCCGACGTCGCTTCCGCGTGGAAGTCGACGATCACCGCAGCGGCATGCCCCTTCAGTTCCGGCAGCGCCTCCTCCATCCAGCGAAAGGGGCAGTCGTACTGCCCCATGAAGACCCTGCCGATCAGGGAAACCACGACATACGGGGATCCGCTCCGCCCCCGGAAGACGCCCCATCCGCGTCCGTCCACGCCCGGCGGGTAGTTGGCGGGGCGGAGGACCTTCTCCTCATCCCGCACGAGAGGCAACCCCTCCCGTTTGTCCCAGGTGTGGTTCCCCCCCGTCAGCACGTCCACCCCCGCATCGAAGAGTTCCCGGGCCACCGGCCCGGTCAGCCCGACCCCTCCGGCGGCGTTCTCCCCGTTGGCGATGACGAGGTCGATGTCCCGGTGCGACCGGAGCCGGGACAGGAACTCCCGCACCGCCCTCCTGCCGGGTTTGCCGACCACGTCGCCCAGGAAAAGCACCCCCATCGGATGCCTCTCCCCGGGGTTACCGGGCGTATTCAACGGCGCGCGTCTCGCGGATCACGGTGACGCGGATCTGACCGGGATAGGACAGTTCGGTCTCGACCTTTTTCGCGATGTCCCTCGCGAGCATCGTGGCCACCTCGTCGCTCACCTTGTGGCTGTCGACGATGATGCGAATCTCCCGCCCGGCCTGGATGGCGTAGGACTTCTCCACCCCCGCGAACGACTTCGCGATCTTTTCCAGGTCCTCCAGACGCTTGAGGTAGTTGGCCAACATCTCGCGGCGCGCCCCCGGCCTTGCGCCGGAGAGCGCATCGGCCGCCTGGACGAGAATGGGCAATACGTCCCGCGGGGACTCGTCCTCGTGGTGGGCGGCGATGGCGTGAATGACGCGGGGGGACTCGCCGTACTTCTTGCACAGGTCGGCTCCGATCAACGCGTGCGGCCCCTCGACCTCGTGGTCCACCGCCTTGCCGATGTCGTGCAAAAGCCCCGCCCGTTTGGCGACTTTGGCGGAAAGCCCCAGCTCGGAAGCGATCATCCCGCAGAGGAAGGCCACCTCGAGGGAGTGGGTGTAGATGTTCTGCCCATACGAGGTCCGGTACTTGAGCTTCCCGATGAGCTTGACCAGCTCGGGGTGGATTCCGTGGAGGCCCAGGTCGAACAGGGCCTGCTCTCCCGCCTCCCGGATGATCTCCTCCACCTCTTTCGTCACCTTTTCGACCGTTTCCTCGATCCGGGCGGGATGGATGCGTCCGTCCTGGACGAGGCGCGTGAGGGCGATCCTTGCGACCTCCCGGCGCACGGGGTTGAACCCCGACAGGATGACCGCCTCCGGGGTGTCGTCGATGATGACGTCGATCCCCGTCGCCGCTTCGAACGCCCGGATGTTGCGCCCCTCCCTCCCGATGATCCTCCCCTTCATCTCCTCCGAGGGGAGGGGGACCGCCGTCACGACACGCTCGGCGACGTAATCGGCCGCGTACCGCTGGACGGCCAGCGCGATCATCTTCCGAGCCTTCTGCCCCGACTCCTCCTTGAACTCCTCGTCGATCGCGCGGATCTTCTTCGCGGCTTCCATCCTGGCCTCGTCCGCGATCATCTCCACGAGTTCGGATTTTGCCTGCTCGGCCGTCACTCCCCCGATCCGCTCGAGGTTCTCCCTCGCCCCGCGGACCATCTCCTTGAGCTCCGCGTTCCCCCGTTCGAGATTGTGCTCCAGCTCGGCGATCTCCCTCTCCTTTTTCCCGAACTCCTGCGCCCGGGCCTCGAGGGCCTCCGTCTTCCGGTCGAGCGTGTCCTCCTTCTGGAGGAGGCGTTTCTCGAGCTGGCTGATCTCGTTCTTCCGCTCGCGGGTCTCCCGCTCGAAATCGAGCTTCACCTGGAGCTGGTAATCCTTGGCCTGGAGCGCGGCCTCCTTGAGGGTGTTTTCGGCCTCCTTCCTCGCGCTCTGAAGAATCTCCTCGGCTTTGGCCGCCGACTCCTGCGCCCGGTCCTCCGCAAATTTCTTCTTCGACAGCAAGGAAAAAACCACAAGCGTGAGCCCTGCTACAAATACCGCAAGCACCGTGATGATGATCAGATTCGTATCCAACGGATGCCTCCCTGATACCGCATCTATTTTATGCCCCGCTCCACGACGCCGTTCTCCGTGACCACGGCGTCGACGGGGACGTCCCACGCGTCCACGGGGACCTCCGGAACCAGTTGCCAGGAAAAGGCCAGCCCCACCGTCACCGCCGTCCCGTCAAGGCCGGAAAGAAAACGATCGTAGTAGCCGTGCCCCTGCCCCAGCCGCCTGCCGGCTGCATCGAAGGCAAGACCGGGGACGACGACCAGGTCGAACCCCTTCCGGATCCCCTCCCTGCCCGGACCCATTTGGGGCTCCCGGATTCCGAATCTTCCCCGTTCCCAGCCGTCGTTCTCCTCGTGTCGGAAGAAGGTGAGGTTGCCGTCCTCGCACATCCGGGGATAGTAGAGCCACGCACCGGCGGCCAGGCACTGTTCGCGGATTCTATCGGTGCCGACTTCCCCTCGCACCGCCGAGTACAGGGCGATCTTCCGTCCGGACGCCGGTGGGAACGCAGCCAGGAAGATCTCCTGCACCCGGAGGTTTTTCCCTGCGCGCTCCCGGTCCATGTCTTCTGGGCTCGCGCGTCTCCGCTCGTTCAGGCGAAGAAGCGCCTTCCGGTCTCCGACAAACATGAAACGTCCTTCCGAATAAGGAGTTGTGCGAGGAGGCAGGAACCGCGAATAAGGTAAGAACCCGGAAGGGAAATCCGGGTCCGCTCGAGGTTGCAGTCTATCGGAACAACGATCAAACCTTATTCGTAGTAGAACGTACGAAACGTATGTTCCTGCCGCCCGAATCTATGTGAAAGGCCTGCGCCCTCGAAAACTCCGGGAAAGCCCCTGCGCTTTGCCGTGTCAGCAGTCGAGTCGAACCTGGTTTTCACCAGGTGGGTTCCCTGGGTTGGCGCCTTCAGGCTTCCCCGTGCAGGGGCATGCTCACCGACGCCAGGAAGGGATCCCGTTCTCGTTGTGTTGGCTCTGACTCTTCCGCCAATCACGAACACGGCAGGGGCCGCCTGCCATCTCGTCCTACTTCAACGCCTGGTCCAGCACCGCCAGGAGTTCCTGGCTCCTATCTTCAAAACGCCGTTTTTCCCTGCCCAGTTCCTCGCGAAGCTCAAGGATCTCGTCCCCGAGCTTCATCGCGGCCAGCATGACCACATGGAGATAGTTCGCGGTCCCGCCGGACTTCTGGACCTCGCGAACCCTTTCGTTCAGGAGTTCGCTCAACCGTTCCATATGCTCCGCCGACCGCTCGGTCGTTACGGTGAGCGAGTACCCGGCGATGTTCACACTAAACCGGTCGCCCATTTCCTCACACCTTCCATTATACAATCCGCGCGCTATAACTCAATGCTTTCGATCCGCGCCAGTATCGTCTCCACCTTGTCGCGGATCTCGTTTCGTTCCTCGGTCAGTTCGGCGACCTTCCGTGTCAGATCTTTGACCTCGGCCTCCTTTTTTTCCAGCTGGGCCGCCAGGGCCGCCTTTTCCTTCTTCAACGCTACCACCATTCCCGCAAGGTCCGAGATCTTTTTTTCGATCACCGAAAATGACGATTCCACCATGTGCCGGTTTCTCCCCTCGGTAAGCATGTAGGTTCCCGTGTGGGCGGTTTCCCCCGCGGAGGCAACGTCTTCCGCAATCCGGCCTCTCACGGTTTTTTCGACAATCACGATACCTCGTCCCCGAACCGGAATCAATGCCGAAGGGCATCTCTCCCGCCCTCACCGGGGTGCGGTCCCGGCCTGCCTCCGCCGATGCGCCGGTCAGGCATCCATCTGGATGACATCGTAGGCGATGGAGGCGCAGTGGGACGCGATCACCTTCCAGGAGGAAAGGATGTCCAGGTGGGCGGCGCTCGACTCGAGCGACTCGGGGGTACCCTTCTGCAGGCGGTGGATGTGGGCGATGCGCAACTGCCGCTCCATCTGGCCGACGACCTCCTTCCGGGAGATCACGATCTCGGCGGCCCTCTTGTCCCTCGTCACGAATGCGGACACCGCCTCGCCGTACATCGACCCCACTTCAAGCATCAATGACTCCAGCTCCTGCACTCCCTCCTCCGAGAAGCGCTGGTTCCGCCCGGCCATTTTGCGTACATGTTCCCCCAGCGTCTTGTCGAGGAAGTCCCCGATGTTCTCCAGATCGGAGACGATGGAGATGTACGCCACGGCGCGGCGCGTCTGCTCCGGGTCCAGAGCTCCCTCGCCGAGCTTCGAGAGGAATACCTTCACTTCACGGGTCAGCCGGTCGACGTCGTCGTCCGCCCTGGCGATCCGCACGGCGAGGTCCGCCTCCATCCCGCGGACCGCCTGGAGCGCCATTTCTTGCATTTCCTGGATCATGTCCGCCATCCGCACGATTTCCCGCGCCACCTGTCCGAGCGCTGCCCCGGTGGCAGGCAGGTGCTCGCGGTCCAGATAGGCCGGCTTCCCCGCGGAGGTGGCGGGGTCTTTCTCCGGGAACGCACGGGAGAGGGCGGAGGCCAGCCGGGGGACAAAGGGAAAAAAGAGTATGGCCAGCGTGAAGTTGAACATCGTGTGGGCGTTGGCGACGATCCGGGAAGGGTCCGGCGACAGGAAGGAGAGAAACCCCTGGGCGGCCGAAAAGAACGGGAGGAACAGGACCGCACCGAGGGTCTTCATCAGCAGGTGCCCCCAGGCGATTCTCCTTCCTTCCTCGGCAAGCCCCGAGGAGGCGGTAAACGCCACCGACGTTCCCCCCACGTTCGCCCCGAGAACCAGGGGAAGGACGGCGGACACCGGAAGCACCCCCTGCTGCGTGAATGCGATCAGAAGAATCATCACCGCGGTCCCGCTTTGGAACAGGACGCTCGCGATCGCCCCCCAGAGGAACGCGACCAACGGGGCCTCGCCGAGGTCGGCCATCAGGAGACGGAGGCTGGTGATGGTTCCGATCTCCGATGCGGCGTTCGCAAGGAACATCAGGGCGAGCAGGACGATTCCGAACCCGAGCACTCCCTGGCCGATCGCCCGGAGTGTCCCTTTCCGGCCCCACAAAAAGCAGATGACGCCGACCGAAATGACGGGGAACGCGTACCGGTAGATGCGGAAGGAGAGGATCTGGACGGTGACCGTGCTCCCCAGGTCGGCGCCGAGAACGACGGCAAGGGACTGGGAAAGGGCAAGCGGCGCGATCTCGGCGAAGGAGATGACCAGGGCGACCACGGCCCCGGAACTCTGAATCAGGGAGGTGCTCAGGACCCCCGCGCCGAAGGCGCGGAAACGTCCGCCCCCGGGGCCGGACCAGAGGCGGGAAAGCTTCGCCGCGAACGCCAACTCGAACCCCTGGCCGGTCAGACGGACGCCGTACAGGAGCAGGAATACCCCCCCGACCACCTGAAGGAAGAGGGCGTCGATCATGGAGGATCGGGGTCAGAAGAGAGCGGATGCGAAGCTTGCGGCATCGAAAGGCCTCAGGTCGTCGACCGATTCTCCCACGCCGATGAACCGGATGGGGACGTCGGTTTCCTTCGTGACCGAGAGGATTACGCCTCCCTTGGCGGTCCCGTCCAGCTTGGTGAGAACGATGCCCGTTACACCGGTGAACTCCCGGAAGGTCTTTGCCTGAGCGATCGCGTTCCTGCCGTTGGTCGCGTCGAGAACGAGGAGCACCTCCTGCGGAGCGCCCTGGACTTCCCTCCCGATGACGCGCACGACCTTGCGCATTTCCTCCATCAGGTGCGCCTTGGTATGAAGCCGGCCGGCCGTGTCGATCAGGACGGCGTGCGACCCTCTCGCCTTGGCTGCCCGGAGCGCGTCGAACACGACGGCGGAGGAATCCGACCCTTCCTTGTGATGGATGAAGTCGGCCCCCACCCTCTCGGCCCATACCCGCAACTGCCCGATGGCGGCGGCCCGGAACGTGTCCCCCGCCGCAAGCAGGACGGGGTGCCCCTCCTCCCGGAGTTGGTGGGCGATCTTCCCGATCGTGGTCGTTTTCCCGACGCCGTTCACCCCGACCACGAGGACAACGAACGGGTAAGGCGGTGCCACCGACATCGGCACCATCCTGGGAGCGAGGGTGGCCGCGATCATCCGTCTCAATTCCTTGCGGAGGGCGTCGATGTCCGGCAATTCCCCCCGTCGCCACTTCCCCCGGAGGGCCACCACGTACTCCCTGGCGAGATCGGCGCCCGCGTCGGACAGAATGAGCGCTTCCTCCAGTTCCGTCAGGACATGTTCGTCCACCGGACCGATCCCGCGGGCGATCGCCTCGACGTTCATCAAGAGGAGTTCGCGGGTTTTCGACAATCCCGTTTTGAGTCGCGAGAGGAAGGCACCGGAGGGCTTGTCGTCGTGTGAGGGCATGAGGACCCGTCTCAAGCGAGGCGGCGTCAGGACTGGAATTTCACCGAAACCACCTTGGAGATGCCCGGTTTTTCCATGGTGATCCCGTACAGTACGTCGGCGAGCTCCATCGTCCGCTTGTTGTGCGTGATGAGAAGGAACTGGTAATTCGACGACATCTCCCGGACGATCGAGTTGAACCTGTCGATGTTGGCGTCGTCCAGGGGAGCATCCGCCTCGTCGAGCAGGCAGAAAGGAGATGGTTTGACAAGGAAGATCGAGAAGATGAGGCTGATGGCGGTCAGCGCCTTCTCCCCGCCGGAGAGAAGGTTCAGGGACTGGAGCTTCTTGCCCGGCGGTTGCGCCACGATCTCCACGCCCGATTCCAGGAGGTTCCCCTCGTCGAGCAGCTTCAGGGCAGCCCGTCCCCCCAGGAACAGCTTGGGGAAAATCTCCTGGAACTTCCGGTCGATGCTGTCGAACGCCGCGGAGAACCGGTCCCGCGTGGTCCGGTTGATCCGCTGAATGGCCTTGGCGAGGTCCTCGAGGGATTTCTCGAGGTCCTCTTTCTGCGACAGGAGGAAGGCGTGCCGTTCGGCAAGCTCCTGGTGCTCCTCGAGGGAGGCAAGGTTCACTTCGCCGATGGCGGCCATGCGCGCCCTCACCTCGCCGGCCCGGGCTTCCCAGCCGGACAGATCGCCGTCCTCTTCCATCCCGGCCCCTTCCCTGCCGGCGATCTCCGAGGGGTGGACCTCGTACCTCTGGTAGATCGCGCCGCCCAGGTGCTCCCGGTCCATCTCCACGCGCTGGGCCGCAAGACGCAGGTCCGAAAGCCGGGCGATTTCGGCGGTCTCGCGCTGACGCCTCTCCTTCAGGGTTTCCTCCCTCGATGCGAGCCGCGCAGAGAGTTCCGCGTTCCCCTGGAGGTGCCGTTCGATTTCCTCCTGCCTCGCCGCCAGGTCGACGGCTGCGGCCTCGATCGCGCTCCTGCCCTCCTCCACGGCCCGGGAGAGCTCGGCGACCGTCCCTTCGTACGTTGCGATGCGCCTCTTGCGTTCCTCGACCGTGGCCCGTCTGCCCTCCAGCGACTCCCGCAGGCCCGCGAGCAGCACCTCTCCGGACCGGAACTTCTCCTCGAGCCCGATCCACTCGATCTCCGCGGCATGGAGTTTCGTTCGAATCTCCTCCATCGCGGCCCGCCTCTCCTCCACCTGGGCGACGAGCGTCCGGACGCGGTCCTCTTCTTCGCCCCGGGCATGGCCGGACTGCCTCGCGGCTTCCTCCGACGCGCTTCGTTCCGATGTCATCCGCGCCAGTTCGGCCTCGAGGTATTTCCTCTCGTGGACGAGCGACGCAAGGGTAGTGCGGGCCTGCACCATCGCTATCTCGAGCACGGCCCTCCCCTGCTGCGCCTCGGCATACCGTCCCTTCCGCCCCTCGCGAAGGGAGAACAGCTCCTTGAGCCTTCCCTCGAGCGTCGCGCGGGTGCGCCTTGCTTCCTCTTCCTCCTCCACGATGCGGGCCAACTCATCCGACAGGCGTCCCATCTCCGGCTCGAGCTCCCGGATCTCCCGCTTCACGGCGAGAACTCTCGACTCCCCCTGTTCCTGTGCGCCGCCCACCAGGATGCCGTCGGCGGTGATCACGTCCCCGTCGAGGGTCACGTAGGAGCTCCACATGCCGTTGCGGTTCCAGAGACGGAGAGCGCACGGGAGGTCGTGCACCAGGAGGGTACCTCCCATCAGGCCGCGCACGAGGTCCCCGCACTCCTGCGGTACCCGCACGACTTCGGTTAAGGGGCCGATCACGCCATCTTCTTTTCCGTGCAGGGGAAGTTCCTCGCGCGTTCGCAGCGTCACCGGCACGAACGCTCCCCTCCCCTCGCGGGATTCCTTGAGGTACTGGAGGGCTGAGAGGCCGTCGGCCTGGTCCCGAACCACGATGGACTGGATCCGCTCGCCGAGGACCGCCTCCACGGCCCTTTCGTACGGTGCGTCGGTCTCGATGAGTTCCCCGATGACCCCGAATATCCCGCGTTCGCGGTCTCCATTACCGCTCCCCAGGTAGTGCTGCAGCACGGCCCTGACGCCGGATGAGGCCCAGTCCCGCTGCTCCTGCACCCGGGAGAGCGCGGACAGGCGGAAATCCGTCGCCTCGAGCCTGGCTTCCGTTTTCCTGCGGGTATCCGCGACCGTGTCGAGGCGCGCGGTCTGTTCGCTCAGGAGCAACCCCGTCTCCTCCCACACCTTTTCCGCCGCAGCGAGCACCTCCCGGGCCTCTGCTTCGGCCACGCATGCTCCCCCGTGCTGTTCCTCCGCCTTCCGGGCAAGGGCCAACGCCTCCGCGACCCTGTCGTTTATGCGTGCAACGGCCCTCGCATTCTCCTCGATCATCTTCTGAACCGACTCCGCCCCGGAGAGGGCGTTCGAGTGGAGGGTCACGCGCACCATGAGGTCGGATTTCGCCTGCTCGGCCAACCGGTGGGCATCGGTATACCCTGCCTGCGCCTTCTCCGCCTCCGCCGCCAGCCGGGCAAGCCGTTCGCGCGACGAAGCAATCCCTTCCCGACCATGAAGAGAGATCTCCTCCGACTCCCGGATCCGACGGAGCAGCAGGGCGGCCTCCCCCTCCAGGGAGGCGATCTCCTCCCTCGTCTCCACGATCAGGACGGAAAGCTGCCGCGCCTCGCGCCCCTTTCCCTCCCACTCCGCCTGCTTCCGGGCGATTTCTTCCTTCAAGTCCGCGTGAACGGCGCGCAGGGTCCCCAAAGCGGCTTCCGCCTCCGCCAGCCGGAGCTTTTCCGATTCCCGTTCCGCCTCCAGGGCCGAGATCTCCAGGCGAAGGGATAAGAGCACGCTCTCCAGGGCGGAAAGCTCACCCGCAATGCGGGACCTCTCCTCCGTGAGGATCCGGAATTTCCTCTCCGCGATCCGGAGGTCGAGGTCCCGGAGTTCGTCCTTGAGCACCTTGTATTTTTCCGCCTTGCGGACCTGGCGCTCCAGGCTCCCCAGCTGGCGCCTGACCTCGTCGAGAATGTCCCTCACCCGGGCGAGGTTCTGCCGGGTGCTCTCCATCTTCCGTTCCGCCTCCTTCCTCCGGACGCGGAACTTGGCCACCCCGGCCGCCTCCTCGATGATCATCCTCTTCTCTTCGGGCCGGGCGTTCACGATCGTCATGATCTTTCCCTGCTCGATGATGGCGTACCCGCGCGCGCCCGCCCCCGTGTCGAGGAAGAGTTCGGCGATGTCCTTCAGCCGGCAGGGGATCCGGTTGATGAAGAACTCGCTTTCCCCGTCGCGGAAGGTGCGCCGGGTGACCTGTACCTCGGCGTACGATTCATACCCGGGGGGGGCAAACCCGTCCTCGTTGCTGAACGTCAGGGAAACCTCCGCCATTCCGAGGGGACCCGCGGCGTCGGACCCGGCGAAGATCACGTCCTCCAAGGCCTTGCTCCGGAGATACGAGGGGGCGTGCTCCCCGAGCACCCAGCGGATGGCGTCGACGATGTTCGACTTCCCGCACCCGTTGGGGCCCACGATCGCCGTGATGCCGTCGGAAAAGTCGAAGCTGGTCTTGTCGTAGAAGGATTTGAATCCGAAAAGTTCAAGCTTTTTAAGCTTCATGAATCCCCTGTACGAATCCCCCGGGAATATCGTGAAACATCAATATCATGTGTAGGGCTTCCCTATTGGCCCCAATATATGGTGTCTCCCCGGATATGTAAAGGCAAAAAAACGGCGGCCCTTTGCCAGGGCCGCCTCCCTTCGGAAACGGGAATCTCCCTTATTTTCTTTTCTTCTTTCCCGACACCGCCTTCGCCGCCGCCTTTTCCTTCAAGACCACCTGGGCGGCAGCCATGCGCGCGATGGGCACGCGGTACGGGGAGCAGGAGACGTAATCCAGCCCCGTCCTGTGGCAAAACTCCACCGACCGCGGATCCCCCCCGTGCTCTCCGCAGATCCCCACTTTGAGGTTCGGGCGGACCGCGCGCCCCTTCTCCACGCCCATCCGGATCAGTTGCCCCACCCCGGTCTGGTCCAGCGTGGAGAACACGTCGAAGTCCAGAATGTTCTCGGGACGCTTCGCGTATTTGACGTCGCAGGATGCGCAGGAGAGGTCCTTCGCGAGTTTCTCCCCGCATTGCGGGCACAGTTCGGAACGGGCCATGTAGAACTGGATTACCTTCCCCGAGTCGTCCCGGGAGAAACCGAAGGTCGTCTGGGTCAGATCGTTCGTCCCGAAGGAGAAGAATTCCGCCTCGCGGGCGATCTCGTCCGCAGTCAACGCGGCCCGGGGGAGTTCGATCATCGTCCCCACGGTGTACGGGAACTTCTTCTTGTACCGCTTCATCGTCTCCGTCGCCACCTGGACGATCAGGTCCTTCTGGGCCTTCATCTCGCGGACCATGCTGACCAGGGGGATCATCACCTCGGGCTGTACCCGGATCTTCTCCCGGGTCACCTCGCAGGCCGCCTCGAATATGGCCCGCGCCTGCATCCGGCTGATCTCCGGGTACAGGATCCCCAGGCGGCACCCCCGCAATCCCAGCATCGGGTTGATCTCGTGCAGTTCCTCCACGCGCTCGAGCAGCCGCTTCTTCTCTTCGATGATCGAGCGATCGGCATGGATCAGTTGAAGCTTCGTGACTTCGACCATCAGGTCCTCCCGCCGGGGGAGGAACTCGTGGAGGGGCGGGTCCAGCAGACGGATGGTCACCGGGTACCCCCGCATCTCCCGGTACAGCCCCTTGAAATCCTCCCGCTGCATCGGCAACAGTTTCTCAAGGGCCTGCTCTCGCTCCTCCCTCGTTCGGGAGAGGATCATCTCCCGCATGATCGGGATCCTGTCCTCGGCGAAGAACATGTGCTCTGTCCGGCAGAGCCCGATCCCCTGGGCGCCAAACTCCTTCGCCGTCCTCGCGTCACGCGGGGTGTCCGCATTGGCGCGGACCGAAAGCCTCCGGATGGAATCGGCCCACGACATGAGCGTCCCGAACGAGCCGGTCATCCTGGGGGCGATGAGCGGGACCTCGCCCTGGATGACCTCGCCCGTGCTTCCGTTGAGGGAGATGAAATCCCCCTCCTGGATGACCCTCCCCCCGACGGCAAAGCGATGGGTCGCCTCGTCCACGTCGATCGCCTCACATCCGGCGACGCATGTCTTCCCCATCTGGCGAGCGACCACGGCTGCGTGCGAGGTCATCCCCCCCTTGGCGGTGAGGATCCCGCGCGCCACGTCCATCCCGTGGATGTCGTCCGGGCTTGTCTCCTTGCGCACCAGGATGACGGCCTTCCCCGCCGAGGCCAGCTCCACCGCCCGGTCGGCGTGAAACACGACGGCACCGGTCGCGGCCCCCGGGGAGGCGGGCAGCCCCCTTGCGATCACATCCACCTTCGCTTTGGGGTCGATCACCGGGTGGAGAAGCTGGTCGATGTTCTGCGGGTCAAGGCGCATCACCGCCTCTTCCTTCGTGATGAGCTTCTCCTTGACCATGTCCACCGCGATCTTCACCGCAGCGCCGGCGGTCCTCTTCCCGCTCCGGGTCTGGAGCATGTAGAGCTTGTTGCCCTCCACGGTGAACTCGAAGTCCTGGACATCCTTGTAATGCTTCTCGAGCCTGGCCGTGATCCTCACCAGCTGTTCGAAGACCTTGGGCATCTCCTTTTTCATATTCGTGATGCGGTGCGGTGTGCGGATGCCGGCCACCACGTCTTCGCCCTGCGCATTGATCAGGTATTCGCCGTAGAACTCCTTGCCCCCGGTAGCGGGGTTGCGGGTGAACCCGACGCCGGTCGCGCAGTCGTTCCCCATGTTCCCGAACACCATCGCCTGGACATTGACCGCTGTCCCGATATCGTCCGGAATGTTGTTCGACTTCCGGTAGTACTTGGCCCGTTCATTGTTCCAGGATTTGAATACGGCGTCCCGGGCAAGCTCGAGCTGCACCCGGGGATCCTGGGGAAACTCTTTCCGGGTTCGCGCCTTGACGAGGTTCTTGAACTTCCCGCAAACGTCCTTGAGGTCCTCTGCCGTCATGTCGATGTCGCTGGCCGCGCCGCGCTCGCGTTTCTTCTGGTCGAACAGGTGCTCGAAATTCTCCTTGTCGATTCCGAGGACGACGTCGGAGAACATCATGAGGAAGCGGCGGTACGAGTCGCAGGCGAACCGCTCGTTCTTCGCCTTCTTCCCCAGACCCTGGACGGTCTTGTCGTTCAGACCGAGGTTGAGGATCGTATCCATCATCCCCGGCATCGAGAACTTCGCCCCCGAGCGGACCGACACCAGCAACGGGTTCTTCGGGTCCCCGAACTTCTTCCCCGTGACCCTCTCCAGGCGGGCCAGGTGTGCGGCGATTTCCCGGTTCACGTCGGCCGGGATCTTCCCCCGATTCCTGTAGTAGAGGTTGCATATCTCCGTGCTGATGGTGAAGCCGGGGGGGACAGGGACGCCCAGATTCGTCATTTCGGCGAGGCCGGCGCCCTTCCCGCCGAGGACGTCCTTCATCTTGCCGTGTCCTTCCGCCTTTCCGCCGCCGAAGAAATAGACACGTTTCGTGGCCATCCGCTTCTCCTTCAGGTTTCCTTATTTCGGCTGACCCACCGTGATACGGGAAACATCCGCCACCGAAGCGAACAGGTTGGAGAGGCCTTTCAAGAGCGCCAGCCGGTTGTTTTTCACCCTTTCCTCCTTCGCCATCACGAGGACTTTCTCGAAAAACGCCGACACGAGCGGCTGGAGCCGCGCCATCTCGCGGAACGCCTCGGAATACCTCCCGTTCCGCGCCGCGGAGTGTACTCTTTCCGATACCTCCCCGACGGCCTTCTGAAGGGCCCGCTCCTCCTCGTGTTCGAAGAGCGTCTCCGACACATCCAACGGGCCCCCGTACCCCTTCGTGATGTTGATCGCCCGCTTGAACACCTCGGCAAGGGGCTCGAATGCCGCCTCCTGGCGAAACGTGACGAGGGCGGAAAGCTTCGCGCGCATGTCCACCATGTCCGTGAGCCCCGCGGAGAGGACCGCCTCCACCAGGTCCCCGGGGGTCCCCTGGGACGTCCAGAGGTTGCTCAGACGCCCGTGGATGAATTCCATCACCTTCCGCTTCACTTCTGCCGCGGGCGATTTGAGTTTCCCGCCAAGGGTTGCGAGAGACCTGTCCACCAAGCCTTCCAACGGGATCCGCAGTCCCTTTGCCTCCAGGATGGAGAGGAGACCGAGCGTTTGCCTGCGAAGCCCGTACGGGTCCGCGGTCCCGGTGGGGATCAGCCCCACGCCGAAACAGCCGCATACCATGTCGATCTTGTCCGCTACGGCCACCGCCGCCCCCACGTCGCTTCCCGGCAACTCGTCGGACATGCCCTTGGGGAGATAGTGCTCGTACACGGCCTGCGCCGTTTCCTCCTTCTCCCCGGTCTTGCGCGCATAGTCGCGTCCCATGACCCCCTGGAGCTCGGGAAACTCCTTGACGACCCCCGTGGTGAGATCGGCCTTGGAGAGGATCGCGCCGCGCCGGCAATCCTCCCCCTTGGCGGGGAATCCCACCGAGGCAAGATACGCCCCGATCTCGGCCATTCGCTCCACCTTCTCCCAGTAGGTTCCGAGGTCCGCCTGGAACAATACGTTCTTGAGCGCCTGGGCCCGGTCGAACAACGGCTGTTTCAGGTCGTCCTGGTAGTAGAACTCCGCATCCGACAGGCGCGCGCGGATGACCCGTTCGTTCCCGGTCACCACCACCTGGTCGTCGGGGACGATCATGTTCGAGACGAAGGCGAAACCGGGGAAGAGATTCCCGCCGTCGTCCTCGAACACGAAATATTTCTGGTTGTTGCGCATGCTGGTGATGAGGATCTCGCGGGGGAGCGCCAGATACTTCTCCTCGAACCGCCCCACCAGGACCACGGGGTATTCGACCAGGTTGGCGACGGTTTCCACGAGCGGCTCGTCCTCGACCCATTTCTTTCCGATCCGTTTCTCAGCCTCCCGGATCCCTGCGCGGATCTTCTCCTTGCGAACCTCGAGGTCGACAAACACGCTCGCCTGAGCGAGTTTGTCGAGGTACTCCCCCGGGGATGCGAGGGTGATCGCACCGGGAGCGAGGAAGCGGTGACCGTACGTCGTATTCCCCGCCGCCACGTTGCCGAACGACAGAGGGATGACCTTGTCCCCGTAGAGGGAGACGATCCAGTGCATGGGCCGGGCGAAACGGACCTCGAGGTCGGCCCACCGCATCGTCTTCTTGAAGGGGATCGTCGGAATCCAGTCGGAGACGAGCTGGGGGAGGATCTCCTCGACCGGCCTCGCCGCCTCTTCCTTCACGTACCCGAGGTACTCGCCCCGATCCGTTTGGAACAGCTTCATGGCGGAGACGTCCACACCCTGCGACCGGGCAAACCCCTCTGCGGCCTTCGTGGGTTTGCCCGAAGCATCGAATCCGACGCTTTTCGGAGGACCCAGGACCGTTTCCTGGGACGCCCTCTGGCGGTCCCCCAGCCCCCTCACGATGTAGGTCAGCCTGCGGGGGGTGCCGTAGATGTCTACGCCATCGAAGGAAAGCCTCGCCTTCTTCAGGACATCATCGTACTTCTCCCGGCCGAACCAGAGAGCGGGCCCCACGAAGCCGGCCGGGAGCTCCTCACAGCCGATTTCCAGCAGATAGTCGCGTTTCATCATCGGTCTTCTTTCTCTCGATGGATTCTCAAGCGGAGAACCTGTTCATCAACGGGTAGCCCTGCTCCTCGCGGGACTTGAGGTACCCGGTCGCGCAAAGCCTGGCCAGAATGCGGACCCGGGCGATGTAGGAGGTGCGCTCCGTCACGGATATGGCCCCGCGCGCGTCGAGCATGTTGAACGCGTGGGAACACTTGAGGCAGTAGTCGTAGGCCGGCAGGACGAGGTTCTCCTCGATCAGGCGGAGGCATTCCTTCTCGTACATCTGGAACAGGGAAAACAGCATCGGGATGTCGGCCGCCTCGAAATTGTACTTCGAGAATTCGACCTCCCCCCGGTGGTGCACGTCGCCGTACGTCACGTTGCCGACCCACTTCAGGTCGAACACGTTCTCCACGTTCTGCAGGTACATCGCGATACGCTCGATCCCGTAGGTGATCTCGCCGGAGACGGGCTTCAGGTCAATCCCCCCGCACTGCTGGAAGTAGGTGAACTGGGTGATCTCCATCCCGTCCAGCCATACTTCCCACCCCAGACCCCAGGCCCCGAGGGTGGGGGACTCCCAGTCGTCCTCCACGAAACGGATGTCGTGCTTCATCGGGTCGATGCCGACCGCCTTGAGGGAGTCCAGGTACATCTCGACGTAGTCGTAAGGGCAGGGCTTCATGATGACCTGGAACTGGTAATAGTGCTGTAGACGGTTGGGGTTTTCCCCGTACCGGCCGTCCGTCGGCCGGCGGGAGGGCTCGACATATGCGGTGTTCCACGGCTCGGGGCCCAGGGCCCGAAGAAACGTCGCGGGATTGAACGTTCCCGCCCCCACCTCGATGTCGTAAGGCTGGTGGATCACGCACCCTTTATCCGCCCAGAACCGTTGGAGGGCGATGACGAGGTCCTGGAATAGCAAAGCGTCCTCCCGGTGGAAAAGTGATACGGATACATATCATCCCGCGGAAGGTGCTGTCAATAAATATCGTTATAAAAACAGGGGTTTTACGGTTTTCTGAGGGTCGAAGCGTCGCCGAGGCTCCGGAGTGGTTTCCCCAAGTTCCACTCCAGGTATTTTGGTATAACCTGTTGTAATTCCTCAAGAACAGATTCGGGAATCCGGACACGTCCGACAGCGGAAGAAGACGGAGCCTGGAGCGCCCTCCACGTACGTACCGCCCCGAGAGAAAGAGGAGTGCCTCCCTCCCCCGGGCAGGCTTCGCAGTAGAGTCTCCCCTCGGGAACAACGAAACGGAAGGACCTGTTTTCCGACCTTCCGCACCTCCGGCACGCGGAGAGGTCCGGCCCCCACCCCCCCGAAGCGAGAAACGCGGCTTCCGCTTTCCTTCCGACGGATGCGGGGGACTCTCCCCGGGAGAGGGACCGGATTCCTGCGAGGAGGAAGGCGAACGCTTTCGGCTTGGGGCCGGCCTGCGGGAAAACCGCCGAGACCAGCTCCAGCAGGTAGTCAGCGTACCGGACCCGTTCCCAGTTCGCCACGATGTCCCAGAACGACTCGAGGATCGACGCCGACGTGAGGATCGGCATCCTCCCCGGCTCTTCGGTCCAGGCTACGTCCAGGAGGAAGTACTTCTGCAGGGCTCCTCCGAATCGTTTCCGGCTGCGGTGGGCCGCCTTGGCGACGACGGTTACCGCCCCTGCGGCCTCCGTGAAAAAGGTGAGCCGCCTGTCCGTCTCCCCCATGCTCGCGGCGCGGACGAGAAACGCCCGGGAGGACCGGAAGGAACGCCGGACAGCCATGTCCTATCGGCCGTCCGGCGGGGCTTCGACCTGTGCGTCGCGAATCCTGTCCCGCAAGCCCCCTCCCCCGCGGCGTGGTTCCATCGCCGGACCGGGTCCCCGCCGGGACGCTACTCGCCCAGCGTGATCTCCTTCACTTCCCCTTTCCCCCCGAAGGGCGGAAGCAGATTCCCGTTCAATGTGCCGACCACGCCACCGGCGTTCCCGATCTTCAGGGTAATCTTTCCCCGGGCCTGGATGCTGAGGCGGTCCCCCGGATACAGCATGACGTCGACGGGCTCCGACCCGTCCCGGCTGTACATGATCCACGTCAGTTCTCTCGCCTCCAGGAACAGCGACGACAAATGGTGGGACGGGGCCGACGCCGCCCCCGTCCCTCCCACGACGGTCAGCGTCTTCTGTTCGGGGACCGGAGGGACTTCCGCCGCCTCCCCGCCTCCTACCGCCAAATTGTCGGATGGCAAAGCGGTGTTTTCGACGGGCGCGGGAACCGCGGGAGGGCGCGGTTGATGCGCTTTCCGAACCTCGGGAGCGGGGGGAGGGCGCAGCGCGGTATGCCTTCCATACCGGGCGAGGAATATGCCGATGACCAGCACTACGACCGTGGCGATCGCGTAGGCCGTCCGCCGGCTTCCCCGGCGTCGCTCGCGCTCCAGCCACTCCGGACTGGCGTGAAAAGGCGGCTCCTGCACCGACTGCCTTTCGAGGAGGTCCTGGTATTCGGAAAGCACGGGCTCGGGGTCCACCGAAAGAAAGCTCGCGTAGGCGCGGATGAAGCCGGCGGAAAACACCTTTGCCGGCCACCGGGAATAGTTCCCCTCCTCGATATCGCGCAGGTATTTCTGGCTGATGCGGAGTTCGGAGGAGGCCTCACCCAGTGTCTTTCCCATCTCCTCGCGCCGTTTCTTCCAGGCCGCTCCCGCTCCCATTCCCGCCGCCTTACCTCTTCCCCTGCTCGAGGATGCTGATGTACCGTGCGGCCTCCGCCCGTAACGCGGTGTCTCCCGTGTTGGCCATGGCGTTCCGGAACGCCTCGAGAGCGTCCTTGGGGCGATCAAACCGCAGGTACAGGCTGCCCAGTTCCATCCACCCGCGGGCAAAGGAAGGCGCCACCTCGACCAGCCGCTCGAGGGTCCGCAGGGACTCCTTCCCCTGTCCTGTCTCGTACTGCACCAGCGCCAGCCCCCGGTACGCATCCGCGAACGAGGAGTTCAGACCGATTGCGCGCCGGTACATCGCTTCCGCCTTCGGGAAATCCTTGCGGCGGGCGTACTCCCGCCCCATGTTGTAATACCCGTACTCCGGGGTGGGGTAGAGAACGTTCGAGACGGCCTTTTCGTATTCCCGGATCGCCTCGTCGCCCTTTCCCCGGAGACTGAAGATATTCCCCAGGTTGTTATGGGCTGCGGCGTTGTCCGGATTCTTCCGGATCGCGCTTTGCAGATACTCCTCCGCCTTTCCAAGATCTCCCCGGGCCTGGTAGGCCAGACCGAGCGTCATGTCGATCTCGGAATTGTCCGGGTCAAGCTCGGCGGCACGCGTGAGCTCGCGCATCGCGGAGGGCAAGTTGCGCTGTTCCAGGTAGGTGACCCCCATCTGCATCCGGGCGGAGGCCTCTCTCTTCATGTCCGCAGAGGGGGTCGAGCAAGCGAGGAACAGCGCGCCCGCCACAGAGAACCCCACCGCTGCCGCGATCGGCAATCTCGCGCCCCGGGTCACAGGTATTTCCCCAACAGCAGGGTGAGTCGATTCCTCGTGGCCGCCGGTATCTTCTTCCGGTCCGTGATGATGGCGTACCGAAGCGTCTCGCTGCATCCGCACCCTTCCCTCCCGGGGAGGCGCCCCGCCACCTCGCGGATGATCCGCTTGGAATGTTCGACGTTCTGCCGGATGATCGCCAGGATCGACTCGATGGAAACGTCCTCCTCGCTGTCGTGCCAGCAGTCGTAATCGGTTGCGAGGGCCAGGGTGGCGTAGCAGATCTCCGCCTCCCGGGCGAGCTTCGCCTCGGGCATGTTCGTCATGCCGATCACGTCCACCCCCCACTTCCGGTAGATCCGGGATTCCGCGCGGGTGGAGAACGCCGGCCCCTCCATGCAGAGGTACGTGCCGCTCCGATGGACGCGCTTGACGACCTTCCTTGCGGAATGGTAAGCGACATCCGCGAGGGACGGACAGACGGGGTCGGCGAAGGGGATGTGGCCCACGATGCCGTCGGAGAAGAAGGTGTTGGGGCGGAACCGCGTGTGGTCGTAGAACTGGTCGACCACCACGATGTCCCCCGGCCGGATGTTCTCCTTCATGCTTCCCACGGCGGAGAGGGAAAGCACGCGCCTCGCTCCGATCTTCTTCATGGCGTAGATGTTGGCCCGGAAGTTGATCTGGGAAGGCGGGATTCTGTGTCCCCTCCCGTGGCGCGGGAGAAACGCGAGGGTTCTTCCCCCGATCTCCCCGACGACCAGCGCATCGGAGGGGTTCCCGAACGGCGTGCGGACCCTGACGTGACGGACATTCCTCATTCCCTCCATCTCGTACAGGCCGGAACCGCCGATAATACCGAGAATATCCGACATGGTCCCTTTCCGCTCCCTTCGGGAGACTCCATCTTCACCAATATAGGGAGAAGATTCCCGGGGCTCAAGGGTTTTTCGGTTCTTCCCTTCCCCGGGAGCCGGTTTTCCCGCGGCCCCGCTGGTCCTTGGAGGCGCCTGTCAGTTGTCCGCAGGCGGCGCGGATGTCCGCTCCTCTTCTTTCCCGGGTGATGGTCTGGATTCCCGCGCTCATGAGGACGTCGCGGAAGCGGTCGAGAGACGCCGGGGAAGGGGAACGGAAATTCCCGTGGGGATGCGGGTTGAAGGAGATCAGGTTGACCTTGACGCGGGTTCCCGACAACAGGCGCGCCAGAGAACGCGCGTCGGCGGGGGAATCGTTCACCCCGGAAAGGAGGACGTACTCCGCGGTCACCTTGCGGCCGCTCCGGAGGGGGATACCCCGCATCGCTGCGACCACCTCCCGCAGCGGGTATTTCCGGTCGACGGGCATAAGGCGTGAGCGTACCTCGTCGCTGGCCGCGTTGAGCGACACGGCGAAGCTCACCGGATACCGGTCCGCCAGGTCCCGCATCGCCGGGACGATCCCCGCCGTCGAAACGGTCACCCGCTTCCCCGCCAGGCGGAACCCGTGGGGGGAGAGCAGAATGTCGATCGCGCGGGACACCTCCGGGACGTTTTCCAGGGGTTCGCCCATTCCCATGAAAACGACGTTCGTCAGCCGCTCTCCGCGTTCCGCCAGTCTCCGGGCGGCGAAGCACACCTGGTGGATGATCTCGGCCGACGTCATGTTGCGCCGGAACCCCGACGCCCCCGTTGCGCAGAACACGCACGACAGGGCGCATCCTGCCTGCGTGGAGACGCATAGGGTCCGTCGGTTTTCCTCGGGAATCAGCACGCTCTCGACCGCCTCCCCGTCCTCCAGTCGGAAGAGGAACTTTTCCGTCCCGTCGCGGGAGAGCTCCATGATTTCCGCGGCCGGCGAGGAGATCCTGCACGTTGCCACGAGTTCTTCGCGGAAGCCCCGGGAGAGGTCGGTCATCGCGGAGAACTCCTCCGCAACCTTCTGGTAGATCCAGCGGGACACCTGCCTGGCCCGGTACCGTTCCTTCCCCCGGGTACGGAAGAAGGCCTCCAGCTCCCCCAGGGACATCCCTTTCAGGTCCGTGCGCGCGTCCTTCATGGGATGTATCATATACCGGAGCGACGAAGGCGGGGGACCGTCGAGAGGAAAAAAAACCCGGCCCGCCTTGATCGGTTCCCGCGGGTCGGGGTCGTGTCGGCTACCCTGATATCTTACCTTACTCGCTAACGTCCAGATCACTGAAAAAATAGCGGATCTCGGTTTCTGCCGTCTCTGTCGCATCCGACCCGTGCACGATGTTGCGCTCCACGCTGTCGGCAAAGTCGGCGCGGATCGTCCCCTTATCTGCCTTCTTCGGGTCGGTGGCGCCCATCAGCGCCCGGTTGCGGGAGATCACGTCATCGCCTTCCAGCACCATGACGACGATGGGGCCCGAGGACATGAACTCCGTGAGGGAGCCGAAAAACGGCCGTTCGCGGTGCACCGCGTAAAACCCCTCCGCCTCCCGGAGCGTGAGGCGGAACATCCGCATGGCGATGATCCGGATCCCTTCCTTTTCGAAGCGGCGGACCACCTCGCCGATGAGCCCCTTTCCTACGCCGTCGGGCTTGATGATCGACAGGGTGCGTTGCACGTTTCGCCCCCCGGGGGGCATATCAATTCATCCTGGCTTTGGCCATGTCGTAGCCGGCCCGGAGAGCCTTCTTGTTCATCTCCTCCGTTCCCTTCGGCACACGGGAGAGGACGGCTTTCTCCACCGACTCGATTTTCACCTTCCCGGTAATCGCGGTAATGGCTCCGGTCGCGACGATGTTGGCGACGAAGGCTTTCCCGATTTCCTCCGAGGCCGTCCGGATGATCGGCAACCTGATGACCTGGAAGTCCCCCTTCGGGATATCGCGGACGAAATCCTCGTCCACGAGGAGGATCCCATTGGGTTTTATATCCTTGTAATACTTGCTGCACGATTCTTGCGTCAGAGAGAGCTGCAGGTCGATCCCCAGGGCCTTCGGGAAATCGATGACGTCTTCGGAAAGGATCACCTCGGACTTGGAAGCACCGCCGCGTGCTTCGGGACCGTAGGACTGGCTTTGCACCGCGTTGATTTTATCGTAGATGGTGGCCGCCTCGGCGAAAATGACCCCCGCAAGGATCAATCCCTGGCCCCCCGATCCGGAGAAGCGGATCTCGTACCGGTCACCCATCTCAGTCAGCCCTCCCCTCTTTCTGTTTCATCAGGCGTTCGACCATCGCGAAGTAGGTCTCGGAATACTCCGGGGCTTCTCTCTTGTAGAGGATGCCCGTGGGGAACTTGCCGGCGGTCTTTTCGGGAGGCAGTTTCTCGAAGGCCGATAGAGGGAGCGCCGTATCCTTCATCCACAAAAGCATATCGGTGGGGCTCCGGAACTTGTTCCGCCGCCCGTGGGTCGTAGGACAGGCGTTGATGATCTCGAGCACCGACAGCCCCTTGTGCTCGATGGCGCCGATAATCAGCTTGTCGAGAGCCGGGACGTGGTACGCCGTTCCCCTTCCCACCCATGTCGCCCCTGCGCCTTTCGCCAGCTCCGGAATGTTGAAAATCGGGTCCACATTGCCGAATGGCATCGTCGTCGCCAGGTGGCCGATAGGCGTGGTCGGCGAATGCTGTCCGCCG
>Ga0209322_10000432_pt1 | contig 24379 bp, 30 predicted proteins | sample Rifsed19ft1_FD_184013 | JGI IMG/M metagenome (GOLD analysis project Ga0209322, IMG submission 184013) | Soil microbial communities from Rifle, Colorado, USA - sediment 19ft 1 (version 2) | ecosystem: Environmental > Terrestrial > Deep subsurface > Rock core/Sediment | place: Rifle, Colorado... | reverse complement strand
CCAGGTTATGCCGTCAAATGTATGGCTAACGCGCAGATGTCCGAGTGAAGTCCGTAAGTAACAACTAAGCCTATCAGTCCGCGGAACAAGTTCCGGCTCCATTTCATCAACTGATTCCGGGATCGCGCATTCTTGCCAGGTCTGACCGCCATTCGTGCTGCGAAACACGACCGCACGATGCGGAGAAATTCCCCGAGTGCCGCCTAGGTAGATTGCGCCATTCCATTCCTTCGGCTGATTGAAAACCAGAAGACGGCCAGTGCCAGGTGCGAAGTCGACAAAGCTCGACCATGCAATTCCATCAGTGCTTGTTGCATATAAGGTACGGTCTGATTCATGCGGTGGCCCAGCTGACATGTCGATCACGAACAGCCACCACTTACCGGCAGCGTAGCCAACTACGCCGTGACTTATCCAACGTCCAGGCAGTGATGTGCCGACAACAACCGGCGCGCCCCACGTTGCTCCGTTGTCGTCAGAGACTGCATGCTTGACTACCGTATCTGCCGCTCTATGGTCCGCACCTTCCTGCCAATGAGCGACGAGCCGTGTGCCATCTGTCGTGAGAGACGGACCGTGGAAACCCATCTTGCCAAATCCGGACGATAGGATGGTCCCAGAGAAGTTGACGCCGGTCTCAATACCTATCGAATGAATGCGAGTCACAGTACCAAGTCGTGCCGACGCAACTACTGGCGTTATCTCGCCGGATGGCATTAAGTTCGATCGCCACAGAGGGGCCCATAATTCTCCGTATGCACCGCCTTTCGCCCAGAAAATGAAACCGCTTACGACCATTTCAATTGCAAACGTATAACGAGTTGCCGGCCCGATTTCATATTTGGTAAGTTGCCATGTCTTCCTCTCGCCGACATCAAATTCATTGGCCTTTAGATTCGGTGTGTCTGTGACCAATAGCCCGGAAAATGGATAGTCAAACAAAGCATCCTGGCTGAACCCAACGCGCAAGAGCCGCGGTAAGTTCTCCGGTGTTGTTAACTCTACAAGCAGTGATACACCGGGAGCATAATTCATGGGGTCCATTGATATGCCATGAATCCAGCCAGACGTTGATGGAACAATTTCCCATTCACCCGCGATAGATATAGTGTCGCCATGAAGAGTAATCATCGCAAATTTTCTTGTAAGGTGCCAAACGTTGCAACGCCATCCGATGCACTGGCAAGGGCCCCCATATTAGCTTCCTCCGCCTTGAACATAACGAATAGCGTGTTACCAGAGGCAAGAGAATACTGCACAGTGGGAAGCATGGTAGCCAACAACGCTGAACTCGTTGCGGCGGACTGACGATTGCCTGCGAATATCAATGGAGTCACGGATGTAGTTCCGAAACCGGCCTCGTAATACTTTTGATCTGTTACGGCACCATTAGGGCTAACCTTTACGCTGATCGAATAGTCATTTGCTCTTTTGATGTTAAATCGGCCATTAGGTGCATCAAGCAGATTCCCAATATCAATTGCAATGAGAGTGTCTAAATCAGCGTCTTTCCACGTCGCAGCAGTGTTGGTTGTTATGTTGGCACTCATCTTCGCGCTGCAACGATGGGCTATCCTGCCGTCCTCAATGACCCACCACGTGGAGTTTGTTGCGTCCCATTCGAGTGTTAAACTCTCTCCAGTCAACCAGAGAGACCACTTTCCAGTCGTCGTTCCAGTATAGCTTGCTCCGTTGATGGATGTCGGGTTTGCGAACCCGACTGCATGGCCCGGTGCTTGCGCAAATGAACCTACTGCCGTGCCTTCTGCCGCAACAGTGATCCTGATGCGGTCACCGTCAAGCAATCCAGCGCTCGGCATCGTGACCGTGCGTGCTGCCGTACCAACCGTTACTCGATGATGAGTGTTGCGGACGGCAGTGAATCCTGCCGATTCGTTAGACAACGGCAGTTTGCCGACATTCTGATATGCAATGCGTTTTACGGTTCCTTGTGGATCATCAGTTGTATCCGAGGCATCAAGAATGACGAGAAGGTCTGCTACATCTAGCTCTGTCAACTCGCCACCGGTAATATCTTCTATCCGTTCATCGACCATATGTATCTTTCCCGTTGGCTATGACCACCACTTATCTGGTTTGTCCCAAACCTCCACAAGTTTGCCGTATCCAAGTGAAGTCAGAAACTCACATAAGATTTCATCGGCATGGATGTGGAATTGCTCAGGGTCTTCAGCTTTCGCCAAGGCTTCAATCTTCTCAATGGCTTCTTGTTCCGTCATTCGTAAGATCCTTATATTCGTGGTTCGACTGGAAACTGATCTGTCGCCGAGGCGCCGTCGAAACCGCTCACTCCTGCGACGTAGACTTCTGCGCGCCAGAGGCCCGATGGTGCCGGTTGCGCAAGCCGATACTCGAGCACGCCATCGGTCCCGTCTGTCGTGAAGGATGCATTGTACGTTGATCTTGTCTCGTACGGCGAGATAAAGACAATCTGTTTGCTGCTCGCACCGCTGATGTTGATCACATCACCGTCCTGGTTATGCAGCGTATAACGATGGACGGTCTTGTTCCCGACTTTGATCGTCATATGTCACCGATCTCCTGAGCTGAGTCGTTTCGTAGGGTCCATGTCTAGTTCCCCGCACCAATCCGATTCCAACGTTTTCGGCCAGTGCCCGATCATGGGGGCTCGCCTGCGGCACATACCCATGTCGGAACCCGCGAACGATCGTTGCCAGTATAGGCACTTGTCGCAACGCTTCCAGTCACTTGAGTTCGCATCTTTCATGACTGCCTCAGAGCCAACTGGCAGGCCGTGGCCAGCAGCCTGGTGCTGGGGCAGAACGACCACCCGAACTTCTTCTGATTGACTTTCACGATCCTGGCTCCGGACCGTTCAGCCGCCACCCAGTGCGTCGTGTCCTGCGACGGTACTGGCAGGCCGTATTGTCCGCAATGCCTTGAGCATAGCATGGATACTTCCTTCGTCCATGCAGTGCGGTAGTAGCTGACTGGGCTCCAGATACGTGGCTTGACGATCTTGTCTCGGCCACGCACGCATTCCGTCAGGCCCAGCCTGGGCGTGCAGGTCCAGCAGGCATCGCCGAACTCCTCCAGCGACTCGGCCCACTCCAGAGCAGTCCGGTTGTCGCCCTTACACTTGCTATAGCCCCAGGGCGAAGCGATCAGCACCACGTCGTGCTGGAACCAGTCGGCGTTTTTCCACGGCTTGTCGAACTTCATCGCCACCACGTCGGTATCGATCTTCATCCACCATTCAGTGCTGACGTGGTGGGCCGGGACATGGACGAAGCCGGCGAGCATCTTGCCTCGCTGCGAAGGCCACTCCTGCTCGCAGTCGTCCGGCGGCCACGGAACAAGCCGCAAGTGTGGAGATCGGTCCAAGCCATTGGCTTCGGCAACTTGCAGTACGTTGTCAGCCGAGATTTGGGACCAGTCGTAGAAGACGGTCCACGGACACGAGAGCAACTCGGGACGGTTGGCGGCGATCGTCGGCAGCGAGAGCTTCCATTGTCCGAGCGTCTTGGCATCCAGGCCGATCACGACTGTGAGGTCAATGTCCATCAAATTGCCCTAACGAGAACCGAGGCATCGGCATCCAGGCAAACGGGTTGTGAATGACAATGTCGCTCGGATTGGACCACATTCCGTCTTTGTACCTGGCGACTCTGACAGTCGGATTCTTGGGATTGCTGAAGGCCACCAACACGTAACCTAATTCGTCAGCGTCGCTCGCCATTGGCATGCGGTCTTTAGGATTTACCCATTGATACAGATCAGACATTTGTTTCTCCATGATGAAGTGGCTTGGCACTCGTCTCATTCACGCAATCGCGGCACATGTTTCGTAGAGCGTTCTCGAGACACACCACAAACATATCGACGGTCCTGTGTGTCCGGTTGCAGATGCAACAGCAGACGTACTCGGTGTCCTGGGCCCGCTGAGTCCATGAATGATCGAGACCGTTCTCCGAGAACCGTACAATGTCGTTCGGGTCTAACGGCATGGTCTGTTTCTCTGGCCAATAAATCTCGTATCCCTCGACTTCCGTCTTGGCCACGAACTGATGTCGGATCTCAATCGGCATGACAACGTTATCACCGCCACGCAGATCGAATGTACGCAGAAGTTTCAAGCCCTGATCGAAAGTGAAAACGCACATCTCGCCATTGCTGACAACAAACTGGTTGTGCTTAAACTTGTGCAAGTGGATCGACGAGTACCCACCGGGCCGGACGTAGATACGCTCAAGCTGCAATTGCTCATTACAGAAGAGCCGCGTCGACCAGCCCCATGTCTTGGGCAGCGGATCGCAGGCACTGATATGTCGCTCGTCAGCCACGCTCGATCTCCTGATACGTCCGATCCGACTGTCTCCACAGATAAACATTGACAGTTGGGGTCTGCCGCCTCGCTGCAATTACGCAGCAACGCCTCCGGTGCCAGCACTCGAGCGAATGGGTGGCGCCAAGTTTGCGTCGCCAGAATCGCCACTGCCGTCGACCACTGCCGTGAATGTCCAGCACGAAGCCAGCCGAGCAACATAACGTCAGCACGGACCTCCTATCCCGGATCGGGTATGTAATCTCGGCACCCTCGACGTCGATCTTCCAGAATGTCTCGGAGAGCACATGCTGACCAGCGAGGCGAAAAATCTCTGTCAATGGATAGCTAGGCACCACTGTGTCCTGGTCACTTTGGTCTGTGGCTTCCATGTATCGCACGTAGACGCTTAATCGACGCCGCTGTCCAGCGTATGCGAACTGACGACCGTTTCCGAAGGCCGCTCTAAGTGTCCTGATATCCGTCCCAGCGACGTTCCGCGTCAGCAACCGGAACGTGGCAGCGTGGGGCTCGATCGCCACGATCTGCGCGGTCGGGTGCAGGAATCTGGCCATCAAGGAGAATGCACCGACGTTGGCTCCCACGTCGAAGACAGTCGAGACAGAACCAAGCGGCAGCGATCGCAGCACGTTGTACCATTGAGGCTCTCGGGCAAAGATGATCTGGGCGGCAACTGACATTTGATGGATGTTGTATCTACGTCTCATATCACGCGCAACCGTTCACGTTCCGCAGCCATTTTAAGGCTTTCGCGGCAATCAATAAGTTCGTGCATTGGATTGACGTAAGTTAAATTGTCGGCAAACATTTTCTGATAGAGCCTGTCCTCAAATTTCGGATGATGAAAGAATAAGTGAAAACCTTTTGCTAGGATCCATGATTCAAGCTCAGCAACGCTTCCTTTCCGCCATTCGTGGAATTCAGCATTCAACCAGTCTGTCTTTTCAATTGTTTTCTCGGCACCTTGCAACGCAAATAACTCACCGCCATCAATGTCTATCCAAATAAAATATGGCGGTTCATGATCTCTAGCTATGTCATCAATGCAAACTGTCTGCACATCACGGTGATACTGGCCATGTTCTGCTTCGGAAGCACAGCACAACGAATGACATGCCGAGCAATGACGCGCCGAGCCCGCTTCAGTGTAAGCTGCAGCTTGAACATATCGCATCGTTGGCCATGCAGGGCAGTTGACGAGAAATCTGTGTTTAGACATCGGGTCAATGCCTACAATCTTTGCTTCCAAAAGAAGCCAGTGCCATATCTCTAATTCAAACGCCAGCCCGAGACCAATATTCAAAATCGTCTTGGGCTCATAGCCATAGAATCGCATGAAGTACGCGCACTGCATGGCAGTCGTCTGCGATCGCCATTTGGTTCCCTTTTTTGTCATGTTCTTCATTTGTAACACTTATCGTTTCAGGCATCCTATGCCCCTGGAACGTTTGATCATTCTATCCAGCCTCAATGGCTTCGCGAACCTTGGCAATTTGCAATCGATGATCTTCTCTGTGAAAAGCGGTTTGCAATCCGACTCGACGGCGTTGAGCTTAGTTGAGTATAACCGCGGGTTGTCTATGCCTATATGCCGGTGCTCATCGGCCGAGACATCGTTGCGGCCATCAAAATACAAGTCGTTGGCGAGCAGTGTTATGATCGTCTGATCGTCCGCATATGGGATGAATGCGGCTTTGTTAATAGCCGCCTCAAGCACATGCACGCTACCAAAGTACAAACACCCGCCACCGTAGCGCGGCCCGACGACCTTGAATTTGCGGACTCGCCCCTGAAACGCTGGCTGGTTCCCCAGCATGTCAAGCATGTCTTTTTGTCTCACGTCCCAAATGATGTCCCAATCCAGCCAGATCACTCCGTCAGCTCCACACTCAAATGCGTAGTGCATGGCAAGAAACTTATGTCTCCAGATTGAATGCCCATGGGCAAGATATCCGAGCGTGTCTGATCCTTTCCTGTTGCGCCGCCGCGGGTTCCCAATCACAGGATTGCGATCAAGACCCATTGGCTTCAATCCCCATCGCACCAGAAATCTGAAATTCTGATCTCCGAACGCGACGATCAACTCATTGCAGCCCAACTCCTCGCCAGCCTTTATCTTTTTGGCTGCGTACCACTGAGCGTCGCGCATGACATGCGGCCAGTTCATGATTTGCTCGTCGCCCCAGAGCGCTCGCACTAGTGTGATCATGCGACTGGTCTCCAGCGTGGAGTCTTGCTCGCCCCGGCGCCCTTGTAGAACATGGCATGGCAGTCGCTCGGCACGGCGTTCGATCTGACGTCAAATAGCTCGGGATTATCTAAACCAGCGTGGCGGTGTCTCTCCCACGAGGCCTTTTCGCCATTGAAGAATTTACGAGAGACCAACTCCGTGGCCACATATTCGTCTGTCTTGGTGAAGTCGCGTAGAGTCAGCATCGCATCGAATAATTCGTTGACTAGCAACGCAGATCGGAAATACCAGCAGGCACCGCAGTAGACAGTCGGCGAACGGTGATACGATCGCAGCCGTCCCTGAAATTGCGGGCCAGTGTTGAGTTGTTGAAGTGTGCCGCCGTAGGTATGGTGGTAGATCACGTCCCAATCCAACCAGAGAATTTCCTCGGCTCCCCTCTTGAATGCTTCGCGCATGGCGTCGATCTTGTGAATCCACATGGATAGCCCATAGTTAACTTGGCCGTACGGACCGCGGTATATCACATCTCGTTTATCGCAGCAGTTGAAATCGACGACAGCGCTTTGATTGGCCAGAATCGCATCGGCCCCACAGTTCCGTAGGAAGTTGAGATTCTGCTGGCCGTAACCAAAAATCAAGTGCTCCAACTGAGGCTTGGTTTGCCCGGCAATCGACAATTGAACGTCACGAAGTGCCTTCGGCCAATTGGCCACATGCTCATCGCCCCAGAGCGCTCGCACGATCGTTACCACGGTTGGTCCTCCCCTGTCTTTGCGTAGACTGCCTTGAGATCCACCAACTCAAGACTCGGCCCCACGAACGGCACCTCGCCTGCCATTGCCCGAGCCTGCAGTTTCTTGGACTCGACTTTCCCCAAACACATCGGGCAGTGGCGGCAGATGCGAGGGTCAGCCCAGAGCTTGAATTCATCGGAATGCACCGGGATTCCGAGCATGCGGCCTAATACAGCCTCTTGGGCGCAACCGATGAATCCCCACGCCTCGAAACTTCGGCCGCAACGCGACTGCAGTTCGCAAGCCCTGCCAGTCAACGCGCTGCCCAACGGCGGCGGATCATCCGGCCCCAGAATGCCAGAATCGGCCGGAGACACGAACCACGGCACGTGCTTCGGCTTGTAGTTCTTGCTATCCCGCGCCCAGTTTTCCGGCTTTTTCTTCACGACGTCGCAGTGCATCTTGACATTGGCCGGCAGATTGTACTTGGCCTTGATCGCCTTCATGGGGTAGGCCGACTGGACTTTCACGCAACGAAACAACTTGCCATCCTCATACGTCCCGATCTCCCGTGAGAACAACCAGATCGCCGCCTCGAAATCCGGATTCTTCACTGGGTCCCCGCCGTCCACCTTCAGCCGCGTGAGGTAGATCTCCTTCTCGTGCAGGTGCTGGCAGAATCGCCGGCACTGGTCGAGAGTGACATTGCTGCCAGTCGGCTGCCACCTCTCGAGCCCGCGGCAGCAATCGTTGCAGCCCCACGAGCACTCGAGCGTGAGCATGAACTCCATCCGGCAAGTGATCTTCGGCTTCCTCATTTCGGCTCCAAATCGTCCACGTATTTTTGCCAAGCCTTGACGCCTTGTTTCCTCATTGTACTCCATCCCTTCAAGTTCTGGTTGCCGAACAACGGCAGCAGCGGGGCAATGAGCATGCCATGTCGCTTCTCGTGATATGGGAACTGGTAGCCTTCTGACACGTAATGATTCTCTCCTTTCCAGCCGCCAGTCTGCCTGTCAATCCATAGTCGCATGTGGACTTCTTCCGTGCAGTTCGGGTGCTGCTTGGCAATCGTGAGGCACTCATCCATTACAGTCGGGTCCCGGCAGTAAAAGGCTGGGGCTGACGCCACTGTCCTAGGCCTCTCGTGGTGCTTGTACCGCTTGTTGTGATAGCAGTACAGCGGGCACCGCAGTCTCTGGCCTGCTCCGAGCACTGGCCAGAAGTCCTCCGGTAACGGCCGTAGCAGGGCTGTCTCGAGGTCGAGAAATACCACCTCGTCCCAGCCGGCCCGCAAGGCGGCGGCCACGGCCAGGAACTTGTGGGCGTACATGGTCATGCCCCATGGGTAGGAGCCAAAGTAGTGGCCGGCATTCCGATCTGCCTTGCCAGTCAAGTTCACCACGGGCTCTTCCGACGCAAGAATCACATCCCAGCCAGCCTCCTTGGCCATCTCGGCATTCTGCCAGCCGAAGGCAACCAGCACCGACGGCCCGGGCTGTGGCTGGCGCCGACGACACTCGATGACCTCGTACGGCCGATCTGCCCAGCGGTCAATCAGTTCGTCTCCCCACAAGGCTCGCACGAAGCAACCGGTCATTTGTCCGTCTCCGTTCGCTTATCCTCGTCCTTGTCTCCCGGTTTTTCATACCACCCGTCGCAACGCAAGGGTTCCTTCGGCACCAATCCCCGGCAATCCTCCACGGCTTCGTCGAAAGGCACATAGGGCCACGCCGTCAGTTTGCTCTGCCGGTTGCAGTTGAAGATCTCGAACCCGGCCGCGGCGAAATGCGGCTTCAGCTCCAGGCACATCCCGGACGCGATCCGGTAGCTGTTGTTATTCCCACGGATCGCCCCCTCGGTCCTGGCCTGGTCGAAGGCGTAGCCGTGCTGTTCATCCATGCCGAAGTCCACGCCGATCAAGTACACCCGCCGGCAGCCGAGATAATGCATCAGCCGCAAGCCGATAAAGAAAGAGAACAGAATGTGGGGCTTTCCCTCTTCTTTGGCCTGCTTATCTCCGCGGCCCCACGTGGCCGCATCCCGCTTGAGGAAGTTGGCTGCGTCCCACACCGAGTCCCGCTTGTAGCCCCAGACCTCGGGGCAGTCCTTGACACGCAGGGCCGTGAAGGCGAACTCGCCGCTCGGCAGCTTGGCCCTTACCCGCGTGCCAAGGCGTCGCGTCGGGACGAACTTCCGCATCGCCGGGTCGAACCAGATGCCGTGATGGAACTTCTCCGGCGGGTCCCCGCAGCAGAAGGCCCGGACCGGAGCCATGGCCGCCACGTTGTTGATTGCCAGCGAGACGATGCCTCGCTCCTTCAGCGGCGAGAGGTCCAGCGACTTGAGCGATGGGCCACCGCCAACGAGAAATCCAGCGCACGGGGCCCAGCGGTTACGCAGCACATGGCCGATCGGCTTGCCATCCTGGTCCGTGATCTCGAGTGGATCCTCGTTGCCCGGCAGCGAGATCAACTGCGGCTTCTTGGCCTCTTCGGCGGCCCGCTTGTCCATCCGCACTTGTCGAGCGGCAATCCTAGCAGTGCGAGCGGCTGCGCGCTCTTGGCGAGGCGACAATTTCACGGGCAATTCCGGTGCAACTTGCGTATTCATCGGTTTCTTTTCCTGCACAATCGGTGTGGTGGGTTGGCCGTTGGTTGGCAAGACGATTTGTGTCGTCCACCTCGGTGGAGTATCAGGACAACTCTCGGTCGCCCACTTGATCTTGTTGAAGGTCTTCTGCTCACTGATATTGAGTTTGCAGCCGCAGAGCTTGCAGTTACCGGCGTATGGCTTTGATCCAGCGATGAATTGCGGGCATGCCTCGCAGATTTTGTAGATGCGTTCGATCTCCCTCGCTGTCCGTATTGGACAGCCTTTCCATCCCGGCTCAATAGTTTCAAGATGGCGCCACGCTTTGGGCACTTTGGACGCTGCGACCCAACGATCATAGGCCTCCTTCAATCGGAGCACTTTCTGCACTTGTTGCTTGACTGTCATTTATTATGCTACAGTTGATGATGTCGTAGTTGTGGACAGTGTTGATTCACTCTGCGTCGAGTATGACGAGCTTGTGGATTGCGTCGATTCGCTTTGCGATGACGTTGTTGTCGTCGATAGTGTCGATTCTGTAGATTCGCTTTGTGTTGAGGCCGACGAGCTTGTGGACTGCGTCGATTCAGAAGTTGTCGTGGTAGTCGACAACGTTGACTCACTCTGTGTTGACGAGCTGGTTGTTGTTGACAATGTCGATTCGCTCTGCGTCGAAGCCGACGAGCTTGTGGACTGCGTCGATTCACTCTGTGTTGATGCTGATGAACTGGTGGAGAGCGTCGACTCGCTTTGTGTCGACGCTGAGGAACTTGTTGAGAGTGTTGATTCACTTTGTGTTGACGCAGATGAACTGGTCGAAAGCGTGGACTCACTTTGTGTCGACGCTGATGAACTCGTGGAAAGTGTCGATTCGCTTTGCGTGGATGCTGACGAACTCGTTGACAGAGTGGATTCGCTTTGCGTCGACGCCGAAGAGCTAGTTGATAAAGTGGAACTAGAAGAGCTCGACGAGTTGACTATTGAGCTGGAACTGGAACTCGTGGACGAACTGGACGAGGAAAAATCACCAGGTCCATGTGCCGCGTAGTCACCGCCATTGGTTACCACAGCTATAAGTCCTAAACATCCTTCGTCAAACTCATTTTCCGTGTGGGAGAAATAATCCAGTGATCGGTTTAGGTTATAGCAAGTGATGGGGTTGTTGTAGCAAGATATCCAAGTGATTTCCGGCGCGGCGAAATTGCCGGGACTCTGTAGATAAATACCCTGGCAGCCACACTCCAGATCGTTCGTAATGTGGAATTGTATGTTGACTTTGATAAAGTACTGACTAGGAAGGCAATGAGCATCCGGATCGACCGTGCCAATGTATAGATAGAGATCATAGCCGATACCAATTGCATCTTCGCAGTCGCCGTGGTCTGACCACAGACATAGCCAACTTCCATCGATTTCATCAAAATAGGAACTTTCAAACAACAATACGTGGGAGCCGTTGATGAAAGCGGTATCGCAGTTCTCGCAGACTGTGTTGTTGGGAGGTGGAGGATTTGGATCGATAATCTGATGGATATCAGTAAAAGTGACAGTCATTGTCAGCGGCGCTTCTTGCTCAGCGCATGCCCCGCACCTTTGCTCCTGCTCCGGTAGGCTCTGGCTGCTACTCGATGTCGAAGAACTAGAAGTCGAAGACGATGACGAGCTCGTTGAAGAGGACGATGTGCTTGAAGATGACGAGCTCTCTGACATGGATGACGAGCACGACATGGACGATCTGGACATCGTGCTGTAACTCGAGCACGACTCGCTAGATGGGCTCGTCGGCGTTGACTCGCTGCTAGCCGTGCTCTCCGACATGCTCGAGCAACTGGTAGAGCTCTCGGTCGACTCGCTGCTGATCGTCGATTCCGTCATGCTCCCGATTGACAACGTAGTCGAGAGCGATGATTCTGTTGTCGGAGTGGTTGGTGTGGATTCGGAAAGACTACTGGAGCTGCTCTCCGTCGACAGCGATAGACTGCTGCACGAGCTTGCGGTCGATCGTGACATCGTGCTGTAGCTCGAGCAGGATTCCGTCGATGGGCTCGTCGGCGTTGACTCGCTGCTCTCGGTACTTTCTGACATGCTCGATGAGGTCGACATGCTACTCTGGGTCGTCAAGCTCATCGACGATGACGACTCGCTAGAACACGACGAACTCTCAGAAATCGATGACGAGCTCGACATGGACGATCTAGACATCGTGCTGTAGCTAGAACAAGACTCCGTTGATGGACTTGTTGAAGTTGAAACAGAGCTTGCCGTACTCTCAGACATAGTCGATGAGCTCGTTGAGCTCTCGGTCGACTCGCTAGTAGCCGTCGACTCGGTCATGCTGCCGATCGACAATGTAGTCGAGAGCGAGGATTCAGTAGTTGGTGTTGTTGGTGTCGATTCGGACTGCGAGCTGCAACTGCTCTCCGTCGATAGCGATAGGCTACTGCACGAGCTTGCGGTCGATCGCGACATGGTTGAGTAGCTCGAGCACGATTCCGTGGATACGCTTACCGATGTGGATATTGAGCTTCCCGTGCTTTCCGACACGCTGGACGATGAGGAAAAAGTCGATAGTGTCGTACTCGGTGTGGATTCGCTCTGTGTCGAATATGAGGAGCTAGTCGAGACACTCGAGTATGTCGAGACTGTCGTACAGGAAACAGTCGAGTAAGAGCTACAGGACAGTGTGGAAACACTACTCTCCGTAGTCAGCGTCGATAGTGTAGATTCCGAGAGCGAAGAGCAAGATGGACTGCTGGAAGTTGATTCGGTAGACAGCTCCGCGCCGCCTGCAAGCAAGCTACTACTACTTTCCTCCAGCGACGGCGGCTTGAGGCTTGGATAGTTTGGATTACGTGGAGGAATGCCTCCAGGCAGACATTCTTCGTCGTCATCGCAATCAGGACAGGCCACAGACGCCGGCCAGAGTAGGTTGAGCGTCAGATGGCCGACGTTTGAAATCTGAGCCAGTGCCGTTTCGGCTGTCCCAGGTTCCGGACTCGATACGCGAGCTGTCCCACCAGTACAGCTATAGTTGTCCCCGTTGTTGTCGCAAAATAGCTGAAGTGTCCTATTGAGATTGAAACAGTCAAATGGCTCGCTAGAACAGTATCGCCAAACGATTACTGGATTTACTTGGGCGCCGTCAGTCGGGCGATGTCCGCCAAGACATCCAAGTCCAGTATGGACATCGAGAACAACTGTGGCGTGATACGGTGAGTCATCTGGACAAAGTGGGCATTCATCCTCTTCCTTGAAAGCATTTGGTATAGTACTGGGAGCAACGCCCCAATTATTGCTGTCTGCATCGGAACCTATGATCAGGTACAGATCGTACCCAGGAACCTCGTCAACATTCTCATGCCAGATGCAAGCATCCGACGAACGTGATGTTTCCAAAGAAAGGGTATGCGGCCCGTTTATTTCATCGCAGTTTTCGCAACCATAGACTGTGCCATTAGGGTCCAGTGTATGAAGCGCGTCCAATAAGCCATTGATCTCTACCAGCATCGTTTGCGGAGCCAGTTCATTCGCACATCCGCCACATGCAGTTTCTCCGCACTTAATATCGCATACGAGCGGTACAGCGCAGTATTTGATCTGAGCCGTGTACTCTACCATCAGCTCGGCCTTGACCCACCATGCGTCGTGTGGGTCGTTGTAGCTGATCAGAACTTCTCCTGTCCCATTCAAATTGAACAGAGGAGAGTCCTTGAAACGTCCTTCCGTCCGATGGACTCCAGTAGGCAAAACAAGCGGCTGGCCGCCGGCAATGAAACTGCCAGATGCAACGCCAGCATTTTTGAACGCTCCCGTGAGATCATGGAACTTGCTATAGCGGCCTAGTCCAGTTAGCCTCAGATTGACTCGCGATACTTCGAGATCGAACTGCGTCGCATTCACCCCGCGAAGTCGAACATGATATTTCTTTTGATCGAAAGCTCCATCGTTGCTAGCTAGAAAGACTACAGATGTGGATGCCGTACCGCGCCAAGTCCTGACATCTTCATTTTCGTTCGTCTGAAATGGCGGCGCGTTGATCGCCAATGCCACTCCGTCCATCACCACCCAGTCCTCGTCCTCATGCTCGATTAGCGGATCCTGAACTTCAATGTAGACGAACGCCCCGGGCTGACTGGACGACAGCTCCTTGGAAACAGTCTGCGGATCATCGCCCACGAAGTCTGCAACCGGTGGATCCTGAAAGACGCCGGCGAGGGGCACGAAAGCTCCTCGCTGCTCATCGTAGTAGGCCACAACAGTATCGCCGACACGGAACTGCGGGATGTGGCCTAGCCCTCTCTTGTCAGTCTTCTCGTCAACACCCGAGAAGTCAGTCAAGTCGTGCCGGTAGCTGGCACTGATATCCGTGACTGATGGTTCCCAGTAACCGGAAGCGTCGAGCCAATATACGGGATCAATGTCTGGGTCGCCGGATAAGCGATCCTCCCATTTGTCTGTGACAGGATCTTCGTTTGTTCTTTGCCATGTGAAGGCTCGAAAGTGGCATAGATATCGATTATCCCTTCGGCATGGCGGCGTGACGATTTTATAGCCATCACCCGTGCCATCGTAGCTCTCGAGACAGAGATCATAATCCTGATTCTGGTAATAGAAATCTTCCGGGTTCTGTGAGCCGGTGATGATTGTGGCTATGCCGATATGCGCCGGGCGAGGCCGAATGCGTGATTCGATATTGCCACCATGGATGACGTGCTCGAATGCATCTGGCCACTGGCCAGTTATGTTGTTGATAGCCCGAGCCGTCTTGTTGAGCAATGCACCGCCAACAAGATACTTTTTACCAGGATCGTACTGCTCCTTGAATTCTCGTCGCATGCCACCGCCTTTGATCTAAAACGGCAACTGCTTCGGGAGCAAGCTGAAATCCGAATCGTTGTACATCGGCAAATTTTGAGCGCCGCCCAGGACTGGTAGAATCCATTCCTGCTCATCATTATTCCACACGTGATTCCAGCTATAGCGAAGACCCTTGTAATAGACGAGCCGCTCGCTGAATCGGAAGTCAACCTCGTAGATTGGAAGTCCATCCTCTGGCGCCCATGTATCTGGATCGATAACGTGCACTGGTTTCGCTGTGAATCCGGCGTACATTATCGTGTTCGGTCGTTGGTGTGCATCCTTGAATCTCGGCCAAACATGAGAGAGAACATGCTCTTCGTTGTTGTCATTCACTGTGCCGAGCAAGCCTGCTATATTATCCCAATCCGGATTCTTGAGTCTTGGAATGTTTACCGAATGTTCGACAATAGGGATGGCCTTGGCTAGATTTGTGTCCTTGTTGACAACGTTTTTTTTGTCACCAAAGTCACCGAGAAAAGCATGCGTGTTCTCATCCTGTGATGGCGCACTTGATGTTTTAAAGTATTGGATTTTGTCAGATGTTACAACGAGAGCTTGACCACTCCCGCTCATCGTGTGAACACCATACGTAGCCACATCAGTTGGGTCTTGTTCATCTGGTGGAGTGCCTGGCTCTCCTGGCACAATTCCCTCACGGCCGTACGTGATCGTGGCGGTGTAGAGGTGTGTGTATGTGGATGCGGCCACCGCGATTCCTGAAGTCGGAGAGTCTCCGGAGTTGTATGCAAATGGGTCGCCAGGGAGATTGTCCGGGTATGGATCGAACTCGGTTTGTATCGCGAAGAATGGGAGATTCTGAAATTGCAGCGGAAAGATTGTGGCCGGAATACCGTTGATCAATCTCGTGCTGACTCTACATTTTTTCCACAGAGCCAGCACGTCGGACGAGCGGATGAGATATTTTGCTGTGATGCGCTCTGTCTCATCAAACGGAACGCTGAACTTTGGGTATCCCTCCATCAATTTGAGCTGGATCCCGTCTATCACAATGTTGGCTGTGAATTCGCTGGACATTGTCAACCTACTCGTTAGCGACGCCAAATAATCCTGTCAGTCCCTGTTTGATCGCACCAGCCGCAGCTGCACCAAAATCTCGTGCCGATGTCTTGGCGGCCTTCGCCATCTCCTCGAGCGGCCGTTTGATTCCGGTATTCAGTATCTCGTTTGTCTTATGCACTGGATTCTGCCGATCGTTCATGGCCTGCTGAAAAGCATCGTTGATACCTTGGAAACTGGTTGTGCCAATGTTGGGCATAGTCTCTCGCTCTCGAACATTGGGCGTTAATGCTCCGCCAAGAAAGCCAGATATTGCGCCAAAGAGAGAACCAATTCCACGAAGTTCAAGCAGATTGAATCGGGCATTTGTCAATTGTAAAAGACGTTGCCTGGCATCGTGCGCATCTTTTTCCGCTTTCCTCTGTTCATCTTCTCTTATTCTACGCTCCCATTCCCATATTGCACGGGATTCTGCGAGAGTTGAAAATCCTCGCGCAGGAAAAGGTACTTCCTTCGGTGCACCGCCGAGCTTCTCTGGAAACTTCAATTCCTCTAATTGTCTTCGCAAAATCGCTAATTGATGCTTACGCACAGTTTCGTCCATATCGGCTCGTTCCGTAGCCCTAATTCCTTGCAAAATAATTCCCTCTTGTGTCAAAGCCAAAAGATTACCTGCACCACTCGGTGCTATTCGTTCCGCCATGTGCACTGTATCTCGCATCAGCTCGTTCTGTCTAATATTGTGTTCTATCCATTTATCAGTGTTCTGAACGATACGGTCATACGCATTCACGACTTTCTCGACGTTGGTCAAAACGGATACGAGAAACTCATTCCATTTTGTACTGAGAGGAATAACCTTTACTCCCAGTGTTTCCTTTATATTATCTAACTCAACTCTAGATCTCTTGAGGGCCGTAGCCGTTTCGCGACCGACACCACCTACTTGACCCATGATCGCATCAAGAATAATTTGTTGAGCCTTGAGGAGTTGATTTGTCTCTGTATAATTCTTTATTTGTTGCTTTTGAGTGTCTGTCAATGTCACGCCAACTCGAGTCAAAGCCATCATTCCTGTTAATGGATTCTCCAAGGCTTTGCCGAGCATTGTCGCTGCACTTTCGACAGACCCGAATCCTGTTGCAGCCAGATCAATGGCTAGCTCTGTTGCTTTCTTGAAAACATCACCAGTGACGCCTTTGAATGTAAGCAGTTTGGAAATTGCGTCAGAAATCATCTCATCGTCCGTGGCAGTAGCTTTCGACAGCTCTTGAATGAATGAACCGATCTCTTTGGCACTAAAGCCAGCAGCCTCACCAGTGGCTTTCAAAACTGCGTTTAATCGCATCTCGGCGTCGGCAGATGCCTCGGCTGCTGCCGATAGTTGTCTCATGAACCCAACTGCCTGTTGCAATCCTATACCAATACCAAAACCAGCGGCGACCTTGGTAAGATCAGACATGGCAGATGTAAATCTAGTCTTAACTTGAGACAATCCTTGACGTAATTTTGTATCATCTGTGCCGATGGTCACGAATGCCTTCGCAAGTTCGAATGCCATCTTATCACACTCCCCATCTTCGTCTTGGCAGCAATCCCATTTTTCGCAATTGGCTTGGTGTGCCGCGCGTGATTTTGCCGCCGTTCTTGAGTCGTTCTTTATCGCATAGCAGCCAAACAATCTGGTTCTGTGACATTTGCTCAAGTATCATGGGATTTAGTCCGGGGTAGGCCTCGCACAATTCGCGGAAGATCAAAGGCCAGTTTGGGCCTGCGTTCTCTTCTGCCTCTCTAGAATCCGCTTCTGTCTGGCCGTCAGCGGCTTGTTGTTCCCCGCCTCGTGCGGGGGTGAGGAGTTTTTTAGTTCTGGCGAAAGCTGGCTCAATCGGCCAACTGTCTGAGCCATCTCCTCGATAGCTACTTGCCTTTTCTCCTCACTATCTTGGTCATTCTGCAGCTCATATGCCGCGGACTCACGAATCAAGTCTGCAACGTACTGCTTGGTCCACGTCTCCTGTCCAGGCGCTTTACGAGCCGATAGCCAAATGCAATGCACCTTTCCTTCCAACAGCTCGCTTGACCACCACTGCTCATAATCCACGTCCTCATCGTGCTCGAGCCAGTTTCCTTTCTCGTCCTTGAGTTGTTGGCCATTCTTCATTGTGGGGAACTTCATCTTGCGCTTGGGCAGATCCCGGAAAGTGATCTGCTCTGCCTCGCGATACACCCGGCGCAGCTCGCTATCACGCATATCCTCCGGCAGCAAGTCCAGGTTGTCGGTCCAAGTCTTGATGATGGATCGTTTGTAATGGGCCAATGCCGCTTCCTGGACAGCGGCCCACTCGAAGGCGCTGAATCCGTACAGCACAACTTCCTTGCCATCAGGCAATGGGTAGCTACCCATCTTCCTGGTCACTAGACTCACGTTGTCCACTGCTCAACACTCCTGTTAGTTACAGCACAGGATCGATATCACGCAAGTTTCCAGCAGTGAGAGCCGCCCTTGCAGCCGTGCCGGTAAGTTGACCCACGCCAGTCTCGCGAGGCTTGAACCACGTACCATCGGCCCCGAATGTGGCGCTGAAATCTACGGGCAACTTGGTATCATTATCGATCCCGATGTTAAACACACTAATCAGCGCCCGTGGCAAGTAGAAGAAATCTTCCGGCGTTGTCTCATTGCCATCCTCCCAGAGTATCATGGCAACGATGTTCTTGTTGTTTGGCTCGCTCGTGTCATCCCACAGCAGATCGTTGTACTGGGGATGTTCCTTGTCTGGCTTGCCGGTGATCGTACCAGTGATGTCTTCTCGACCAGCAACTCGATTAGTTTTTCCTCCAGAGTCAGAATCGCCCCAAGCCGCCTCCTGTACGCTGATGCTGGCATTCCATTGGCTGATTCTGGCGATCAAATACCAGGTGCCTTCATCCGCATTATGGGCCAGGACTTTCCCGCCCGACCCGGACTGAACTGTTGCTCCACTCATATGGGCTCCTTATTGTTGTTACGTTGTGGTCGAACAGGAACTACTCGAAGAGGTCGTCCTGGCCGCTGTCGAAGACGACGATGTGCACGAGGACGATGATGAGGAACTCGAGGACGTCGAACTCGACGAAGACGAACTCGAGGAGGTGGACTGCGACGAAAGCGTACTGGTCGTGCAACTCGATGTAGAGGAAGAGGACGAAGAGGAAGTGGACGAACTCGAGGAACTCGAGGCCTCGTCATCGTGTCGCCCAACCAGATAGAGGTCGTAAACGATATCTCCGCCGTTAGCTCCGACACGCATCATGTGCGATGAGCCATCCTCGATGTCGAATGCATCCTCGTCTGGCTGATGCAGCAGCAGCAGACCACCGGCCTTGAGTGCAGACCCGAGCGAGACTGTCAACTGCGGCACCCACGTCGCATAGTTCGACGGATTGGTAGGCATCAATTCGAGTCGTCCTGCACCAGATGTTTGCTTGATGCAAAACGTAACTACCTCTTCGAGTGCCATCGGGAGCCCCAATCCATCGTTTCCAAGACCAGCTCCGATATCGATGTCGGCAAAGTCATAGAGGTCAATGTCCTCTGTATTGCCAGAGGCCAAGGTATGGCTCTTGCGTGCCCAGGCACGGTTCGCCTGATTGGCATCCACGCCACTGGCCAGATTGCCTGAGATCACTGTGTCGCTCAGCAGGACTTGAGCTACTTGACCGTCGTCCAGCGTATTTTTGATCGTTGCCGAGAAGGTCAGCTTGACTTCGCTCTCGGCACTGCGTGTCGACATATAATTGCTCCTGTTATGTTCCGTAATGCCGAGAAACCAGCCACAGATCGTATGTCACTGCGCCACCGCTGGCACCCAAGCGCATCTTGTGGCTCGAAGCATCTGTCACGCGAAGAGCGGACGCAGCCGGCTGAACCAACAACGCAAGACCTCCAGTCTTCAATGCATTCCCAGCTGCGACCGTAAGGACTGGAACCCACGTGCAGTAGTTGGCAGGGTTGGTAGGCATCAGTTCGAGCAAACCCGCGCCGCCAGTCTTCTCGAGAACGAAGGCTACTATTTGTTTCTGGACCATAAGCTGCCCGAGTGCATCTCGCCCGTCACCAGCACCGATGTCCTCGCCAACCAGATCGTACAAGTCAATGTCCTTGGTGGACCCAGAGCCGATTGATCCGTCTTTCAATCGCCAAGCCCGAGTTGCCTTGTTGTCGGCGATCCCTGTCGTCAGTACCAGATCCAGCAACCGGCCCTTCATGGCCGCAACACTTGCGGATGACCCATCGTCAATCACGTTTGTTATCGTCGATGACATAAATAACTTGAGCGAGGCTGATAAGGTCCGAGTGCCAATGGCCTGATCTGTCCCGCTGCAAGACGAAGATGACGTCGAAGAGGAAGACGACGAAGTTGATAGAGAGGATGAAGACGAAGTCGAAAGCGAGGAGGATGAAGAAGTTGATGAGGATGAAGTCGACGAAGATGTCGAGCTACTGGCCGAGGAAGACGACGACGAAGTCATCTGCGCTGCCGTCGACGAGGACGAGCTCGTGGAGCTGCTGCTAGAACTTGAGGAAGAGGTAGAAGAGGATGATGACGAAGACGAAGAAGTCGACGAAGAGGACGAAGAAGTAGAGGAGGACGAGGATGTTGTTCTTGCCTCGGTGCTTGAACTCGAGGACGAGCTCGTGGAACTGCTGCTCGAGGATGAGGAAGACGTCGTCATCGCCGCCGTGCTGGAAGATGAGAACGATGTTGTCGAGCTGCTTTCGGTACTGAGAGACGACTCAGACTCAGTTTGCGAGGACGAGCTACGAGCCACGGTACTGGATGTCGAGCGTGCCACTGTGCTGGAACTAGAGCGAGCCACCGTGCTGGACGTGCTCATCTCGCCCGACTGAGCCGCCCCGAGGTCCCACACCTCGCCGGCAATCAAGTCATGTTTGATGTCGATGTTTTGTTCGTAGCCGCTGCCCAAATCGAGGCCGGTTCCGATGGCATCAGTTCCGAGCTGGAGTGTAAAATCGTCACTACCAGGAGCTGTCCAGATCGCTGTACTGACTTTATTAATGTAGACAGTCGTGCCCGGCGCTGTGGCATCCGATGACATGTTCCGATCTTTTGTGGCGGCCCACGCACCAGCGTAGTCCGTGGAGCCGTTATCCATCGATATGCAGTTGCGAACATCGTGGAAAATATTGGCACTGCCGATGCCGTTGCCAGCGCAATTATACGCACAGCAGTTGTGAATCGTCACCGCATCGGCAATTCCAATCCCAAATCCGGTTGTTGGATTTCCGATGTCGAAGACCAGGCACCGCACTGCACGTGTTGTAGCCCCAGCCGAAATACCCTTGATTCCAATGGGCGTTCCTGTTGCTGCACCAAATTGATTAGTATGGACAATGCATCGCTTGACTATTAACTCAATGGAATTGGTGCACGCATTGTGTATCAGGCTAAAGTCGTTTGTCCCGCCAGACGACTGATTGCGGTAAATCTCCAGATCTCGAATTTCTACGTGATAATCTACGGCAGCAGCAAGGTATATCCCATAGTTATCTCCGTTAGTCTGGGTTAGAACTATGCCGCCTGCAACAATGCCATTATTTGCATTTCCAGATGATGGCTCCAGTATCGCCTTGGAGATCGGATTCGTGCCATTGGCTGCAGCAAATGATACATGGCTTCCGCTGGCTGTCGACAAGTCATTTAATACCTGGCCGATAGCGATATCACCAGAGATATAGAAGCCATTCGCATTTGTATTTATGTCATCAGCCCACGCCTGAACACTAGCAAATGTTCCACCAGAACCGATTGTTTTGATCACATTCGACATTTACGCGCTCCAGTCTCCATCAATACAGTGGGCCGTGCGATCGTAAACTGAATTGTCGCAGCCTTGTGCGCTGTAATATGCACTTGTTTCATGAAGTCGCCAATTGCCGTTTCTCCAGTCAACAAACCCAACACCATCCATGTTATAACCCGAGTTGCCAGGACCGGTTGCAAGATTATAGTTGTTTGGGAATTTTGTCGAATTGTTGAGGCTCGAATCTGCTAGGACCATTACGTTATTCTCAAAGGTCCAGCGATTATCTCCTATGACATATGACAATACAGTTATGTCATTCGCACCACCGTCTCTGCCGAGTAGTCCACATGTGATGTTGTTTTCGTAAATGAACTGGCCGACAAGCCCGAAGCCATCTTCCCAAAGCGCAACAGCATTGGTAGGTGAAAACCAAGGCGTCAGACCGGACAACTCGTCAGTTACCCAACTGTTGCGGCGGAAACAGATGTCCTCTAAACGATCCCATTCTGGCGAGGATGTATTAAACTCGTATTCTCGCTTGCCGAGCTGCGAAAGTTTACCAAAATCCTCGATCAAATTGTGCGATACTGTTAGTCGCTTTGTTGCAAAGCCATCATTCGGTGGCGCATGCAAGCCATCGCTTCCTGCAATCCTGAATCCTCCGTCAATCGTGTCGAAGTGATTGTATCGAATCTGCACGTCGTAAATGCCAGACCAGGAAATGTCAGCACGTGGCGTCAGAATCACGACATAAGAATCTGTGCAATAACCACGTTGGAAATAGTTGTCCTCAATCAGGAACCGCTGGCCATATTTGATTTCAAACATGTTTTTGCGGTTGCGGGATCGCCCGTCGTAGTCGGCCTCCGTCGGAATCCAATATGTAGGCCTGACGATGTGATTGCGGCGATAGCTGTGCAAGTCTGGCAACACGTCAGTTTCTGGATGGCTCGCACCGCCCCAGAACACTGGCATGCTCCCCTCAAGATGGCAGTTGTTTACTGCCCATTCCTTACCGCGCGTCCCACCAATCGATGGCGCATCTTGCGTTTCTGCAGACAGCTCCTTGCAATAAGTGTCTTTGATCACAACGCGATCTGCACCATAACTGTAAAATCCTGAATCGCATTCCGTAAATGTCGTCGCACCGAAAACTGTACCTGGCCTCGGGCTCTCGACCCAGCACCGATGAAACTCGATGTCATACGGATCGTTGTTAACATCTTGGAAAGCTTCGTTAAACACAACGATGTAATTCACGCGGTATTGCGTCGGTTGATCGGCTTCAAAACGAATACCCTCAAAAGAGAGATGGTGACTTCCTGGGCCAACATGCATTGCGCCGGCAACTTGCTGTCGTGTGCGAAACATCGGCATGTTGCCGATATCACTTGGTCCAATCCGCTGGTCAAAACCTGGCAGTAATGCCATGGCAGCGGATCGGATTGTGACGAACTTACCGGATCCAACTCGCCATGGCGGCGCCGTCTTCTCTGTCAGGACTGTTCCCGGCAGAATCTCTATAACGTCGCCAGCCTCTGCGTTGACATAGGCCGTGTTCCAAGATGTGTCGTCCGTGACGGTGAACGTGGGAGCCGCCTGATATGCACTGGTCGTAGGCGTCACCACAGCCGAGTAGTCGGTGTAGCTCCAGTCCGGCCAAGTATTCTCAACTCCTCGCACGCGAAAACTGTATGTCGTGGCCGCATCGAAGCCGGCCATATCCACCCCGTTGTCGTACACACTCCGCACGTGGTTCCACCGCCCGCCACCGTCCTGCACCTCCACGTCGTACCAGTTCACCCCGGTTGCGTCCCACGAGAGGCTGATCTGGTTGTAGGCCCACACGGTAGCCTGCAGATTCTCAATGGATCCTGTGATTGACGAGCTCGTGGACGTTGTTTCAACGATTGTCGAAGAGGTGGACGAACTGGAGGAGGTCAGTGAAGCAGCCGTGCTAGACGTAGTTTCGCCGATTGTGCTGGAAGTAGATCGCGCCACGGTACTTGATGTCGATCTCGCAACGGTACTTGAGGATGAGCTTTCGGAGCTTGAGCTCGACGACGTCGTCCTGGCGACAGTCGATGATGTCACGCTGGCTACCGTGCTGGAGCTCGAGGTAGTCCGCCCCACGCTGCTCGAGACAGACGTTGTCGACTGGCCGACTGTACTAGACGTAGTTCTCCCAGCCGTGCTGCTGGACGAGGACGTAACACCGGATTCCATCGAGCTCGATGTGGACATCGTTTGGCTCGAACAACTCTTCGATGTTGAAGAACTGGTCCTGGCAATCGTGCTGCAGGATGAATTCAGGCTCGAACTGAAACTGGACCAGCTGGATGAGCTTACGCTTTGCGAGGATGAAGTTATCGTCACAGACGAGATAGACTGCGAGCTCGACGAACTTGACGACACGGATAGACTGCTGCTCGAGGAACTAACGGATAGCGAGCTCGAGGATGAAGACATAGACAGAGAAGAGCACGATGATGAAACTGAGAGGGACGAACTCGAGGACGACACGGAGAGAGAGCTCGAGCTGCTGACAGAGCTACCAGAGACAGATGTCGTCATGGAACTGAGTGAAGATGTCGACAGCGTGCTGCTGGAGGACAACTGGTCGTCATGGCGGCCGATTAGGTAGACACGGTATGTCACGTCGCCGCCGTTGGCACCCAAACGCAGAACGTGACTCGAGCCATCCTCTACATCAAATGCGTCCGTATGCTGCTGATGCATGAGCGCCACGCCGTCAGTCTTGAGCGCGTTGCCGTCAGCGACTGTGAGTGGTGGAACCCATGTCAGGTAGTTGGCTGGCTGGGTAGGCATCACTTCAAGTTGGCCGCC
>Ga0209322_10000428_pt1 | contig 24421 bp, 21 predicted proteins | sample Rifsed19ft1_FD_184013 | JGI IMG/M metagenome (GOLD analysis project Ga0209322, IMG submission 184013) | Soil microbial communities from Rifle, Colorado, USA - sediment 19ft 1 (version 2) | ecosystem: Environmental > Terrestrial > Deep subsurface > Rock core/Sediment | place: Rifle, Colorado... | reverse complement strand
ACATCCTCCACGGACTTAAGTATCTTCATATCATAACCGTATTCGCCGGCAGTTGTTATAATTGCCTGCACATCCTTGGGGAAACATGAACCGCCGTAGCCGACACCTGGGAATAAAAACTCAAAACCTATCCTTGAATCTGTGCCTATCCCCTTTCTGACATCATCTATATTTGCGCCCACAAGTCCGCAGAGGTTCGCCATCTCATTTATAAATGATATCTTTGTAGCGAGCATCGCATTTGCAGCGTACTTTGTCATCTCGGCGCTCTTTATATCCATAAATAAAATCGGCTTGCCTGTCCGCACAAAAGGATTATAGAGCTCACGCATGATTTCAGCAGCCTTTTCACTGTCTGTTCCGATAACAACCCTATCCGGCTTCATAAAATCATCGATGGCAGCCCCTTCCTTAAGAAACTCTGGGTTTGAGACCACATCAAACTCATATTTTTTACTGCGCTTATCAAACTCCTCCTGTATCGCTGCCTTCACCTTATCGGCAGTTCCAACAGGGACAGTGCTCTTATTCACTATTATCCTGTAGCCATCCATGGCGCCTGCTATATTCCTCGCAGCCTCCAAAACATACTTTAAGTCTGCAGATCCATCCCCGCCGGGAGGCGTACCAACGGCAATGAAACAGATGAGTGACTCTTTCACTCCATAGGAAAGGTCTGTAGTAAATCTTAGCCGACCCTCTTTTGTATTCCTCTTTACAAGCTCCTCCAGCCCAGGCTCGTAAATAGGTATCTCACCTCTATTAAGTTTTTCTATCTTCTTTGCATCTATATCAACACAAATCACATCATTACCGCTGTCAGCAAAACAAGTCCCGGCAACAAGACCGACATAACCCGTACCAATAACACAGATATTCACAAACAACCTCCACTAAATAATTTAGCTTTAGAAAATATCAAAGTGGGTTTGATATTGCAAGAAAAATGCAGAGGAGGATGACGCAGAGGATGAGGTGTTGAGAGGATAAGGGGTTGAGGATAACTTAAAAACAAAACTTTTCGGCGTTTTTCTCCATAGAATTAAGCATTAAAAAGATTTCCTCATATTCCGTATCGAGTTCTTTAAACAAGAGTTCATTAATATAGTTGCAAGCAAGACAAAACTCTAACCAGCTTTGCGTTTCAGATGCCTCCTGCATTGCGTCTGTTAATTTATTTCTGAAAACGGCCTCATATTTTCTTTTTCTCCATCCTTCAGCAAGATTTGAGCAGACGGAACGTGATGAACGTCTAATCTGATCTGCAAGTGAATACTTTTCTTCTGTTGGAAAGGATTTTGTGATTTCAAAGACTTTCATTGCCACATTGAACGCTTTTCTATAAACCTCTAACTCTCTAAAATGCCTTATCGCCATTCCCCATCCTCGTACCTGCTCATCCTCTTATTCTCTCACCTTCTTATCCCCTCATCCCCTTATCCTCATCCCTTATCCTCTCATCCCCTGCCTTTCAATACGCATTCTTACTTATAAGCCCTTTCCATACTGTCAGCCACATAATCTTTATATCTAATAATAGAGACCAGTTTTCTATATAATAAAGGTCGTATTCTATCCTTTTTTTCAGGTCTGTATCACCCCTCCATCCATTAACTTGCGCCCAACCGGTGATACCTGCCTTCATCTTATGCCTTAGCATATAGCCGGGTATATTTTTCTTAAACTGTTCTATGAAGACAGGCCGCTCCGGACGCGGTCCTACAATGCTCATATTCCCCTTGAGAACGTTAAAAAACTGTGGAAGCTCATCAAGGCTTGTCTTTCTCAGGAATACGCCGAAGGCAGTCCTCCGTGGATCACTCTCCTTTGCCCATACTGCCCCGGTCTCAACCTCTGCGTCTTCTCTCATGGAACGAAACTTGAGCATATTGAAGGTCTTTCCATCAAGCCCCATCCTCTCCTGCTTGTACAATACCGAACCAGGCGAGGTAAGCTTGATTATCAGGGCGATAAAGGCCATAAGAGGTGCTGTGATGACAAGGGCAATCAATGAACACGCCATGTCAACAAATCTCTTGGCCACAACGTTCCATCCATACAGGTGGGTATCTGTGAGGTTGATCAGGGGAAGCCCGTCGAAATCCTCCACACTGGCATTGAGGGTAACAGTCTGGTATATATCAGGAACAATCCTTATGGTTACAAGTTCATCGCTCAATCGTTCTATAACATACATGATCCTTCTGTATGCGCGCATGGGGAGGGCAACAAAAATCTGATCAATTTCCTGTGCGCGGACAATATCATGAACATCGGAGATCCTTCCCAGGATCCTCTTTCCCTCTACCAACTCCCCGGTCTGCTTGTAGTCATCAAGATATCCGACGATATTCAAACCGGTCCATGTATTATTTTTTATCTTTGCCACAACCCTTTTCCCCAGTTCACCGGCGCCGACAATCAGGACATGGCGCATATTGTACCCCTTGCGCCTCAAAAACCTCAGGAACTCTCTGAAGAGCGCCCGCTCTATGCTGAGCATCACAATACTTATGAGCCAGAAATACGAAAAGACCAGCCGTGAAAAGTCATATTTTCTCACAAGAAATGTGGCGGCAATCAAAATAATCACCGCAAGCGTGGATGCCTTTGCAATATCGAAGAATTCAGCAAAGAGCGATGTAATCCGGCGTGGCTTGTAAAGACCTATGTTCTTGAAGATAAAAGGACATACAATGACGATAGGCAGCAACAATTTGAGATATTCCTGAAAAGGAGGAATGTCAGGAGAATAGACAGGTATAGCTATTCCTGAAAAGCGAATCACATATGCCGTTACCCACGCAAATGCGATGGTAATAATATCTAATGTTATTAGGATATTCCGCCAGAACTGGCTATGCTTTCTGAGCATAGGTATATACCTTACGAAGAAATTATCTCACTATAAAAAAAAACTCCCCAAAAAACCAGAGTTGTATCTTTTCCTCAGCACATACATTCCCCCACACATAACCCCCAAAAACTGAAAAAATGATCTCAAGAATAAAAAAACTGGCGATAGAAGCCCGACAACAAAATCCTTTTGAACCGACCGTATGGCAAAAGGAAGCGTTGTTGCAAAGAAAAGCAGAAACACTGCATAAAAAATAGAAGAAAGACCGTGATATGCCATAGAAAGAACGGCAAATCCCAGGAGGAGCGGCTGAAAAAGAACCTGGATTTTCATGGTCTGCGGGGTATGGGAATCCTTTATCATCTTCTCTGGGTTCTTCTGAACAGCCACAACTCTCCAGTATGCAAACTTATATTTTTTTTTCAAATAACCAGTAATAGTCGCGGGATGTTTATGATATACAATAGCACGTGGATTAAATATCATCTTATAGCCTCGCTTCGCAAGTCGATACGACAACTCTACATCCTCGGCACATGCAACAGAAAATTCAGTATCATACCCTTTCATCTCCATAAATTTTTCTTTCCTAAACCCGGCTGAATATGTATCAATAAAGTCAATAAAGTCTTCCTTCTCCATGTACCGATACTTGTCCTCATACTCCATCTGGACAAACCGTGCTGTCAACTCCCTTTGCTTCGTCCTATATATCCCTTTAACGCCAACAACATCTTTATTCTCATGAAAAGGTTCAAGCATCATCCTGATCCAGTCTCTCTCAGGTACACAGTCGGAATCTGTAAAAAGTATAATCTCTCCATTTGCCTCAGAAGCGCCTCTATTCCTCGCTGCAGCAGGTCCTGCATTAGATTGTTTTATGAATTTCACCGTAGGGTATTTTGCCATAATTTGAGCAGTATCGTCTGTAGAGCCATCGTCAACAACTATTACTTCATATTTATCCTTATAATCCTGATTTAAAAGCGACTCGATACAGTCCTTTATTGTCCTCTCAGCGTTGTATGCCGGCACAATAACAGATAACATCAGCATCCCTTCTCAGTTCCCCTGCCAGAAGAACTCCGCATGATATATCTTGAAAATGTGGAAACACCTTTTATAAGCCTCTTCATCTCCTGGATATCAGAAAGTCCCTGAATAAATTTCTTAAAAAGATAGGAAGGCCGTACATAGAACTTTTGCCTCGCCCTATCGCAGAAATCCACAAGCTCATAATTTGTAAGCCCTGGCCTTGAAACAACACAGTTATGAAGGCCCTCTGGTGTAAGCCATTCAGTAAAATCGCGTGTGGTCAGAAAATCGTTCTCCAAAGCCCATCTATATGCCTCAGTGCCAGGATATATCATCACAGGGAAAAATTGCGCAGTATCCGGGCTGAGTTCAATGGCAAGATTAAGGGTCTTTTCAAGCGTCTCCTTTGTTTCTCCTGGGTTGCCTACAAGAAAACAGCCGTGAATTAAAATGCCGGCTTCTCGCGCATCATCAAAAAAATTTCTAATCGTTTCAATCGTAATTCTTTTCTTCATTGAGTCAAGAACACTCTGCTCGCCGCTCTCTATCCCAACACAAAAAAGCCTTGCACCTGCCTTCTTTAATATCTTCATGGTTTCGAGGTCAACATCCGCCCTTGAATTTGCTGACCACTGGAATTTTAATCCTTTTTTTAATATCTCTTCTGCAAATTCCACAGCCCTTTTTTTATTTACAGTAAGGGTGTCATCCTCAAACATTATCTCTTTAAGGCCTGGAAAATTCTTCAGACAATATTCTATCTCATCAACAATATTCTTGATGCTTCTGTATCTGAGCTTATGGCCACTGAATGTTTGCGGATACAGGCAGTAAACACAGTGATAAGGGCATCCTCTTCCAGTAATAAGTGTAACAATAGGGTATCTGCTGTGGGCATAAAAATAATCCTTATAATCAAGATACCTTTTATAAACCTCGCTTACAAAGGGAAGCGAGTCAAGGTCTTCTAAAAATCCCCTCTCCTTATTATGAAATATCTCATCGCCCCATCTGAATGAAATTCCGTCAATACTACTCAAGCCTTCTTTTGTAAGCCCTCCTTTATTTATAAGTAATGCAATGTCAAGAACTGTATTCTCATATTCCCTCCTTGCCACAGCGTCAATCTGAGAGTTCATAGAAAGCGTTTCATGCGGCATTGCAGAGGGATGAGTGCCAGCAAGGAGAATAAAACTGCCGGCCATTTCCTTTATCTTTTCTGCAACAGAAATATCATTGAAGATGCTCGGCGTTGACGTGTCCACAATCGTAAGAGAAGGGGAAAATGCCTTTGCCTGAAAAAGCACATCCTTTATTCCTACCCTCTTTGCCGGGGCATCAATGACTTTTACCTCAAACCCGTTCTTCTCAAGAAGCCCTGCGGCATAGCAGAGCCACATGGGATAATAGAATGTCCCGCTCTTTGTAACAGCAGGACTCCTTTGCTCACGGGAGAATTTACCATATTCACCCATAAAGGGTGGATTAAGAAATAATACCTTCATTGGATCACCCCGCAACCCGCGTAAATGCCCTTTTCAGGTTTCTTCTCAATATGCTGTTTTTCATCAGTTTATCCTGAACCCAGTCATTCACGTATATTTTTGCAACAAGATCGGCAAATGGTCCGAATTTTGGCCGAAGCGAAGACCGCATGGAATTATATCTAACCGTCTTCCTGACTTCCCGAACCTTTTTCAACGCCCACACCCTCTGCTCCCTATTCATCTCTGGCGTCTCGAATACCGGCGTATAATCCCACTGCGATGAATTATTCAGGTAATCCTCGGGATCACAAAGAAAATAATTATTCTTTTTTACCCAGTTATACAATTCGCTCTGTGGGAATGGTATAAGATTATAAAACCTCGCGTCAAATATCGGGTATTTCTGAGCTATATTAATTGAATCCTGCAAATCATCAATAGTCTCGCCGGGAGAGCCAACAATAAAGAAAAGGGTAACCTTAAATCCTAAGTCAAGGGCATTCTTAATTGCCATCTCATTAACTTCGATACTCTCTCCTTTGTTGATATTCTTTAATATCCTGTCATTCCCTGCCTCAACCCCGAAGGCGAGATATTTAAAGCCCGCCTCCTTCATTTGTTTAAGCACATCATAATTCACCCTGTCTGCCCGTACCCCATTGTTGCAGTTCAGTTCCAGGTCTTTAAAATTTCTCCTCTTTATCTCATCGCACACGGCAATCACCCTCTCCTGCTTGAGGGTAAAGTTGTCATCCAGCATCGCAAATTGCCGATAGCCACGGTCATACCAGTATTGTATCTCTTCAACAATGCTTTCAGCGCTTCTAAAGCGCCACTTCCTGCCAATAGCCGCCTTGACCGGACAGTACGTGCATCCATAGGGGCACCCCCGCGAAGAAACGATCCCCATCTCCTCGGTTACATACCCATTCAGGGGGAACCCTTCATATTTCGGAAAAGGAACATTATCAAGGCTGTCAATAAAAGGCCTTTCCGGGTTCAGCACAACCCTGTTATCCTTTTTGTAAACGAGCCCGGCTATTTCTGATTCATCTTTCCCTTCACAGAGTTCCACAATCGTCTGTTCCCCCTCAAGAAATATCCCGTAATCTATTTCAAGACATTCCTCAAGCACCTTTTCTCTACGGGTTGAGATATGGGGCCCGCCGGCAACAATCCTTACATCCGGCTTTACCTGTTTTGCAAGTCTTATAATATCATACGACCTTTTATACATAAACGACATCATGCTGATACCGATAAGGTCAGGATTAAAAGATTGTATCCTGCCGCGAAGGTCCTTTGTTGTATATCCGACTGACATGTCAAGGACATCGTATTCTATCCCCTTCTGTTTCAAAGTCTCTGCAATATACCCCAGGCCTGCCGGCGGCTTGAGTGCGCCGAAATGCCCCCCTTTATAATCAGGAATTAAGAGTAAAACCTTTCTGAATCTCACTGCACAACCTCTTTTGCAATTTTGGCCGTACCTCCCAGCAAACCGGATACCGTGAGAAAACTTTTCAGGGACTGATAAAAGTTTTCCAAATTTCCAGCGCTGTTCTCATACAGTTCTCCGGGATACGACCATGCAAACGCTTTGCTTAAAAACTTCTCCCGCTTGTCCATGCTCACACCCCCATGGATGGCATACGCAATTGCGTCAGCCACCCCGGAAATGTTATCAACATCAATCGTTACACCTTTACCCCTATAAAACGTCTTGCCAAGCACCACAACAGGTTTTCCCTGCATAATTGCCTCAAACCCGACCTTGGAATTTATGGTGATTACACATTGGGAATTCTTTATCAGGTGGAAAGAATTATGTCGCGGGTGGATAAGTCTGATATTCCCCTGCTTGAAAATCTCCCTCATCTTTGCCATGGAATGACCGCCTATGGCAGCCGGGTGCTCTTTAACATAGAGTTTATAGCCGGCAGGAATGGACTGTGCTATATTCGAAACAATGGCCTCTTGATCGAGAAACTCAGGACATCTTACTGTAAGTTGCACATCGAGAGGAACATGGAATGGATAATATATATATTTTTCCCCATCCACCGGCTCAGCGTAGTAAAACCGGAGCGCCTTTCTTCGTATAAGCTTCAGCATATGATAAATAATATACCAGAGGATCGCATTATATTCCTCTTTCCTGCCCAAAATATATTTGTGATACAATTTCCTTGCAAGCCGCCTGAAGTTGTCAGGCGATAACAATCTTTTCAGGGTCATGTCCTGAAAGAAGTGCCTGTCCTTTTTGGGTATCACTACGGTCTTCTGGGTTCTGTACTGAGCGAGAAGTTTTGTAAGCTCCTCGTAAGAGCCCGCATCCCTTTCACCATACTCAGGAATATCGGCATACATGCTGTTAAGGGTGAAGACGACCCTCTTAGGAAACATGGCTGGCTCTATAAAAACATGGTTGTTCCCGTAATATCTGGAAATATGATAAAGAAGCTGAGGCGCAATAAAACCACCAAGTTCCTGAATGATACAGCCGATGCTGTTCGCCTTGAAAATCTTTTCCATGACCGCGTAATATGCTGTAATCTTGGATAACAGGAATGTCTCGTCTCGCCTGTTTGTCGTAAGCATTTCGTGGATAATCAGCCTTTTTGCGTTAATTCCGAGCTTTTGCTCCAAATCTTTCACCCGTGTGGCAGTATCATAGTCCATTTTCACGGAGGCCTTCATCTTATGCAGGCTGAAATAGGGTATTCCCTCTCTTTCAAGGATGTCATCCCCCGCCTCATGAAATGTAAGGAATGCGCACTCCAACCCCTCTTCCTCCTTTAGCATTTTCACTATCGGGGCAAAAAATGTAACTTCCTGCACCGCCATAATGGCAAACAAAATATCCACTCTCATTTTAAATCCTTTATAAAGATGTTATGACTTAAAATAACCAAACCTTGTCTGATTTTTGAATAACCTTAAAATTCCCGCCCGGTCTTCCTCTTCTATTAGCACAAAGAATATTATGGAAAAATAAATCACCACTGTCAAAAATCCAACAACAATACTGTTAATAATGGCAAGAACAGCGCCAAAAACTACCGTTAATACCACCGGTATCAAAACAATACTCCTGAGATATTTGACGAACGATATTGAAAACTCCTGCATCATTTGATACAAATAACCCGCTGAAATCACCAGCGAACCGACCACAGTTCCGATTACTACCCCGTAAACCCCGACCTCTTGAACCAGTATAATGCTCAATATCAAGTTTAGGAAAGAGCCAACCCCGTTATATTTCACCAGCTCCTTTAGTTTATTCATTCCGGTCATCATCTCCGAGCCGCTTGCAATCAAGGCTGTGAAAAATAATGAGACAATGAATAATTGGCTCAGCAAGATGGATGGAGAAAACCCCTCTCCGAGCCAGAGGTGAATGACCTTATCAGCATAAACAAAGAAGATTGTCAGTACCGGAAACATCAGCACAACCGTATATTTTGACGCTTTTTTGAAGAGCAAACATAATTTCTCCTTATTCAGGGACGCCGCGATTTCAGAGGTGACCGGCACTAATGTTGAAGAGAGAAGGGCAAACCCATACCTCAATGTCTCATATATCTTAAAGGCAATATTGTAATACGTGAGATTTTCAATAGGGAGGAATATGCTTATCACGACAATGTCAATTCGATATGAAATGAATGCAAATATCTTTGACAAGAATATCCAGATGCTGAAGCTAAAGAGCTGTTTAAATGTCTTTTTATTAGCACGGCTGATATTCAATTCAAGATTCGCATCTCTGGAAAAAACAAAATAATAAAGAATAACTAAATTAATTACACCCGCTGCGAAGTAGGCAATACCTACCCCTATGAGGCCGTAGCCATTCTCTACCGCAAAAATAATAAGAACGAATCTTACTATCCACTTAAAAACTTCGGTTATCCGGGCAACAGAGTATTTTTGAAAGCCCTCTAAAATACGTATAATACCGACCGACCAAAACTCCACAAACGAGAGCAGGGTCAATATCCGTATCATCGCCTTGGCGGGCTGTAGAAGAGACGGGGGGACAGTAAACAGACGTTCCAGGAAAAATTCGTTTATTGTGAGCAGTATTACACAAAAAATAAGGGCAATAACCGTTGAGACAATAAAATTGGTATTGACTATTTCAAGAATGGCATTTCTGTCGTCCCTTGCCCTGTACTCAGCTACGTACTTCGTAACAGACAGACCAAAACCTGCTTCCATGAGGTTTGTATTCCCGACAAGGGCAAGCGCAAGCACCACGACCCCGTACGCCTCCTTGCCGATGGTCTTTACAAGATAGGTTATGATGAGAAGTTGTAGGATTAAAGACAGGGTTTTCCCAAAAGAATTGACCAGCGTATTGATAAATATCCTTTGTTTGAGCATATCGTTCGCGAAAATATCACTTTTAGCCTTCACCCGGCAACTGGATGAAATTTCCCTTTTAACATCATCTCTGCGATTTTAAAATCCAGATGGTCATCAATATCCACAGACCTCTCCCTCGGCATGACATAAATACGGCTCTTCTTCAAAAAAACACCTTTCTTCTTTTTCAGCACATCCTTCCACCACACATAGATAGACGCATTCATATCAAAAACTTTTGGGGCGGCCTGCCTGGTGACAAAGCCCCCCTTTTTTACGGGCCGTACCATCCTATCTTGCCCAATCTCTACCATATTAAAGTAAGGGTTTCTGTGGGCCTCGGCAACTGAAAAAACGTTGTCCGCATTCTTTTCTATCAGCAGTCGGATAGAATTGTCTATATCCGCTATGCTTCGGAGTGGAGCAGTAGCATGCAAGAGCACCAGAATATCGAATTTAAATCCCTCCTTCTTCTCCATCCAGTCCATTGCGTGAAGGAGTACATCTATTATAGCAGAGTTATCTGTGGCAAGTTTTTTGGGCCTCACAAAAGGAACTTCAGCCCCATAACGTCTTGAAACGCGCGCGATTTCACTGTCTTCAGTGGAGACAATAACCCTGTCTATATACCGTGACTTTTTTGCCTGCTCAATGGAATACGCAATCAGCGGTTTACCCATAAGTTTTTTAATATTCTTTCCGGGCAAACCCTTTGAGCCCCCCCTTGCCGGAATTATGCAGAGCGCTCTTTTATTTTTATACATTTACATTCTCAAGAAATCTCAATACCTGAATACCGTCCTCTAACCCGATATCAGGCTCCAAATCTTTTTCTATCACCTCAATAAAATGATTCAATTCACCGGCATATGTTTCACTGACATCAAACATATCGCCACCTTTCTGCACAATCTCTCCATCATTTTTACCAATGCTGATCTTTTTTCGAATAAAATCGCAATGAAGTACACCATTGCTCCCGACGATCCGCAGCTCTCTTGCTTTCTCCTTCTGCAGATAGTCCATGTGAACAGTGCAGACAAAATTATTGTCATATCGGTATATGCCTTCGAATATATCCTCTGAATCAATTTCCAGATCGCTGACCTTGGTCTTCATCACCTTCCACTGAACAGGATCGCCAAATAGATACCTCATATAGTCTATCTCGTGCGACAGATCGAGCGCTACGCCGCCACCCGCATCCTTTCGCGAACTGTAAGAATCACGGTAATCCCTGTCCTGCCGCCATTCCGGGAGATACTGCCCAACTTCAATCTTTGCAAAATAGAGCCTGCCCAGCACCCCTTGGGCAATCTTTTCTTTGACATATTTCATGGCTCCTAAGAACCGTAAATTATATCCGATAAAGATTTTTATTTTTTTCTTTCGCGCAATCTCCCTCAGCTCGTTGGTCTTATTCAGGTTATGAGAAAGCGGTTTCTCTATGAATAAATGGATCCCTCTCTCTGCCAGAGGAATGGCGGTGTCAATGTGCTTGTATGTATCGTTGGCAATAATTGCAAAATCGGCGTCAGTATTTGTCAGGGAATTCGTAATTGTAACTTTATCGTTATGGTTCACCTCATTCAGGCAGTCCTTATTCCCTGTAAAAACTGAAATACTTTTAATCCTGTCTATTGCTGTTAGGTTATTAATATGCCTTCTGCCGGAAGCCCCACAGCCGACTACCAAAACCTTCATTTAAAACAAGCCTCCCTTACCAGGCTGTCCATCCGCCATCTATAATGAGATTCTGTCCGGTAATATAGGATGACGCATCCGATGCAAGAAATACCACTGCCCCGGCAACATCAAAAGGAGTGCCCATGCGTCCAAGTGGAGTCTTCTCGGAGTATTTTTCTACAAATGCCTGCTGCTGATTATCAAATATCCCGCCGGGTGATATGACATTTGCCCTCACCTGATACTGTGCATAATATGTTGCGATATATTTTGTGAGAGCAATAATCCCGCCTTTAATGGCTGAATACGCAACCGGCATAGTCATTTCTGTCCCTTCGTAGAGAGAAAAATCAGGGGCTACCACCCCGTAGATTGAAGCCAGATTAATAATCGTTCCCCCAACCTGCTGCTTCATCTGCTCCGCCGCCTTCCGACAGCAAATAAAATACCCGCCCAGATGGCTGTCCACATTTTGCTTCCATGAACTGAATGCCACGCGCTCCACCTTTTCCCCCCAGTCTTTTGTGCGGGGATATGCGCTGTTCACAAGGCAGTCAATCCTGCCACTTTCACTGATAATACGGTCAAATGCTCCTTGAATAGAAGTTTCGGAAGCGATATCCATAGGAACATAGCGAATCCCTGTCCCCTTTGCAATCTCAAGGGACTTTGTCTTGTCTGCATCCGCTATATAGACTTGAGCGCCAAACTCGTTAAGAGCCTTCACCATTTCACTGCCGAGGAGGCCTGCTCCGCCCGTGATTACTGCAACCTTATTTTCGCAGGAAAAGAGGTTCTTATAGGTCATCTGTCTGCCCCTGTATATGCTCAAGACTCCTACGGTACTCATCCCATTGCCCGATATCGAACCAGCCGCCCCAGTGCGGATATACACCGACTTTATCCTGATGTTTTTCCCTGATTTTTCCTATGAGTTTGTCCATGTCAAGATGCTCTTTCTCCGTGATGGACTGAAGTATCTGAGGTTCAAAAACATACGTCCCGGTATTGACGAAGAGGTCTATCTTCGGCTTTTCATCTATTCCGTTGAGCGAGCCATCATTCATGCTGAGTACGCCGTACGGGACTGTAATTTCCTTATGAGAGCCGACTATCGTCATCACATTCTGCATCTTCCTGTGCCAATTGAAGAAATCCGTGTAATCCCCCTCAAGTATGGTATCGCAGTTTGTCACGATAAAGGTTTCATTGAATCTATTTTTCAGCAGGGACAGCCCGCCCGCGGTTCCGAGGTAATCTCCCTCTTCAACGAAACTGATATCATAAGGGAGGCTGTTTTCACTGAAATACATCTTGATCATATCTTTTTTATAGTTGAGTATTACTATGAATTTATTAAATCCGTTCCTGTGGAAACGATCCATGATGTGTTCAATAATCGGCTTGTTGCGTATCGGTATCAGCGGTTTCGGGAGTATCTTGGTAAAAGGGTCAAGCCGTGTGCCCTTGCCGCCTGCCATGATGATGACAGGAGTATGGAGGGAACCCCGGGATTCAGCCTGAGGAGGATTCTCTGAATCCAAACAATCTGTCCATGAAATGACGTCTGCAACAACCCCTTTATTGTCCACAACGGGAATATGCTCTATGAGATAGTTGTGCATGAACTCCCTTGCCTCCTGATGCGCATGGGCACTGTCGGCTCTGACAGAGATGAACTTCCTGCTCATGATTTCATGCACGGTCGAAGAGAGCGAAATCCCTTTAATAATCCCCCTGCGAATATCTCCGTCCGTAACTGTTCCCAAAAGCACGCTGTTTTCACCCGTCACAAACAGTATCTTTGTGGCAGTATCATTGAGCTTCTGCATCGCCTGCTTTATGCTTGTATCAGTAGGAATCTGCAACGTTTTCAGTTTAATCTTGTCCATCAGTTAGCCCCTGTTGAAATCACCTGATTCATAAAATGGTTTCTTCAGAATATTGTTGAGAGATACCTTCTTCAAAACATTTACGATCCTCTCGCTTGAAGTGCCGTCTCCATACGAGTTCTTCAGTCCCCTTAATGAATGTCGGAATTCCCCTGATATCGCCTTCCTCACTGCAGAGACTATCTTACCCTTTTCGCACACAGGCACGTCTATAACATTTGCAGACCGAATTCTCCCAGCCTGTCTGCTCCCTATGTTCACCACCGGCAGTTCAAAAGAGGATGCCTCAATGATGCCTGATGATGAGTTGCCGACCAGAACCTCTCCATGCCTTAACAGAGAGAGGTATCTCAACTGCCCCAAAGAGCTGAACAACCTGCTTGTTTTCGGCCTTTTGTTTACATAGTCTTTAATGTTATTTATAATTACCCTGCTTTCCATATCTGCATTGGGCAGGGTGAAAACCCAACAGAGGTTAGGAAATTCCGCAACTGCATTCAGTATCTCTTTTATCTGGGCCTCAGCGCTGTTCTTTTCAAGGGTTACCGGATGATAACCGACAATCCCCCATTTCACGTCAGCCGGCAATTGCAGCTCTTCAGCCAGCTTTTGCCTGTCCATCAAGGTAAGTTTGTAGATATTATCCAAACCTGGTGCGCCGAAACAGAAGATATTTTCCGGACGCTCTCCCATCTGCTTAATCCTGTTAGCATAAGCCTCTGCAGCGGGAAAATGAAGATGGCTCATCTTGGTTATCGCGTGACGGAACATCTCATCCATTGCCCCTTCGGTCGTCTCCCCTCCGTGGATATGGGCAACCGGAATTCTGAAAGGAACAGCGGCGCTGACTGCCGCATGAATTTCAAAACGATCGCCGAGCACAACAATAAGGTCCGGCATGAGCCGAGAGTATGCCTTTGCAAATCCCTGAATTCCCACCCCCATTGAAATGGCGACTGCCTCTTCAGTATCTGACGAAAGGAGCATCTCCACCCTCTCGGCAATGGGAAAGCCGTCCTTCTCTATTTCCCTTACAGTCAGCCCGAATTCAGGCGAAAGATGCATACCCGTTACAATCAGTTGCAATTCAAGTTCATGGTCTTCATGGATTCCTTTCATTATCCAGTAGAGGAGTCCATATTCAGCCCGTGAACCGGTTATGACCGCAATCTTACGCACCTTTCACATGCTCCCATGTAATGATTGAATCCGCCTTAATATCGCAGCTTGCCTTCATACCCACAACAATATCCTTGAATTCAGGAGGTATGCCGCTTCCGGGCCGCTTTATGGCAATATTGGCAGACGATAAAATATCTCCTGCTTTTATATCCCGGGCAGCAACAAGGCTCTTTCTGGCAGCCATTTTTACGTCATTCTCATTTTGCATAGGCCTCTTTATCCCGTCTCCAAGAGCCTTATCTATATTTCTGATAGCATCAACCATGTCAGCAAATTCCTGCGGCTCAAGCGATGCCTTGTGATCTGGTCCTTTCATGTTTTTGTCCAGCGTCAGGTGCTTTTCTATCACTTTTGCTCCGAGAGAAACTGCGGCAATGGAAACCTCTATACCAAGCGTATGGTCTGAATACCCCACCGGAAATCCAAAGGCCTTTTCCATTGTTTTCATTGCCAGCAGGTTGGAGTCTTCCGGCAAAGCGGGATAATTCGACACACAGTGGAGAAGAGTTAAGGGGCAAATGGAATTTTTCTCATCTACCAATCTACCATTCCACTCGTTCAGTTCCATAATCCAATTTACTGCTTTCTCTACTTCACTCAAGTATGACATGCCTGTAGAAAGAATAATTGGTTTTCCTTTTTTGGCAATATGCCGGATGAGCAGTTTGTTGGTAATCTCTCCTGAGGCAATCTTAAATATCTTCATGCCTATCTTATCCAGCACATCCGCACTTTCCTCGTCAAAGGGCGTTGACATACAGATGATACCTTTTCTCTCACAATACTTAAACAACTCTTTATACGCGGAAGGAGAAAGTTCAAGCCTCCTTAGCATTTCTAACTGGGTTTCGGCAGAATCGGTGTTTTTTGTCTGATAATTTGCCTTTGCTGCTTGAGCCGTTACGATATTATCGGTTATAAAGGATTGAAATTTTACGGCATCGGCCTTTGCAGAGACAGCGGCATCAATGAGTTTCTTTGCAAGCTCTATATCGCCATTGTGGTTTACACCAGCTTCTGCAATGATAAAAGTAGAAGGGTATATACGTGAATGAGTGGATGAGTTCTTCATTTACTTTGCTCAGATTTAAGATATTTGATAAAGTTTAATGTCATTCTTCGCAAAACTTCTAAGTCTTCCAGCAATTCTGTATTCATTAGATATTTCAACCTTGATGCAATCATTAATTGGGTCTCCACTTCTGACAACGACCCTAATGAAATGTACAAGAATTGAATAAATTCTTTTTTAGAAAATCTCGCTGCACCTTCAGCAATATTACTTGGATAAGATACAGCCGCCCTTCTTAACTGTGATACTAAGCCATAGAGCTCTTCTTTGGGAAAATGAGCTGTCACCCCATAAACTTTCCCAACAAAATCAATTCCTCTCTTCCATATATCCAGATCCTTATGTGTTTTCATGACCTTCTTTTTGCCTTCCTCTCATCCACTCATTCACCCATTAACTCACTAACTCATAACTACTTTGCTGGAACCCCTTTTACTGTTATTCCCTCAGCCACATCATGCAAAACAACAGAACCTGCTGCAATTACGGCGTTTTTACCTATTCTGACCCCCTGAATCAGGGTAGCACCTGCACCTATAAAAGCACCGTCATGCACTGTACAACCTCCTGATAGAATGGCTCCGGGACATACGTGAACATGATTGTTGATTGTGCAATCATGTTCAACAATAGCTCCTGTATTAATGATGGTGTTTTCACCTATGGTGGTGCCTGTTTGAATCACAGCCCCTGCCATGACCTGAACGCCGGTGGAAATCTTGGTGCTATTTTGAGATACCATTGCCTTATGATGGATTAAAAACGGAATATCAAAACCCACCTGCCTGACCTTTTCATAAAGCATCTTCCTCTTGCTATTCTCTTTTATGCTTCCCACTGCTATACATCCATTCACAATTCCTTTTTTGTAGACATCCGAAAGCATGCTGTCATTACCAATAACCGGGACTCCTGACACGAGAGAGCCAGGCTCAAGCATGTGGTCAATAATACCAGCTATATTAAATAGCCCGGACATCCTGATAAGGTCTATGAGGACCCTCGCATGCCCCCCTCCGCCAATTAAAATGACACTATTCTCCTTATTCATACTTTTTTGAAATACGCTTTGATATTTTTAGCAATATAATGAACTTCACCTTCTGTTATACCCACACTGCAGGGAAGGTTTATACAGGATTTATATACCTCAAATGCACTCTTTATATCAAAAACCTCAGAATCATTGTACATCGGCAAAGTATGGATTAGTTTCCACACAGGTCTTATCTGTATCTTCTTTGATAAAAGAAAATCCATTAATCCCTTCCTTCTTTTTTTTGAAACCTTCATAGTATAAAACCAAAAATTGTTTCTCACACATGGCTTTTCCCAAAGGAATTCAATACCATCCATATCAGAGAGCAGTTCCCTATACATGGCCGCATTTTTTCTTTTCGTTTCAATAAATTCTTCAAGCCTCTCCATCTGGGCAACTCCCATGGCAGCCTGAAGGTTCGTGAGGCGGTAGTTATATCCAATCTCATCATGGTCGTATTCAAAGGGGTCTTTTTTTGCCTGTGTGCAAAGATGCCTTATTCTTTCTGATAGCGCCTTGTTATCTGTTACAACCATGCCGCCGCCGCCGGTAGTTATGATTTTGTTTCCGTTAAAGGAAAAACATCCGATCTTTCCAAGAGAGCCTGTCATTTTCCCATTATATTCAGAGCCGAGGCTCTCGGTGGCATCTTCTATTATGGTTATCCTATGGCTCTCACAGGTAGCACGCAATGGTTCCATATCTGCAGGATGGCCGAAGACATGCACAGGAATAATTGCCTTTATTCTTCTTCCTGTCTTTTTGTTATAGGTAAAACCGTCTTTACGCTGTTCACACCTATCTTTTAGAAAAACTATTATCTTTTGGACGTCAATGCACAGGGTATCCGGAGTGCAGTCCATAAAGACAGGATGAGCCCCGCAATATCTTACTGCGTTTACCGGGGCAATAAACGTGAGGGTCGGGACAATGACCTCATCGTCAGGACCTATACTGCAGGCTATTAGACTCGCATGCAGGGCAGATGTGCCATTCACCGTCGCAACCGCATACTTCGTCCCTGCATAAGCAGCAACTGTTTTTTCGAATTTATCAACGTATGTGCCTGCTGATGAGACCCAACCGGCATCAAGGCACTCTTTTATATACTTCCATTCATTGCCGGAGATCTCTGGCTCAGACAATGGAATCATACGAACAGGCTCAGACATTGTAAATATCCCATTTGTATTTGCTGAGATTCTCTTTATTTTTTAACCATTCAATTGTCTTTAAAAGCCCTTCTTTCAAAGACACAACTGGCTGCCATCCGGTAAGCCGCTTTATTAAGGTGTTATCACAGAGCAACCGCTCAACCTCGCTTTTTTCCGGCCTCTTCCTCTTCTCATCAGAAATTATCTTTGCATCTACACCGACAATCTCTATTAACTGTTTTGCAAGGTTACCGATAGATATCTCGGTACCGGAACCGATATTGATTTCCTTGCCTATTGCCTCATCGCATTTGGCAAGCGCTATGAAACCACTGCAGACATCGCTTACAAAATTTAAATCCCTTGTCGGAGACAACGACCCCATTTGAATTTCCTTCCTGCCGCTCATTAATTGAGTCAGTATCGTAGGAATGACTGCCCGCGCGGATTGTCGTGGACCATATGTATTAAAAGGCCTTGCTATTATAACCGGCGTTCCAAAGGAACGGTAAAAAGATTCTGCAATCTTATCAGCGCCTATTTTCGATGCCGAGTATGGAGACTGCCCCTGGAAGGGATGCTTTTCGTCTATCGGAACATATTGGGCAGTACCATAGACCTCGGATGTAGAAGTTACAATGACCTTCTTCACATTATATACGCGGCACGCCTGCAATATGTTGAGCGTTCCCTTGATATTGGTATCAATATACGAATCCGGCGAATGATACGAGAAAGGGATGCCGATGAGTGCAGCCAGGTGAAAAACCATGTCAACATCCTTCACTGCCTCCCGAACCCCGTTCGGATCCCTCACATCTCCGGTAAAAACCTCAATATCTTTTAAAATTTCTTTTTGCAAAGTATCAAGCCAGCCCCATGAATTAAATGAATTGTAATAAACAAAGGCCTTTAGGCGGCATCCTTCTTTAAGAAGCGATTCGACCAAGTGACTCCCTATAAAGCCATCTGCGCCTGTAACAAGAACCTTTTTATTTCGCACCCTTGACCACCTCTTTCCCAAGAAAATTCTGCGCTCCCGCATCCTCTACCAACGGTTTGAGTTTACTCTCCCAGTACCGAATGTCCCTATTCTGGAAATATTTATCAGTCCGCCCAAGTTTATCTATCTTCTTTCTCCAGTTCTTGTAAAGTTTCATATCAAGCAACCGGTAATCAGGGAAAATAAAAATATAATACAGGAGATAACTTTTAATGTCAGCGAATGAAAATCTTCTGACAGCTTTTTTCTGACCCTGTAGAAATTTATCCACTTCATCTGCAAAGTGAAGAGACGCCTCCCCATCTATGTTATGACACCATAGCTTGATAACATTCTCCCTATTTTTTAGCTTAGAAGAGTCAATTGCACCGCCGTTTAGATAGTAATCTATTCTCTCCCGAAGCTGCTCGTAATTAAAAACTTCATTACTTCCGCTCGCAATAGGAGGAGAATGGTACCAATCATCAGGGTTTAAATGCAGTTCAATCGTAGGCTTTCCCATAATCCACGCCTCAATACCTGTCAGACAAGACCGTTCCAACAGCACATCAGTTGCATTCAGCACATCCCATATATACTCCTGCGTAACAACTGCCGTCCTTCCCTTCGCGCCCTCCTCATTCAATTTTTCAACTATTGCATAGTAAGGGGTGTGGTCTTCTGACGGGTGAGGCTTTAATATGAAATTAACCCTTGGATAATCATTGATAAGACGCATAAAGCTCTTGTGAAAAATCTCCCTTGACTTCAAATCCTGCAGTGCTATTTCCTGGTTATACCCGAGTTTGTCTGTCTTTAGCTCTTGGGTATCCTTCCTAAAAAATTCTCGATTCTTGAGTGCAAAGCTTGCCATAGTAAAATTTGTTGTCATGGTGACAACAGGATATTCATTGTTAAGATTGTATTTCCTTAAAAAACCTTCCCGCCTCATTATCACAGACGATAAATTATCGCCATAAATGTCAAAACGTGGAACACCGATTACTCTAACTTTTTGAAGATCAATAGACCGTTCTTCCCTCATAGTATCGAGAATAATTTTATTCCAAACAAAACACAAATCAACAACTGACATGTCGGTCAGAGCACCTGCAAAAAGTCTTTTGACCTTGTCCAATACAGGTATATTTTCCGTTGGAAGGATTATTACCTTCAGACCGTTTTTGATGAATTTTTTAATTGACATTACCCTTTTATCTTCATACACATGATTGAAGATAACTGCATCTGGCTGAAGAACGGGAAGCACGATGGACTCGAACCCGTTCCGGGAAATGGTTACCTTATACCCCCTTTCTTCAAGAAGGAGCTTAATGTAAACGCTGATAAGCAGGTCTCTCCACTTATGATCGACAAAGAATACTATGTGCTTTTTATACATGCCTCATTCCTTGAATAACAGCAAATTTTTGCAAAGAGGAAGTACCTATTGAACGACAAAACCTTTTAACTTGTTTCTCAACGGATAATGATTTGAAGATGCAAACAGTTGAGGCACAGGTTTATCTGCCCAGTTTCTATAGGAAACATCAGGGTATTTCGCCAGAATCTCCTGATTAACGAGGAGTTCATTATTCCTGTAATGCACAACGATGAATTCGCAGGGATTCAGCACATCCTCACCAAAGTGCGTTATCCTTCTCATGATACCTTGCTGAGGATTATCGCATGAATCTCTTGCCATTTCCAATTTAAACTCCTCCATTGTAAAAACCCTGTATGTCCTAAACTGCGCAGGATCATCTGATTTAGTATATAGAAGGTTTAAATACAATTCCAAATCATAACTATTATCAAGATCAGCAGTATCGAAATAATAATAGTCCCGTACATCCATTAAAAAGGTTGCGTTTTCAGGAAGGCTTGGAAAACGGGCAACGAAAGATTCCCAAAATCTACTCTGGCGCTGTGACGCATTAAGATACAAATCAAGGTTTAGATTATTAAAAAAAACACCTGCACCGATAAGAGCCGATATAAAGAGCCGGGCGCCCTTCACCTTTAACTCTGAATTCGAAAAGGCAGTAAAAAAAAAGTAGAGGAAAGCACCTGCAATAATCGCATATCCAATCTGCACCTGGTTGAAATGACTGCTATTAAAACCAAGGCCTATTTCCCGGTTGGCAAACTCCAGCAGCAAAATAGGCGGAATCAGGAATAGTATAGCCAAAAGCAAAAAGTCCCACACAGGGTGACGCTTCGCTTTAAATGTGGCCGCAAAAGTACCTTGCCATATTTTTCCACTTTTTCCTCGCATATCATGCAGTTTCCGCAAAACCATATAACTCACGAAAACTGCTACTATGCCCAGGAGGACGGACCAGACCGTGACCTCGGCAGTGTATTTTTTGAGGTATCTCCACTGCTGAAACAAAAGCAGTCGCACAACCTTCAGGTGTTCACTCCAATTCAGAAAGAAGAGAAAATCTGTTTTATATATGCCTTCATACATACCGTACGGTTTATACATTAATTTATATACAATGAGCGGGATACATAAAAGGAGGAAGGAGCTCCAATAGAGAAGGCTCTTTTTTATCAGGAGGGCGCGCTCAGCATACCTCGTGTGGAAAATATAGCCTATCACAAATAATCTTGCGGCCTCAAAAACGATTGTTATCTCCATAAAGACGTAGTGGGAAAGCCCTGACAGTACAAAAGCGGCTATAAGAAAGACCGGGCGCGGCCTGTCCTTTTCAAGCGCCAGCACGGTTAAATAGAACGAAATGATGGTCAGAAGTGTTGCAATTCTATAAGCAATAACGGTTAAATATGGCAGTGTATTATCGAGCGGAAAGACGACAAAACTAATGGCAGCAAAAAATGAAAGTATCCGCATTTCTTTAAACAGGTTTTTCAAAAAGGTATAAAGAAAAATCGGGGTAAGAACCTGAATGGTTATATCCGCAGAACGCCAGATGAGATATGCATTATCGGTCAACTTATGAAGGATAAAGAGGTAATATAGGAATATGCCATTCGGCACCCTTCTGAGTTCGTACAGGCCGGTATTCAGAAACTGCTCAATGTTACTGCTCGAGTAGCTGGCTAAAAGCCAGCAATTATCGTCCCAGACAACATCATAGAAAAAGTAAACCCTCCCGCAACTAAGACCGGCAATAATGACGATAAATATCAAAACAGGGTCAAAACCCCGTATTTTAAAAAAGTCCTGCATACTATGTCTGCGTGCTATCCCATGATCATCACACTTCTTTACACTATATACCGTCAAATATCTTCATGAAATACGCCGAAGCTTTTTTAGTGATCAGCAATTTTGTTGACGAACAAACAATTTTGTGAGTGTAACGCATCTCTGCTCGATTCTTTCTTAATTGTGAAGTAGTGTGCCTTTCAATTTTTAGAGGACAGTAGTAACACTCATACGGAGATTTCTGGTATGGTAGTAAATCAAAGACTGGCTATCTTTCTCAATCTCTTCATTACCTCTTCTTCGCTTGGCAAAATTCTCTTCACACCGTCACCTAATGCATTCTCAATAATCCTTATATCTCTTACAAGTTTCATTAGTCCTATGGGCTCAACAGATGCTGCTTGATCGCTTCCCCACATAGATCTATCTAATGTAATATGCCTTTCTATAGCATTTGCGCCAATGGCAACAGCGGCAAGAGTAATCTGAAGACCAACCTCATGCCCAGAATAGCCGATAGGGCAATTGAACATTTTCATGTAGGTCTGAAGAACTCGCAGATTTATTTCCTCGGTTTTTGCCGGATAGGTGCTTGTAGCATGCATAAGGATAATATTGTCTTCCCCTATAAATGAAACAGCCTTCTTAACCAACTCCACATCGCTCATTCCTGATGATAACATAATTGGGCTGCCAATATTTTTTAATTTCAAGAGATATTCTTTGTGTGTCAGGAGAGCGGAAGGCACCTTATAAACAGGGAGGGCGTAATCTTTAAGGAATTCTATTGACGGCAAATCCCAGGGAGAAGCAAACCATATTATACCTTTCTCCCTGCAATATGCATCTACCTGATTATATTCTTTACTATCGAATTCAACCCTCTTTCTATATTCTAAATAAGTCATAACTCCCCACGGAGTTTCACGCTTAACGTTTTTATACTCTTCTGGAACGCAGAGTTCGGGGGTTCTTTTCTGAAATTTAACTGCATCACAACCTGAAAGGACTGCGACATCTATCAATTTCTTTGCGATATCAATATCACCATTATGGTTAAGACCTATTTCTGCAACGATAAATACAGGCCTCCCACTGCCAATTTCCTTACCACCAATCTTAATGGTTTTCATTAATTTATCTCCTTAACAGTTTGTTGAGTTTTTCAACAAGCTCCTAATAGCTACCACATAATAGCAAATCTATCACTTCTCTAACAGCGCCACTTCCGCCGCTTCGTTTGCACAGATATAGCGACCTATCTTTGACAACATCTACAGCATTTGAAGGACATGCGCTGAATCCCACCCTCTCTATTATAGGAATATCCTGAATATCATCTCCAATGAAAAGAACTTCTTCCTCAGAAATCCCAACCTTTGATAGAATAGAATCCAATGCTTTGGATTTTTCCCTGCATTTCAGGAAGATATGCTCTATCTTCAACTTCTCAAATCTCCTCTTTGCAATCTCAGAATCTTCAGCGGAGATTATCCCAGTAATATAGCCATTATCTCGCAATAACTCGATACCCTTCCCATCCTGACGGTTGAACTTTAATAATTGCTCCCCACTGCTGTCATAGTATATCCCGCCGTCAGTGAGCACACCATCCACATCCATAAGAAAGAGTTTGATTTTGGACAACCTGTCCTTGAAAAATTGTGTAATATAATACTTTCTTATTAAGAATTCAAGTAACTTCCAATCAAACTCATCGTCTATTTCAAAGGCACATTCGTTAGGCTGTTCGTAAAAACTTATTTTACCAGCCAGTCTATTCTTTTTTTTCATAAATGTTTCTACCTTTGTAATATATATAGAACCATTCTCAATGAATTCCCACTCCTTCTCCTGGCTTCTTGGTCTCTTTTTATAATCATAATTTAGCGCCTTCATATCAGAAAGCCATAAAAATCTGTTATTTCTGCATACACTCAATAGAGAATCTGAACCATCACTAAGTATCTTTGTAATAGCCCCATCAATATCCGAAGGATACCTTAAAGGTGATGTCGGCTGCAGCAGGACTACATACTCTGGCTCAATATTTTGCAATTTCAACTGCCTCAGCGCATCAAATATAACATCTTCCGTAGAAGCGGTATCTGTAGCAAGCTTTGCAGGTCTGTTGATTATTTCGGCCCCTCCTCTTGATGCAATACTTGCTATTTCCTTGTCTTCCGTAGAGACATAAACCCGGTCTATGTGCCTTGCAGCCAATGCCTGCTCTACAGAATAGGTAACTAACGGCTTCCCTAATAAAGGGCGAATATTCTTTTTATATATCCGCTTACTGCCACCGCGTGCAGGTATTATGGCTATACAATGCATATTCACGTGATTAAGCTCTACCTCTTTCTGAGAGCTGATGTCAATAGTTATCAGTTTGTTGAAAAACTCAACAAACTCTGATTACACGGATAAAAGATTAGATTTCACAGATTAAAACCCATTGAAATATCTGTGTAATCGTTTTTCCT